>Ga0302320_10021897_pt1 | contig 12659 bp, 9 predicted proteins | sample Bog_T0_3_FD_202130 | JGI IMG/M metagenome (GOLD analysis project Ga0302320, IMG submission 202130) | Peat permafrost microbial communities from Stordalen Mire near Abisko, Sweden - Bog_T0_3 | ecosystem: Environmental > Terrestrial > Soil > Wetlands > Peat | place: Sweden: Abisko, Stordalen Mire...
GGCGCCTGCCGGCACTGCACGGCCAGGTAGAGGAACTGCTCGTCGTGGGCCGCCAGCACACTGCCCGGCCAGGCACGATCGTCGTCCGCCGGACTGGCCAGCACGATCGGCTTGCACTTCTTCCACAGGGCCTTGTCCAGGCGGCCGTCGAGATGCGGACGCTCGCCCGCCGCCGCGCAAGTGGCCAGCGGCTTGGGCGGGGGGCCTTTGCGCTCCAGGAGCCAACGCTCGCCGCGGGCGCAGGTCCACCACGCATCGCGATCGACACCTCGATGATCGAGAACGTACAGCCGCTGGGCCTGCGCGTCCTGGTTCAGCCGCCGATAGGCCGCTGCCAGTGGATAGCGGACCGAGGGCAAGGCGAACAACTCCGGCCGGACCATCTCGATCTGGCGAGCGAAGCTAATGGCCTGCTCGGCCCGCGACGAGGTCGATGGGGATACCTCCATGCTCGCGCTTTCGCTTCCGGCCAAAAATTGCAACCGCCAGACGGCGGCCCAGCGAGCCAGCGGATCGTCCGGAAAGCGTTCGATGAACAAGGCGAACACCTTTTCGGCCAGATCCCAGCGGCCCGAGTGGCCCAGCCGCTCGGCGATGCGGAACGTCAACACGGCGGCCTCCGTAGCGTCGATGCCCTGGGGCAGTTCCTCGCCTTTGGCCAGTCGCGCGAGGAACTGTTCCGGTTCTTGTTCGAGATCCGCGAAGAGTTTGGCGACCTGCCGCTGTTGGGCGCGGCCGTCCAGTGTGCTGTCTTGCGATCGCACGGTGGCGGCCGTCGGCCGCCGCGCATTGCTTCCCGCGGTTGGACGGATGCCGGACATTACATCGGCCTTTTCCACCGGCCGGGGTGGATCGTTGGTAGGCGGGTGTGGACCGCCCTGCGCAGGCCGCGAAGCGCTGGGCCTATCGATGCGCTCGACGCCGATGGCGGCCGGGCCGGAAACGCCCGCTTCGAGGAGTCCTCGCGCCGGCAGGGCCGCATCGGCCCAACTTTGCCCCAGTCGCGGCGACCAGTCTTCGACGGGCATGGCCGAGTCTCCGCTGGCTGCGGAGTCCGATGCGAGGTAGACCCGTTGGACGTTCCACGGTTCGCAGCCCGCGGCCTGAAGCTGACCCGCGGCGTATGCTGGATCGCCCGCCAGCTTGACCGCGGCATCAACCGATTGCCGCACGATGTCGCGCAGGCCGTCCTCGCTGCGGCCCGCGGAAACCACGAGCACGTCCGGCCGCCAGGTGCGGATTTGGCGGACGAGATGGCCGACGAGGGCGTCGGCGGCATGACCGTCGTGATAACGGTTCCAACTCTCGACGATCGCCTGCGCCGGAAGTTGCAATGCCGCAGGCCGCACGGGAAAGCCCCAGGCCATTTCGCCGCCGCAAGCGCCCGCGTGCAGCATGGCCTGGTGCAAGCGGTCAGCCAATGGCGAATCGCCGTCCGCTCCCGGCTCGACGTCGCCGCGGCCCAGCACCTCGGCGACGCCAAGATAGCCCTGGTCGTTGCAGGCGCGGGCGATCAGTTCCAAGGGCAAATCGCCCGGCCTGCCCGCCACGGCCATCAGCGCGGCGCGATCGCCGCCCGCGCGCTGGCGTTGCCAGGTCCGGCCGCCGTCGCTGGTGGCCAGGATCGTGCCGAGTTGGCCGACGGCCCAGCCGTGCAGGTCATCGGCGAAGGCGATCGCCCGCAGCGGCACGGTGATGCCCGTCGGCGCGGCCGACCACGATCGGCCGGCATCGGACGTGGAGAAGATGCGGCTGCCGGGGCTGCCGGCAATCCAGCATTTGCCACCACGGACGGCAATCGCGCTGAAATCGAAGATCGCGGCGCAGGCCGGCAACTTGCCCAGCGGCGGACGCCAGGAATTGCCGCGGTCGCCGGTGATGGCGATCCAGCCGCCGTCGCCCAACAGCCAGCCGTAGCTGGGCGGCACGATCTGCAGGGCATGGATATCTTGCAGGACTGCGCCGGGGCGGACTTTTCGCGCGAACTCCCCGTCGCTGATCACGGCCGTCCGGCCCAGCGATCCGGCCAGGATCGCATTGCGGCCGTCGTAGAGGTCGGCGGTGGTGAGGCCGGCGGCGCCGCCGCTGGCGGCCGGCTGCCAGCTTCGTCCGCCGTCGCGGGTCAGGAACATGCCGCCCGGATACATGGCCGACGAGCAGGCGAAGGCCCAGCCTTGCCGTTCGCTGACAAAGCGGACCTTCCACAACTCAGGCAGCAATACCGGTTCGCGTTGCCAGGTGAGTCCGCCGTCGCGCGTGCAAAGGACCACACCGAACGTGTCATGCAGAAAGGGGTAGGCCATTCCGCCTGCCGCCCAGCCGATGCGGGCGTCGACAAAGCAGACCGAGTTCAGCGTGCAGCCCACGCCCGACGATTGCGGCGACCAGCGCTGCCCGCCGTCGTCGGTGTGCAGGATGAGGCCCCGGTCTCCCACGGCCCAGCCGTGGCGCGGGGCGACGAAGCAGACGTCGCGGAGGCAAGCATCGCCGGCGGGCAGATTGCCGCCGGGCGGATCGCTTTCCGCGGCCAGAATCCGCCGATCAAGCGGCGACGTGTTCCGCTGGCTCGGGCCAGCGGGTCCTGCCGTCTGCCCAAGGGGCAGTATGGCAAGCAACAAAAGTGCGAAACTTGCAGGCATCGGTTCTTCCGTAAGATGGACCTTCGGGTCCGTCAATTCGTGATGATTGTAACGAAAAGGGCCGAAAACACCCTAGGCCGAAATATTTGCAAAGTAGCAGGCACGCTCCGCGTGCCGTCCGCCCCCCTACACGCGAATCGACAAAGCTTCTAGCGGACGGCACCCGGAGGGTGCCTGCTACTTTGCCGCACTGTTCGCGGCCACGTAACAACGTATAATTGACACACATTCATTACCTTCCTGAGGACCGAAACCGTTATGAGCTACGCACAAAACCCGTACCGCAACCCGCTGGGCGATTTTGCCTCCATGGCCGCGGCCGACGAGCGATCGTCGTTCATCACCAAGACCTACCTGCACCTGGCCGGGGCGATCGCCGTCTTCGCCGGGCTGTCGGCGATCATGCTGACCGCTCCCGTTGGCCACCCCATTGCCCAAAGCATCGTCGAGTTGTTGGGCGCCAGTCGCTTCGGCTGGTTGATTATGCTCGGGGCGTTCATGGTGGTGAGCATGGTGGCCTCCAGTTGGGCCCGGTCGGCGGTCAGCCCGGCAACGCAATATGCGGGCCTGGGACTTTATGTTGTGGCCGAGTCGTTCATCTTCGCTCCGTTGCTGTATATTGCCAACTCGATCGATCCCTCGGGGTCGGTGATTCAATCCGCGGCAATAACCACGCTGGTGCTGTTCGGCGGTTTGACGCTGGCGGTCTTCGTTACGCGGAAGGATTTCTCCTTCATGCGGACGTTCCTGGTGTTCGGCAGCTTTGCGGCGTTCGGGTTCATCTTCTTGGGCATCTTTTTCCCGACGCACTTCCATCTTGGAGCGGTGTTCCTGTATGCGATGGTCGCGTTGGCCTGCGGTTATATCCTTTACGACACGTCGAACGTGTTGCACCATTATCGCGTCGGGCAGCACGTGGCCGCGTCGCTGGCATTGTTCGCTTCGGTGGCCCTGTTGTTCTGGTATGTGATCCAGATATTCCTCTCGCGGCGCAACTGACCGGTCCGAACGCATGTCCGACGATACTTTCCAGGAACCGAGCGGAACAGCCGGTGGCGAACCGCCACCGGACGGCGCGCCAGCGGATAACGCGCCGTCGGACGACGCGCCGCTCGAACCGACCTTTGACCTCTCGATCCTCGTCGAGCCGCAGGGTATTCTCTGCCGGTTCCAATGCGAAGGCCGCAACGCGGAATGGACGATGCCCAAGACAGTCGTCCGCCGCGCGCACAAGGCGATGACGATCGACCACGTGTTCGATTTGCTGGGCGCCGGCCCGATCGTGGGTTATTTCCTGCGTGAGGCCGCGACGAACGATCCGGAGTTCCTCATGGTGCCCCGCGCGGTGAATGCCTTGACCGACCGAGTGACCAAGGCCCTGCGGCAGGCGCAGAAGGCGATGCAAAAAGCGGCTCTTGAATCCGCGAGTCTAACTGCATAGATTTCTAGTAAGAACCTATTCCGAAAACAAATACGCAGAGCGGGACTCGCAGACCGCTACTTGGAAATTGCCCCCCGCTCGATTTTTCAGGAAGGATTTGCCATGATTCGCCCCTTAGTGTTCAGTTTGGCCGTGGTTTTGTTATCGTCGTCGACCTTGCCGGCCCAGGATTGGGCGCAGAGCCTGTTTACGGTAAAGGAGCACAATTTCGGCTCGATCGCCCGCGGGGCGAAGGCGGAGTACCGCTTTGTCTTAACCAATAATACACAGAGCGACATTCACATTGCCTCGGTTCGCACAAGTTGCGGTTGCACGACCCCCTACGTCGAAAACGACAAGCGACTCTTGAAGACCTACGAGACCGGCGCGATCATCGCGCACTTGAACAGCGACACGCACCTGGGGCAGCGGGCCGCCACGCTGACGGTGACTTTCGACCAGCCTTACTGGGCGGAGGTGCAATTGCAGATCCGGGCCTACGTGAATACCAACGTGCTGATCGACCCGACCTCGTTGCAGTTCGGCGTTGTCCAGCAGGGGAAACCGGCGGAGACGCAGGTGCGGCTCTATCGGGCCGACTTCCCGGGCTGGGAAATCCAGGGGGTTCGTTTCTCCGATCCGAACCTCCAGGGCGAAGTGATTCCGGTCGCCCGGCAGGGAAACCAGACCTGGTATGACTTGAAGGTCCGCCTGGCCGGCAGCGCGCCGGCCGGTTATCTCAGCGATCACGCGGTGCTGACGACCAATGATCCGGTCATGGCCCAAATTCCCGTGCAAGTCGAAGGGCAGGTCCGCGCGAGCGTGAGCGTCAGCCCTTCCGATATGTTTCTGGGCGTGCTGCACACGGGCCAGAAGGTGACCCGGCCGCTGGTGATCAGCGCCGACAAGCCGTTCCGCATCAAGTCGATCACGGGAGACAAGTCTTCGTTCGTCATGCCCTCGCCGCCCAGCGATGCGCAGGCCGTCCACATCTTGCCCATTACGTTCGTGGCCGGCGCGGAGGTAGGCAAGGTAGTGAAGACGATCCACATCCAGACCGACCTGGGCGAGGCGCAGGCGACGTCCTACGCGGTAGTAAACGAGGAGAAGTGAAGTCTTCTATCCTCTTGCCAGCCTCATCTGCGCCAATCGCGCCAGGAAGACGACATTGCCGATCAGGTAGCGCCGCCAGAGCCGTGCGGGCTCCCGCCAGAGACGATAGCACCACTCCATGCCGAGTTTGCGGACCCAGCGTGGGGCACGGGGAATCCGGCCGGAGAAGAAGTCCAGCAGTCCGCCGACGCCGATCACGACCTTGGCGCCAAGCTTCGCCAGATTCCGGCGGATCCACAACTCCTGGCACGGGGCGCCCATCGCAACCAACACCACGTCGGCGCCGCTACGGCGGATTGCTTCGATTACCCCGGCCTCTTCCTGGGCCGAAAAGTAGCCGTCGCGGAATCCGGCCACTTCCACACCGGGATAGTTCGCCGCCAGCCAGCGGGCAACGCCTTCGGCCACGCCAGGCCGGCCGCCCAACAGGTAAATCCGCTTGCCGGTGCCTTCCAGGGCCGCGGCCAGCAGCGGGAACAGGTCGGTGCCATTGACGTTGTCGCGGATGGGCTGGCCGAGCATGTCGCCCGCGATCCGCACACCGATGCCATCGGCGAAAACCAGGCCCGAGTGTTGCAATGCTTCCAGGTATTCCGCATTGCGGCAGGCGATGTTCACACAGTCGGCGTTCAGGAAGCTGACTTGCGTGGCCGCCGGGCCGTCGAACCGCGCAACGATCGTCTCCACGGCCAGGTCGAGCGTGACGTTGTCGATGGCGATACCAAAGAGCTTGATCCGCGGCAAGCCGGGGGCGGCTGAGGTCTGCTTGCTCGGGACTTCCAGGAGGTCAATGGCCATTGCTTGCGACTCGCCGGGAAAAAGGGGACAGTCCCCATTTGTGCCAAGCACCCTCCGGGCCGTTTCGGCAAATGGGGACTGTCCCCTTTTTCCCGTGAGTGCGTCTTGTGCCCGGTACGGAAAGCAACGGCCATGCCGAGAGGCGGGAAGGTGGTCGGAAAACGATGCCGGCGCAACGGTTCAAGTTCATGCTGGCAAAGGAGTTGTGGCGGGGAAATCGACGTCGCCGCAGTCCTCGTCGGCGCTCTGGCATGTTGACGTAATGCAACATTGCCGACGCTTCCAGACCCGCGTCGTGTTGACAGAACGCAACACGTTGCCACAGGGCAACATGCCGTAGACGCTCGGGACTACCAGCAACTTGCTTTTCGGCGAATCTGACGAAGAGTTGATAAGCAGTCTTCGCAGTTCGTTGAACCGTTTGAATTTATGGACGACACCACCCCTGTTTCACATCCCATTCCACTGGACGGCCCGACGCCGATCGAGGCGGCGGCGGGCTTGCCCAGCGACACGTTGGCTCTAGGCGTTTTCCTGCTGTTGGCTTCGAGCGTGCTGCAACGCGCCGTCGGTTTCGCCCGCGAAATCTGCTTCTGCCGCTGGCTCACCGCCGAACAATTGGGCGAGTGGGACATGGCCTTCGGTTTCCTCATGATGGCAGGACCGCTCTTGGTCATGTCCTTGCCGGGCACGTTCGGCCGATACGCCGAACGCTATCGACAGGCGGGGCAGCTTCGCAGTTTCCTCGTCCGCACGGCTGGATTCTGTGGCCTGCTGGGCGCTCCGCTGCTGGCGGCGGTCTTCCTATTTCGCGGCACGCTCTCGTACCTGGTCTTCGGCAGCCGGGACCACGAGAGCCTGGTCTTGCTCATGGGGGCCGCACTGGTTTCCATCATCGCTTTCAATTACCTGACTTGCCTCTTCACCGCCCTGCGGAACATGAAGGTCGTATCGGTGGTGGAGTTGGCCAACAGCGTCTTCTTCGGCATGCTGGGCATCGGACTGTTGTGCTGCGGCCGGACCACGGCCAGCGCCATGGTGGTGGCCTATGGCGGAGCGTGCCTGCTGTGCGTTACCGGATCGCTCGTTTGGCTGGCCCGCGCCTGGCGGAATTTCCCGCGGGAACCGGTGCGCATGCCGCACCACGAACTCTGGTCGCGGCTGCTGCCGCTGGCCGCCTGGATCATGCTGATCAACTTCCTCTGGGGCCTGTTCGACGTGGTCGATCGCTACATGATCGTCCATTTGCTGCCGGGTACCTCCGCGGAGGCCCTGACCGAAGTGGGCAATTACCGCAGCTCGCGCGTGCTGCCGCTGTTGCTATCGTCGATTACCGTGATGATCGCCGGGGCGGTGCTGCCCCACTTGAGCCACGATTGGGAAGCCGGCCGGCGGCGGCAGGTCTCCGACCGCCTGAACCTGTTTCTCAAGATCTGGTCGGTCCTGCTCACGGCCGGCGCCGCCGCGGTGCTGTTCATCGCGCCGGTGTTGTTCCACGTCGGTTTCCAGAGCAAGTTCCCCGGAGGACTGCGCGTGCTGCCCTGGACGTTGACCTACTGTACCTGGTTCGGCCTGAGCATGCTCTTGCAAACTTATTTGTGGTGTGCCGAGCGGGCCCACGTGGCAAGCCTGGTCGCCTTCCTGGGCGTGCTGGTCAACGTGGGCCTGAACCTGCTTCTTCTGCCCCGGTTGGGACTGCAAGGCGCGGTGTTGGCCACGGCCGCAGCCAACGGCGTGGCAGTGCTGCTGATGTGCGGGCTGTGCCGCCGGTACGGGCTGAATGTCCACCGGGGAACGTTTTTCGGCCTGCTGTTGCCGGTCAGTATTCCGCTGGGGCCGTGGGTCGTGCTCCTGGTTCTGGCGGCCGTGATTTTCCAGACGATCGTGAGCGACCGCTTTCTGTCGCGCGAAGAGAAACAAGAGATCCTCGCCGGCATCGAGCGGTATGTTACTCCGGTGCTCCGGCGAGCGAGAGGAAAGATGGCGCCGCGACCGGGCGAGGTTTTTTCCAAATGCCGCAATTCACCTTCCTGACTTCGATCGCTGAACTTCGCGCCGCCGCGCCGGCCTGGGACGATCTCTGGCAGCGGAGCGATTGCACGTCGCCGCTGGCCCGCGCGGAGATGATCGCCCACTGGCTGGAACACTTCGCGCCGCAAGCGCGATTCAGGGCGGTGGTTGTCGAGGAAAATGGACGCTGGCTGGCCGCTTTGCCGCTGATGCAACAGCGGGCCGGCGGGGTGCTTGGGACAGGCGTATTGCCTTGCAACGAATGGCCTTCCGGGGCCACGCTGTTGTGGGATGTTCACAGCGCCGCAAGCGACGTGGGCGGCACTCTTGTCACGGCCCTGGCGCATCTGCCCTGGCAACTCGTGCGGCTGGAGGCAGCCATGCCGGCACGGGCGTCATGGCGGGCATTACATGGCGCATTGACCACTGCGGGTGTGCCGTGCGACTTGCGAACTCGCTGGCACGTCGGCCGTTTGCCGATCGCCCACGACTGGCCCGCCGCATTGGCCGGCCTGTCACGCAAGCATCGGCAGCAGATCATGTCTTCGCTCCGCAAACTGGCCGCCTTGGGCGAAGTCGGCTTCAATCTGTACAGGCACTTTGCGGCGGATGAAGTCGAACCGTTGATGGAGCGGGCCCTGGCGGTCGAGGACCGCGGCTGGAAAGGGACCGCGTGTACGTCGATCCTCCGCACGCCCGGCACGGCCGAATTCATGCTCCAGCAGGCCCGATCCTTGGCCGCCGAAGACCGGCTTTGGCTGGGCTTTCTCCACTGTGGCCGGCGCGACGCGGCCTTTTGTTACGGCATCTACGCCAAGGGCGTGCTGCACTCGTTCAAAATCGGCTACGACACCCAGTATGCGGCGGTCTCGCCCGGGCATTTACTGCACTATCATCTGCTCCAGGCGATTCATGCCGATGCGGGCGTCGAGGCGGTCGATTACATCGGCGCGATGACCGAATATCACGCCAGTTGGCGTCCGCAGAGCTATCCCTTCGCGCGATTGGCTTTTGCTGCGCGCGGCCGTCTGCTGGGCCAGGCGGCCCTGTGGGGCTATCAGTGGATCAACGGCCCGACAGAAGCGATACCTATCGTTTCGCGGTGAACTTCAACAGCACCACGCCGTGCGCCGGCACGTTGACCATGATCTGGTTCTCGGCGTCGGGCAGGTCCTTTTGCCGCCAGAGATCGCGGACGTGCTGCTTGCCGGCCAAGCCGACGCGGGAGAGCTTGTTGAAAGTGGCCGTCCGGCCTTTGCTGCCGCGGTTGAAGAAGCCCAGTGCCCGGCCGCCGTCTTCCAGTTCCTTCTCGAAGACGTCGATCGCGCCTAGGGTGGCCACGCGCGTCGCCGGCTTGCCCAAGGCGTCCTGGTCCAAGGCCAGTACCTCGTCGTTGGTCAACAGGTTCAAGGTGAACGGATCGAGCCGGTCCATGTCGCAGCCGATCAGCAGCGGCGCCGAGAGCATGCACCACAGGCTGATGTGCGTGTACTGCTCGTCCGGCGTGAGATGCGTGCGGTGCAGGTCGGGACCCCAGCCCACATAGCCCACGACGAGCATGTCGGGATCATTCCAGTGCCCTGGTCCTGCGAAGGGGCGCCACTGGTCCTGGGCGAAACCGATCTCCGAGACGCCGTAGCGCCAGTCGGCGTCGCTATGGTCCCAGTAGTCCCAGATATCGCCCGTTGTCCGCCAGCAGTTGGCCAGCCGGGCGAACTCGTCGGCGTGCGCGATGGGCGCGGAATTGGAAAGGCTGTAAACAATGTCCCTCCCCGAGGCCCGCAGCGCCTGGCTCATCTCCTCGACTTGCGGGACGTCCAGCGGGCTCCAATCGTACTTCAAATAATCGATGCCCCAGGCGGCCCACTGCCGGGCGTCGTTCTGGGCGAACGAATGCTTGCCGTGCCGCCAGTACTTTTCGTTGGCAATCGCGGTGGTCCACTCGCCCGAGGCGTTGTCGCTCGATCCGCCGGCGTGCTTGTCGTAGGAGGTGACCCAGGGCGTGGAGTAGATGCCCGGCTTCAGTCCCAGGGCGTGGACCTGGTCGCAGAGGGCCTTCATATCGGGGAATTTCGCATTGGGCTGGAGCGCCTGGAGCGGGCCGCCTCGCGTGCCTTGCCAAGCGTCGTCGATATTGATGTATGTCCAGCCGTGCCGGCTCAATCCGGACGCGGCCATCGCCTTCGCCGAACGCAGGACCTTCTCTTGATCGACCGCGCCGGCCCAGCAGTTCCAACTGTTCCAGCCCAAGGGCGGCGTCAGGCAGATGCGCTCGCCCACGATGATGCGGAACGTCTTCTGGGCGGAACCGCGGGCGTTGGCGGCATGCAAGGTGACCTTGTACTCGCCTGCGCTCTTGATCGCGCCGGAAATACAGCCCGATTTCGCATCGACGACCGCGCCCTCCGGCAGATCATCGACGGCGAACGTGATGGGCCGCTCGCCCGTGGCCGCGATCTGGTAGAGCAGCGGCGCGCCGGGCCGCACGCCGAAGACGCTCGGCCCGTGAATTTGCGGCTCCGGCGGCGACGGCGGCGTGAGCACCGGCGCATCGGCCGCTATGGCCGCCGTGACAAGGCACATGATCAAGGCAAGACAGAGTCCGAGGTATTTCCAAGGGGAGAGGTTCATGCGATGGTTCCTTCGCAGATGCTTAGAAGTGGGGAATCAATAACTGTCGGATTGTCGCCTTTCGCTCCGCGAAAGTCGCGCTCTTTCGCGGAGCCGGGCACCATGTACCCATGGTCGGCGACACATGTTTCCGCGCCGGTTCTTACCCCACAAAGCGCTTGCTGATCAGCGCGATGTTCTGCCCGCCGAAACCGAAACTGTTCGAGAGGGCCACGTCGCAACGGGCTTCGCGGGCCACGTTGGGGATGTAGTCCAGGTCGCATTCGGGGTCGGGGTTCTCGTAGTTGATCGTGGGCGGCAGGACGTTGTCGCGAATCGCCAGCAGGCAGAAAATCAACTCCGTGGCGCCCGCCGCGGCAATCAGGTGGCCCATCATGCTCTTGGTGCTGGAAACGGGCACCTGCTTGGCCCGCGGACCGAAGATCGCCTTGATGGCTAGCGACTCGACCTTGTCGTTGACCGTGGTGCTGGTGCCGTGGGCGTTGATGTAGCCGATGGCGTCGGGAGCGAGTCGAGCGTCGGCCAGGGCCATCTTCATGCAACTGATGGCGCCGCGGCCCTCGGGGTGCGTGTCGGTGATGCGGAAGGCGTCGGCCGTGGAGCCGTAACCGACGATCTCGCCGTAGATCTGCGCGCCGCGTTTGCGGGCGGTTTCCAGGTCCTCCAGCACGACCATGCCGGACCCTTCGCCCAGCACGAAGCCGTCGCGGTCGCGGTCGAAGGGCCGCGAGGCCCGCGCGGGCTCGTCGTTCCGCGTGCTCAGTGCGGTGAGCAGGTTGAAACCGGTCACGCCGAAGACGTGGATCATGGTGTGCGTGCCCCCGGCGAGCATCACGTCGGCCTCGCCGCGGCGGATGATCTCCACCGCCTCGCCCACCGCCTGGCTGCTGGCGGCGCAGGCCGTGAGGCAGTTGAGGTTCGGTCCCTGGGCGTTGAACATGGCCGCCAGGTGTCCTGCGGGCATGTTGGGTTCCTGTTCGAGTTCACCAAGGGGGTTGAGCAGCTCCAGTCCTTTGCGGCAGAAGCGGGCGACGTCGAGCGTTGCGCCCCCGTTGAGCCCGGCAAGCATCATTTCAGTGAAGCGATTGAAGTCTTGCTGGCCTTCGCCGCTGCCCGTATAGACGCCGAATCGCGTGGGATCGAGCTTGGCGTCAAGGACGCCGGAATCGGTCATGGCTTTTTTGGCGGCGCCGATGGCGAAGCGGGTATGGCGGCCCTGGAGTTGCCAGTCGGCGGGGTCCTCGCCCACGTCGGAAAGGTCCCAGTCGCGGACTTCGGCGGAGATCTTGGTGGGGAAGTTCGAGGCGTCGAAGAGGGTTGTATAGCCCACGCCCGACTGGCCCGCCAAGAGCCGTTTCCAAACGGTCTCGCGGTCCGCGCCCAGGGGCGTAACCATGCCAAGTCCAGTAACGACAACGCGACGGGTCATTGAGCGATTCCTCGGGGCAATGGGCTATCCAGCGATTCCTGGCCGTTGTCGGCCGCTTTGCACAACCGCGCGGGCGGCCGCAAGGGGCTGCCGTCGGCCGCGTGGCCGACGCGATACGCGCCGAATACGCGCATCATGGAAAGGAACGCCTCGGGCGAGAAGAACGTACCCAGCCACGGCGCGTTCAGGTGGTGGAAAAGGATCTCGGCCTCCGCCTGCAAACGGTCCCCAATGTAACTGGTGGCGTGGATCGTGGCGCCGTCCGCGTTCTCGCGCTCGATGGTGGCCGTGTAGGCGAGCGTATCGCCCGGCCGGGCATGGCAAAAGAACTGCACCTTGGGCACCTTCGCCAGGATTACCTTCTCCCTGAACTCGTTGTGCTCGCAGACCAGCAGTCCGCCGGTCTGCGCGATGCCCTCGATCACCAACGTGTTGGGAAAGACGGGACTCTGGGGAAAGTGATCGTGGAGGTAGTCCTCGGCCAACGAGACGCACTTGATGGCCTTGGCATACCGCCCACTCTCGAACTCCAGGAATTTATCGATCCAGAACCAGCGCATCGACTCAGCCCGTTACCTGCACTTTGCTTTCCACGAAGCGGCAAATGTCGGCCACGGTG
>Ga0302320_10021898_pt1 | contig 12658 bp, 11 predicted proteins | sample Bog_T0_3_FD_202130 | JGI IMG/M metagenome (GOLD analysis project Ga0302320, IMG submission 202130) | Peat permafrost microbial communities from Stordalen Mire near Abisko, Sweden - Bog_T0_3 | ecosystem: Environmental > Terrestrial > Soil > Wetlands > Peat | place: Sweden: Abisko, Stordalen Mire...
GCGTTGTCAGTGAATCCTCTGACGCTGCTGCGCGAGGAGTGAATTGGGATGCGCTGGGGAGGGACCATCCGGCGTGGATGCGGCTGAATGATCCGGCCCGGACTTAGCCTGGCTGGGTGGCGAAATATTCGGCTACCTGAGGCCAGTTGTCTACGCGTACAAATCCTGTTGCTGTGAGGTTGTGGGGCGCGGTGTAGAGGATGCCCTGGCCTTCAAAGCGGAGCAGGTTGCGGGGCAGGTCGTCGATGAGGTAGTCGGCGCGGAGTATGGACTTGTTGCCGCAGAAGACGTAGTGAGTGGGCGGGATAAAAGGGAAGTGGCGCTGGAGCCAGCGGTACTTGGGGCCGAGCGAGTTGGGGACGGTCATGGCCTGGGTGGCGATGAAGATTTCAAAGCGTGCGGAGAGATCCCTGAGCACGTCCTGCGCGTGGGGCATCAGGGCCAGGTCTTCAAAAAAGTCTTCCGCGTCGAGGAAGGCGCGGAGCTGCTGCTGGCGGTCGGCGGGCGTGATCTCCCAAAGTCCCTTGCCGGCCAGATCCTGCGTGGTTACCTCTTCGTCGAAGGTCTGGTTATAGCGGCGCAGGTGCTCGGCGAGAGTGTCGGCCATAACCTCGTCCATGTCTACGCAGATGCGCTGCATTGGGGCTCCTTTCTCCAGGGATCAGGGGTCAGATCGGCATTTCGCTGACTTCTTCAGAGAGGTTAGCAGGGCAGGGTTGCAGCGCACGAGAAGCTTCGCCTCGGTTTGAGCCGGCGAATCGAGAAGGAGCGCAGATCGACCTTCCATTCTTAGCTGCTACTGGTTCGCAGGTCCCTGCTCCAATTCGGCGTTCAGGTGAACCATGCCGCCCGTGACATTCAGCGTCTTGGTCCACTCTGTAAAGCCCTTCTTCTTGACGGAAATCTGATGGCTGCCAGGAGCGACGGAGACTGTTGAAGGCGTGTTGCCGACGAAAGCGGCGTCGATTTCAATGTCCGCGCCGGGCGGCGTGGAATCGATGACCAAGGACACCTTAACGGCGGAAGCAGGCGCAGCATAGGTCTGAGTCTGCGAGAAGGCATCCGGAGCGGGCGCGAAGCTGGCCAAATTCAAATGCATGTCGCCTTCGACAAAGGCGGTGATCTCCGTGCCTTGTGGGATGGTAATGTCTTTGCCTTTGATGAATAAGAACAGCGGCGCGGCCGGAAAGAAGACAATGGACGTGGCGACCATAGCTCCGGTCATTGCTCCCACATGGCCGCCTCCCTTGGTTTCCTTGGATGCACGTAGTGCTACTTTCTCCTGATCTTTGAGGCGCGCATAGCTGATTGAGATATCGAGCTTGCCGCCGCGGCCCATGCTCTTTTTGTGTTCGGTTTCGGTGACGGTTGCGATGGCGGTAGCCCCCTTGGGAAGGACCACAGTCTGATCCACGCTGACGTCTTCAACAACCTCAAATGGGACTTCCTGACCCACCTTGGTATCCGCGGAAGAAATGGTCTGGCTGAGCCGCAGTTTGACCGGTGTGCCGTCAAGCAAAGTATGGGGAGGGGGCGGGGCGGTGACAGCAATTTGCGACGGTGCGGGTGTTGCTGGGGTGGGCGACGCTTGCTGGGCACCTAGCAGATGGCAACATCCAACGAAAACAAAAGCGAGCAAAACCTTCCGCATGAAGTTTCTCCCAATCCTTCAGAGCAATTAACTTGGCGTGTAAGTTATTAAAAGAATCATCCTCTCAAACGGCATTTTTCGCAAGGAGATTCTGCGTAAAACGCCCAAGCGTGACGCCTGTCACCCACCTAATTCTGCGTGCATGGGCAGGTTTGACGGTGGGGGCGCGTAGCTCTCCGATTGCCGCCGCCGGGCGAGCCAAAAGGATTTTTGTAGGCAGCCTACATCAAAATGAATTAAACTCGCCCCGTCGAGGGTACTGGTACTTCCATCCAAGGCGAAACATCCCCCATCCTGCGGAGGAACCCCATGGCATTACAAATCGGAGAACGGGTAGGCGATTACGAAATTCTGGCAAAGATTGGCGCTGGCGGAATGGGCCAGGTTTACAAGGTGCGCAACATCTTTTCCAACCGGGAAGAGGCAATGAAGGTTCTGCTTCCCGACCTCACACAGGAGCGCGATCTGGCGGCGCGATTCATGATGGAGATCCGCACGCTGGCCACCATGGATCATCCCAACATTGCGCAACTGCGCACTGCTTTCCAGTTCGAAAACCAACTGGTCATGATCATGGAGTTTGTCGAAGGCGTAACGCTGGAGAAGCTTGCCGGAGCAACCGTTATACCGATTGACCGGGAGCTGGATTTTGCCACCCAGGTGCTTTCGGCGCTGAGTTTCGCTCACGAGCACGGCGTCATCCATCGCGACATTAAGCCGGCCAACATCATGATCACCATTCACGGCCAGGTGAAGCTGATGGATTTCGGCATTGCCAAGAACGCCGACGAGATGCACCTTACCCGGCCGGGCATGACCATCGGATCGGTTTACTACATGTCGCCGGAGCAGGTGCGCGGCGGCACGGTGGACGCCCGCTCCGACCTCTACTCGTTTGGCATCACGATGTACGAGTCGCTGACCGGGCGCAAGCCTTTTGACTCAGAGACCTCCTACAGCGTTCTGCACGCACAGTGCAACACGCCGCCGGTACCGCCGATCGAGGTAAACCCGAACCTGACACCGGAGCTGAATGCTGTGGTTCTTCGCGCCCTGGCGAAGGACCCGAACGACCGCTATCAGACCGCGAAGGAGTTCCACGACGCGGTGAAGGCGCTGATTGTGAGCCATGCCGAGGGTTCCGCGGCTGTGCCGGTGGCGCCGCAGCAATCCTTCACGCCGGTTCCGGTAGCCCCGGCGCAGGGTTTCACTCCCGTGCCCGCGTCTTCCGGTTCCTTTTCGGCAACCGCTGCTGGATTCTCGCCCGTTGCCGCTGCGCCTGCTGGAGCCGGCTTTACACCCTTGACGCCACCCGGCACGGCGCCCGTTGCCCAGCAAGCTTATGCTCCGGTTTCCGCTCCTCACCTTGCTGCGGCTCCGGCGGCGCAACCCAAAGCCGCCAAGAGCCATCGAGGCCTGTGGATTGGCCTGGGGGCGCTGGCGGCGATTCTCGCGCTGGTGGCGGTTGCCGTCGTGGGACCGCGTATGTATGCCACCTTCGCTAAACAGAAGGCCGCGAGCGCGCAGCCGGATCAGACAATCGCATCGTCAGCCGCTCCTGCCGCCAGCCCGCAGCCGAGCACGCCGCCGCCCGATGCTACGCCACAGCCCACTCCCACGGCCTCGCCAGCTCCAGCGGAAATGCCGGCCAATGCCCCACCTGCCGACCAGAGAATCAAATCGGCAACCCATGCGCAGGCAGCGGGAGACGGACCTAAGCTTAGAGCAGCTTATGCGGGCGGTGCGGCCGGTTCCGCGAATCAGGGACCAGGCAGCTCAGGCGGCGGCTTAGTGGCCGCAGCGGCTCCCGCTGTGTCCGCTGCACCTTCCATCCCGACTGGACCTTCCAGACAGGAGGTTCGCGAGACCCGCGACAAGCTAATGAACATCCAGGCCCGCGCCGATTCCGCGCGTGAGGGCGTGCAGAGCCTACGACAGCAGCAGCAGGCGCAGGGCTTTGACATCCGCGGGGATGTACTGGCGACAATGAACCGGTTGAACGGCGACCTGAAAGAGGCTCAGATCGCCCTTTCTGCAGGCGACCTGCCGTCTGCAGACGAGTACATCGAACACGCAGACCACGAGACCGCGTCCCTGGAGAAGTTCCTGGGCAGATAGGCTCACCGGCCACGCACGGCAAAAAACCAAAACGCCCTCCGCCATTACCCGGCGGAGGGCGTTCTGGTTTATTACAGGTTTTGGCTACTGGGTGACCGACTTGACGGAGTCGCCGGTCTTGAATCCTGAGCCGGAAACCACGTTGCAAACGGCCGAGGAGTCGTCCACGTCGGTGGCCTGCACCACTCCCACGGTGGTGGTGAGCCTGCGAATGACAGCGCCGGTGGCGGGGTCCTTGATCTCCCTTGTGACGCGGACGACATCAAGCTGGTCGCCCACATTCACGCCTGCCTTGCGGCCTACGTTGAGAACAACCTGGCCTCCGTCGACTGCGGCCACGAGGCCGTCGACAGTGATGGTCCGCACGCTGATTTTGGGAGCATTGGAAACCATATCGATGGTGAGCTTTGCGACAGCGGCCTTGGTTGCCTCGCCGATGATGGTGTTTTGGAAGTTGCTGGAGCCGAAGTCAACGTTGCCCCCGCCCGAGTTCCAGCCGCCGCCACCGCCCCCCAGCAGAGAGGTGCTGGAACGGGAAGACTCGCCTGTACCTTCGGCCACGCCCATGATCTCGCCGGTGTCTACGTTAATGATGCGGCACGTGATGCTGACATTGGCCTTGGAGTTGGAGTGGCCGATGCCGCCCAGGCCGAAACCGCCATACGTGCTGCCGTTCCCGCCGATGCCGATCTTCTTGGTTTCATTGCCGAACTGGGTGATGCTGCCCTCGACGATAGCGTCGACGCCCAGCAGTTTTCCTATTTTGGCGGCGCTGTTGGGATCTGCGCGCTGAGAGTTGGAGAAGTTCTGCTCGGTCATGATCTTGTCGAGGGCCTTGCGCTCGATGATGGAATAGGTGCCATCCTTGACCAGGCCGGTGACCAGCAGGTCAGTGATGCCTTTACCCACATCGACATTGCTGCCGAACATGGCGGAGGTGGAACTCTGCACGGTGGCGTAGTCGAAGTCGAGGATGGCAATGCGGGGTTTGCGCTTGGGCGCCTGAGCGCCAGCCGGCTGCGACACCAGACCGGAGGCAAAAGCGAGGGCCAACAGGAGGGGGAGGAAGATTCTTTTGGTTTGCACGGATCACCCTTGCAGACGAAATTGTGGGACGCAATCAGGGTTGATCGTTTTGGGCGCTATGTCAAGACAAATCCTTGCCAGGTGCGATCCATGGGGCATTCCGGCGTGACAGGTTACAATCCTGTCTGGAATGATCACCAGAATTGCCTTTCTCTTTCCGGGCCAGGGTTCGCAGGCCGTTGGCATGGGCCGCGACCTGGCGGAGCGTTTTCCCATAGCCGCCCAAACCTTTTTGGAAGCCGACCAGGCGCTTGGATTCCCGCTCTCCAAACTGATTTTCGAGGGGCCTGAAGAAGAACTTCGCCTCACGGAAAATACCCAGCCGGCCATTCTCGCCGTCAGTGTCGCCGCCTGGCGCGTCCTTGCCCAGCATGGCGTTCATCCAGCCCTCGCCGCCGGCCATTCTCTTGGCGAGTGGTCGGCGCACGTTGCTGCTGGAACCCTGGAATTCGCCGATGCGGTTCGCGCCGTGAAAGCCCGTGGACGGGCCATGCAGTTGGCCGTGCCCGCCGGCCAGGGCGCAATGGCCGCCATCCTCTCGCTCAGCGCCGATCAGGTCGCCGAAGCATGCCGCGAGGCCGAGGCTGAAACCGGCCTTCCGGTCGCAGCCGCCAACCTCAACTCCCCCAACCAGACCGTAATCTCCGGCGCTCTTGCGGCTGTCGAGAAGGCCGCGTCTCTCGCCAAAGCTCGCGGCGCCCGCCGCGCCATCCTGCTCCCGGTCAGCGCGCCCTTCCATTGCGCCCTGATGCAGCCGGCGCAGGAAGAGGTGGCCCGCGTGCTCAAGGCCCTTACCATGGCCGATCCTCGCATCCCCGTAGCAGCCAACGTTACCGGCAGCATGGTCACAACCGCCCAGGCAGCCACCGACGCCCTCATCCGCCAGGTCACCTGCGCGATCCGCTGGGTAGACTGCATCAACACGCTGGTTGCCGCGGGCGCGGAGCTGTTTATCGAGGTCGGCCCTGGCAAGGTCCTCTGCGGCCTGCTCAAGCAAATCGATCCCACGCGGAAGTCCCTGAACGTCGAGGATGCGGTCAGTCTTGAAGCGGCGCTGGCGGTCCTGGCGGCCACGGAAGCTTAGGAATCACGCTTTGGAGCTTTTTTTCCCCGGCTCTTCGGCAGATTTTTCCCGTTCTGCGGCCAGTTCCACTGACAGCCTATGGGCGTTCTGAGATTGTTCGTTGGCCTTCGTGCTGAGTTCGTGAGCGGTCAGATGATCCTCTTTTCCGTGGGCTACGGCGGTCACAGCATGGGCGTGCTCAGCCAGGTTATGCAGTTCCGCGGCTCGATCGTGCGTGCTCTGGGGCATCATGTTCTCCTTCCCTGTTCGATGCAAAGCATCCAGGAAAGGACAGCGGAAGTATGGATCGAGGCCTGGATAAAGCACATGCCACGCTCCCATCCCCCTTCGCCGACGGGAACGGGCCATCCCTTCTGAATCGCACCGGCACTCCTGCCAATTCTCCGGCACACCCGCATTTACGGCCCCAGATACAGTTCCTCGCCAGGCGGCGAGAAGTTCAGCGTGTGCGCATTGGGGTCGTAAACCAGATTCAGCGCCCCGCTTTTGCGCCCGTTGATGAGCACGGCTGCCAGCAGCACGTTGCCATAGATGCGCGCCGCCACAATTTTGTGGCTCTGGATGTTGCCGTACTCGTTATCCGGGCTGGTTGGGCTCCAATCCCCCTGGAAACGCGAAAACGGATAGGTGGCATTCTGTCCCGGGTGCTGCTGCCAGTTCTTGTCGTGCGTCCAGATTCCATACGCCTTGGGCAAATCGTTCTTTTCCACCGCCCCGAGGAACCCGTTAATTGCCGCGCGCCCCATCAAATGGGCGTTCCAGTTCCACGGCCAGTCTACCGGCATGCCGGCCACCAGCCACCAGCCCACAAACAGCACCAGAACGAGTGCCCCGGAGCTCTTCAGAATCACCTGGCGCCGCCGGTCGCGGGCTGCGTCAAACACGGGAGCGTCTAGCAACGTCATCGCACACTCTCCTCAACGATAAGGATACGGCAACCCAGCGACCAGGAAACAGGAATCCGCGTTCTTGCGCGCCGGCCATCCTTCTTGAGGAGGGCTTCAGCGTGAATCATCACAAGACCCGCATCATGCGCCAGGGCGTGCGGCAGCGCCTTGCCGGCCTGGTTATCAATCGGCGCCTTAACGTCGAGCGTGCCGAAGTCGATCGCCTGAAAGCTATCCTCACAAATTGCGTCCGCCACGGGGCAGCGAGCCAGAACCGCGCAGCGCATTCGGATTTTCGAGCCAGTATCGAAGGGCGTGTGGGATTTGTGGAGTCGATCGACCCCGCGAGGGGAAAGAAGCTGCGAAAGATTTTCGAGCAAATCGAATGGTAGACGGCGCACGCTTTATTTCCTCAGCCTGCCGTGCAGCAAGCCTACGCCCCTGCTTCTAAGCAGGCAGTTCTCGTTTTGGTCGCACCTGTAATGCACATCGAGGGGCAAGTCCGCCGCCTTCAGAGCATTGGCTTCCGCGCTTGCCCTGTCGATCAAAAATACCCTGTTTCCGTTGGTCTCAATTGTTCCCGTGGATGCATCGTAAAGGGCGATCGAGTCGTCTCCTTCGATAAAAAACCCTGGAGCGGGCGCGGAGAATTTTGGGGCAACCTTTCGCCGGGCAGTATACGTTTTCACCGTTTCTTCAGGTGCGCTGGCCGGGGGCGCGTTCAGGCGCTTCAGCATTTCAGCCTGCTCGGCAAGGGTCGGAAAGTCGGGTGTAAAACTCCAGGACGTGATCCTCTCATACGAGTCTCTGGAGCATGGAAAATCTCCCGCGGAAGTTAAGGCTGCTATCTGGCCGCTCGGGCTGAATTGATACTGGAAGACGTCGTTGCCACGCTCGCGGGCAATCTCCTTGTCGTCGATCGTTGCCGCCTCAGTTGCTTGCGCTGAGTGGGGATTCGCGTTGTCGCCGCCAGCAGGATTCCCGTCCGCGCTCCCCGGATTGGATGCTGAAGGCTCCGCTGCCTTTCTGGTGGAGTATCTTAACAGGATGTTTTTAGAGCATAAGACAAAGCCCTTGGCATCCATAAGCTGGATATTAATGGAAGACGGCCGCGGCGAATTGCCGGCCGCAAGAGAAAACCCGGCAAGCTGTTCCGGATAGCTGGGCTCGAAGCTCACGCGGTACCCAAGTTTCCCTTCCCACCGGGTAAACAGGCGCCCTTTCATTCCGACCCCGTCGGATGTGAGCGCTCCCAGGTCGTATGGCCCGCTGGGGTTGTTTATGTTCCATGTAATGGCTGCGACGATGAGGCCGGCAAGAATTCCCAGTCCCACGCCAATGGTGGCATAGAAGTTGGTTGGGTTTGCGAGAAATTGGCGAACGCGGGGCTTCCACTTTGCAATAACATCCGCCAGGCGCACTGTCGTTGGAGATGCCGGTTCGGTGGCTGGCTCCGGCTTCTTTGCTTCTGTGGCCGCAACCTCAGGCTGGACCTGGTCCAATCCGAGAAACGTGCCAAATTTGTATTCCTCCTTGGGGGCGCTCGGGATCACCTGGTAGGGATTCTTCGGCTCCTGAAACTCCGCACCTCCGAAAAGATCCTGCTGGCCTTCCGGCGTAGGTCTGCCTTGGCTATCCTGCCGGTCGTCTTCGGTCATGTTGGCCCAACCTCCCCCGAGACAATCTCTTCGCGCCTATTTCTTCAACCTGGCATGAAGAACGCCGGCGCCGGCGCGCGTCAGCGTGCAGGCGGCGTTCTGGTCACACTTGTATTGGAAAGCCCCGCGATAGTCCCGCCATCTGGCTGCGTTCCCCTCACCGCCAGACTTATCGACGAAAAATGTCCTGGCCGCCGCAGTTTCAATTATGCCCGCGTTGGCATCGTATTCGGCGATTGTATCTTCGCCTTCCATAGAAAGATCTCCGGGCTTTGGAGCGGCTGTATACTTTGCCCCCGTGTGCGCGACGGACTTGTTGTTTGCTCCGGGCTGTTGCGGCGAAGACCCAAGCAGCGCCGCCTGTTCGTCCAGCGAGGGAAAGTTGGTCGTCAGGTTCCAGAAAGAGAAAGTCTCATACACATCCAGCGGGCATTGGGTGTCCCCTTCCACGCTTATTGACTTCAGGTGTCCATCCTGGTCAAGGTCGTTCTGGAAGATTTCTTTCCCCTGCTCCCGCTCCTGTTCCTGCATTCGCAAACTTTCCAGCTCGGACTTCTGCCAGGTGTCGAAATCGATAGCCTCCGGGCTTCCTTTTTTGGCCGGCTTCCCATTGACCAATGGCGGGGTAGCAGCCGTGGGATGCTGAGTGTACTTCAACAGGATGTCTTGCGAGCATATGAAGCGGCCTGAAGAGTCTTTGAGGTTGATGGCGATGGAGAGCGGTTTCGGCGAACTTGTTACCGCCCGCGCAAACCCGGGAAGGTCTTCTGGATCGATGGGTTCCACGTTGAGGCGGAACGCAAGCTTTCCATTCCATATGGCGATAAGGTGGCCCTTCAATCCAGACGCGTCAGCATCGGCCACTCCCATATCTCTGGGCAGGTGCGGGCCGCTCAGATCGGGCGCAACGGTGATTTCGGGGGGTGTGCCCGATGCCGGCGCCGGCTTGCTCGGATACAAATTCATCGCCCCTATGGAGACTCCAACCAGGATCCCGATTACCACACTCATGGCGGCATAAAGGAAGTTTCGGTTTGCGGCGGGCGCTGGAGCTGGCGGCTGGACGGGTGGAGGGGTTGCCTGCATCATCGGATCGACGGCCTGGTGGGCGTCCACGGTCCCCGCGCCAGTTTGCTCTTCGCCTTCATTCCCAGGAACGTCGCCCGGACTCCGCCGGTCTGGATCCCACGCTTCGCCGCCGGAGTTATGCCGGTCTTCATCTGTCATCTGGCCGCCCCCCTCCCGGTCGCCCGAAATCCCATTTGTGGAATCAATGACATTGGAACACGCATTGCCTCCAGAGGGAAGATGAAACTGGAGAAACAGGAGCAAACGAATAACGATCCTGGTCTGGCAGGTGCGGCAGTTTTGGCCAAGGCGCTTCGCCGTGGGTGACGTTCTGATGCCGGCGGCCATAATCGTCGATGCCGGATACGCGCACCACGAGCATGGAATCTACGTTGGCTCGCACAAGGATTTTCTGAACCTGAATCGGGCAACTACTTTGGCCGTTTTGCGCCCGGTGGGGAAAAACATCCACTGGTCACAGGCTCCGGAGGCACTGGCCAGGATGGCAGGGGGTTCGCACTTGGGCAAAGTGGGGCTCAGCGTGAACTGAGCACCAGCCTGCAATAGATGTTACTTCTGGGCCAATGTGAGGGCACTGAGCGGAATCTCCAGGGTGCCGGCCTTGCTGGATGAGGTGTCGTAGACGCCGGTGCGCAGGTAGACGTCGCCGGCCGGGGCGTCGAAGTCGAAGTGAAATGGGATTCCGGAGGATTGTGCGATGGCCCACTGCTCGGGCCGGATGGCGAGGCCGATGGTACGGACTTGCCAGTTGAGAAGCTGGCCGCTTTGGCTATAGGCGAGCATTGCCACTTCGATGGGCTTGCGGCGGACGCCATCGGGATCGGGAACCAGATTGAGGCCATCAGTATTGAGCGAAAAGCCGATGGTGTAGCGAGTAAAGGGCGGCTTGAGATCGGCGTTGTCGCCGGCGTGGGGCGTGGCCGCAGTGGGCTGATCGATGGCGGGCACGACCTTGATGCGGTAGTGCAACTCGCTGAAGTTGGGCATGCCGCGATCCATGAGCGGGCGCAAGGGGTCGGTGGCGGGAGCGGATTCCGCGGCCTTTTGTTCCTTGAGAGTTTGCTCGAAATAACTCCGGCGATAGGAGAGAGTGTACTTCCCAGAAGGAACTTTGACTTCGATCTTGCGCTCCCTGCCCAATTCTTTGGTGTTGGAGGGAACATAGGCGAGAGTGTAGTAACGGGAGCCGTTATCGATGGAATCCGCGAGTTCCGATTTCATATCATTACCGTGGTAGGCCTTGCCGCCCGTTTGTTCCGCCCAAATTTCGCGATTGATATATTCGAAACCAGCTCCCCCGAGTGCGCTGCCTGTTGTGTCGCTGGTAGGTACGCTGGAAGCCATGGCAGTCGGTGCAGGCGCAATCGGACCACCGATGTCGGCGAAGGGCGCCGCGACACCGACAGCGTCAATTGGATAGACGGAGACGCGTGCGCCGGCCAGCATGGTCATGGTCTTCTGATATTCCTCCTGGTAGGGGCAGCCGATTGTCGAGGTGCCGACGCCGGGCATACATAGTGGAAAACTACCAGCGAACCAGATCAGATTCTTTCTGCCGGGAACGCCGGCCAGATATTGGGCCAGCGCCTGCATGGCGTAGAGGGTCCTCAGCGTTCGCTGGTTGGATTCGAAGCTTGCCTCCTGTTTCAAGAATCCTTGCAGCGCGGCGGCGCTGTCGGCCAGTTGGGCGCTTCCTGTCTCCGCGGCCTGCTCACTGATCATGTTGGTAAGGACGCTCTGTGCCTGGGATTCGGCGGGTGTGGAGAGCAGGGCCGATGGGGAGGGGTTGGCCGCAAACTTATTGATTGCCGCTCGCAGCGCGTTGGAATCCTCTGTAAATCCCTGAATAAGACGCAGCTTTTCGCTGAGCATGAAAATGCCGATGCGGATATTGGGGGGCAGAGAGGCGAGGTACTTCACCATCTGAAGGCGGTAGTATGCCTGATCTGTGGTCTGTGTGTTCAAAGCGTCCATGAGCAGGACATTGATGGCATCATTCGGCGCGACGGATGGGACGTTGGTGAAGGTGTTAGCCGGGAGCGGGGTGGGCGGCGGGGCTTCGCTCGGAGAGGTGGGGAAGTGGGGATCGAAGAATGAGATGGTCTGAGGCTTGCCATCTTCCGCGATCTGGAAACTTTCCTTTTGCAGGTTTGGAACCGCTTTACCATTCTTATCTGTTATGACAACATCCACCACGACAGTCCGAGCAGTGATCTTGATCAAAGTACCCAGATCCTCGGTCGGATTTGGCGTTTGAGATCGTAACAACGAGGAGGAAAGAAGGATGGACGCAAAGCCGAAAAAAAGAAGGTTCGAATGTTTCATTCGTGTCTCCCGAGACTTGCACGGATCTTGGAGGTTAGAAAAGCCATTGACTTCTGGAGCGAGGGGCGCGTAGAACCCTAACCCGATCCCCCCCGTTTGAGCCCGAGCTCTGACTGCACAGCTCGAATCGGATCGTGACGGTTATTTCACATATCCAACATTAGACCCGCGTGATCGGGCATGCGGTTAGCAGAGTTTTCAGCCGGAATCTCATTTCTTGGCGCCGATTCTTCGGGATTCGACCGGAATCGTCATTTTACCTTTGGGCCTTGAGCCAATATCACCGTTTGCCTGCGCTCACAATCTTTCTTACATTGGTATCTATAATAGAGAACGCCCTGCCCCAAGAGTCGACACCGGCGCGCAACTCCCAACCGTCTGATCACTAGAACGTGCATCCAAACCATCGAGACCATCAAGGAGCAAACCATGATCATCGGCGTTCCCAAAGAGATCAAAGATCAGGAGGCACGCGTGGGCGTGACGCCTGCGGGAGTGAAAGCCCTTACCGAGGCAGGTCACAAGGTTCTTGTGGAGACGCAGGCCGGCGCGCAATCCGGCTTTCCCGACGACGAATACCAGAACGCAGGCGGGGAGATTGTGGGCGAGGCGGGCTACGTCTGGGGCAAGTCCGAGATGGTGGTGAAGGTCAAGGAGCCTGTCGAGAGTGAATATGTATTCTTTCGCGAGGGGCTGGTGCTGTTTACCTATCTGCACCTGGCGCCGCTGCCTGCGCTGACCGACAAGCTGATTGAGGCAA
>Ga0302320_10021899_pt1 | contig 12657 bp, 15 predicted proteins | sample Bog_T0_3_FD_202130 | JGI IMG/M metagenome (GOLD analysis project Ga0302320, IMG submission 202130) | Peat permafrost microbial communities from Stordalen Mire near Abisko, Sweden - Bog_T0_3 | ecosystem: Environmental > Terrestrial > Soil > Wetlands > Peat | place: Sweden: Abisko, Stordalen Mire...
TGCCAAAGATTGGACTTGTCCTCCTGGTCCCCCTTGGCCCGCACGAATACCGGGCATCATGGTCAGGCTCGAACCAGAGCCGCCGGATACGAGGCTGTAGCGCGTCATGGCTCTACTTACGATCGGGGACCGCCCTAAAGCAATCAATCACCACGAGCCATACTCACCCACAGGACCTGTCCCGCCGCCGACTGCCCCCGTAAGCTTGCCAGCGTGCTCACTGCGGGGAAGAGGCATCGAGCAAGCGTCAGGGCCGCGTCGCCCGCATGCGACCCGTCCGCCGGGACCAAGATCAGACCATGGCGAGCGCATGCGTTCGCCGCAACCCGGCCGCCCTCCGACCCCTCTTCCCCTCCGTTGCGCGCGCCGGCCTGCCCAAAGGCAGGTCGGGACAAAGGGATGGCCGCTTCCATCGAACCAAGGGATACCGCTATAGCTTCAACACGACCACAGACGATTCCCCTTGACCTGAGAACCCTCATACGAGGGCCGGGCGGCCCTTTGAACCCTTGACGTCGCGCGGGTCACGGGGCGTCACGCTCGCCGGTATAACGGGTACGCCCCCGGACTACGCCCCATGCTCCATGGTCCCGGTGTCCGGCTTGCGCTACCATGGGCCGATGGGCGCCTTTTGCGCCCGGTTTGTTGCCACAGCCAGGGAATGCGTCCGCCATGACCATCACCGCCGTCCCCAGCGTCTCGCCCAACCTCAACCCGCCCGCCGCCGGCCCGCTGGCCGGTCGCAATGCCGTGGTCACCGGCTCGACCAGCGGTATTGGCCTGGGCATCGCCCGCGCGCTGGCCGCCGCCGGGGCGTCGGTGACCCTCAATGGCTTTGGCGAGACCGCGGAGATCGAGCGGATGCGGGCGGAGCTTGCCGAACAGACCGGCGTCGCGGTTCGTTGGTCCGGGGCCGACATGTGCCGGCCCGAAGAGATCGCGGCGATGATTGCCGAGGCCGAAGCGGCGCTCGGACCCGTTGACATCCTGGTGAATAATGCCGGCATCCAGCATGTCGCGCCGGTGGAGTCTTTCCCCGCCGAGCGGTGGGATACCCTGATCGCCGTCACCCTGAGCGCCCCGTTCCATGCCATCCGGGCGGTGTTCGGCGGCATGAAGGCGCGGGGCTGGGGCCGGATCATCAATACCGGGTCGGCCCACGCCCTGGTGGCGTCGCCGTTCAAGGTCGCTTACGTGGCGGCAAAACACGGCATCATGGGGCTGACCAAGGTCGTGGCGCTGGAGGGCGCGGAGTTCGGGGTTACGTGCAACACCATCTGTCCCGGCTATGTCTGGACGCCGATGGTGGAAAAGCAGATCGAAGACCAGTGCAAGGTCCACAACAAGTCGCGGGACGAGGTGATGCGCGACGTTCTGCTGGCGCCTCAACCGACCCGGCGGTTCGTCACCATTGAGGAGGTCGGCGCGCTGGCGGTGTTCCTGGCCGGCGACGCCGCCCGCTCGATCACCGGCACCGCGCTGTCGGTGGATGGCGGCTGGGTGGCCCGGTAGCCGCCGGGCGGCCGGTCGGAAACCCAGCCATGCGTTTGCCGGGTTGGCGTAACTGATAAGCGTGCTTATAATAGGCGCGCTTGTTATTCCTACGCCCGGTGTCCCGATGTCGCCAAGTCCACCCCGTTTCGAAGGCCTGGATCGCAGGCTTGGTTTCGTTGTCCATGACGTGGCCCGGTTGCTGCGCAAACGCTTCGAGCAGCGGGCGCGCGGTCTCGGGCTGACCCGTTCGCAATGGTCGGTGCTGGCCCATCTGGCGCGCCAGGAGGGGCTGAACCAGAGTGCCCTGGCCGAGATTCTGGAGGTCGAGCCGATTACCCTGGCGCGGCTGATCGATCGGCTGGAGGCGGCGGGTTGGGTCGAACGCCGGGGCGATCCCCGGGACCGTCGGGCCAGGCTGTTGTTTCTTGCGGAAAAGGCGCATCCGATGCTGGCCCGGATGTGGGCGTTGGGTCGCGAGACCCAGGAAGAGGCGATGGCCGGGCTTGACCCCGAATGCCGCGAGCGGTTGATCAATACCCTGCTGCGGATCAAGGCCAACCTTTGTGACCGCCCGGCCATTCATGCTGACGCCGATGCCGTCGATGGCGGTGCCGATGGGGAGATGGCGGAAGAACCGGCGCCGATGGTGGTGGAGGCCGGGCGATGAGCGGGCAGCAACCGGGTCCGGTCCGTTCCCCCCGCCGTCCGTGGCGCCGTTGGGTTCTGCTGATTCTGGGGCCATTGGTGGTCGCGGCCGGCGCCGGAACGCTCTGGCTGGTCGGTGGCCGCTACGTCGCCACCGACGATGCCACGGTCGAGGCCGACAAGATCACCATCAGCAGCGACGTTTCGGGCATCGTCGCGGCGGTGCTGGTGCGCGAGAACGAACCGGTGGCGGCCGGGCAACCGCTGTTCCGGCTCGACGATGAGCCGTTCCGAATCGCCGTGGCCAGCGCCGAGGCGCGGCTCGCCATGGTGGCCAACGATCTTGCGGCGCTACAGGCGAACGAACGCATGACCGGGCAGCAATTGAAGGCTGCCGAAGATGATCTGCGTTTTTATGACCGGGAGTACCGGCGCCAGTCGGATCTGGCCCAGCGCAAGGTGGTGGCGGAATCGCAACTCGACGTGGCCGGCCACAATCTCGACTCGGCCCGGCAGAAGCTGGCGGCGTTGAAGGATCAGGTGGCTTCGGTGCGGGCGCAACTGGGCGGCAATCCCGACCAGCCGGTGGAGCAACAGGCGCGCTACCGCCAGGCCAAGGCCGATTTGGACAAGGCCCGGCGCGATCTGGCCCATACCCAGGTCTCGGCGCCGGTGAATGCCATCGTGACCCGTGTGGACAGCCTTCAGCCCGGCCAGTATCTGGCGGTGGCGATGCCGGCCTTGAGCCTGGTGGCCACCGGACGGGTGTGGGTCGAGGCCAATCCCAAGGAAACCGAACTGACCCACGTCGTTCCCGGCCAGCCGGCAGAGGTGGTGATCGACGGCTTTCCCGACCGCCATTGGCACGCGGTGGTGGCCAGCGTCAGCCCGGCCACCGGCTCGGAGTTTGCCGTGCTGCCGGCCCAGAACGTCAGCGGCAACTGGATCAAGGTGGTTCAGCGGATTTCGGTGCGCCTGCGCCTGGAGGGCATCACCGACGGCCCCCCGCTGCGAGCGGGCATGAGCGCCACCGTGAGCATCGACACCGGGCGTCAGCGTTCCCTTGCCACCCTGTTCCAGACCACCTTCGCCCGGGCCGGCGACACCGAGTAAGGGAAGGCATACCCCCATGGTTCGCGATGCGGACACGGAAAGCAGCCGGGAGTTTCAGCGTGGCGCCGTAACCGTCTGCGTGATGCTGGCCACCATCATGCAGGCGCTGGACACCACCATCGCCAATGTCGCGCTGCCCTACATGCAGGGCAGCCTGTCGGCGACGCAGGACCAGATCAATTGGGTGCTGACCTCGTACATGATCGCGGCGGCGATCACCACCCCGCCGACCGGCTGGCTGACCACCCGCTTCGGGCGCAAGCGGTTGTTCCTGGTTTCGGTGGCCGGCTTCACCGTGGTTTCGGTGATGTGCGGGCTGGCCCAGAACATCGAGCAGATGGTGATCTTCCGGCTGCTGCAAGGCGTGTTCGGGGCGCCGCTGGTGCCGCTGTCCCAGGCGGTGCTGCTCGACGCCTATCCCCGCGAGCGCCATGGCTCGGCCATGGCCATCTGGGGAGTCGGGGTGATGGTCGGACCGATTCTCGGGCCGTTTCTGGGTGGCTATCTCACCGAATACTACGATTGGCGTTGGGTGTTTTACGTGAACCTGCCCATCGGCCTGCTGGCCTTGCTGGGGCTGATGGCGTTTCTGAGCGAAACCGACCGCAATCAGGGATTGCGTTTTGACTGGTTCGGTTTTTTCCTGCTCAGCATGGCCATCGGTGCCTTGCAGATGATGCTGGACCGCGGCGAACAACTCGACTGGTTCAATTCGAACGAGATCCTCGTCGAGGCGGTGCTGAGCGGTCTTGCCGCCTGGATGTTCGTGGTGCATTCCGCAACCGCGGAGCATCCGTTCATTGATCCCCGGCTGTTCCTTGACCGTAACCTCAGTGCCGGACTGATCCTGATCACGACGATCGGCATGATTCTGTTTGCGACCCTGGCGTTGCTGACTCCGTTTATCGAAAACGTGCTCGACTATCCGGTGATGACCGCCGGTACCGTGCTCGCGCCGCGCGGGATCGGGACCATGGTGGCCATGATGATGGTCGGCCGGATGATCAACCGGGTCGATTCCCGCCTGATCATTCTTTTCGGACTTGGCCTGACCGCGGCATCGCTCTATCAGATGACCGGCTTCAGCGGCGACGTGTCCGAGGCCACTCTGATTTCCAACGGGGTTATCCAGGGTTTCGGCCTTGGCTTCGTGTTCGTGCCGCTGTCGGCCATCACCTTCGCCACCCTGTCCCCGGCGTTACGGCCCCAGGCCACCGGTTTGTTCAGCCTGATGCGCAACATCGGCAGCAGCATCGGCATTTCTTATGTGATTTTTCTGCTGTCCCATAACACCCGCTTGCTCCATGCCCAGATTACCGAGAGCGTGACGCTGTTCGGCCTGCCCGGGCGGATGCCGGCGGCTTCCGCGGCGCCGGCGTGGTGGGACCAGAGCCTGCTCGGCGGCCGGGCGGCTCTGGACGCCGAGATCACCCGGCAGGCCGCGATTATCGCCTATCTTGATGATTTCAAACTGCTGATGATCATCGCGGTGCTCAGCATGCCGCTGGTGCTGTTGTTGCAGCGGTCGCGACCGGTGGCCGCGAAGACCTGATGCCGGCGGGCATAGAGGATGATCCGCCTCGACCAGGGCGGCAGGCGCCGGGCTTGGCTGCGCGGCATGGGGCCCTGCCCGATGGCTTGGCGCGGCCTGTTTGCGGAAAGTCCGTGAGGTTGGTCGGGCCGCCGCTCAGGGCGCCTCGAGATGGTCAGCGGCGACGAATCCGGCAAAAGCCGACAGGACATAGGCGGTTACCGAAAAAATCAGAAAGACGGCGGTGTTGAACCAGTGCGCGCTGTGAAGCATATGCAGGGATTCGAGGCTGAACGCCGAATAGGTTGTGACACCTCCGGCGAAACCGACCATGAAGGAACGGGTTTCGGCGGTAACGGCCCGGCTGGACAGGCTGGCGGTGAACCCGGCGACAAACGAGCCAATGGTATTGACCAGGACCGTGTCAAGAATGATCGCACCGTGGGCCTGACGGAACAGCGGATCCAAGGAAATGGCATAGCGGAACATTCCGCCCAGTCCCGACCCGATGGCAAACAGCAGGTATTCCAGGATCATGCCGGCTTGCCCTCCTGACCGTTGCGGACCGTCAAACCCTCAAGACCATCGAGGTCCCGGCATAGCCGGCGGCGACCGCCATAATTCCGGCGGCGACCGACACCGCGACATTCAGCAAGGCGAGCCCCCGGTCGCCCTGACGGAGCAGCGTCATGGTTTCCAGACTGAACGATGACAGGGCGGTGAAGCCGCCGCACATCCCGGCGCCGAAGAACAACCGGGACGAGTCGGACAGGACCTCCACTGGTGCCGCCGCCACGATACCGATGGCAAAGGAACCGAGGATATTGATGATCACCGTACTCCACCGGATGTCGACATCAATGATCGCCAGGTATTCTTCGATACCGGCCAGCAACCGGCGCAGCAAGCCACCGAGCGCACTCCCGAGTCCGACCAGCAAGGCGCCTTCCATCACACCATCCCCGTCTTCATGTGCGGTCCAGCATCATAGCAGCGCGAACGCTTCGGCGACCAGGGGCGTTACTCCTTTGGCTCGGAGGCTGCGGTTGCGCGCACCAACCCCGAACCGACCACCTTGCCCGGGTTCATGAGACCCAGCGGGTCGAGGGCTTGCTTGATGGTGCGCATCACCTCCAGCGTCGGCAGACCGAACTCTTCGGCCAGGAATTGGAGCTTGCCGGAACCGACGCCATGCTCTCCGGTGCAGGTGCCCCCGGCCGCCAGGGCCCGGCGTACCAACCTGCGGTTCAGTCGCTGGACCTCCATCATTTCGGCGGCATTGCCGGGGGTGACCACGAACACGAAGTGAAAATTTCCATCTCCGACATGACCAACCAGCGGCGCCGGTACCGGACAGGTGGCAAGGTCCGCGGCGGTTTCGGCGATGCACTGGGCCAGCGCCGAGATCGGCACACAGACATCGGTGGGAAAGCCCTTGGCGCCCGGTCGCAACGCCAGTATCGCGTAATAGACTTGATGTCGGGCCTGCCACAACCGAGAACGATCCTCGGGCCTGGTTGCCCATTGAAAGTCGCCGCCGTCAAAGTCGCGGGCAATGGCCGCCGCCGCCTGGGCCTGCTCGGTCACTCCGGCCTCGCTGCCGTGGAATTCGAGGAACAGGGTCGGTGTTTCCGGGAGGGTCAGCCTGGAGTAGCGGTTGACTGCGGAAACGGCCAGCCCATCCATCAACTCGAGCCGCGCCACCGGAATCCCGCACTGGATGATGGCAATCACCGCATTGACCGCTTCGGCGATCCCGGAAAACGGGCAAACCGCCACAGAGACGGCTTCGGGCAAGCCGTGCAGGCGCAAGGTCAGTTCGGTGATGATGCCGAGCGTTCCCTCCGAGCCCACGAACAGCCGGGTCAGGTCGTAGCCCGCCGCCGACTTGCGCGCCCGCCCGCCGGTACGGATCACCTGACCGTCGGACATGACCACGGTCAGCCCCAGCGCCGCCTCACGCATGGTCCCGTACCTTACCGCGTTGGTGCCGCTGGCCCGGGTCGCGGCCATGCCGCCCAGGGTGGCGTCGGCGCCGGGATCAATGGGGAAAAACAGACCGGTGCCGTTGAGGTGATCGTTGAGTCGTTTGCGGGTGACCCCTGCCTCGACGGTGGTGTCCATGTCCTCGACGCTGACCCGGAGGATGCGGTCAAGCCCGGTCAGGTCCAGGCACAGGCCGCCGCGCAGCGCGCCGACTCCGCCCTCCAGAGAGGTTCCGGCGCCGAAGGGAATCATCGGCACCCGGTGACGGGCGCAGACATTCACGGCCTCCGCCACCTCGGCAGTCGAAACCGGGAACACCACGCCACTGGGCGGCCGGCATTGGTGATGGGATTCGTCATGACCATGCTGTTCACGAACGGCCGCACCGGTGGCGAACCGCTCGCCAAAGCGTTCCGCCAGTTGCCGGGCGGCAGCAGGCCAACCTTCGGGCACCGGCGCCGCCTCGTGCGCCATCCTAGCCCGCCGCTTGGGCACGCTGGGGCTGATCCTCGCCCTGGGGATCGCGCAACACGTAGCCGCGGCCCCAGACCGTTTCAATGTAGTTCTCACCGCGGGAGGCGGTTGCCAGCTTCTTGCGCAGCTTGCACACGAACACGTCGATGATCTTCAGTTCCGGCTCGTCCATACCGCCGTAAAGGTGGTTCAGGAACATTTCCTTGGTCAGCGTCGTGCCCTTGCGCAGGGACAGCAGTTCCAGGATGCCGTACTCCTTGCCGGTCAGGTGCAAAGGATGATGGTCGATTTCGACGGTGCGGGTATCAAGGTTGACGGTCAGTCGGCCGGTGCGAATGACGCTGTCCGAATGGCCCTTGCTGCGTCGGACGATGGCCTGGATGCGCGCCATCAACTCGCGCTTGTCGAAAGGCTTGGTCAGGTAATCATCGGCCCCGAAACCGAGTCCCTTGATTTTGTGGTCAAGCTCGGTCAGGCCCGACAGAATCAGAATCGGCGTCGTGACCCGGGCCGCCCGCAGGCGCCGCAGCACCTCGTAACCATCGATGTCGGGCAGCATCAGGTCCAGAATGATAATGTCGTAGTCGTAGAGCTTGCCGATCTCCAGCCCGTCCTCTCCCAGATCGGTGGAGTCGACGATGTAGCCATCCGATTGCAGCATCAACTGAATGCTCTTGGCGACGGAAGAATCGTCTTCGACCAGCAGGACCCTCATGGCGACATCCCGATGTTGGCAGCGTGACGTTGGCGACCGGATAACGGCGATCGGATATTGCCGGCCCGATGCTGGCGATCCGATCCTCGCAGCCTGACGGATCCGATGCCGGTGCCCTCACCACTCCGGTTTGCCGGCAACCTATGCCGGCCCGTCACTGAATCCGATCGCGTCTGTCCTGTTAACGATAAATTCCAGGAACCCCTAAAATCAAGAAAACTTCATCCCCAGTTAAGCAATTTCGCCGACCATGCGCCGCATGGCTGTCCGGCGTTGTCCGATCGGTACCTGCCGCCAACCGGTACTTCTATAATATCGGCTTACCACCTGGCACCGAAGTTCTGAATCCGGACAGGGCTTTAACAAGAGAGTATGAAGAGGCTACCCGTGTCGCTTGCTCTCGATCAATTCGTCAATCATGTCGGCCGAATACCGGATTACCGGCGCTTTGGCCGGGTAACCGGAGTCCAAGGACTGCTGGTGGAGGTTGCCGGCATCGAGAAACTGCTGTCGGTGGGGGGGCGTTGCACCATCCTGGCCCGAGGCGGACGGCGGGTGCCGTGCGAGGCGGTGGGGTTTCGCCACGGCCGGGCGCTGCTGATGCCGCTGGGTACCCTCGAAGGGGTGGGACTTGGATGCGAGGCTGAACTTTCCGAGGACCTGGCTTCGGTCTTCCCGTCTCAGCACTGGCTTGGCCGGGTGGTCAACGCGCTGGGGGAACCGGTGGACGGGGGCGGCGCTCTCTTGAGTGGCTCGGTGCCGGTGCCGGTACGCAATGCCCCGCCGCCGGCCCACACCCGCCAGCGGGTCGGCAAAAAGATCGAGTTGGGGGTGCGGGCCATCAACACCTTCCTGACCTGCTGCCGCGGCCAGCGCATGGGCATCTTCGCGGGTTCGGGGGTGGGCAAGTCGTCGCTGATGTCGATGCTGGCCCGCTTTTCGTCTCCCGATGTCGCGGTGATCGGTCTGGTGGGAGAGCGCGGCCGGGAGGTTCAGGAGTTCATCGAAGACGATCTGGGCGCAGAGGGTCTGGCCAAGAGCGTGGTGGTGGTGGCCACCTCGGATGAACCGCCCCTGATGCGCCGTCAGGCCGCCTACATGACGCTGGCGGTGGCCGAGTATTTTCGCGACCAGGGCCGCGACGTGCTGTGCATGATCGACAGCATCACCCGCTTTGCCATGGCCCAGCGCGAGATCGGTCTGTCGGCGGGCGAGCCGCCGACCACCAAGGGCTACCCGCCGACGGTATTCGCGGAACTGCCCCGCCTGCTGGAACGGGCCGGTCCGGGGCCGGTGGGTTCGGGTTCCATCACCGGCCTGTTTACGGTTCTGGTGGAAGGCGACGATCATAACGAGCCAATCTCAGATGCGGTTCGCGGTATTCTCGATGGCCATATCGTGTTGGAGCGCACCATCGGCGAGCGTGGTCGCTATCCCGCGATCAATATTCTGCGCAGTGTCTCCCGGACCATGCCCGGCTGCAATTCGCCCCAGGAAAATGAGCTGGTGGCCCATGCCCGTCGCCTGCTGGCGGCCTACGACAACATGGCCGAAATGATTCGACTCGGCGCCTATCGGCGGGGCAGCGACCCGGCCGTCGACGAGGCGATCCACTACCAGCCCGCCCTGGAAGCCTTCCTCAAGCAAGGGAAGAAGGAGCGTAGCCGGCTGGCCGATGGCTACGCCGAACTGGCCAGGATTCTCGGTCGTCCGGCGCCGTGAGCAATCTGCGGGGCCTGATCCGGCTGCACCGCTGGCACCTGGACGAAAAGCAACGGGCGCTGGCGGAACTGCATACCGCCGAAGACCGGCTGCGCGCGGACGCGGCGCGACTGGAAGAGGAGATCAAGGCCGAGCAGCAGACGGCCCGCACCGACTTCGAGGTGTCGTTCGGCTATGCCCGTTTCGCCCGGGCGGCGCTGGCCCGTCGCGCCCGGATTGCCCAGTCGATCGCCGAGGTGCAGACCCGGATTGTGGCCGCCACCGAGGCGCTGGCGGAGGCCTTCCAGGAGGTCAAACGCTACGAGTTGGCCCAGGAAGAGCGGGAGCGCCTCGACAAGGAAAAGTTGCGGCACAAGGAAAATGAAATGCTTGACGAAACCGCGGCCATCGGCTTTCGCCGTCGCCAGCTTGAGGACCCGGGTGCCGAAGGGTGACGGGCAGGCGGGTGCCGATCCCGCGCAAAAAAAAGCCGCCCGAACCCGGTCGGACGGCCTTAAAGAGGCTCAGGAGGAAGCATTCGAAAATGCATGATTTCCACTATATCCCGCAGCGCAGCATCAGGGAAGAGAAAACGTAACACAGCCGGCTGATTTTTTGAGGCGATGAGGATGATGGCGGCGGGCTGGGCCTGCCGCTGTCGAAGGGGATCGTCGATCGCGCCGCACCATCCACTGACCCTATCGCCCGACGGCGGCAACCTTTGTCGGGATCAGGGCGGCAATATACCGGCTCTGCTCGTCAAGCCGCTTATCAATACCGGTGAGGTGGGTGTTGACGACCTCGAATTTGTTGCGGACCTCAACTCGGAACTCGTGGAATTCCGTCCTGATCTCTGCCTGGAACCTGGCGTTCTCCGCTCGGAACCTGGCGTTCTCCGCCGCCTCGCTTTCGACCTTGTCCACCAGCTTGGCAAGGACCGCTTTCAGTTCGTCATCGGCCATGGCGGGCGCTCCGTCGTTACCCGGAGATGATAACGCAGTCGGCCCCGGTTGGCGAGTCCGGCTTCCTCAACCGCACCGCCCCGGAAAGTCAAAAAGGGCCTCCAGATCACCCCCGGAAGCCCCTGAAAAACTGGTCGGAGAGAGGATTCGAACCTCCGGCCCCTGCCTCCCGAAAGCACGGATGGAGCCGGAACGGTCGGAACGTGTTGGGTTTTAACTACAACCGGTGACGCAAAATAGCTGACAGCGGCGCTGTCGCTGTGCCCAAACTGTGCCCTGGAGCAGGCATAAAGCTCAGTTTCACCGATTGCGAAATCCGCTGTCCTCACCCCCTGGTCCCGGCCGCCACCGCCCCGGCCAGCGCGGTGCCGGCGGCGGCAATGGCGGTCGCCTGATCGGGAGAGAGCGCGACGCCGAAGGCGCCGGCGATGGCGATCAGGCCGAGCCAGGTGGATTTTTCCTGAAGGCGGGCGAGCAGGTACTCTTTGAACGCGGTCATGGGATCGGTCTCCGGGGTTGCGGTTTCGGCGGTTCAGTTCGGGCAGTTGAGGGCGTTGAAGGCGGCCACCAGCGCCTGCTCGGCGGGGAGCGTGTCGGTGGCCGCGGCCACCGCCGCGGCGATCGGCTCGGCCGCGGCGCGGTAGACCACGCAGCGTTGGGCCAGGGTGGTGCCGGTGGCGGTACTCAGGTCGGCGCTGACGGTGGCACAGGCGGTGAGGGCAACGGCGACGGCAAGCGCCGACACGCCGGCCCCGGGCCGGGGCAGGAAGCTCTTCATGGGGATGTCCCTTCAAAGAAAAGGCATGAAAAAACCGCCGCGGCGGGCTGCCGGGCGGGTGGCGGCAACCGGGGGCTCCGGTTGCCGGGGCTACGGCGTCTCGCCGTAGCGTTTCAGCAGATCGTCGTAGCGGCGGCGCATGTCGTCGGAGGCGTAGTGCAGCGCCCGCAGCACCCAGCCGTTGAGGTACCGGCTCATGGCCGGATGATTGGTGGCGATGCGGCGGTAATGGGCGATGCGGGCACGGACCAGGGCGTCCACCGTGGTTCCGGCCCCGAAGTGCCCGACCGCGATCCCCAGCAACGCCGCCTGCTGGCGGAGCGAGTTGGCCCGGTAGGGATGCAGCGCGCAGTCGCTGAGCGCCTGGTGGACCACCTGGAGCGCGCCGCCGATGCCGCAGTTGAAGGCGGTGTCCAGCAGCACCGGCTGCACCGCCTCCGCCAGCGCGTCGATGCCGGGTTCCCGGTAGAACTTCAGGAAGATCAGCCGTCGGGCGAGATCCGGGGTGACATCCTTGATGTCATCGAGGTCGGTGGCGCCGTTGCCGTCCAGGTCAAGCCGTGCCGCCCGGGCAAACGCCAGGCTGATGCCGCACTTGGTGGCGCCGCCGGGGTCTTTGGGATCGTCCTCGAAGCGGGTCCCCTCCCGGCGGAGAATCTCCGCCAGCGTCGGGGCCAGCCACAGGGGGATGTCGGAGAGCGGCGGCAGGTCGGCCGCGGTCAGCATTTTCGTCATGGGTTGATCTCCTACTTCGACGGCAGATGGGGGATCACCGCCTGGATCACCGCCCAGAGCGCGCCGATCACCACCGCGCCGACACCGGCCAGCGTCGCGGCGCCCCGGAACGCGCCCTTGGCCAGCATCAGGTCCGAGCGCAGCGCCACCACCTCGACCCGCAGGCCGTCGAGGGCGCCCCACAATTCGCGAAACCGCACCATTTCGTCGGGCGGGTGTTCCTCGGTGAAGGTCAGGATGTGATCGACCTTGGCTTCCAGGCTGGCGATGCGTTCCACCGGGGCCGACAGCAGACCGGGGTTGGGAGGGGTCATGGGGATCTCCTTAAAAAAGCAGTTGGGACGGTGGGGTTTTTGCGGTGCGCCCCGATGGCGCGTGTATCCGGTGGAGGGAGGTTCCACCCGGAGAATTGTCGATTGCTCTGGTCGCTGACGAGCGTTTTGGCCGGGCAACTGGCTGGATCGAAGCCTCGTGACGAAGGCCGCCTTGGGCGGTTGAGCGATCCGACGGGCCGTAACGTGAG
>Ga0302320_10021900_pt1 | contig 12657 bp, 4 predicted proteins | sample Bog_T0_3_FD_202130 | JGI IMG/M metagenome (GOLD analysis project Ga0302320, IMG submission 202130) | Peat permafrost microbial communities from Stordalen Mire near Abisko, Sweden - Bog_T0_3 | ecosystem: Environmental > Terrestrial > Soil > Wetlands > Peat | place: Sweden: Abisko, Stordalen Mire...
CTGTTGTGGTCAGGAAGATCATCACCGGCCCTTCGACCTTGTACTCATGCGTGACGTGCTTGCCGCTCACCGGGTCTTTGCCCGTCGATGCGATGCTCAGCTTGTGCTCGCTCTGCAACAGCTTCAACGCATAGGCCGCGCGGCTCGCGCCCTCTTCTTCCACGATGGCGAGCACCTTGTGTTTCAAGTCCTGCTCGCCCATGTAAAAGAGCGATTGGCCGGTCATCGCGGAGTATTGCACCTTCTGCCCTTCAGGCACGAAGGCCAGCACCGCATCCATCAGCGAGCTTTTGCCCGCTGCGGAACTCGATTGCATCATCACCGCCAAGGGCTCGGAGAGATGCCGCGACACCACGCCGAGATAACCAACGAGCTTGTTTGTTTCCTCGCCCACCACTCCGCACCGCGCGAAGTCTTCGACGATCCGCTCCAACAGGCGCGGATCGCGCAGCAGCTCCATCGCTGCGGACCGCTCTTCCTCGGTCATCGTGTCCACCGGCTCTTGCGGCGCGAGCGCCCTGGCTATCTGCTCGTCGCGCAGTATTTCCAGCTTCAGGATCAACCGGCCCACATCGTGGCGGATCACGTCTTCCTTGACGCCCAGCTCTTCCGCCGCCTGCTTGATGAACGCCGCGCGCTGCCGCGCGGCTTCGAGGTCCAGCTTGTCCACGTGCAGCGCCATGTCTCCATGCGCGTTCACCCCCAGCACGCGCAGATTGACTTGCAGCGCGTCCGGGCTTGTGTTCTTTTGAAGACCACGCACGCGGTACTCGCGGTCCCCGTAACGCTGCACTACATCATCGCCGCGCATCTCCACCGGCGCGTCGATTGCATTGCTCGTCCTCAGCGGCATCGTCGCAATCGGAGCAGCTTCGGCAGCTAAGGAAAAAACTCTCTGCTGTGCTTGAGGCTCCTGGGCAGGTTCGCTCGCAACTGGCACAAGTGCCGGACCTGGCTCCGGCGCTGGCTGCGGCACTGGGATAGATTCCTCGATGATTTTTTCTTTAGCTGCCGCTCTTGTTTCTGCTGGCTGCGGCTCGATGATTGGCTCCGGCTCCGGCGCTTGCTCCTCGATCATTTTTTCCTTAGCTGCCGGTTCTTCTGCTGCTGGCGCCGCCACTGTCGGCGGCGCTGCGATTGGTTCGGGAACGATCACCGGAACGGCCACGCGGCCCGCTGGCCGCGCGCCTTTGCCCATCCACGCCGCGCGGTTCAACAGGAGGCCGAACAGCTTGGTCGCGGGCTGCGTCGTGCGCGCGTACTCGTTCGCGTCCATGCCTTTCGGGAACTCCACACGGAAGCACTCAACGCCCCTTTGCGTCAGCTCTTCGGCCAGCTTCACAGCGGCTTTGTTGCCCGCCTCGTCGCCGTCGTAAGCGATGTACACCCGCTCGATGCCGTGCCGCTCGAACGCGGCTCTGTGGTCCTTCGTGAAGCCGTTCACCCCGTAGCTGGCCGTCACCTGGCGATACCCCGCGCACCAAAAAGTCATCGCGTCGATCAGGGCTTCGCAGAGGATGATTTCTTTGCTGGCAACGAGGGCTTCTTCGTTCCACACACCGCGCATCGGCCCCGTCAGGTACAGGTGGTAATCCGTCCCGCCGCGCAGATTGTCGTTGATCTTCCGCCCATACAACTGCACCACGTCGCCGTCCAGATTCAACACCGGGACCACGAGGGAACCGCGCAGATGCTCGTGGCCGCTCGCACGGAAGATGCCCAGCCGCTCCAGTTGTCCGCGTACCTCCGCACCCGCGCGCCGGTTTTTGTCCGGTAGCGCCGGACCCAACATGCGGTCGCTGAACCCCAGCTTGAACCGCTCGACCATCTCCGAAGATTTGAGGCCCCGCTTTTCGAGATACCGCTTTGCGTCCGCCGTGTCCCGCAGCGTGTCGGCGTAGAACCTGACCACCTCTCGCATCACCGCCCGGTCGTCGGCTCCCAGCGTCACCGGGCAGGGCAGCTTGGGGATCGTGGCTATCTTCACCACCGGCCCGGCGGAGGGCGCATAGTCCCGTTTCAGCAGCGCGATGGCGTGCGCATCGCTGACACCCTCGGACCGCGCTACCCAGCGGATCACGTCGCCGCCCTCGCCGCACGCCCCTTTGCAGTGCCACACATTCGCCACCGGATCGATGTTCAGGCTGGGATTCCGGTCGTCGTGGAACGGGCACAGGCCGATCAGCTCCTTGCCGCTGCGATGCAGCTTGATCCCCCGCGCCTCGGCCAGTCGTTGGATCGACACCTCCCGTTTCAACCGCTCTTTCTCCGGGTCGTATCTGCCTGCCATCGGGCCTCCTTGAAAAACCTGTCAACTGACTATAGAGTCATAATCTACATTGACATTGTAGGCATATTCAAGCAGGATTTTTGAGAGAGGGTCTTACGATGAGCCTGGTTCAGCATTTCCCGCCGGATTGGAACATGACGGATTTTCACGAACGGCTCAGGCAACTACGCAAGGCTCGCAAGATCACGCAGACGCGCGTGGCCGAACTGCTCGGCGTCAGCCCCCGTGTTTACACACGCTGGGAGAACGGAGATGCTGTGCCCGTCTTTGCCACAGTTGTCAAGCTGGCAGACATCTTGGATGTCACCCTCGACGAGCTGGCCGGACGCAAGGACATCGACGACGATGCCAAGATTCATAACCCGGAACTGCACCGCCTCTACAGCAAGGTCGATCAGCTCTCCGACGAGGATCAGAAGGCACTCGTGATCCTGCTCGACAGCCTGGTCAAGCGGTCCCGCATGAGCCAGGTTATGGGCGAGATTTAGCAACTCGAACCCATCACGAACGAGGCCGGACCTGGCTCGAACGGATGCTGCACAGAGTCGCACAGCGTCCGCGTTGCGTTCGATTTTGGTTCGAGGACGGGCCGGGAACCGGCCCCGCTAAGCCGTCAGGCTTAGGGATGGTGTCTGGCTCCCAACACGCTGCCGGATGCGCCACTGAACCCCGAAAGCGCCCCGCTGCTGCACGCTTCATTGCTGGACTTCGCCGCGCCGCCGTGGGCCGGGAGTCGTCGCCCTGGTCATGTGGAACATGAGAAAAATACATTTTTCTCATTGCTGAAAAACACCCGCAGCGGAGGCGTCAGTCAAGGCCGACCGAAGGGAGCCGCGTTAGCGGGCGGAGCGAAGCGGAGAGCCTTTACGGACGACGGAGCGGAGGGTACCGCGCGTGAGCGCGAAAAAGGCCGACTCGCCACGACTTTCAACGAACAACCACGACGAAAGCCGATTTTCCCTCATAAAGCCTCATCGCCCCAGCGCCGCCACGGAATGAGGCTTCTTGAGCCTTTGTGAGCCTTTTTTCGGCTCCGCTGGCCGATTTTCATTGTGCCGCACATGGCCTGCTTAAAGGTACATAGGTGCGTCACGTTTTGGCGTTGAAAACACTCGGCTTGCACTCCGAAAATGCCCATTGTGCCGCTGCGCTTTATGTTCCACTACCGAATTCCCCACGAACTGACCCCCGGCCCTGGCCTCCATTGGCCCGCAGACGGCAGACGGACGCCGCCGCCGAACCCTGCCAAGACGCGTCCCCTTTGTTTTCAACACGTTAACGCCGCAGCAACGCAAGGTTACTCCCGCAGGAACCGCGAACTGCGCATTTTCCCCTTAGCCGCTTTGTTTTCAACACGTTTACCGGCGTAAACATGTAAACGCCTTGTTTTTCGCATCGGCTGGCTGTAGCTTCTTGATTCCGCAAGCGTTCCCGCAGAGTTACCGCGCGGTAACTCTACAGCAACCCGCTGGGGGTGAGGTGTCCCCCCTAATTCCGATGCGAAGCAGCGTCGGGCTTTTGCTGGTTGTTCCGATGCTGCCGGATGGAGCCGCAGAAGCAGCAAGCCGCCCCGAAGGACGGCTTGCGATTGGCTGAACAGCAGCGGCTCGATTTAGTCAGAAGTGACCATCTTATGAAAACGCGCCCCGTCCCAGTAATAGACTTCCGTCCAAGCATCGATCTGGGAAATGCCGATAGTATCGGTCTTTATGAAAAGAGATTTCCCGCCATTGGAGGGTTTGTACTTGCCCGGAGCGAACTTCCTTATCACAGTGACGATCTTGATTGCAGTACTGGGGAAAATCACCACGGGACTAAAGCCGCTTTCGTTTGGTTCGAAATAGACGATTTGTTGGAGGGTCTTGCCAGGTGCTTTTTTTACCAAGTTGAGAACATAGCCTTCACTATCCCCGGAAAATTTCCCCTTGATGATCCCAGGACATTCCTTGGAATAGTTTTCGTGCCACGTTGCACGGTCAGACGCCTCCAGCGTGCTTGGAATAACGACTTTCCAGCCAGCGTAGTCCCCAGTCAAGGATGACTGAATCTGTTCAGGTAGATTTTTGACATCACAAGGGATCGCTGCTGCTGTAAGAGACGACAGCAGCAGTACCGCCACAACTAAGGAAAAATCTTGAATCCTCTTCGTCATTACTGCTACTCCTGTGGCTGTTCTGGATGCTCATTTGCAGGCAAGTCGCCGCGACTACCGCCTCGGCCCTCCCCTGTTTGGACGTGGTCGTGAGCACCGGTAGCATGGGCAGACGGGTGGTCATACTCATTCTGTCCGAATCCCGCACCACATTGCGCAGAGCACCACAACGTAGGCTTTGCTTCGCTCTTGCCGGGTATAAGGTCGGCTGCTTCACCGCGACCGTGCGGCGTGTCTGGTCCATGGATCTCGGGATGTCCTGGAACCGTTTCACTTGTCGAACTGACTCCTATGGGAACCGGATTCATGCAATTGTTCGTGCACTGCAACAGTTTCCCAAGATTAGAATTCGGGGCAGGAACCGGGACATTCGGTTTGAACTTTAATGGCGGCGGTGGTGGCACCGGCGGCGGCTTGGGTGTCGGGGGCGGTGGCGGTAGTGGTGCAGGCTTTCCGAAGCACACCGTAATGCCAAGAAATGTGTGGCAGTCATGCCCATCTGGATCAACATGAGTGAGCGGATTATTCAACACATACGCATACAGGTTGAGGCTCTGCGGATTGTCGAGCTTTGCGTACGGTACAGGCTCCTGTTTCGCCGACCAATCGGGGGACATGAACCGCCCCATCGCGCTGGAGTAGTAGCGCGCGAAGAAGTAGTCATTACCGGATTCGGCGTCGCGTTCTTTGCCGGTGAAATGCTGTTCAGTCGGGCTCGTTAGAGAGGCAGAGCAGGTGAGCCCGTCCCCGAACGGAAGATTGGTGCAGTACTGTTCGACAACTCCTTCATAGTCGAGCTGCACCCGACGCGACCCAAGTGGGTCGTTCACATAAAAGTGAATGCCGTTACTGTCATAGGTAGCGATCGGAGAGCCGCCAAGAAATGCATTGGTATGCTGCCAGGCCATTGTGCCGCTGGAATCCATGCCCATCTCGGTGACCTGCTCCCCAGAGGGGCCGAGAACATAATCGCTCTGTATCTGGAAACCGTTGATTGTCGGATCGCAGCTTCCCCATGTCTTGATGCTGCCCTTGGCGATGCGCGTGCCGTTGGCGTCGTAAAGATAGCCGACCATGCTGGTCATGCCCGGCACAGGCGTGCTTGAGACAGCGCAGATGCGGCCTTCGCCGTCGTAGAGATACGAGTTGACTCCGTCGTAGGTCACGTCCCCGGAGGCATCATATCCTAAACCATTCGGCGCCATCGCAGTCCCCACCACCTGGTTGTTCAAATTGTAATTCGCCCAGGTACTGGCCAAGGTTGCGCTCGGTTGCGGCGTACACGCGGGTGATCCGGTTGTGAAGGCCGCATTCGAGGCAGCCTGGATCGTCCTGTTGCCGAAACCGTCGTACCCCCAGCAGTAATTCGTGTTGGGATTGCCGGTCTGCGTCACGGTTGAACTGGCTAGCCGATTCAGCGTGTCGTAGGTCGATGTCCACGAATTGATAGCTTTTCCATTGGCGAGCGTCTCACTGGATGTCAAGGCGTTTCCGACACCGTCGTAGCTTCTTGAGAGACCGTAGACGGATACAGAGCTGCCAGTCGTTCCCGAGCCGCCATCGAGACTCCCGCTGACGGCTGGGTTCAGGAAAGACGGATTGGGGAATAGTGAAGAATTCCAACTGGTGGTCTGGAGCGTATAGCTATAATCCGTCCCCGACCCCTGGCCAGTCGCATTGATGTAAAGAGTATTGTCAACTGCGGTCAGGCTCACGGGCGCACCGGATTGAATGCCGCTGACAAGGCCTGCGGCGACACTACTCGCTGTGGCCGTTGAACCGTACGTCATGGATGCCGCTGTCGAACCGTTTACGGTCAGTGTGATCGTGCCGGTGTCATATGTGCCGCCCGTTGGGGAGGCCGCGTTAACCGTCTCTGTCCACGTGGACGACGTGGAGGCGAGGTCATACGAATCTCCCCCGTAGGAACCGACAATCGAGTCGGACCCTTGCGCAAGAGAGTTCGTTGTCAAGCTTGCGACGCCGCCGCTTCCCGAGGCGGCTGCGTTGCTCGTCGCGATGTAGGGGCCAACGTCGGATGATTGCTCAACCTGTGGTCCCCACAAATAGACCGTCAGGTTGGGAACCGAGTTGTCCATTAGCTCAAAACCTCGGATTCCGGATGAACACTGGGCTACAGTCGAAGAAATATCTGCGTACTTGAAAACATACCGCTTCCACGAAGTAGTCAGTGTGATGCCAGCGTTGAGGCAATCATTCAACCCGACTTGAATCCCTGATGCGGCGGTTGTTCCTCGCATCCACACACTCACTGTATAGCTTTGGCCGGCCGTGAGACCTCCGGAGACGGTATTGAGTGTTCCCCACGCGGGGCCGGCCCCGCAGCTGAAAGAGCTTGGGATGACAATCTTTGTCGCGGTTTGAGAGCCGTCTGGCGCGGAAAGGTCGGATGTATTCAGAGTAATGTTGTTCTCAGAAGATCCGGCACAATACCCAGTCCATCCCGTGCCGCCCATCTGTTGGGACTCAGGAACAAGATTGGTAGTTGTTTCCGCCGCAACGGGTGCGGTTCCGATCGATGAACCGTTGCTCGTGAAGCTCACCGTGCCGGTTGGTGGATTGCCGCCCGTATCAATTAGCGCGGTGAATGTTTCGCTCCCACCAACAGTGATTGGGTTGTTGCTCGCGTACACTTCTGTCACGTTTGCTTTGGTCACCGCGAGCGTGATCGGCGGAGAACTCGAAGTGCCGTCACTCGAATCTCCGTTGTATGTAGATAGGACGGAATCACTGCCCTCGGTGAGCACGCTCGTCGCAAGTGTAGCAACACCTCCGCTGCCGCTTGCTGAAACTGTGATCGTTGCGACATATGGGCCGGCGGAAGACGCTTTCTCGGTTTGTGCCCCCCAGGCGTAGTAGGTTGCGTCAGGGGTTTGAGACTTCATCTCAAATCCGCGAACGCCGGTGCTGCAGGATGCGGCGGCTGAGGAGATTGATGGAAATGTAATGCTGTATCGTTGCCATGTGTTCGTGAGCGTGACAGAAGCCGGCAAGCAATCGTTCGGCTGAATGCTCACCACTTCTCCGCCATTGGCACCCTCGAGCCAGACACTGACCGTATAGGTCTGACCCGCTGTCAGACCACCGGCTACCGAAATGAGTGCGCCCCAGGTTCCTGCTGCTCCACAACTGAACGAACTCGGTAGCGCAAAGCTCGTCGCGGTTTGACTTCCGTCAGGGGCAAGGACCGCAGACGTGTTCAGGGTCATGTTCGAAGTGGATCCGCAATATGCGCTCCACGAAGAGCCTCCGATCTGGGAGGAATTCGGAACCAGGTTTGTCGTGCTCACCGTGCTCACCGAGGGAGAACCGAGGGAGGTTCCATTGCTCGAAAAGGTCACAGTGCCTGTCGGCGCGTGGCCCCCAGTATTGACAAGCGCCGTGAGGGTCGTGCTTCCTCCCAGCGTAATGTGGTTGTTGCTCGACGAGACTTGAGAAACCGTGGGAACCGACGTAGCAAGAGCGGTTTGAGCCGCGCCGAAAACAACCAGCGCTAACGCAAAACTCAGCCGTATTGGGCGACATGAACCCGAGTTGTCGCGAACCGTCGATGCAAAAGGGCATATCGCCGGTATCCGTTGAAGCTGGATAATATCTTCGTGCTCAACCGAGGTACCGTCAAAATCGGAACGATCCAAGCCTTTCTCGAATAGCGACATTTGATCCTTCTTTTCTTCTTTCGAACTTGATGCGGGAGGCATTTTCCGTCACCGAAGGAAACGGCTCAATTGCTCTGCTCGGTTCCTGTAATGACGACGGCGGTCGATCCGGTCGTTTGAGTCGAAACAGCACTCCCGGCGTCCTGTTCGCAGCTAACTCGCAGCCTTGGATCGTAGTCTCGGTTGAAGGCAATGTTGGTTCCTAGCTTCCAATTCATGAGCCCTCCAAACGGTGCGTGAGTCTGCGTTGCCGTGCTTGCACACGTGGGCGTAGACGAAGTCACCGCAGTGAACAGAGACGCAGGGTAGGCCGGGCCACTCACATTGCTTGTGACAGAACTAATGATGCTAGCCCCGTCATGAAGGCTCGCCAGCGTGATCGCGTTCCCACTCAATGGATCAACGGCCCCTGATGAGGAGAATGTGATCTGGCCGAGGTAGTTGTAGCAATAGAGGATCCCAGATGTCCCGGGGTTGCCGGCGGTTGTACAAGGCGGGGTGGATGCCGCTGTTGTCGAGAAGGAAGGGGTGTACTGCTTCTCATTCCACACACGCCCCATCTTGTCGTACGCTAAGACACTCCGCCACGCAACATAACTGCTCGGTGGAGAAGAGGGGCAGTTGCCTGCCGATGCGGCCTGGGACCAGGCATTCCCAAGATACCCTAGGCCAAGGCTCGCGGTGCTGTATTGAAAGCAGGAGGACGGGGTCTTGCTTGAATCGTTCGTGTAGGTTTTGCTGAGAAGGCGGTTCCGCGTGTCGTAAACATATGTTGTTACGACCCCTCGTGCATCCGATCGGGTCTGCACATTTCCGTCGTTGTCGTACGCATAGGTAACTGTTCCTGTCTCCGGATTCATGGCCGTGAGTAGCCGTGACTCCGCATCGTATGAAAATGACCTGCTCCGCGTTATGCCGGATGCATTCCCTCCGCCAAGCTGAGCAACTGAGAGCAGATTGCTCAACGGATCGTATGAGTAGTTCGTCTGCATCGAATATGTTTTCGAAGAGCCGTTCGGCTCGATCAAGAAGCTCATCTGACCAAGGCCGTTGAAAGCCTTTGCCCAGATATTCGAATTCTCATCAATGGCGAACACGAGGTTATCTTCGTAGGAGAAGCTTCTCGATGTTGCTGGGCCGCCCGGTGTATTGGGAGGATTGGTGATTGTCAAAGGCCTATTCAGACCGTCGTACGTGTAGTACGTCGTGCCAGCGGTATCGTTGGCCGCAGTCTGGTAATAAGGATTTGTGACGCTATACAAGCGACCGTTCTGGTCATAACTCGAGTCGACCTCAACCGCACTATTCGGATCCGTTAGCAGTTGCGTGGAGATCTTCCGTCCCAGCCCGTCGTAGTTCGTCTGTCGAATTACATTTGGTGCCTGCGGTTCGCCGGTCGTCGCGTTGACGGTGACTGACGTTGGGGGAGGGTCAGTGTAGGTGTTGGTTACGACTCCAGTGTCAGGGCTTGTCGTCGTCTTTAGACGATTCAGAGAATCTGAGAAATCGTATGATGTTTTCTGCAAATTCGAATCGGTATGGGTCGCAACCTCGCCTATGCAGTACCAGTAGGTGAATGTGTCGGTGAGACTGTCGGCATAGGTTACAGTGGTCACGTAACCGTCTGTTGGATTAGGGGGCGTACAGCCTGTATAGACATCTGTGTACGAGAAGTACGTGAAATGCCCATTTGGATCTTTCGTACTGAGGCGCTGGCCGGCCTGATCGTATGCATTAATTGTGGCGAGCCATGATCCGACACAGGCACTTCCAGCACTCGCAAGGTTCGAGAGAGAGAATGCCGCAGTTGCACTCAGTGCCGAGCAATGATTTTCATTGGTAAGATTTCCTCGTGGCCCACTGTAGTTCAGATTAAGGCCTGTGTAGGTGCCAGACAGCGCGGTCACTGCACTCTGATCGTATTGATACCAGACAAGGGAATAGGGTCTGCCGGTTCCATTTGTGACGAGCAGATATTCGGGTTTGTTGACGATATTTGCCGTCACCCACGACGGATTATTTTGGTAGTTGTAGTACGTAAAGGTCTTGCGAAGCCATCCGTTCGGCGGAAGCGAAGGCGGCGTGCATGAGCTGGAGCAGCCGAAATAGTCAGACTCGTCTTTTTCTATGACGTTGTAATAGGTATCGTATGCGTAATTAACGAGCTGCTGCTCGTAGATCGGACCATCCTGAAGCGTGGTTGCGATCTGGGTGGGGAACGCTCCATTAGTCGTGTACGTGGTGGCGATCGCACGCAGCGCAGAGCCGCCACTGCCAAACGTCTGGCGGTAAGTCTCCTTCCACATCGGAGCCTGAGCCGCCTTGACGGCCGCGATCAGGCCGTTCGAAAAGGCCGCTCCGACATAATTCGTATAGGTTCCGTCCGGGGCAGTGATTGTCGATGTCAGCTGGCCGGAGCCGACCACATAGGAAGGAAAATTGTACTGCCATTCAGACCGTGCGCCGCGATCGTCAGCAATGGTTGCGGTGCTCACAACCATCGTAGATATACGGCTAAAGGAGTTATAGCCTCCGCCGTCAGACCTGATGTTGTATGTGAATGTGACGGACCCGCCACTTGGAAAGGTGATAGTCGAGAGGGTCCCGTACGTTGAATCGTAGGTGAATCCGTAGGAGGTTCCGTTAGGAAGTCCGATATTCGTGATCGCATTGAAAGTGTTAATCGGAGCCTGGTCAATCAATTGCTGGACAGCGTAATTTGTGGGACAGGTTACAGAAGCAATGCAGTAACCTGTGGTTGTCACCTCGGATGTCGTGGGATGAAGCATATCAATCGCTCCGAGTGCTTGCTGAGCAACTGTAATTGTGTATGTCTCCGGGTCGCTTGTCCCCGTTTCTCCGTCGGTTGTTATCGTGTACTGACCAACGGGCCATCTTGAATTGGTCTCAATTGGGAGGTTTGTTGAAATGACTGTGCGAGCAAGAGCGTCCGTTATGGTCGTGATTCCATTTTGCCCGGTCTGAAATATGGAGTAATTTCCGTTCGTGTCGTCCAGCTGAATGCCATCCCCTGAAGGAAGAAATGCCGTTCCGTCGGGATACACTCCCCCAGTGGGCGTTGTAATGTAAGCGGAGCCATCCGTGGTAATTGACTTCTGACCATAGCCAAGCCCGTTCGGAGCTGCAGTTGAATTGTTGTATGCCGTCGAACATGGCGCCACGAAATTGTTGTCAGCTGGCGACTGCATCTGTTGAATATTTAGGTCGTGTGCACCACCATTCTCGTCGATATAAATAAATGGGCCGAAGTACTCGCAGCCGTCACCATAATTGATCTGTTGGACTCCGTTTCCGCCAGGAAGAACCTGATTCCCAATATTCGTAGTTGAGGAATTCAGAATCGGTCCGGTCGTAGTCCAAGGCCCAGCCGGCCCCATCGATCCGTTCAGTCCCGGAGTGGCCCATTGGAATGTTTGAAGAATTTGCGGCGATCCCGGCGGCATCGGTGCGGACGCGTCAAAGGCACAGCCATTCGCGTTTCCGGGGCTCGTTTCGCAACTGGCGGTGGGATATTCGCCTCCGTTCCCCGAATACGTCAAGTTTCCATTTGTTTGCAAAGTCAGAGTCGCCGAAGAGTTGTACTTCAATGCGAAGGGAATCTTGGGCCCACGCCCTCCGACGGGCGTACTCGTAAATGGGATTGTTACGGTGAGTGACCCGGTGATCGGATCGACTTGCCAGATCTGATCCAGCCTCTGTGGGTCCGGCGGTCCCGCGGGATGATTTGCGTCAGCGAATATTCCCGGTGAGAACTGCGCGAGAAGCGTTTGCGCGCTGATGGAAAACAAAAAGAGAAGCCAATAAACCACGATCCAAAGCGTCTTCACAATTCACCTCGCCGACACAACTTGAGTAAATCACCTGCTCCAGACTTCGGCATTCGCGCTAGTGGATTTGCGCGAGACATAAGAACTTCGGCTCGCTTCGAATCCTGCTGGCGAGCCACACGTTCCCCGTCAGACTCTCGATTTGAGAGTCCCTGAGGAAACTCGAATACCCTTGTTCGTTAAACGAACAGAGTCGCGTGTAAGGGAACGTTGAGGCGGGCGAGCGAACCATGACATAACTGACTTCTTGCAAGATTGGGTGGAATTACAAAGCGGGTAGTATCTAACCTCTGGTCCCCGTTTGACGTTTCCTCCCAGTGAATGAGGCAGTAGAAATGTTGATGTCTTTTGCTATTTGGAAGACTCATACAAGTCGTTTGGGCTGTCAATATCCATAACTACAACGTTTGAGGGAGAAGGCGAATTCGTAAGTGCTATTGAGTGGGCGCCGCGTTCTGTACGCAATATTGTCGAAACTATCAAGTGGGGCTTTTTCCCAACCGACTCATATGGGGTCCGAACTCATGAGGACGACCGTTCGAGCCAGTAGGGACGAGCCTTGGCCTGAGCCCAGTTTTCCGCACATAACCGAGTACGATTTTCGTATTCAGGAAGGTGCGGAGCGATGTCGAGGAGCAAGCACACGGAAGCGCAGATGATCGGGGCGGTCAAGCAGATGGAGGCCGG
>Ga0302320_10021901_pt1 | contig 12657 bp, 13 predicted proteins | sample Bog_T0_3_FD_202130 | JGI IMG/M metagenome (GOLD analysis project Ga0302320, IMG submission 202130) | Peat permafrost microbial communities from Stordalen Mire near Abisko, Sweden - Bog_T0_3 | ecosystem: Environmental > Terrestrial > Soil > Wetlands > Peat | place: Sweden: Abisko, Stordalen Mire...
GTCTCCAAAAAATGTCTGTCAATGGTCATAAACCGCGAAGCCGCCTTCTTATTGAACGGACCGGTGGTTCGTCTAACCGAACCGGCCTCGGCTCCCGCCGCCGCTTTTGTAAACCGTTCATACTCAACAAATCCTTCCCCGTTTAAACCATTGCTGGTTCGTTTAATCAACTGAGGTTAACCCAAAACCAGAATTTGTGCAAGTTCTTTATTCCCAAGGCCACCCCAATATTGAGCGACTGCCGGTTCGTTTAGTTATTATCGCCTTGGACAGTTTTTGTCCCACCTCCCCGGCTAAACTTCCCACATTATGAATCTGCCCAGCGCCATCGAACAGCTGCGGGAGGTGGTGCGCCGCCAGCACAAAGCCATCGCCACCGAAGACTCGTATGTTTATTGGCTGCGCCACTTCGTGGCCGCCATCAAATCCATGCCCGCATCTCTGCCCAGCGAGCAGAAGCTGGAGAACTGCTTAACCCATCTGGCGCGCGACCGTGATCTGTCGGCCAGCAGAGCGTGGTCGCCGCGCGACCGAGGAAATTAGCCAGACACGCCAGTGTCTGGTCTTGCCCCAAACGTAATCATGCGTCCCGGCGGGACGCCGGATTTCCCCTGTCCCTGCGGGACGGATTCACTTTCGTCACCTGCACCCGGCACGATGTGCCGGGCTTATCTCCAGCGTCGCTCCGCGACCGCCGGCACTACCCAAGGCTTCGCCCCGGTCAATTCGCACGGTAAAATGCGAATCTACATGCAAACCATCAATTGGCATCTCTCTCACTGCAATGTCGCAACCAAAACTTCAGCCTGTCCAGCCAGCAGCCCAGCATCCACAGAACCGTAGCGGTGAAATCTTAATTCATCCCAAAACCTACTGGTCATGTTCACCCATACGTTTGACGACCAGAATGAGAATTCCTTTGATTCTTTGAGGGGAAATTCTGCCGAACAGCCCTGAGCGTTGGGAACAAGCTGCCGCCCGCGCCCTTCTGGTGACCAAAAGCGCAAAATCAGCTTCGCACTCGAAATGTCCTTTCACCGACCGTTCAAATAGACCACCGCTCAGAGGGGGATGCAACAAGTTTTCGTCCCTTTCTTGACGAATCTGGCCAGTAATGCTGTTGACGAATTGCGGCGGCATGGCCGGTGGGGCGGTGACTTCCTCCCAGACCCCGCCCGCCTTACAGCCTGTTCAACAATTCCCAGAAATGCCGGGTGGGGGCACCCGGCCTACAGAATGGCCATGCAAATCACAGAATTTGTAGGCCCGGCGCCCCCACCGGGCGCTTTCTTCAACAGCCTGCTAAGGGTGTACCTTTGGACTCGCCAATTTTCTTATCCTTTCTCATCCTGCTGATTTTCTGGCCCCTGTTCTCGGGAGATTGCGCTGGCCACCTTGCGGCAGTTGCGGTTGTGGATTCGGTTCATTGGTGCCGGGCATGATGGCAAGCGAACCGGGTCGCGACTTTTTATTTGAGTCCGCTCGCATTATGGGCAACGCTTCCCGGCATGAAGAGCAAGCCACCGAATTCGGACCTGCCTCGCCGCGAATTCCTGACCCGGGCCGCGCTCGGGCTGGCCGCGGGGGCGGCCCTGCCTTCGGCGCTCGGTGCGGACAATGACCATTCCGCGGCGGGCGAAAGGTCGCTGATTGTTTCCACCTGGGATTTTGGCAAAGCCTCCAACGACGCGGCGCTGAAGGTATTGCTCGGCGGCGGAACCATTCTCGATGCGGTGGAACAGGGAATCTGGGTCACTGAATCCGCCGGCCTTTCCACCGTGGGACTTAGTGGAACGCCGAACGCGGCGGGCGTGGTGCAGTTGGATGCATGCATTATGTCCGGCGCGGGCCACACGGCCGGCAGCGTGGCGGCGCTGGAAGGCATCCGGCACCCGATCTCCGCCGCCCGCCGGGTCATGGAAAAAACGCCGCACGTCATGCTGGTGGGCGAAGGGGCGCGCCTGTTCGCGCTGGAAGAGGGCTTGGAATCCATCGAAACCAACGCGGCCGAACATTATGAAGCCTGGAATAACATTGGAACAGAGTCTGACCGAGGTCCAGTGCAGGTTCCGGGATGAGGCCAGGAGGTTAATGAAGTGGGACAACGCTTGCGGAGCTTATCTCGGACGATTCAGCCGCCCGAACGTGACCAAGAGGAGGCTTACGTGACTGGGGAGTTCTACATCGTGCCCTCCAATTGATGTAGATACAAGACCCGTGACTGAAACTGTAACCGCTTCCTCGCAATTTGGAAAAGTTCTAACGGGCCAAGTGTGATGCGAGCAATCCGCCGGGCGAGGGCCCATTGCTGGAGATTGGGAAGTTGTGGAACGCAATTCAATAGAACCACGACGGTGAGATGGTAATCGGCGTGAAGTTGTGGATGCCGGAACTGTGATTCAAGAGATGGCGCAAGGTCACTTCCTCCCCGCGTGGCCAATCGGGAATGAATTTGGCGACGGGGTCGTTGACGCTTAGTTTGCCTTGTTCCGCCAACTTGAGGATGGCCGCCGCGGTGAATTGCTTGGTGATGGATCCAATGCGAAAGCGGGTGTCACTGCTTATGGGAGCGGGAGCCTCGATTTGCGCAAGGCCATAACTATTTTCCAGGATTCTCTTTCCGTCGCGCGCGATGAAAACGGCGGCACCGGGGGCATTGCTGCGAATGCTGTCTGCGAACAAGGCGTCGATGTGCAAAGTGAGATCTGTAATGCCCTCCCCAGCACCTCCCGCCCTCACCATAGCCCTGATCCCGTAGGACCAAGGCCACGATGCCAGCAATAAGCTGCCAGGGAGGGCGAAGGTGGTGGTGGTGGCGCTTCAGGCTGGCACCCTTTCAGCCGAGTCTCAATTGCTCGATGGTCAAGAGCGTTCAACAATAGGCTTTGCGTCACCTTTGCACACCAGCTGTTCATTCCAAGTCAGCAGGTTTATCTTCCACTGCGGCCTCGTCATGGCATAAGCAACCGCATCCAACCTCATGATTGTGGGGAGGGGTGAAAAAAGGAAACAGGGTAAAAAAGCAAAAACTAAAGCCCGCTCACGCAACGGAACCCGATATAGTAGTTCTCAGAGCCCGGGGGGCCGTAGTTGCGATAGGCGCACCGCGCTTCGTTGGCGTAGCTGACCCAACTTCCGCCGCGCAAAACACGTTCGCTCCCTGTTGCCGGTCCAGTTGGATTCGTAATGCTTGCTTGACCATACGGCGTCCCATACCAGTCCCAACACCACTCAAACACATTCCCCGCCATGTCATAAAGTCCATAACCGTTCGGCGCAAAATAGCCCACCGGACTCGTGTAGGGAGTCCCTCCGATCTGGCCTTCTGTGTTGTAGCCGTAAAGTGCCAAATCGTAGCTATATGTGGCGGGATCTCCCACATAGTTGGCCTGGCTTTCGGAGATCGTGTCGCCCCACGGAAACCGTTGCCCACCCAACCCACCCCGCGCCGCCTTCTCCCATTCTGCTTCCGTCGGCAATCGGTACCCATTAGCCGCCAAATTCATATAAGGCGCCACCTCCCCATTTGTATAAATATGCGTGAAGCCCGCATCCGTGTAATACACCGGCGTCAATCCCGCCTGCATCGACCGCGCATTGCTCCACTTCGCACAGTCAAACCAGTCCACCGTCTGCACCGGATGATTTGCCGCCTTCCCATCAGCTTGATAAACGGCGTATGTCGTATTCGTGAAAAAATGATATCCGTGGTTCGTCGCGTAGCTGTTTACCGTCTGCCATTGGCTCCAGCTCACCAGATTCACGTCCATGTAAAAGGCGGACACATAAATGTTCGTGGGGATGGCATCACTCTCGCCATCCAGCGTGTCCCCCATCGTGAACGTCCCCGCCGGAATCAGTGCCATGCCTGCGGGCGGGTGGAAAGAAATGAGCAGGTTGGTGTTGATGCGATTGGTCACGGGCAGTTGGACATAATCCACCCAACGGGTTCCGCCGGGCAGGGATGAAAGGGTCTGGATGGTGTAGTTTGTACTGGGCAGCGCATTGGTCCAGATCATCGTTCCATCTGCGTTGAAAGCAATGATGCCGCTTGCCGCCGGGCCGGAAATGCGGAAAAAGCCTGTGCCTTGGGCAAAGACTTGATGAACGCCAGCGAGAAACGCCAGCCCGAGGAACAGAGAATAGATTCTGGTTTTCATGGCTTCTTTGGTTGTGTGCTCATTGTTTAATACCGACTCTTGACGTCTTGTTTGTAGCTTAGGATAAGTGTGAGCAAGTCTGAGGATTCTGGCCCAACCCACTCGTTTTGCAAGCTGTTTTTCTTGTCATTTCTTCGGTCATTCCATCGGCCATCAGCGCCCGTTCGTCTATGCCCCACGCCCCGGCTTGCAGTTGTGCCCGGTGCCTCCAGCGCCAATCGAAGAGCTTTGACCTTGGAGGGTTTGAGCTTTGAACTGTGCATAAGCTGAAAGATGGATCGTGAGAACTCGGCATCAGCGTCAGCAAGCATGTTATTCCGACCTGACAGCATTTCCCAGGTGGCTCTGGGCGTGAAACAATCACCACTGCTGAATCCCCCTGGCAAAGGGCAGGACTTCCTGGTTCATCAGGCGAATGCCGACGTCTGGTTTGAAGTGGACCGGATCGGATCGGTAGAAGTTGGTGGCGGCGCCGTAGGGGCCGAAGGATAGGTCAATCACATGGGGAAAGATCGCACGCAACTGCCGTTTCCAGGCTGCCACTTCTGCCGCCGTGACTCCGCTCTGCGCCGAGCGCGCCACGTCCTCATGCGTCGGCGGGATCACCACCACGCAGGGAATGGCTCGTTGTCGCAGACACTCGCTAATCTTCACATAGAAGGACATCTGCCCCAGTGTCGGGCAGTGATATCCGTTCCACGCCTGCTGCAGGATCTTGATCATGTAAGCATTCTTCCTGGGATCACCTTCGTCCGCGTGCCGAACCCAGTCGAGCGTTTGCGCGGCACCGTCGAGTCCGATGGGGTCCGGATTCTCGGACAAGGAGTCGGCAATGGTTCGGATCGAATACATGGTCGTCTGCAGATTGAGCAGGTTATCGAGCGCCGAACCCAGTCCCTTGGGGGCGAAGATGTCCCCGTGCAGCTCCGCCGGGTCACACGAGCCGATGTCCGCGGCGAGTATGACCAGGCGCTCATGCCAGGCGAAATGTTCCAGGAAATAATAGGTCTCCTCTGTGGTGGCGCCGGAAAAGGCCGCGTTGAAGAACCGAAAGCCATTCAATGCCGCGGGCGGAATTCTGGCGGCGCGGCTGTTGCCAATCAGTAGCGCATCATGGGGAAACCGCTGAATATAGACGGGCTTGCATTCCCGTTCCGCCGAGATATAGACGCCCAGGCGATTGTTGCCGAAGCGGTTGAACGGATCAACCCAGAGATTGAGCAGCGCCAGTCCGCCCATCAGCCCACCTGCGAGACCCAAGGCTAGTAACACATAATGGCGGGCCGACTGATTCATTTCAAAAATTGTAATAGAGGAATTCGCCGCCGCGGGAGAGATTGAAGATGGAGAACGCCAGCAACAGTCCCGCCAGACAGGCCCACCGGGAGTTTAGCTCCCACCGCAGCCAGCCACGCTCAGCAGAGGTTTCATCCACCGCCTGCCGGGGCAGCCGGGAATGCCGACCCATGATCTCCACCGTGTTGGGCAACGCCCACACGAAGGCCAGCAGGGCGCCAAACCAAAGCCAGTTTTTCGCCTGCACCAGCAGCGGGCCGGCCTCGAGCGAATTCGGGCCGAGACCGAACATGACCGCCAACAGGTGCCGCGCGGTCGGCAGATCCGCGGAGCGAAAGAAGACCCAGCCAATCATGACAAACACCAGCGTGAAAACCCGGCCGCCCCACGTGGACAGGCCGGTTGGCCACCAGGCCGGGCGATCAGGACCGGTTTTCGACCAGAACGCCTGCCAGCCATGCTGGAGCGCCAGTCCAACGCCGTGGAACAGCCCCCAGAGGACGAAAGTCCAGGCTGCCCCGTGCCATAACCCACCCAGCACCATCGTTACGATCAGGTTCACATAGCGTCGCACCTCGCCCTGCCGGTTTCCGCCGAGAGGGATGTAGAGATAATCCCGCAGGAAACGGGAGAGCGTCATGTGCCAGCGCCGCCAGAAATCGGCCAGGTTCGCCGCCTTGTAGGGTGAGTTGAAATTCTGCGGCAGGACGATGCCGAACATCAGCGCCAGCGCGACCGCCATGTCGGAGTAACCGGAGAAATCAAAGTAGATCTGGAACGTATAGGACAACACGCCCGCCCACGCGTCCTGCACATGGAACAGTCTGCCCGCCGCCGCCGCCCCAAAGATCTTGCCTGCGTTTTCGCTCATTCCATCCGCGATCACCAGCTTCTTGAACAGACCCAAGGAGAACAGGCTCAGACCCACGGCCAGGTTGTGCCACTCAAAACGGCAGGTCCGCTCGTTGGCGAATTGGGGCATCATTTCCGCATGGTGGATGATCGGACCCGCGATCAGGTGCGGGAAGAACGTGACGAACAGCAGGAAATCTCCCAGGTCGTATTCGCAGACGAGACCCCGGCGCACATCCACCAGATAGGCAATCTGTGTGAAGGTGAAGAACGAGATGCCCAAGGGCAGCAGCACTTTGTCCAGGTGCCAGTGAGTTCCCGCCGCCCAGTTGACACTGGTGACGAAAAAATTGGCATATTTGAAATAGCCCAGCAACACTAGATTCGCCGCCACACCAGCAGCCAGAGCGCCATGCGGCCGCCGGCCCAACCGCACGCGCCGGCCGAGTTGGCGGCCCAGCCAAAAATTGAACAGCATGGAGGCCAGAATCAGGGCCACACAAAACGGATTCCACCAGCCGTAAAAAAAGAGCGAGGCCAGCACCAGCCAGAGCTTGGCTGCTTTGGGGCCCCGAAAGCGCGACAGGAGGCAGAACCCCACCAGGGCCGCCGGCAGGAAACAAAAGAGGAAACTATACGAACTGAACAACATGAAGCTGTGGGGAATCGGGGCTTCGCCGGAAAACCCCAGACCGCGCGGCGCGTAATTCGCGGTGCCACGCAAAACTTGCCATAGACTGCGGGTACATCACCCCAATTTTGAGCTGTGGCACTGGGGTTGTCAACCGTATGTCATTTCCCCGAAAAAGGGGGTCACCCATAAGTTTCAAGGCTCTGCTTGGCGGGCGAGCGGAAGGGCCCATCGGCCGCGACCAAACAGGCGAACATGAACACTTAAAGGTGCCCTCTTTACGTTGGCCAGAACACACCTGTTCCGCCGCCGCCTGATCATCGCCGATTTGAAGGAAGCCCCTGCCCGCTTTCATCCACGCGAGAAAGCCTGAAAAAGGGGTTTTTTCATTGGGGCAAAGCGCCCAACCGCCGGCAATCCAGCGATGGCAATCCATAGAATGTGCTTGTATCCAGACTTTGGTTTAACCCCGTCGTTGAAGAACACGGGAATCGCCTCGTGCGGTCACACGGCCTGCCCTCGGGCCCAGATTTCGCAGGATTTGCAGGATTTGCAAAACGTTTGGCCTGTGGTACTATCGCTTAACGAAAATATGCAGCCTGACAATTTATCGGCTGGCGGTGAGGAGCCGCCCTCGGACCACCGGGCGTTAACTTTGAAAACCTTCACCTCGGCCGGACGGGGCGGTTGGCACGACATCGCCGACGCCGACTGGAACGATTGGCGCTGGCAGATGAAGCACCGCATCACCACGGTGGAGCAATTGCGGAAATGGCTGCCCAGCCTCACGCCCGAGGAGTCGGCGGGCGCGCAACTGGCCAACCACAAACTGGCCCTTGGCATTACCCCGTATTTTTTCAATCTGATTGATCCGGCGGATGAAAACTGCCCGGTGCGCCGGCAGGTTGTGCCCCGGCTCGAGGAAACGTACACCGCGCCTTGGGAGCTGAGCGACCCGTGCGGTGAAGATGCCCATTCTCCGGTGCCAGGTCTGGTGCATCGCTACCCCGACCGCGTGCTGTTCCTGGTGACCGACCGCTGCGCAAGCTATTGCCGCTATTGCACCCGCTCCCGGCTGGTGAGCAACGCTAGCGGCTACGATTTTCATCCCGAATTTGACCGGCAGATCGCCTACATCGCCGCCCATCCCGAAATCCGCGATGTGCTGTTGAGCGGCGGCGACCCGCTGCTGTTGAGCGATGAGAAGCTGGAGAATCTCTTGAGCCGGTTGCGCGCCATTCCGCATGTGGAATTTCTCCGCCTGGGCACGCGCATCCCGGTGTTCCTGCCGCAGCGCATCACGCCGGAACTGTGCGCCATGCTGAAGCCGTTTCATCCGCTGTTCGTCAGCGTGCATGTCAATCACCCGCGTGAACTTACCACGGAAGTGCGCGACGCTTTGGGCCGCCTGGCGGACGCGGGCATTCCGCTCGGCAACCAGAGCGTGCTGCTCAAAGACGTCAATGACGATGTCGAAGTGATGAAGGCGTTGCTGCAGAAACTGTTGATGTGCCGCGTGAAGCCGTACTATCTCTACCAGTGTGACCTGATCGCCGGTTCGGCGCATTTGCGCGCCAGCGTGGCCAAAGGCCTCGAAATCATGGAAAAGCTGCGCGGTCACACGACCGGCTACGCCGTGCCCACGTACGTCATTGATGCGCCCGGCGGCGGCGGCAAAGTGCCGATCAATCCCGAATATGTGTTGTGCCGCAACGCCGGCCGCGTGCTCATCCGCAATTTCGAGGGCAGGATTTTCGAGTATCCCGAGACCGCCGACGGCCGACCCTGCGGCCAGCCCCCGAAGAAATTGGACGAGGCGGAGCTGGTGTAACCGGTGATCAATGCAGTCCTCCGCGCCGCTCGCGCAATTCACGCGCAATGCCTTCGGCATCCAACGGTTCGCCGCGTTCGGCCGCGCCCTTGTCCAGAATGGCCTTCAATCGCCGCCCGCGCTCAGTGGTCGGCTGCCACTCGGTTTCCCGCCGACTGACTTTTTCCTCCAGAGCAGAAATAATGAAGCGACTGCGCCCGTGGTGCGCGCCGGGAATGGCGCGGAAAAGTTTCATCGGCAGTTTTACACTCACGAGTTTGGTTTCAGTCATACCCCAAGTAATGCAGAAACCCGTGCCTCGTCAAATTCAATCTGGTGCTTAATAATTGCAGCCGGCAAGGCTCAAGAACCTCTGGATTCGGTTTCCTGCTGAACCGACTCCACCTGCGTTTGTCCAAGGTACAATGAAACTCACCCACCGTTGGAAAATTCTCGGCGCGCTGTTGCTGGCCGCAGTACTCTTGGGCATCCTATTCGTCTGGAACATGGGCGCGGTACTCGTCGCGCCGTCGAATCATCGGATCGGCATGCCGCCGGTCGGCTTGCGGGTGGAAAACGTGGAGTTCCCCATCGCCAGCGGCGCCACCATTTACGGCTGGTTCGTCGCCGGCAAAGCGGGGCAAGGCGCGGTTGTGCTAATGCACGGCAGTTGCCATGCACGGCAGTTACGGTAGAGTTCCACTGGACCCTTGTCACCGGCCTCAAAATCCCCGATCCCCCCAAGTCAGTCAGCACCGACCGCCAAAGGGGCGGGGACAGCTTGTCCCCGCTCGATTGGCTAATCAAGCCACGGAACCATCCTCGTTGCCTGCATCCCAAAAAAATCTGCCATTAGTCTCTCGTCGGCCAAGCAGACCAGTCCTCCTTAACCAGTTCGGAAGCAGCTCCAAGCAGGGAAATCCCTTCGAGGCCGATGGGACCAGGAGGGGCAGAATAATTGCGCGCGCGGAAGCGGCCCGGGTCAAAAGCACGCTAAAAGTCTTCCGGGCAGGCCTACAATTCACGCCCCGTCCGCGCCGATTTTGATTTTGCTTCCTTGGGTTTCTCTGGCAAATTGTAGCCATGACTTGCATCGGTAAAGTTTCCCAGGGAGTGGTGAAGCTGCCGCCGGGCATTGATTTGCCCGACGGAACGGCCGTGGAATTGATCCTGCCCGATGGGAGCAGCGCTGCGGTGCAACCGGATGATATTTCCATCCGGGAACCGGGTTGGTTCTCCAAACGCTACCATAAATACATCGGTTGCATCAAAGATGGGCCGCCAGACTTGGCGGAAAATCACGACCACTACGCGCACGGGGCACCCAATAAATCCGATTCGTGAACCTGGTTTTCGCCGATTCCTTTTATTTCATTGCCCTGTTCAATGAGCGTGACCATGCGCATCTGCGCGCTTCGGAACTGGCGCGCAGATTAAGACGACCGTTGATTACTACTGCCTGGATTTTGACCGAATTGGCGGATGCCTGCGCCGCAACGCCGAATCGAACCACGGTGGCGGAATTTATTGAAGACGCGATCAAATTCCCAACGTTCAACATCATCCCATTTTCCGGAGAGCTTTTCCGGCGCGGCCTCGAACTTTATTTGAAGCGTCCCGACAAAGATTGGTCTTTGACCGATTGCATATCGTTTGTCGTGATGGAAGACGAGGAAATAGGCGACGCGTTGACGGGCGACAAACATTTTGAGCAAGCCGGTTTCAACGCTTTGCTCAAGTAGCTCCCTGGGCTGCGGATGAAGCTCCTCGGGCGTTTGAAAATTCTTGGCGCGCTCTTGATTGCCGCAGTCCTCTTGGGCATACTATTCGTCTGGAACATGGGCGCGGTACTCGTCGCGCCGTCGAATCATCGGATCGGCATGCCGCCGGTCGGCTTGCGGGTGGAAAACGTGGAGTTCCCCAGCGCCAGCGGCGCCACCATTTACGGCTGGTTCGTCGCCGGCAAAGCGGGGCAAGGCGTGGTTGTGCTAATGCACGGCATCCATGGGGACCGCACGACCCTGGTTTCCCGCGCGGAATTCCTGTCCCGCGCAGGGTATGCGGTGCTGCTATTTGACTTTCAGGGGCACGGCGAAAGTCGAGGCCACCAAATCACGTTTGGCTTCCTGGAAAGCCGCGATGCCATCGCCGCCGTCAACTTCATCCATCACCAGCTTCCCGGTGAAAAAGTGGGCGTCCTTGGCATCTCCATGGGAGCGGCTGCGGCGCTGCTGGCGGCCCCGCCGCTCCCGGTGAACGCTCTGATTTTGGAATCCTCGTATCCCACGATTTATCAGGCTACGGAAGACCGCCTGGGCCTCCGCTTTGGCTGGCTGGGCCGGCTGGCCACGCCATTGCTGACCTGCCAGTTGAAACCGCGCTTGGGCATTAGCCAGGACGATTTGAACCCGCTGGCCTGCGCCCGCAGAATTCCGGTCCCGAAATTTTTCCTGGCCGGCACCTTGGATCGCGACACAACGATCGAGGAAGCAAAAGCCCTTTTCGTCGCCGCCGCCGAGCCGAAGCAAGCCTGGTGGATTGACGGCGCCGGGCATGAGGACCTGCATCGGTTCGCCGGGAGCGAATACGAAACCCGCGTGTTGGCTTTTCTGGCCGGCCAGCTAAACCGTAACGGTTCAGCTCAACCACAGATGAACCCAGATGGACACAGATAATACGAGGGGAAGAGGCCGTTCCAGCCGAGGTTTGGTCGCTCACTCACTTGTGCTTCAGTTTTCGCGGCCTTGAGAGATTTCCTCATTTGAGCCCATCTGCGTCCATCTGTGTTCATCTGTGGTTGAGGCCTCGTTCAATTGGATGGCCACGGCTACGATAACGAATGAGTTTTGCTTGGCTAAAGCCCGCTAACCGGCTAACTTTTGCCCATAGCGTCAGGAGACAAACACAAACAATCGCCTATGAGCCATACCTGGAAATTCTTCCGCGCCGGCGGCTTCAACCAAGTCGTCATCGCCTCCGGTGCCGATCTGATGAACCTCGACCAGCTCGACCAGAAACTCTGGGTCGCGCTCGCGTGTCCCACCACCGGCGTCGAATTTGACGCGGCGACGCTCGTCTTGATCGACACCGACAAGGACGGGCGTGTGCGCGCGCCCGAACTGATCGCCGCTGTCAAGTGGGCGGGCGGCCTGCTGAAGAATCCCGGCGACTTGCTGCAAGGCAGCGCCACGTTGCGGCCGGCGGCCATCAACGACGCCACGCCGGAGGGAAAATTGATCGCCAATTTTGCCCGGCAGATTTTGGGCAAGACCGACGACGGCGCAGTCACGTTTGAAGAGGCCGCCGCCGCCGCCGCGACCTTCGCCGCCAAGCCGTTCAACGGCGATGGCATTGTGCCGGCCGAATCCGCGGAAGACGACACCACGAAGGCCGTCATCGCCGACATCATCAATTGTTTTGGCGCGGATACCGACGCCAGCGGCAAGCCCGGAGTGAGCCAGGCGAAAGTAGAACAGTTTTTTGCTGCCGCCGCCGCGTACTCCGACTGGTGGAAAAAGGCGGAAGGCGACGCGACCGTCTTGCCGCTTGGGGTCAACACCGAAGCCGCCGCCGGCGCGGTGAAGGCCGTGAAGGCCAAAGTGGAGGATTATTTTGCGCGCGGCCGGTTGGCCGCGTTTGACCCGCGCGCGATCACCGCGCTGAACCGCGACGAAAAGGAATACGCCGCGCTCGGGGCCAAGGAGCTGACCAGCCAGCATGCGGACATTATGGGCTTGCCGCTGGCGCAGGTTGGCGCCACGACCCCGCTGCCGCTCACGCAAGGCCTTAACCCTGCCTGGGCCGCAGCGATGGCCGCCCTGCAAGCCCTGGCGGTCACGCCGCTGCTGGGCGCAAAAACTGTTTTGACCGAGGCGGACTGGAACGCGCTCACCGGCAAGCTCGCCGCG
>Ga0302320_10021902_pt1 | contig 12657 bp, 11 predicted proteins | sample Bog_T0_3_FD_202130 | JGI IMG/M metagenome (GOLD analysis project Ga0302320, IMG submission 202130) | Peat permafrost microbial communities from Stordalen Mire near Abisko, Sweden - Bog_T0_3 | ecosystem: Environmental > Terrestrial > Soil > Wetlands > Peat | place: Sweden: Abisko, Stordalen Mire...
CGCTCGCCAAACTCCTTCGCATTTTCGAGAACGGAGCAATCTTCTCGACACCGAACTTCTTGTGAAGGGCAGTGTTGGTCTTATTAGAGAATGCGATTATTTTGGTCATCAAATCTCTCTGACCAAATCTCAAATCGAGCGTTGAGAAAGCAGTAGCGCACGGAACGCTTTGACGTTGCCCCTCGGCTCCGGTCCAGATGCGATGGCTAGTGAGAACCATCGGGATAGCTTCAATTCTTTGGCGTATGCCAGCTTCAGTGTGCCAAGAGCTAACTGATTCCTCACCGCCCAACGAGATACGAAGGCGACACCGAGCCCTACTGCTGCGGCACTCAATAATGCTTCCGTCGAATCGAATTCCATGCTGATCTGGGTGTCCTTCGCCTTCACACCCTTTGCTGCCAGTGCCTGCTCGATGACGCGACGTGAGCCTGAGCCATATTCCCGCATCAGCAGGGGCTCGTTCTTGATCATCGCGGGCGTGACTTCCTGCCCGGCCCACTCGTGGCTCGGGGGAACAACAAGAACCATATGATCTTCCATGAAAGGCTCAATGCGAAGATCTTTTCGTTGTTCGGGACCTTCGATCAGAGCAAGCTCAATCCTTCCCATTACCAGCGCTTCCAGCATTCCGTCCGTATTCCCAGTTACAGCAGTAATGCGGACTTTCGGATGAATTTTGCGAAAGGCGGCAATCAAGGCAGGCAAAAGATATTGCGCAATTGTTTGGGAAGCGCCAATCGCCAATTCCCCACCTTGTTCGCCGTAAGCAGCGGCGACAGCTCCAGCCGCTTGTTCGGAGAGAGCAGTCATCTGTTCAGCAAAGGGTAAGAGAGCCTTCCCGCCAGGGGTCAGCTGAATGTGGCCGCCACCGCGATCAAATAGCGATACCCCGAATTCTTCTTCAAGCGCCTTGATTTGCTGCGTTACCGCTGGCTGCGTCAACAAGAGTTCTTCCGCCGCGCGACTGAAGTTTAGGTGCTTGGCGACAGTCCTAAAGACCCGAAGGCGAAAGTTTTCGATCATGAGGGGTAGTGTCCTGCATTGTGGTCATCTCTATCCTATTCTTCGGCGCTAGATGGAGATGACTCGGTAGTAGATGGCGATCAGCGACACGCTGCCAACGATTATCCAGAGCAAAAGACCTTGCAATAGCGGACGAAATCCAACCTGCTTCAACGTCTCTCTTGAGAGGCTGGTACCGATCAAGAACAAGGTCACAGTCAGGCCTAGTTTGCCGAGTTGATTCATCTCTGCGTAAAGCGGTGCAAATCTGACTAAGTAGGTGCTGACCACTGAAGCCAAAATGAACAGGAATATGAACCATGGAACTTTGACTTTCGCCTCGTGCACCTTGCCCGACGATGCGGCTATGCGGCCCATTACGGAGGCCGTCGCAAGAGAAATGGGCACAATCCATAAGGCACGGGCCAGCTTAACTGTGGTCCCGATAGTCAGGGCTTGTGGGCCATACTTCGTCGCCGCACCGACGACCGAACTCGTGTCGTGTATGGCAAGCGCCGCCCAGAGACCAAACTGATTCTGAGTAAGGTGTAGCCACCTGCCGACTACCGGAAACGCCAGCAGAGCGACGGAGTTGAGGAGGAAGACCGTACCCATCGAGATTGAAATCTCTTCTTCGTTTGCTTCAGTAATGGGAGCGAGGGCTGCAATTGCTGATCCGCCACAGATGGCTGTCCCCATTGTGATCAGATAAGAGGCTTTGCCGCGAATTTTGAGAAGCTTCCCTAACAGTAAACCAAGGCAGACGGCAGGTGTAATGGTCATGGCCGTGTACAGAAAGCCGGATTTACCAGCATGAATCACTTCGTTTAGTTTCATCCCAAAACCAAGCAAAATGACAGAAATCTGGAGCAACAGCTTTGCGATAGAACTAGCTTCGCGTCTGAGTGGGTGGACGACGGTAAAACCGTAAGCAATACCTGTCACTAGAGCGACAGGTGGCGTGATCAAACCGCTCGCGGCGAACAGCAGGCCGAGAAGGAAGATCAGCTTCGAATCCATCGTTTTCTTGGCCCGATGATCGAGGTCGAGTTCGGAGAAAAGCACCTGTTCGATTCGGTGCTTAGTTGTTGTGTTGCGCTCAACTTCATGCGCCACTTGTAGGGGTTGAATCACTTCGGTATCCTCTGCATTCAGCTTCGGATTAACGCGCCGGCATGTCCAAGTCAAAGTTGTGATACGACATAAGCGGAGCTTTGAGGCCGAGCGGACATTATTCAAAGCAGTCGGCCATATGTTAGGATTTTGGGGTCAGCCCCCTTCGGGGAACACTGACGGGGGTCGGTGAATGCTTTCGGATACGAGATCGGTTGGCGCATTGCTTCGCAAATGCGCGTTTCTGTTTCTCGCGCTCTCGGTCTTCTGTTTCGGGCTCCATGCCAGGATTCAAGCCTACACAACGGCCAACTCAAATCTCACTGCTTCGAAGTTGTCTACTGAGAAGTATTCGGCCAAAGTTCTCAAGGCGTTAGAAAACGAAGACGCCCCGACGAAATATGTCGACGCCTTGCTCCTGGGGGTATTCCTCCGGGGACTCCACTCCGAAGTTGAGCCGATACCATTGGGTGAACTGGCTAAGATCGAACTCGCCGATCCTCGGAGACTTGATCTGAGCGGTGTTTACTCCTTACACGGCCCTCCTGCGACCAATCTGTAGCTTCCTCTTCGCGGTCATTTCGATCATCGCTTAGATCTCCTGCCGTTCATCGGTGGAAACAGATTGTGGCAGCTGCTGCGAATTCGGAGTGAGATATGAGCCCATCCAATTCTCATTTGGATTGCATCGGAGATGTACGATGCTAAAACCGACCTTGTCGCTAGCAAGCTGCCAGAAAATCAGCGATAAAGAATCACGAGTGACCATGAATACCCACCAAGATTTAGAGAGAAGAGAGCGTCGTCGCTCACCTCAAACTCGTGCAATCACGATGATATTCATTATTCTTTTTACCGTGATGTGCTATTTCCTAGCCCAAAGCATGATGCGCCATCGCTTCACGGAAGGCGCGAGATACCAAAAGCAGAGTCACCAGTAGCAATCAAAGATAAATATTGAGCAATGGTGGCCAATCCATTCATTAAGCCATCCAACTTCTTGAGCACAGAAGCCATAGCTAAACTGTATGCCGGAGCATACGACCCTTTGAACGCACTTACTCACACTCGGTGGTCTCAACCCAAATGGCGGTTTCCGCTGTGTGGGCTTCTGTCCGTGATCCTGCCGTTCATGATCCTTGCCTGGGGTACCGCATACAAACTCTCGCTCTACAAGTCCTCAGTAAATGAAGCCCCGGCCAAGGTTTGCACGAGAGGGAGCGACGCCGCAAAGAGCGGGGTCAGTGCGGCGATTGATGGCCGCAAAATTGTTGGAACTGGGCTCATGCCATCGCTGCCCGTGAAGTTCCGTCTCGCTACCCCTGAGCCCATTGATGTTGCACTGTCGGATGCGACCCAAATCGTTCTTCCTCTTCAGTCGGCGCCAGTCCATGCCGCAAGACCGCCTCCCATCCGATTTCTCTTCTCCTAGTAGTCGCTGACCATCGTCAGCGGGTCCTTGAAGATCCAAATCTGATTTGAAGGAAGGTCATTCCATGCGCTCAAAGCGCTTGCTCCTCGTCGCCATTTGTTTGGCGGTAGCGTTATTACTGTTGTATTTCGTTCATGTACATCATCGGGATGACGCCGCCTCAGAAACCCCTGCCGCGCCTCCTGCTGTCTCCGTGGCGACCGCACAGACCGGGTTTATTGCAAATCAACTCACGGTCGCAGGCGTATTTCAGCCGTTTCAAGAGATCGACGTACACGCCAAAGTGTCGGGATACATTCGGCATATCTACGTCGATATTGGGGACCGCGTTCACCAAGGGCAAACGCTCGCGGTGCTTGAGGTCCCCGAACTTCAGGCTGAAGTAGCGGGCGCACAGGCTGGCGTGACCCAGACTCAACAGAACATCCTCCGTCTTCAGAATGAGGTGGCCAGAGAGCAGGCAGGCTACGCTGCAGTCCATGCAAACTACGTACGCCTGAAACAGGCTTCAGACCAGCAACCGGGCTTGGTTGCGGCTCAAGAACTCGATGATGCTCTGGCGAAGGACCGCTCTGCCGCTTCACAAGTGGACGCGGCGAAGTCTGCGGTCGCTGCGGCCCAAGGACAACTTGGCGTCTCGCGCGCTGAGAACCTGCGCGTTAGCAGTATAGAGCAGTACGCCACCATCACCGCTCCATACAACGGCGTAATCACGATGCGCTATGCCGATACCGGTGCGCTGATTCCGGCAGGAACGGCCGAAGGTCTCAACCAGGCGGTAGTTCGTCTTGCGCAGAGTGATGTACTCCGCCTACGCATGCCAGTTCCCGAAAGGGATGTTCCCCTCGTCCACATCGGCTCCGTGGTGACCGTGCATGTACAGGCTACCGGTCAACAATTTCCAAGCACTGTCGTTCGCTTTACTCGCGACGTTTCGAACTCCACAAGGACGATGATGACGGAAGTAGATGTGAATAATCCTGACCTGATGTTAACACCCGGCATGTACGCCGACGTTACCTTCAACCTAGAGCAGAAGGACAACGCCCTTATCGTTCCAGCGAGTGCGATCATTCAGGGCGATCAGCCTTCGGTGATGCTGGTTGACGGCAATGACACCGTGCAAAAGCGCCCGATCGTGCTGGGAATCAGTGGAGCTAACTCGCAAGAAATTGCGTCCGGTCTTCAGGCGGGTGATCGCGTGATCATCGGAGGGTTATCGGCCCTTCAACCCGGTCAGAAAATCACTCCACAGGCGGCCAGAAATAATCTGGCGAACTATCAAAAGGAAGCACAGAAGGGCGGTCAATAGCCATGTCCTCCTTTGCGATACGTTATCCCTTCTTTATCCTCATGGCTTGCATGATTGTCGTCGTTGTCGGGTGTGCAGCCATCACGGGCATGCCGGTTGACCTTTTCCCCCCAGTCAAGATTCCTGTTGTTGTGGTGGCCACGTTCTATTCAGGCATGCCACCTCAGCAGATCGAATCTGATATCACCGACAGCGATGAACGTTTCTTCACGCTGGGCAGCAACATCGACCACATCGAATCGCGCTCAATGGCGGGCGTAAGTCTCATCAAGATTTACTTCCAGCCGGGGACAGATCCCACCGCCGCAGTGAGCGGCATTTCCAATCTGGCAATGGCGAATCTACGCCGCCTTCCTCCAGGAACTCTTCCGCCTGTTGTCCTCAGCTTTGACGCCTCAAATCTTCCTGTCTGCCTCATCACGCTGAAGGGCGCTGGGATGAACCAGACACAACTGAAGGACATTGCTCAATTCAGCGTCAGAAACCAAGTCGCGAATGTCCCGGGAGCATCCGTTCCACAGCCATACGGCGGAACATATCGGCAGATCATGGTCTATGTCGATCCACTGAAGCTCGAGGTTTCGCAGTTGGGGATCATGGATGTGGTTCACGCGGTCAACGATTCCAATCTCATTCTGCCGGCTGGCGACGTTCGCATTGGCCCCAAAGATTACAACATCTACGCCAACAGTCAGGTGCCGACTCCGAATGATGTGAATAGCATCCCTCTGAAGACCGTCGGGAATGCTTCCATTCTCGTTGGCGATGTGGGTCACGCTGTCGACGGAGGACAACTCCAGACGAACATTGTCCGTGTCGATAGCCAGCACTCAGTCTATATTCCAGTGCTCAAACAGGGTGGCAACTCGAACACGATCACGATTGTGGATGGAATTCGCAAAGCAACGGCTCACTTGCTGGATATTCCGCAGCAACTGAAGACAGCGGTGGTTTTTGACCAGTCTGTATTCGTCAAAACAGCCATCAAGAATGTGATCAGTGAAGGTGCCATCGGCCTCTGTCTCACAGGAATTATGATTCTCCTGTTCCTCGGCAACGTCCGAGCGACCGTAGCCGTCCTCTTGTCGATTCCAATCTCTTGCATCGCGACCTTCCTCATCCTCAACGCCTTCGGAGACTCAATCAATACCATGGTTTTGGGTGGGATGGCTTTGGTGCTTTCTCGCCTGATTGACAACTCCGTCGTGGTACTCGAAAACATCTTTCGCCATTTCGAGATGGGATCGGACCCAGTCAAGGCTTCGCGGGAGGGCGGGAAAGAGGTACAGCTTGCTGTCCTGGCAGCTACCGTTAGCACTGCCATCGTATTTTTCCCCGTTGTCCTTCTAACCGGCGTCAGCAAGTATCTCTTCACTGCGCTGGCTCTCGCCGTTGTTATCGCTCTGTTCTGTTCCTACGTTGTCGCGATGACTGTCGTCCCTCTTTTTTGCTCACGTTTCATCAAGCACACAGGGCACGGCAACGAACACGAATCTGCTGAGAGTGACGACCCAGTGCCCGAGCATATGAGAGGCGGTCACGGTCAGCAAAACATTTTTGCCAGGATCGTCTATCACTTCAACCAGGGCTTCGGCTGGCTACAGGCGCGCTATGACAGTGCCATTCACTCTTGCCTCGGAAGACCCGTCTTGGTAATTGGAGTGTTTTCACTCTTTGTCGTGTTGAGCTTCGCGCTAGCTCCGTTTCTCGGTAGAGCCTACTTTCCGCGCACAGATCCAGGCCAATTTGTCATTAGCGTAAAGGCTCCGACCGGCACTAGGATTGAGCTTACCGACCAATACATTGCTCGCGTGGAGGATGATGTTCGAGCGGTAGTTGCGCCAAAAGATCTCAACATGATCGTCTCCAACATTGGCGTAACTCCGGACCTATCGGCGATCTACACACCCAACTCTGGAATGCACACGGCCTTCGTGCAGGTCAGCCTCAAGGAAGACCACAGCCTTAGCAGCTTTGTCTACATGCAGCGCGTGCGGGAGAAGCTCGCAGCCGATCTTCCGTCCGCGCAAACGTACTTCCAGTCCGGCGGCCTCGTCGATTCCATCGTCAACCAAGGTCTGCCTGCACCATTCGACATCCAGGTCAGCAGCAATGACATGGAAGGAGGCTATGCGGTCGCCCAGCAACTGGCGCAGAAAATGCGAGCGCTGCACGGCGTAAGTGATGTCCTCATTCCACAAGATATCGACTATCCCGGTCTCGCGCTCAACATCGATCGTCAGCAGGCCAGCCTCGAAGGGCTGACGCCAAAGACAATCGTAGATAGTGTCATCACGGCAATGACCTCGGACGGCATGGTCGCGCCGAGCTACTGGATTGATCCAAAGACCGGCAACAACTACATGCTTACGGTTCAATACCCTGAGACGCAGGTTCAAACGCTCAATGACTTCAAGCAGATTCCTTTACGGTCCGCAGACGGAAAAACGACCACTCCGCTTGAAACGGTTGCGTCCATCAAGTCGATCAATACGCCAACGGAGGTGGATCACTATCAACTCCGTCGTGTCTTCGATGTCTATGTGATGCCGAAGGCTGAGAATCTATCCACCATTGGCAAGGACGTCAATAAAATTGTTGCCGATATGCACCCGCCTCATGGGACGGTGCTGACCGTTCGGGGTTCGGTAAACAATATGAACGCATCGTTCAAGTCGTTTGGCATCGGGCTCATCCTCTCCATCATTCTTGTGTTCCTCATTCTGATGGCGCAGTTCGCCTCGTTCGTCGATCCATTCATCATCTTGCTGGCGATCCCTCCGGGAATATCCGGTGTCATTCTGTTTCTGCTGATGACGGGCACCACCATCAACATCATGAGTCTGATGGGAGTTCTCATGATGACTGGCATCGTTGTGTCGGACAGCATTCTGATCGTGGAGTTCACGGGTCAACTTCGCGAGCAAGGTCTCAAGTTAGAAGAGGCCATTATCACGGCCTGTAAAGTCCGTTTGCGGCCAATCCTGATGACGACGCTGGCCACGATTCTGGGTCTCATTCCGATGGCCTTGGCTCTTGAAGCAGGAAGCGAGCAGTATGCGCCGCTCGCCCGCGCGATTCTTGGCGGTCTCACGGTCTCTGGCATCGTCACGGTCTTTCTTGTGCCAAGCGCCTACTTGCTTATCCATCGCCGTATAGAGGCATGCAAAAAGCGAGCCGACGCGACAGGTGATGGTCACATCATCGGTGGCACGGAGGCAACCGCATGAAGGGATGCACACTGTTCTTCGTTCTTGCGGTCCCCGGATCAGCATTGGCACAGGCGAAACTAGGAGTTTTTCCATCTGCGCCCCAACCTGCGGCTCAGGTGGCGCTCTTGACGGGAGCTGTACAGACTCCCCCGCAGTCTCAAGGGACAACTCCGCCGCCACAAAATGCTGGAAACCAGCAAGCGCCACTCGTTGATACTGGAATACCTGCTACACCGATTACGCGGGCTGATGCGGAACGAATCGCGCTGCAAAAGAACCCGAGAATCACTGCGAGTCATTTGCTTGCTCTCGCTGCGGGTCAGTTGACACGCCAGACTCGGTCCGGGGAGCTTCCACAGGTCTACGGGAACGCTACGGCCGAGAAAGCGGAGGACGGCAGCCGCATCGGAGCAGGTTCTCTCACGGACTCGCGTTTGTACACCCATGCCGGAGCGGGAGGCACACTGAGTCAGCTGATTACAGACTTCGGCCACACGAGGGAATTGATGGCTACAAACAAACTGCAGCAAAAGGCTCAGGATCGCACCGCGATAGCAACGCAACAAGACGTACTCATTGCCGCCGACGATGCCTTCTATCGGCTGCTCAACGCTCAATCCCTATTGACCATCGCCAAAGCGACGGTCGCGGCAAGAGGGGATGTCCAAAATCTGACATCTGCTTTGACTAAGAGCGCTCTCAAAAGCGATCTTGATCTCAACATTGCGTCCGCAGACCTATCGCAGTCGCAGTTGTTGCAGCTGGATGCTGAAAACGCAGTAGCATCTGCGAGCGCGGCTCTCGCAGCAGTTCTAGCCGCCTCGCCCGATACGCTGTATCAAGCTGTAGAAGACGCACAAGCGCCGTTACCTCCTCCCCCAGCACCGGACAGTTCCCCAGCACTCAATGCGGACGCCCAGAAACAGCGACCGGATCTTCAGGCTCTTAGGTTGAACGCCCAGGCATACCAAAAATATGCACGCGCGCAGGAGCTTCAACACCTACCCACGATCTCGGCACTGGCGACAGGAGGTATCACGCCGGTCGCGCCCGATGGAATCTTTACGCCGAACTGGTACGCAGCCGGCGGAGTCAATCTCACAATCCCAATCTTTACGGGATTTCATATCGACGCTCAGGCCGAGGAGGCCCGCCTCCGGCAGAAGGCCACAGAGAAGCAAGCAGAAGAGCTCTCGGATACGATTGCACGCGATGTGCGCATCGGTATTCTCAACGCGCAGACTGCATTCCGCAGGATTGCCGTTGCGGATCAATTCCGGGATCAGACTGCTCAGGCGCTCGCCCTTGCGCAGACCCGCTACAAGCTTGGGTTGAGTTCCATCGTCGAACTCAGTCAGGCCCAGTTGCAAAGTACGCAGGCTGCCGTAGCGGCAGTCAACGCCCGATATGACTATCTGCTCGCCCTACGTTCCTTGGATTACGCGCGAGGCCAATTAGCTCCCTAGACATCATGGGGAGCGATTGGATGGTCAACCAGGATCGGTGAGAAGCGAAAGGGACTGATGAAGCAAAGTTTGAAGATTGAAAAGATAGTATTCGCAACGGACCTCCTGGAGAATTCCCGGTTGGCCCTGGACTACGCCGTGGCCTTTGCCGAGCATTTTGGCGCCTCAATCCTTATGTTGCATGTGGTTCAACTCTCGGGAGCCGCACATGCTGCCGAATTGGAAATACATCACGCCAGCGTCTCACGCCTCGCTGCAGAAGAGCGGCTGGGCGTGCTCGCTTCAGGGGTGCGCCGTTTGGGGTTGACCGTTGAGACCGAAGTCGTCGATGGCTTGACCTCTGAGGCAATCTTGCAGGCGGTCGATAGACACAAGGCGGACCTACTCGTCTTGGGAGTACATGGTATCCATCGGGGTGTTGAGCATTTGCTCATCGGCTCAAATACGGAAAAGATCATGCTCTCCGCCAAGTGTCCCATCTTGACTATTGGTGCACACGTACTCATTGGTTTTGATATCAAGCTGCATGTGAAAGAAATCCTATTGTTTTCAGATTTCACAGCGGAATCGACTGCGGCGGCTCCCTATGCGCTTATGATAGGCCGTGAGTTTGGACTACCCGTCGAGGTGTGCCAATTACTCCCGATCGTTGCGGAAAACAATGAACGAATACGAGAACGACTTGCGGACAATTACTGTCAAAGCATCCAAGGTGTCATAGACGATGAAGACTCCGACTGGTATCAGCCAGCCTTTCAACTGGAACGTGGGATGCAGCTTGAGCAGATTGTTGATCGCGCCAAATCTGAGCATGCTGGCCTTATCGTCTTGGGAGTGCACACCGAGTCAATGGTTGGCCGCCACTTGCATTCCAGTTTTGCTTATCAGGTGCTGGGCCGTGCGACATGCCCCGTGTTTACAATCCCGCGACTATTGTAGATTAGTGGCCCTGCTCACCTGAACACATAAGAGTTTCCCGCTCAAGATTGGATCGAACGGAGCTGATTTGCGAAACGCGGAGAATGTCCCTCAAGAGTTCCAGGATTGTTTCCTGAATAGTGCTCAGCCCAACATTCTTTCGGTTGCACCGGATGCCGTATTGATGACCGCCAAGATGTGGGTGATGGTACTTCTCACTGGAATAGGGCTGGTATCACGAGTGGCTTGCTGATGAGGCTTCTTCGACTGGTGCAGCATCTGAGCTTCTCCTATTGGACAGGTGATTTCCTTACCGGGGTGCGGAATACCTCAGCGGAGCACAGGATTGTTGTCGTCTCGTTGGGTGGTCTCCTTGCTGGATTGTCGCTCTATTTGCTGAGACGTTTCGCGGGTGGCTCTGGAGCTGAGGTGACGGGAGCCATTTGGCATAAAAGGGTCAACTTGAAGCTGCGCCGACCATCGCGAAGTCGCTCATCTCGATCCCTTAGGGCAGAGATCCGTATCCGTGTGATGCGAGCTGGCAGATGTCAACAAGACAGTGACAATTTGCTTACTGCGATATGACAATCCCGCTTCAGAGATTCTTTAGCCTTATCCCAGTCGACGGTTGTCCGTGCAAGCAGAAAACAGCGATCGATAATACACGAAATCCACTGAACGACGAGGGACGCTGCATTGCCATTGCTTTCAAATCAAGCGTCATCCGTCGAAACCGAGATTCGGAATCTCAATTCGCCATCGATGACAGGGTATTCACTGCAGCAAAGTGTCAAATTTGACATGACTACTAGCGGCTACGGACCGCATATGCATGTTGCATTGAATCGCACGAACCGAACCCACATCGTTCGAGAGACGGTGCTTCTTTCCTTTTGCGATTCAGTGCAGGAGGAGGGTTTCCAACTTCCAAACCTCTCCGAAAAAGAATGGAATGGGTTATTGCGCTGGATGGATCTTAGCGGGCTCGCGCTCTATTTCCTGGATCGCATAATGGAGTTGCACTTAAGCGATCTGCTGCCCGCCAAGGTGCTCGCTCGTCTGAAACAAAATCTACAGGACAACATAGAGCGGACGCAGGGCATGATTACGGAGTTTGTAGCGCTCCAACGGGAGTTTCAAAAAGCGGACCTTTCGTATGCGACGCTGAAAGGGTTTTCGCTCTGTCCCCATTCCGTGCCCCGACCAGAGCTGCGTCATCAGTTTGATCTCGACTTTCTCGTAGCGGAACGGAGTGCTGCCGGCGCGCGAAAGATTCTCGAGCGTCAAGGGTATCGTTTGTACGCTATGAGCGGACGAAGTTGGGAGTTCAAGAGAGACGAGGCCCCAGCTCATATCCGGGATCTATATAAGAATCTTCCGTGCCGATGTGTGGAATTGCATCTTGAACCTGAAGGAGAGGAATACTGTTCGATGTTGGAAAGAGTGTACCTGCAGGGATTTCATGGTATCTGGATGCCTGTCCTCTCGCCCGTTGACCTCTTCATTGGCCAAGGGCTTCACGCGTATAAGCATATTTGCAGCGAGTTCTCACGTGCCTCCCATCTTCTCGAATTTCGTCGTCATGTCCTGAGCCGTCGCGGGGACGATGGCTTCTGGAAAGAGGTTCAATCGAAGGCCGGAGAGAATGTGCGAGCTTGCATCGGACTTGGGGTTGTTACATTACTGATCTCCAGTGTCATGGGCGACTTCGCTCCGGAAGCATTTACGAATTGGACTGTAGGTCGGCTCCCGAAGACGGTGCATCACTGGGTAGACCTGTATGGACGTCGCGCTATCTTTGGAGATCCTCCTGGCAGCAAACTGTATTTGCTTTTGCAGAGAGAGCTTCAATCCGCAGGGGTTCAACAGAAGCGCTCGTTACGGAAAGCACTGCTGCCCTCGCATTTCCCTCCGCCCGTGGTGCGCGGAATCAAGGGGGAGACGCTATGCGTGAGAATGAGTCGATACCGATTGCAGATTTCTTTCGTGCTTTTTCGCCTACGCTTCCACGTCGTTGAGGGACTTCGCTATTTCCGAGAGTCCTTTCGGTGGCGCCAGCAGATAGATCGAGTGATACGATGACACTCTCTCTGCGACCTGCAGCACTTGCCTTCGATGCCATTGCCCCCGCATTTGATGCTCGCTTCGGTGCCTGGCGCAGTGTTTCGGCGCAGCGCCGTGCTGTGCGCGATGCGCTCC
>Ga0302320_10021903_pt1 | contig 12657 bp, 7 predicted proteins | sample Bog_T0_3_FD_202130 | JGI IMG/M metagenome (GOLD analysis project Ga0302320, IMG submission 202130) | Peat permafrost microbial communities from Stordalen Mire near Abisko, Sweden - Bog_T0_3 | ecosystem: Environmental > Terrestrial > Soil > Wetlands > Peat | place: Sweden: Abisko, Stordalen Mire...
AGTCCGTGGATCGCGCCAGATCAACACCAATCTTTCACTAGCACGCGCTTTCAAAGTCACGGAGGCCAAAGAGCTCCGCGTGCAATGGCAGGCATTCAACGTTCTCAATACCACCAACCTTTATATGCCAAACGGTGACATGGCTTTGGCACTGAAATCAAACAAGACCTTCTCGACGACTTCAATCTTCGGAAAATCTACACAAGCCTTTGATCCGAGGATCATGCAGCTCAGCGCTTCATTCTCATTCTGATTTGCAGTCGTTGTTGCGGTCTGGTCGTACAGGTTACCAGACCGCAGCTTACTCGAACGGCAGAAATAGTACGTCTACTTCAACCTTTCTGCTGAAGACAGTTTTTGCCTGACATAATATATTGCTTGTCGAAAGGAATACCCACGTGGAAGAGAAACATAAGAAGATTGGACGCCGGAGTTTTTTGAAAGGCGGTGCGCTTGTTGCCGCGGTTGGCGCGGTCGGAACGGCTGGAGTGTTGGCCGCCGACGCGGATGTTTCCGGCGGCGCGCAAAAACGAGCCCGCTGGATCAAAGCTGTGAACCGGCCCACGCTGGCCGAGAAGACTGCCGATTACAAGCGATTTTCCGGATTCGATATGTTCGCACTGTATCGTCCACTGAAGACTCAGCGCGAGGGTGCCGGATCATTTGAAGCAGAGCAGGCGTCCAAATCGAAACGCATGACAAGTTGGATGAGCGAGAAAAAGCCCGGATACAGTCTGCCCGATCATCAGCTGAGCGAAGGCGCCTGGACCTTGATGCATAGCGTCAAACCAGGGACCGGCTTGTTGTCGTGGACGCGTGTCAGCGTGCGAACGCCAGAAGAGTTGGGAGTCGAGCGCTATACGGCTTCTCCCGAAGAGATGGCGAACGTAGTCAAGGCCGCCGCGCGGCTCTATGGCGCAGGGCTTGTCGGAATCGCGCCCATGAATGAGGCTTACGTCAATCTTCAGGTGCCGAATAGAGCGGCTCCAACAAAAGACCATGCGCTGCAGCAGTTGCCATCACCGCACGATTTGGATATTGTTTTTGAAGACGTTGACGTCCCAGCAGTCACCGACAGCCAATTTGTCATTCCCAAAAAGATGAAATGGGTCGTAGCGATCGCCATTCCAATGGATGTCGAGTTACTCTCTCGCACTCCCACTGCATTGGGCGACGCGGCGACGGCCATGGGTTACAGCCATTCGGCTTTTGTGGTTTCATCGCTAGCCGAATTCATCCGTGGCCTCGGTTATCAGGCGATCCCGTGCGTCAACGATACGGCGCAGAGTATACCGTTTGCGATCGATGCTGGGCTGGGTGAACTAAGTCGCCTGAATAAGTTGGTTACGCCGGAATTCGGTCCTGCCGTCCGACTGTGCAAGGTCTTCACCGATCTGCCGATGGCATGTGACAAGCCGATTGATTTCGGCTTGGTCGAGTTTTGCAAGGGGTGCCGGAAATGCGCCGAAGCATGTCCTTCGCGTGCGCTGTCATTCGACGATGAGCCGAGTTTCAAAACCAGGGGCCCATGGAATAACCCAGGACATAAGGCATGGTTCGAGGACTCGTATAAGTGCTTCCAGTACTGGCAAAAGGCTGGCTCCGGCTGCGGTATCTGTCTTTCAAGTTGTCCCTACACAAAAGGCGATCAGGCCTGGATTCACAACGCGGTAAAGGCTACAGTCTCCGTTGCACCGGTTACGGACGGCGCTTTCCGGGTCCTCGACAGCGCCTTTGGCTATGGCAAGCAACACGACCTTGAGCAATGGTGGACGAAGGCTTCGTCCGGCACGAGAGGGTGAATATGAACAATGGTTCAGATGTCTTCACGATTACGATTCGCAGGCGACCTTGGTGGTTCTGGTTTCTTGCGGCGCTCTGGTTGCTATCGGAAATCGTTATGCTGCAAACTGCTTTTTCCAGTCTGCGAGAATCGGAATATCGAGCGGCGACAATCTCCTCGATAATCGCTGGTGTTTTGCTGGCTGTGGAGATTATTGTATGGATGAGTTGGGGACGATCTCGCGGCCGAGACACTTAGGCGAACGGTAAGACCTGCATAGATCAGGAATCACAGCGATCAGTATCAATCACGGCGTGACCGGTTCTCTCCAATGCCGGTCACGTACACACCAGGATGATCTTGTAGTGGACAAGCAAACTCGCAGGCTCCACAACCGACGCAGCGATTCGTATCTAGATAGGGCTGCTTCAGCTTCCGTAGCTTGCCTTCGCCATCGTCGATTTCGGCTTCTTTGACATAGATAGCTTTCGGCTCGACCGGGCACCATTCCAGGCACACAACGCAGTCGGTGGCCTTCGCCCAGGGCAGGCAAAGCTTCCGATCGTAAGCCGCCATTCCAATTCGCATCGGGGCTACAGCCGCGCTGTCCGTAACAGTCCATCCTTTTTGCAGAGTAGTCAGATTTTCGATTGCGCTGGTCGGACAAACTTCGGAACACAGCACGCAATCCGGCTCGCAGTAACCGATCTTCGGCACGACGACCGGACTCCACAAGCCCATTAAACCGGCCTCGGCAAGCGTAGGCTGCAAAGCATCATTGGGACAGACTCTCATACACTCCCCGCAGCGAATACAGCGTGAAAGAAATGCTTGTTCTGCCAGCGCGCCCGGAGGCCGAATCAGTAATTCGTTACGGCTGTTTCCGAGGGCGCTTCCCGCACGCAGTAATGGAACCGCGACCAGTCCGGCTCCGGCTGCGGCCAACGCTTTGCGACGACCCAGATTCGTTTGCGCGACCTCCGACTCACTAGAAAAAAATTGAAACTGCAAACTTCCGTGTGGGCATGCCTCCACGCAGTTGAGGCAAAGGTGACATTCAGCCTTGTGCCACTCTGCGCCTGCGATTGGATCGTCTCCGCCCTGACAATCGATGAGGCAGGCTTTGCATTGATTGCAACTCGTCGGATTCTTGTGCAATCTTAAAATCGACCATCGCGCAGTCAGGCCCAACAGCGCGCCAAGTGGACAAAGCGCCCTGCACCAGAAGCGCGTTACCCGCACATTCATCGCCAGCAGCGCCAAGAAAAGTAGAATACTTAAAAGACTCATCCAATAATGAGGTTGATAAACGGCGAAGTATTTTTTGCTGGCCGCAGCCGGCAAAATGGATATTCCTGCGGATCGAATTAACAAGCAAAACGGATCGATCCATGCGATGATTCCACTGCGAAATAATGCGGCGGCTACCCCCGCAATCAGCAGAAAGTATTTCATCATCTGCCACTTTTTATAGCGATTTGACACAATTCTTTTCTTCTTGGATCGCGGACAAATGCTGGAGAGAAATTGATTCAAGCTGCCCATTGGACAGACCCATCCGCAGAATAATCTCCCTAGAAATAAAGTCGGAATCAGTACTACGAGCCACCACAATAATCCACGATAAAACGCATGGCCTGAGAGCGTGCTTGCCGCAGCAATCAACGGATCAAATTTGAAAAATAGGTTGACGCGAGTTGCAGGTTGTCCGGGCGAACCGGAAAAGCTAAATCCGCCTACGCGCGCCAAGAAACCAACAAATGCAAAAGCGAACATAACTTGCGATATGCGGCGAAGTCGTGACGATATCATCGGCCTTTTCAATTTGTCTCTCGCTTCGACAAAGTCGTAATAATCGCAATATTTCAGTAATATCTTCTGCTGCGCAAAGAAGATCGTGCCGGTCTTTGTGAGGGTCGAAGCCAAAGACGCCATGGCTCGACGTGGCTGCTTGAATTCTCTGCTTCTGTGGAATTTGCGCGCCTGGGTTCGGAACTGGGCAAGACTTCAAAGCTAAAGCCGGCCAACCGAATCAGATTCTCGTAGATATAAGGCGGGATTTCAACCTCATAATAAGCAACAAACCAGCCAAATCTGCGTACGAGGCTCATTGATCCGATCTGTTCGAGATAGCCTACTGTCTTGATCCAGTCAAATTTATGGGAGGCAGTTGTCAGAATATTGCCTGCCTCTTTTGCGTCACCTGCCAGTGTCAAGTGATCGATACAATCAATGACTGTTTTTTCGCAATCGGAAATCATTACATTGCACCCAAGCATATTAACTGCCTGGTAGCCAAAGAATTTGTTACTAGATTGGTGAACGATTCGAATTCGATCTTCATTGAGTTGATGCTTTTGCAGACGCGCTGTCGTGAGCAAAAATATCTCGTTGTATTGCTGCATCGAAAGGCCATAATGGGATGCCGCGGTAGACAAGCCCAGATAATACGGATACACAATTTTGCTTGTGCGTTCGATGAGATTGCCAAAAGCAGAAGAATCTTCCTGATAACCAGTTTGCATTGGAAGAAACTCCTGGACGCTTGAGAGAGAGCGCGATCTGCTTTCAGAAGGCAATTCAATCACGCCATTCGCCTCGCTCTGGCCATCGGTCGAAGACTCTGAAGACCATTGAGTTGCCTAGCCGCGGCGAGTTTATCGTATTGCTTGACGGTAATCGTCATCTGCCAGACGCCATCATAGGCGAGATCGCCTGTTCTTTCATGGATTCCGTTGCTTTCTTCTTCTTGTCTAGGGTCGCTGCGGGCATAGTCGAATCAGCAGCGGTTTGCGGCAGGCTTACGTTCAAATTAGCGGCTTTCGTTGTGCGCACTCCGAGATTGAAAGCAGGTCGCGTCAGCTTGCCGACTTCTTTCGCGAACTCCTTGATCTCAATGAATTGGTTCTTATCGATGTTTTCGAAATGCTGGTTCGTCTTGGATGCAGGCCACCACAAGTCAATCGCCAAAATGTGAGCATTGTGTCCCAGCCCAATGTGAAGCTCCAGCGGATTGGCCCCGAACGAACTGGTTTCCCCTTCGGTGCGGTAGATTGTCCGGGGAGCCTGGCCGTCGTCGGCCACGGTGATCTTAATGCGCGTGCCGACACCCGAGCGGTTGCTTTTTACACCGACCAAGTGAATATTGATCCAGTCATTCTTGTTGCCGGGGTTCTTAAATACGCGCAGCAGGTGACTATCGCCCGGAACGGCCCCACCAGTCTCCGCTATAATTGCTTCATTTCCACTTCGATCGAGATCGGCAAAGACAATCGCATGCCCTTTGTGCAATTCTCCAGTCCCCGAAGAAGCTGTGATGTCGACGAACGATTTTCCGCCCTTGTTCAACAACAAGGTATGCGGCATCAATGCTGCATAAGATGGTGTTCCCATTCCAAGATAGATGTCGAGAAACCCGTCATTATCAACATCTCCAAAATTCGCCCCCATCGGCATTAATACCTTATCCAGGCCGACCTTTTCAGTGACGTCTTCAAATGTTCCATCATGTTTGTTCCGGTAGAGCTTAAGTGTTTCGGCCTTGGGCGTGACGCCGATGTAAGATTTTACGGACTCTGAAACTGACATCAAATAGGAAGTGACAAAAAGGTCGGGCCAGCCGTCGTTGTCATAGTCAAAAAACCAAGTCGCAAAACTCATTAACGGAGCCTGAACTCCTGCCTGCCTGCCGACTTCGGTAAAAGTAAGATTTCCGTTGTTGTGGTAAAGATAATTTGCCCCGTTCGTGTTCGATACATAAAAATCGACAAAGCCGTCCTGATCGTAGTCAGCCGCTGTAACTCCCTTGGTAAAAGCTGTCTGATCAATACCGGCAGAATGGGATATATCTTCAAAAGTGCCGTCGCCATTATTGCGAAACAGTTGACTCGGAGAATTTTCGTTGCCAACAAACAGATCAAGATACCCGTCGTTGTCTATGTCAACCCATACCGCGGAGTTTGTTGCAGTAACACTAGCGCCCAAGCCGCTCGCATCTGTCACGTCAGTAAAAGTGCCGTTGCAGTTATTGCGCATAAGTGATTTTCGCTGCGGGTATTCCCACCCTCCTCGCAATATGAGGATGTCCATACAGCCATCGTTGTTAAAGTCGGATTGAACGATATTCAAAGCTCCAAGCTGGTCAGCCAGCCCGGCTTCGACTGTCCGATCAGTAAAGGTTCCATCCCCGTTGTTATGAAAATATTTGAGAGGCGCGCATACATCCATACTGGACACAACTATATCGAGTTGCCCATTGTTCTCGAAGTCGTCGGCGATGGCCCCGCCGGCTTCCCGAACCACGTTTAGACCTGCCGCATCCGCTACATCCACAAAGCGTCCAATATCCTCTTTGGACTGAAAACCGGCTTCAGGAATCAAGTAAGCTGCTGGAACTCCCACCGGATACTCACCAATCGTCATATAGGAAAGGTTCAAAAGCCACTTCACTTCAAGATCGTTTGGATTGCGTTCCAGATACTTAGTGAAATATTGAATGGCGGTTTTTGATTTCTCCTGTTTCTCGTAGCTTGCATTGTGATTTACCGGCGGGAAGATATCGAGATCACTGGAATTTCGATAAACACCATTTTCCATTTCGGAATAATGTAAATATGCGACTCCTATATATTCCTCAAGTTGTGGCACAACTTTAGGCGCGGTAATTTGAGCCATCTGGTAAGCAAGTTTTAACTCGTTGATTGCCTCATCCATCTTGCCCGCATACGCATAGAGCTGCCCGACATAGATGCGCGTCCGGATAATGTCGGCAGCGCTATAGGTATCCGAACTCCCTGCTTTGGCCCCATCAAGAATCGCTCTAAGTCGCTCCAGACCCAGATCGTAGGATTGATTTCGCACCGAGCAGCTTGTCTTCAGGTCGCGATCCCATCCATTGGGTTTTGGAAGCTTAAACAACAGTGCATCGGCCTCGCCCAATCCGGCGAGTGATACGCCCAAATGAATCGTGTCGGAAGCCACCATGGCAGCAAGATGTTCTGTGGTCAGATCCTCAGTCGGTGGAGCTACAGGAAGAACTTTAAGAATAGTGAATCCTGCGGAAGTATGAATGATGGAACTTAGCTGTCCAACCTTTAACCCTGCAACCGCAGTTTCTATTTCCGGTTGCAACTGCGACACGGTAAATCTGCCGAAATACCCACCATCAATTGCCGTAACATCGATTGATTTTTCCTTGGCCAATACGCCAAAATCCCAGCCAGCATTCAGTCGGCCAAGCACGCTCTGTGCCTCGGCCTCTGTAGAAGTGACGATAATGCCAAGTTCTATATGAGGCGAAGTAATATCAGCTCCTGTTTGGGCCTCCATAACGCATGAAAAAAATATCAATGCAGAAAGCAGCAGCTTGCCGATAGCGATTATATTCGCGAGTTGTGAACGTGACATTGCTTCTCCAAATGTTGGAATAGAATAGGCCATCGTTGCTATTCTCGGTGAAACCAGGATATTAGTTTGTCAAGACGCCCTTGTCGTGGGCCGAAAGCTTTAGCTATACATCAACCTTGCGAATGATGTGGCGGTTCAATCTTATGATGGATGGGGATTTGAGTTGGTTCCTGCATAATAAACCTTTAGCTGGATTTTCGGGAGCGCTTCGTGAAGCTCAACCTACTGATGTGCGTCGCTGCTTTTGCGATGTGCAGACTATTGTCAGGACAACACGTTACTCCGATCCCAACACCGCTGTCGATTCTGCTGATTGAGGCGGAGGCGAATAATAGTCAAATCGCGGTGGCGGACGATGTATCGAAAGCTTCAGCCCACATTATGCGGCAGGCTACTGCGCTCCCCGGCTTACAGGTATCGATTGACTCGTTCAGTGTTGGCAGTCCCAAGCCTTTTGCCGGATTCAGCAACAGTGAGTTTGCATACGTCAGTGTAGGCATCTTGCAAGAACTGCCCTATCCAGGAAAACTCGGGCTTAGAGGTGAAGTAGCGAAACGAGAAATGCAAACGCAATCCGCCAATGCAACAGTGGTGCGATCTTCGGTGGCCGAGCAGGTAAAGTTACTTTACTTAGACATTTCCTACTCCACAGCCGCAATTTCATATCTTAAGCGAACGGATTCATTGTTACAGTCTCTGATTCAAGATGCTCTTTCTAAATATGGGCTCGGGCGCGGAAGCCAGTCGGCAATCATCAAGGCTCAAATGGAACGCACGAAAATTCTCCGTCAGGACACGATGCATAACGAAACTTTGTGGCAAGACCAGGCGCGGCTGAAACAACTATTACACCGAACCCAGGAATCCTCAGACATTTATCCTGATTCCTTGGTAGCAACACCTTTCGTATTCGACCAAGAAGAACTGCAAAGCCAGTTACGCTCGAGCAATCCAACGCTATTGGCGGATGCCAGTGCGGTGGAAAAGCAAAAGGTACAGGTGGCAGCTGCAAAGCGCGACATCAAGCCGGACTTTACTATTGGTTACGCTTTTCAACTTACAGGCGAAGGTTACCGTGATCGTCATCTGATCTCTGCAAATGTGCGTTTGCCGAATCATACACGTGTTGCCGGTGAAATAGCGCAAGCCACCGAACAGGCCAATCGCGCCAAACACGAATTGGACTCGGATGCACAGCAGAAGCTGGCTGAGTTACAAGAACAGTATGTTGCACTCACAAGCACTGAGGAACTGCTCAATGAATTTCAGCAAGGGCTGATACCACAGGCAGAAGCAATCTTTCGCTCCGAAGAGTCCGCCTATCAATCCGATAAGCAGGAACTTGAACCAGTGCTCTCCGCGCTACTAGACATTCTGGCGCTGGAAAGCGATTACCAGCAGGTGCTTCTCGATCATGAGACCGCACTGGTGCGCATCGAAACGTTGACCGGGAGGAAGATTCGATGACAGTGACTGTGCAAAGGAATATTCTTGCCGCCGCATTAGTATGGGCGACTCTGACAACGGTTGTACTGGTTTTATCTTTCAGCCATACGCGCTCAAAATCGGTGCTGTCCTTCTTTTCCACGCCGCCGCTTGCCATATCTCCCGTTTCAGCTGCAGAAAGTACGAATATAACATCGCAGCGAATGGATGCTCCCTTAGCTCCCATACAACTTACTACTGAGCAGATTCGAAACATTGGCATGACATCCGGCACCGTGGAGTATCAGGATATAAGCGATGATCTGCGTGCTACCGGGAGCGTAGCAATCAATGACAGCCTTGTCTCATATGTCCAAGTGAGATTTTCCGGCTCGATACGTAAAGTATTTGCAAACGCGACTTATCAATATGTTCGAAAGGGAGAACCGCTCTTTACCATTTATAGCCCTGAACTGGTTGCTACACAGCAGGACTATTTGCTTGCGAACGACAATCAGCGTGCTCTGAGCAGTAGCTCCATTCGTGAGGTTGCCGCCGGAGCAAGGTCGCTTTCGACTGCGGCCGAGCGCCGACTCACTCAGTGGGATATTCCAGAAAGTGAGATTGCGCAGTTAAAAAGCAGTGGCAGGGTACTTACCGAACTAACGATTCAGTCGCCCTCTTCTGGTTATATTACCGAGCGAAATGCCTTGCCGAATATGTATGCCGAACCGGGAACGCGTCTGTATACAATCGTTGACTTATCGCGTGTATGGGTCAATGCCCAAGTCTTCCAATGTGACGTTGGTCGCCTCAAGTCAGGAGATCAAACGGCAATTACTGTTGATGCCTATCCACAAAAAACATTTCATGGAAGAGTGGAAGAGGTCTTGCCGCAGGTCGATCCAACGACACGGACGGTGTCGGTGCGGCTCTCGGTCGACAACACTGGCTTGTTATTGAAGCCTGGTATGTTTGTTAACGTCGACCTGAAATCTGCCATGGGACGCCGCTTGGTCGTCCCTGCTTCATCTGTACTTCAAACCGGTTTGAAACAGCTCGTGTTTCTGGATAAAGGGGAAGGAAGAATCGAGCCGAAGGAGGTAGTGCTTGGTCCTCAGGTTGGCGATAAATTCGTCATCATGAAGGGACTCCTGGAGCATCAACCAATCGTGACCTCCGCCAATTTCTTGATAGATTCCGAGAGCCAGATGCAGGCGGCGGCAGGCGCCATGTCGATGCAAGACGTCAATTCTTCTCCATCCGGCACAGCGAATCAGTCCGTCAATATCGCGTTTTCGAGCAATCCTAATCCTCCACATAAAGGCACAAATACATTCCACGTCAAACTCAGCGGAGCCGACGGCGCGGCTATTGCGGGCGCTGAGGTTATAGTCAAATTCAATATGGCGGCCATGCCCGAGATGGGTATGGCTGCCATGAACGAATCGACGACTCTGAACGATAAGTCCAGCGGAGTTTATGAGGGCAAAGGTCAACTGCCTTGTGGCGGAACCTGGCAAGTTACTATCTTGGCAAGGACCCACGGCCAGATCGTCGCCATGAAGAAGTTCAGTGTCAACGCCTCGGGCGGAATGTAAGATGATCTCTCGGATCATCGAACTCTGCGCACGAAATCAATTTATAGTTTTTGCAACTGTATTGATGATGACACTGGCCGGTATATGGTCTTTGCAACATGTACCGCTTGATGCACTGCCGGACATTTCTGACGTCCAGGTTATTGTCCATACAAGCTGGGCCGGTCAGCCTCCTGACATCATTGAGGACCAAGTAACTTATCCAATCGTCACAAGCCTTCTGGCCGCGCCGCATGTGAAGGCAGTGCGCGCACAGACAATGCTTGGGGACTCATATGTTTTTGTGATCTTCGAGGATGGAATTGATCCGTACTGGGCGCGGTCGCGAGTAGTCGAATATCTTCAGCAGATCGGTGGACGCCTGCCGGACGACGTGCATCCAGCGATTGGTCCAGATGCCACCGGTGCAGGTTGGATTTTCGAATACGCCATCGTAGATAAAGGCGGAACGCACAGTCTGGCTGAACTGCGCAGCTTGCAGGATTGGCATCTACGCTACGACTTGGAGACCGTTCCCGGCGTATCGGAAGTGGCAAGTATCGGCGGCTTTGTTCGGCAGTATCAGGTTCGACTTGATCCAAACAAGCTGCTGGCATACGGCATTCCGTTATCGATGGTGATTGATCGCGTCAAAGCCAGCACAAACGAAGTAGGTGGCCGCGTTCTCGACTTGAGCGGAACGCAATATATGATTCGCGGGCTTGGCTATCTACGCTCGACTGAAGATCTGGAAAGCGTTTCTGTTGGCAGCAAAAATGGCGCGCCAATATTATTGCGCGATCTAGGTAGTGTTGGTCTGGGACCGGATATTCGCGAAGGTGTCGCCGATTGGAATGGCGAAGGAGAAACCGTAGGCGGCATTGTTGTGATGCGCCAAGGCGTGAACGCGCTGCGAGTCATAGAGGGCGTAAAGCAGAAATTTTGCCAGATAGCCGCCTCGCTTCCATCGGGGGTCGAGATCCTTTCGGGATACGACCGTTCCGGCCTTATCAAAGATTCAATTGCTACACTTCGTCGCGACCTGATTGAAGAAGCCGTTATTGTAAGCGTGGTCATCATAGTATTTCTTTTCCATTTTCGCTCTGCGCTTATCGTGATTATTTCGTTGCCCATCGCGGTATTAGTTTCTTTCATACCGATGTACTATCTCGGAGTTACTTCAAACATCATGTCGCTCGGTGGTCTGGCGCTCGCTATCGGTGTTCTGGTCGACGCGGCAATTGTGATGGTCGAGAATGGGTACCGGCATCTTTCCGAGCGGCAATCGAAAAGCGCCTTTCCCGTTTCGAATTCAGAGCGAATACGAATTCTGATTGATGCCGCAAAGCAGGTCGGGCCGGCGCTTTTCTTTTCGTTGCTGATTATTGTTGTGTCGTTCCTTCCCGTATTTCTGCTGGAAGCGCAAGAAGGCCGAATGTTTCGTCCTCTTGTCTGGACAAAAACACTGGCCGTCGGCTCTTCGTCGATTCTCGCCATTACGCTGGTTCCTGTGCTGATGACGCTGCTCATACGCGGCAAGTTACGACCCGAAAATCTGAATCCGGTATCGCGATTGACGCAGGCATGTTACTTGCCGGTTCTTCGCTTTTGCCTGCGGCATCGACTTCTGGCAATCGGATTGAATCTTTTATTTCTCGTGGCCACACTGCCGATTGCATTCAAACTCGGCAGTCAGTTCATGCCGCCGCTTTATGAAGGCTCGGCGCTCTATATGCCGACCTCGCTTCCGGGCATCTCCATCGAGCAGGCTAAGACTCTGCTGCAAAGGCAGGATGCTCTATTGCGGTCGTTTCCAGAGGTCGATAGCGTCTTCGGCAGCGTAGGGCGATCGGATAGCGCGACCGATAATGCACCGCTCGATATGTTCGACACCGCCATCATGTTGAAGCCGCGCGAGCAATGGCGGCCGGGAATGACTTACGATAAATTGATTCAAGAAATGGATGCAAAGGTGCAGTTCCCAGGCACTTCAAACACGTGGACGAGTCCCGTTGAAAGCCGGTTGGACATGGAACTCACGGGCATCAAAACTCCCTTAGGCATCAAGGTGCAGGGGCCGAATATCGATGGAATTGAGCGGCTGGCAGAGCAGATTCAAAACACGCTTTCAACGATGCCGCAACAGCGCTCAACATTTGCCGAACGCGTCTCGCAGGGGTTCTATGTAAACGTAGAGGTGGACCGTGAAGAAGCGGCGCGTTACGGACTGAGCGTGGCGGACGTGCAAGAGTCCATTTCCTCCGGTATAGGCGGTCGCAACATCGCCGATAACATCGAAGGTCGGGAGCGCTATCCGATCAATGTGCGCTACGAGCAGGATTTTCGCGACAATGTGGATCGCATGCGTACTGTGCTGATCGGAACTCCGTCGGGATCGCAGATTCCGCTGGGACAAGTAGCGCGCGTCTCTTTTTCTAAGGGACCTGCCATGATTCGGGATGA
>Ga0302320_10021908_pt1 | contig 12655 bp, 8 predicted proteins | sample Bog_T0_3_FD_202130 | JGI IMG/M metagenome (GOLD analysis project Ga0302320, IMG submission 202130) | Peat permafrost microbial communities from Stordalen Mire near Abisko, Sweden - Bog_T0_3 | ecosystem: Environmental > Terrestrial > Soil > Wetlands > Peat | place: Sweden: Abisko, Stordalen Mire...
CAACCTCAGCAGCCACAAGGTGTCAGGTGTAGAGGAAGCGATCCGCGCGACAGGCGCAACCTTGCTCTATCTGCCGCCCTACTCTCCCGACTTCAACCCCATCGAGAAGTTCTTTTCCAAACTTAAAGCGCTGCTCCGCAAAGCCGCCAAACGATCTATTGACGACCTATGGAAGGAAATCGGCGACCTGCTCAATGCCGTGACGCCAGGCGAGTGTTCAAACTTTTTCGCCTCTTGCGGATATGTAAACACTTAAATCGAAAACGCTCTAAGTCCGTTGAGCTGACGATTTTGCGAAGAGCGATGCGGCATAACTCCATGAAAATAAACGCTTTGTTTTCAGAATCCTTGGGGGTAGGGGGGTACCCCCTACGGCCTTCTCTGTCAATACCCGCCTGCACGCCGTAGCAGTAAACCACGAGCCGAGAGCTGAGTGCCCCAATGTCCGGGGCGGACAGGTCCTGTCTTCGTCCTTGGCGTGGAGAATCTTACTTTTGACTTGCTTTCCCTTTACAGCAAATGGCGAACCGCGATAGGCGGATGAGGCTCCGTTCGTCGCAACGAGATGGCTATTCATCTCAATAAATGCGTTCATAGGGCAGATAGATCGGCTCCCACACGTAGGCGCGAAGCCTCTCCTTCAGGTTCGCCTCGCCGCCGCCGTCGGCCACGCCGTCGGCAATGGCTTTGAGAGCCACAGCTTCTCCCACCACCAGGCCCACCTTGCGCGAATCGGCAATCGGCGGCAGCAGCGCCGCGCTCTTGTCACCGCGCGTCGGAGACAGCGAAGCCAGCGTCCTGGCGGCGGCCATGATCATGCCGTCAGTAACGCGCCTTGCCTTTGAGACAAGAATTCCCAGAGCCAGCCCAGGAAAGATATACGAATTGTTGATCTGCGCGATGCGAATCAGCTTGCCATTCACTTCGACCGGAGCAAACGGGCTGCCGGTGCCGACCAGCGCGCGCCCCTCGGTCCAGCGAAGCAGATCGGCGGGCGTTGCTTCGGAGACCGAGGTGGGATTGGAGAGCGGAAAGATGATTGGCCGTTCGATGTGCCGCGCCATCTCGCGCACAATCTCCTCGGTAAACGCGCCCGCCTGCGCCGAGACGCCGGCCAGCACCGTTACCTTCGCATTGCGCACCACATCGAGCAGCGAAATGGCGCCTGTGCCCGAGAGCTTCCATCCCGCAACATCTTCCCGCTTCCGCACCAGCGGTTCCTGTCCCGGACGAATCCCTTCGCAGCCTTCCACCAGCAACCCGTAATGATTGAAGGCATAAATGCGCTGGCGAGCCTGTTCTTCGTTCAGGCCTTCTTCTTTCATTGCGGCAACCAGCAGGTTCACAATGCCGATTCCCGCGCCGCCCGAGCCGAACATCGCGATCGTCTGCTCTCGCAGCGGAATGCCCGTGGCGTGAACGGCGGCCAACAGCGTGCCGGTGGTCACCGCCGCGGTTCCCTGGATGTCATCGTTGAAAGTGCAAAGCCGGTGGCGATAGCGCTCCAGCAGCCATGCCGCATTCACGCCCGCAAAATCCTCCCATTGCAGAAGAATGTGCGGCCAGCGTTTCTCGACGGCAGAGACAAACGCCTCCACAAAATCGTCGTACTCCTGCCCGCGCACTCGCTGGTGCTCCCAGCCGATGTAGATCGGCTCCTTGAGTAGGGCCTCGTTGTCGGTGCCCACGTCGAGAAAGATGGGCAGGCAATGCTCCGGTGGAATTCCGGCCAGCGCGGTGTAGAGCGCCAGCTTTCCGATGGGAATCCCCATGCCGCCCGCGCCCTGGTCGCCCAATCCGAGAATGCGTTCCCCGTCGCTCACCACAACGCAACGTACATCGTCGTAGCGCGGATCGGCCAGGATCTGCACGATGCGATTCTTGTCCGGGTAGCTGAGGAACAGCCCGCGCGGCTTGCGCCAGATCTCGGAGAATCGCTGGCAGCCCTCGCCTACCGCCGGGGTGTAGACAATGGGCAGCAGCTCTTCAATGTTGTGCAGGATCAGCGAGTAAAACAGCGTCTCATTGCTGTCTTGCAGATCGCGCATCTGGTTGTATTTGCCGAAGGCAGTATCGCGATGATCCAGCGCAAGCTTGCGCCGTTCGCGCTGATCTTCAAGGCTTCCGATGTGAGGCGGCAGCAAGCCGTGCAGGCCGAAGGCGTCGCGCTCTGCCTCAGTAAACGCGGTGCCCTTGTTGAGACGCGGATTCATGAGCAGATCGAACCCCGACAGGCGGGTTCGAATCACAGAATCGCTGGCATGGTCTGGTGAGGGAGTTTCTACGCTCAATGCGCCTTCTCCTTAGGGCTCCTCAATGATGTCCAAATCCCACGGCGCCATGGTGAATTCGGCGCCTTTCGCCGCAACCTTCCCGTCCAGAAGATTCGTTCCCGCGTCGTAGCTCGAGGTCTCGTTGTCAAGCTGCCAGTTGATTGCCGTGGGGTTGTCCTTGTAGTGCGCCACGATGTGGCGGACGAGTCGCCCGGCAAAAGGGCGATAAGCCGGTGAATCAGTGCCCATTGCCTACAGATATGAATCGTTCACTTCAGAAGGACTTTGACAAGCAGCCCAAGTCCCGACAATCCCAACAGCATCAATGAAACTCGGTTGAAATTCACATCGGAGATGCGGCGGTAAAGAAAGACACCACCGATCGTTCCTGGAAGAACAATTGGCATGGTAATGGCCAGAAGAATCCAGAAATGTCTTCCAAAGATCGAAGGATACGCGTACGCAGTTGTCGCCAGCGACATGACTTGCAAGACGAGAATGTACGGCTGTACGATCGCCCTTGTCATTTGTTTAGGGAGGCCTCGCAATCCCGTCCACACCACGACTGCCGCGCCCGGAAACGCGGTAAAGCCTCCCATTGTGCCACCAATAAATCCCACTGCCATGCCACTGCCCGTGCCGGCCGGCGTTCTTATCTTCAATCCCGCCGGTTTCAGAAGCGAGTATACCGAATAAAGGACGAGAATTACGCCAAATACCAACATCAGCTTTGCCGCCGGCATGTGATTCAAAAGCCAAATCCCAAGGGGCACGCCCAGGACTCCACCCAGCACGTAGGGAGCAGCGCCGGCCGGCCAAGCCTCTTTCCATGTTTTTGGCATGTCTTGGCGTAACTGGCCTACCGACATAAGCTGGTTGGCGGTCGACAGTGCCATGAGCAGCGGCACACCGAGTTTCGGTGGAATAAAGAGGAGACATGAAGAGCCGACTGCAGAAAATCCAAAGCCCGAGAGTCCGCTCATCAGGCCAGAGAGGCACAGAATCGCGACAATTGCGACCAGTTGCCACAATGGGAAGCCAACGAGCTTTTGATCAGGGAAATAATGGGCCGTGCCAGCGACCACCGCGCAGACGGCCGCAATAGTTGCCAGGCCAAAAATCCAAATTCGATTTCCCGCGGAATGCTGGCTTACGCTGGCTTTAGTTGTTGCTTCGGACGTTGTCATATCATTTGTTGTTCTTTCCTGTACCTCGACTGGATTCATATCGAACCTTCATCCCTGAATTCCCACATCGCATTTACGGCTACAAGCAATTCACCCGCAGCCTCACATTGTTCGATCCAAACTGGTGGCAACTCGGTTGCCCCCATCTTTACCGCATGGTTGCCCTCGCTTCGGCATTGCCACCCGATGGCCACCTTGGTTTCCACCTTGAGCTGTCTGATGCTTTTTGTGAATGCTTGCATGGCGTCTGACGCCAACCGTTCAAACCGGGGCAGTGAGTTCCTGCCGGGGTGGAAGAGAGCGCCAAGAAGCTGGGTGCTACTCGAGTTTGCAGGGGCATCGAATCTGGAGCGATAATCGAACCAACTGCCTTGACAAACGCTTCAGTCTGCAAACTGTTCTACGCCAGTGAGCCCAATCGTGATCCGCTTGGTCCCGGTCTCGGATCAGATAGACCTCCCCGGCTTCTTAATGCTTCCCGGTTTTCTTTGACAATCTAACTTGCGTATCGCTACTTCTTTTCAGGCGTGAGATCTGTGACGGTTATGTCCCAATGAGCGAGCACCGCATCGAAGCGCTGCTTCTCTTCCCGCTTGAAAGTCTCCTGGTTCGGCCAAAGTTGCAGCTTGAGCGCCGCCTCTTCCCCGGGATTGGCTGGGCCCTTGGACTTGATCGTCACCCGATAATCCCATCGCACGTCTTCAGGCATATAGACTGCCGGCGTCTCTACCCTCACGGAGATCAGACGTCCGCTTGCCAGCCCCTTTTCGAACAGCGGATAGTGATTCTTCATGAAGAGCTGCAAGAACTCCTGCTGATGCCCAGGAATGCACTTGTAGTAGTTCTCGGTGGTGGTAGTCTGATCCGTCGCGTTTTGCGCGAGAGCGATCTGGTGGAATATTGAACCGATAGCGATGATGAGGGCTAAACTGCGCAGAGCGTTTTTCATTTTTTCCTCTCCAAGAGATTGTGATTCCCAACAGCAGCGCAGTGATTATTTAGGCGCAACCGGCTGCAGCCATGCACCATTGCCGGCAGAGTCCCAGACAGCAAAACGAATCCACTTCTTTCCAGTGGCGTCGAATGGGATTCTGAAATTCCTGGTGCCAAAGGGAGTGGTATCGGTCAGGTTGATGATCTGGCGATCAACCTTTGACCCATCACTCCATACCAATTCGGCAAAATCGAGAGGAAAGGTGTATTCGATGCTGGCGGTGTAGATGCTGTTTGCGCCGGAACCTTCGATTCCCCACTTATGAAAAAGGATTTCGCCAGTGGTACCGAAGAAGTTGCCTGCGCGGAGCCCATCCACAATCGGCGCCCAGCTCTCCTTGAACAAGGGCACCTTGTCGAGCTTCAGGTAATTAATGGTGAGACTTGAATAAGTGTCATCGCCCGGGACTTTCATATAGGTGTCACCCTCGGCAAGCATGAACTTCGGCTTGGGCGCCCAGTTGCTCATGTCGTCGTTCAGCCCAAAGCATCGAACCTCGCAGAGCCGCTTCTGCGACAGATCCACAGGCAGCGATTCCCACGAACCGCCGATGAAGCGATCGCTCAGGAAAAAGGGCTGGTCTTTGTAGAGATCAGGGAAAAGAGTCGTGCTCTTGGTCCGCGGGTGCGCGGCCCAGAGGATGCCTCCCTCTCGGTCGACCATTTTCATCAGATCTTCCGCGGAGCCGATGTGATAGACGTGCCCATAAACCGGGTCGTTCTCCTCGAACGTTTGGTCGGCAGGCCGATGCGGCTGAGTGTGAGTGAAATAGACCGGCTTCGGCAGCATGATGTAAGAGTGGCCGCCGATGTATGCGTTCGCTTCCTCGGCGGGAATCACCAGAAAGTTCTTGTCGGATAGATTTGCGGCAGCTTCGAAGTAGAGCTTCTGCTCTGGAAGTCTCTTGGGCCCTGGATCGTTTCCATCGGAGTCGTCGTGGAAGTCGCCCAGATAGACAATGTTGATTCCCGCTCCTTTGAATACCGGGACCCACGTGGTCGTGAAATCAACAGTGCCCCGGTCGCGCGCCATCTCATTGAGTTCCAGATGAAAATGCCCGGTAATGGTTTTGAAGCCGGGAATGGGTTTGAAGACGTCGTCGTGGGTGTAGGCCATGATGGCCCTTTGTGTGGGGTGATCGCTGTCCGGGTTGAGGTAGTAGTAGACCGCCATGTGCTGCACGGTACCGGGGGGCGCGTTGTAGAGCGCGTAGTTATAGATCTGCGAGCGCGCAATATCCGCGCGCCGATTCCATACTTCGTCCGAGACTCCCCAGGGAGCATATCCTTCGCCCCGTTCCGGCTGCATCACACCGAGGGAAAACGAGCTGTCGTCGTCCTTGCGGTAGTAGACATAGCCCAAGTTCACCTCATTCTCGCGAGCGAAGAAGAACTTGTGCGGAGGGGGCAAGATCCCCAACGAGCCTGGGGTTTTCGAGCCGACGCCGACCTCCAGAATCTCCAGGCGATTGCGCGCCCGGACGTTGATCGGAGCGTGGTTCACCGCGCCCGCGAATTCCTCCTGCTGCCACACCTGAGATGTGTCGCGCCAAGTCACCTTGGTATCGTCAGCGATGCGGAAGCCCTTCAAACCTGCCTTATAAATGTAGGCCACGGAAGGAGCATCGGTCTTGGCAAGCGCCTCCTGTCTCAGCAGATTCGAGCCATTGTAGACGGTAAACTGTAGATCTCCGGAGAACAGGCCCAGCGTGAGGCCATTGAATGTGAGGCTGACCCGGTCGCCATCCGTCATCACCCGGCAGCTATCGGAGTTGTAGCTCACCGCCGCGCGCTGGATCTCGCTCGCCTTGCGTGGTCCATCCACCAGGTAGCGGCTGGGCATACCAAATACCGGCTCGGTTCCCGGGACCATCAGAGGTGCATCCCAGAAGACAAACCATTTGTACTTTTCCTCATTTTCCGGCGTGTCCAGGCCATAGCGCTTGAGATCGTTCAGTTCCGTCGAGGAGATGCGGCGCTTTCCCGTGGTCACCTCGAATTGCGGAGTCAGATCTTTGCCCAGCACGATCCACGCGCCATCGCCCCTCCGCGCTGAAAGCTCCTGAACCACGGGCTGACCGCCTCGGAGTGCAAAAGCCGCCCGGAGTTGCGCGCCCGCTTCCCCAGCCCAGGTCAACTCAATGGAGTCGGAGCTGGTCACAACCTTAATCCCATCGACGGGCTTGTAATTCTGCAGATTGCAGTTCAGCGTTTGAGCGTATCCCATGCCCGCAAACGCCATTAAAGTGAATATCGCTCCCCAGATTTTCATGAAATGCTCCCCATGTCCCTTGCGCTGCGCAGATGATTGAATTTGGTTTTAGCGGTGAAAGTAGCCGACCCAGACGGACGCTGCGAGAATATGTCCGTCTGCTGCTTTCAATAAATCAGCCCGCGTAACGTCTTCGGGCAGGTTCAGCATGGTGTCGAGTGCATAGAGCTCCAGCACATAGTGGTGATTGGGTCCAGGCGGAGCGCATGGTCCGTAGTATGAGTAGGGGGAAGGGGCATTCGCTCGCGGCCGCTTCATCTGGTGGGTGCCATTGGGCAGCGCGCTGCCGGCGGGAATGCCTTCCGCAAGTCCAGTGGAGTTTCCGGGAATATTCCACAGCACCCAATGCGTGTTATCCATGATCCCCTTCGCGGGACGCGGCTCGAGATCGTGGAAGACAAGGACGAAACTCAGGGTGCCCGCGGGGACATTGCTCCATTGAATCTCTGGCGAAACCACGGCTGGCCCTGCCAGGCAGGTGTATTTATCGGGGATTCTGGTGCCGTCAGCGAAGCCCGGCAGCGTTATCGCCAATGGTGCCGCGGGTGACGCGGGTCGGGGCGTTCCGCTCTGTTGGGCGGAACAGGTGGAGACCGCAAGAACTGCAATACTGAGTGCCAGAAGACGGGAATTATTCATCGAAGGATCTGCTCTCCAGACTTTCGCCTCCACACTGCGATGCCGCACACGGGGTGTGTACATGCGCCGCAGTGTGGTGGCGAACCGAATCATTAAAAAGTAAACAATGTTCCAACTCGTGCCACACGCGGTGACACAATGCTTGTGACCACATTGAATGTGGTCGCGCTGTTGAGATAGTTGGTTGCGACAGCGGAGCTGTTGTTCAAAATGTTGTACACCTGGAAGTTCAGCTCCAAATGGTATTTGTCATGCAATGTGAAAACCTTGGCCGTTTTCGCATTCAGAATGCTGATCACCGGGCCCCGGTATTGACCGAACGGCCCCATCCTGACAGTAGTGGCCCCTTGGCTGAGCGCGGAGCTGTTGAAGGAATCGAGACGCTGTCCTGGGTTCCCGGACTGCGCCCGGAAGAACCCGGATAACTGAAAACCAGCAGGCAGGTTGTATACCCCCATGCCCCGAGCCTCCCAATTCCATGTGTTGTCTATCGGGTTTGCGTCGTCGTTCGGGCTTCCGTCCAGTCCCGCCAGTCCTTGAAGCCATCTGTGGTTCTTCGTCAGCCAGTACGATGCAGTTCCGTCCCATCTTTTGGAATATCTTTTTGTGATGGCAAACGCGAAGGTGTTATAAACATCGGGCCGATTTGATGGGGTGTTTATAACTTCATTGCTGGTTGAGCCGGTCCCTTTTGTATAGGTCCAGACGGTCACAGGCGTGCTTATCCCGTTGAACGTATCCGTGAAGACGACGGGGACGGTCCAACTGCTGTAAGGATGTCCAACGGTGACGCCATTGCCCACGACATCCGTGGTTGGAGCGACGACCCCGGGGTTGGTTTCAGAGTTGTACAGGTTATAAGTGCTGTGGTTGACATAGGTCACATTAAACGCGACGTCTGTCATGAGCTGGCGCTCAACTCTCGCGGTATATTCGTATGTCTTGTCCTCTTTGAGACCGGGGTTCCTGATCTGGCTTGTACCGCCGCTTGAAGCGGTAGGCGTGAGATTGGGCAGCGTGGCCAGAAATGCGGGCGTTGCATCGCACTCGTATTCTACGGGAGCAAGCGGGGCTGTGGCGGCGCATGGGCCGGTCCAGCTGTACGTATTGCTCACTTGGGCGTCAGGGTTGAAGGTCGCGGCGAATACGTCGCCCATCGTGTCGCCGAACATCCCAAACGATCCCTTGACGACGGTTTTTCCATTTCCTGCCAGGTCCCACGATGCTCCTACCCGAGGCACAACATCGTTCCAGGTGAGAATGTCCTGTCCCTGAAAGGTTGCAGCGGGAAATACGGCGCTGAATTGTCCAGCAGGTTTGCTCTGAGTGGGATAGAAGGCGTCGAAACGCTCCCAGCGAACCCCGTAGTTGATTGCCACCCTTTTAAAAGACCAGGTATCGGTCATAAAGAGAGCCTGACCGTTCAAACCGTTATTGCTGTTTGGAAAGGGGATGTTATAGGCCACAATTTTATTTGGCGCGCCGTTTTGGAACTCGAGCAGATAATCGCCGGCAGCCTTGTCTGATGTAATTTTCGTAGACGCACGCTCCCAATCCTCCAGGGATCCGAAGTTGAACTGATGAGTTCCGCCCAGAAGAGGCCTGGAAGGCAGGTAGGTGGCAACTACTCGCATTTCATAGCGATTGTTAGGCTTGCTTTGAGGAAAGGTCGGGTAGGGTCCGGTATATAGCCCAGTGCTCAATTCTTCCTCGCTGGGCGAGCCGGCAAAGTTACTTCCGCTCGTAAATCCGTATTTTCCAATTTCGCTGGCGGGCATATCTGTGTAATTCGCCGTATATCCGCCAAATCCAAAAGAACCATCGAGGAGAAAATGGGCGCCACGCGCATACTGCGCCTCCCCATGCCATGTACCCGCGGGCTGGTGCTCATACTGGCCGGCAGGAAGCGGGACGGATGGAGATGGCTGGTTGTCCTCGAGAAACTTTGTGCCTTGCATCTGCGAAAAGATTATCTTGATGCTGGGTTTGAGCTGATAGTCGACTTTATAGTTGTACTCTGTAAGCTGAGTAACGAGGTTGGCCGAAGGCGAGTCGGCACAGGTCCAGCAGCCGGCGGCGTCCGGACCAGCTTTGAAATTGACCTGCCCCTGCTTTACGTACTGAGCGTTGTATCCGCCGTAGAACCAGAGCTTGTTGGTGATGATGCGACCGCCAATGTCTCCGGCATAGTCATAGTATCCGGGGCCTGCGAGGGGATTTGTGTTTGTGAGGTTATTCGGCGGGGCGGCCAGAGCCGGTGTGATGTTGTTGCCCTGGAAACTCGGAGGCTGCATATCGCCCTGCAGATCGCCGTGGAAGATGTTTCCGCCGGATTTCATCACGGCAACCTGTGCCACTCCGGGGTTGCCTATTTCGGCGTTATTGCCGGCGGTTTTGAATTCCACTTCGGCCAACGCCATGGACTCCAGATACACGTGCGAGTCCTGACTTTTGCCGGTATCCAAATTGACGCCTTCTACCTCAAGGGTGGGATTGAGGACCGCGCCGTAGGTAACGGCTGTTGTGGTTGTCGCCAGGTTGCTGTCACCCACATCCGGCTTTCCCTGATAGCTGGCGCCGGCTGCCATGGGCAGCAATTCCGTCAGCCCTAAGCCCTTAGGTGTTTCCTGCATCTCCTGCAGTTGCAGGGTGGCGGTGCTGGCTGTGGATACGGTGTCGATAACTGGACCCGACGTGGTGACTTCAACCGCCGTGGTAACCGATCCGACCTTCAGGGTAGCGTCGATCTTGGCCGTAAAGCCAACGCCAAGATTCACCCCTTCCTGGATGGAGGTCTCGAAACCTTTTGCTGCAAATTCAATATGATAGACACCGGGTGCGGGCAAATTGAGGAATTTGTAAGCTCCCTGTGCATCTGTCGTAGCCATCAGCTTGCTGACCTGCAACGCGGGACTGCTTATCGAAACAGCGGCGCCTGGAATGACGTTGCCATTCACATCCGAGATAACGCCCACGATGCTGGCGTTTTGGTTCTGCCCCCAGAGCGCTGAACCGGAAATCTCTACCAAAGAGAATGCAATCACTGCGAGCAGCGACCAAAATGTCAGATACTTTTTCTTCATTCCTTGCCTCCAACAACCTGAAATTGAATACCGCAGTCTAGACAAGTAGGCCCTCGCTGATATCCGCAAAAACTGAATCCATACCTTGCGGAGCAAAACACAAGCGCTTTCGGATACGAAGGTCAATTGCCGGAATGATTAGTACCCCCCTGCACCCAGGGTTGAAAAGCTCCGGCGTGTGAGTAACGTGTATGTAACATTTCTTGTATCTTTACTCTGGGGAGGATTCTTCAGCGCCATGTTAGGTAGCAGACCGAGGATGTTGAGCAAATCCGGAGTTAGACTGCAAACAAGAATGCTGAAGATTGTTCGACTCGCTGATTCTAAAGGACATTTCCCCTACCCCGATGGAATTGCTTCTTAATCAGGGCCGTTCGTGGGGTGAGCTCGAAAAGCAGTTGTGGTTTAACGTCTCGTGCTGCCTCGAAGATTCTCTCCGATCCTGCGCGTCGTGAGTCTGATCGCATGGACCTGCCGGCAGCTTGCGATGCGTTCTCTATTATGGTGGATGGGGTCCGGTAGACTGGGCAGTGACACTGCCACAATTGCCAATCAACCCCAAGGAGTTCGAACTGATGAGTCCGATGACCCTTTCCTCAGCCTGCCTGCTTCTGCTGGCTTCGGCCGCACTGGCGGCACAGCAGCCATCTCACCGGATTACCACCGCGGCCGACGCGCCCACCCGCGATACCAGCTACATCGACGTCGACGGCACGGCGCACGTGACGCGAGTGGTCCCGGTACCGGCCACCATCAGTGCTCAGGCGCAACAAATGCTGAGCCGCCCCGCGCCTGACCAGGGTCCGCCGGAATCGCTCGCCTTGCGCCGCAGCAGAAGCGACGCCTCGGCAGCACAAGCCGCAGCGGCCTGGAGCAAGCTCTGCCCAGTCCAGATTGCTGAGAGCAAGATCGCCGGGGTTCCGGTGCATATTGTCACGCCTGTGGAGCTGCCGGAAGCGAACCGCAACAAAGTACTCGTCAACCTGCACGGCGGCGGTTTCAATGCCGACTCGGGGTCCTTAACTGAATCGATTCCCATTGCCTATGACACCGGGATCAAAGTCGTGGCCGTGCTTTACAGGCTCGCGCCCGAGCATCCCTTCCCCGCCGCCGTTGACGACGCGGTGGCCGTTTACAAGGAACTGCTGAAGACATACAAGCCAGAGCACATGGTCATTTACGGGACCTCGGCCGGGGCCGTTCTCACCGCCGAGGTTGCCTCCAGGCTGAAGCAACTGGGTCTGCCGCAGCCAGCTGCCCTGGGCATCTTCAGCGGAATGGGCGACCTGGCGCGCAATGGGGATTCCATCTCTGTCTATAGCGGACGCGGTTTTACCGGGCACCTGGACCCACCGGCGCCGGGCTTGCGTGACCAACAGTATGTGGCCAACGCAGATCCGAAAGATCCAGTGCTTTCGCCAATCTATTCGAACCTGAACGGGTTGCCGCCCACGCTGTTTATTAGCAGCGAACGCGACATGCTGCTCAGCGCCACGGCAAACCTGCACCGCGCCTACCTGCATGCGGGAGTGGACGCGCGCCTGGTGGTCTTCGACGCTCTTCCTCATGCTTTCTGGTATGACCCGGCTCTCCCGGAATCCATCGAGGCCAGCCACATGATGGCGGATTTCTTTATGACGCAGTTGGGCAAGTAGGGGACGAACGTCTGAGTACCAGCGCCGAATGCAGCCTTCCCGCTGGCCATTGAGAGCTTCCCTTCCCATCTGCACATGCAGATGCGCTCAGGCAGCACTTTCGCCAATCAACTGAAGGTTCCGGCCTCGTGTGCCTTGTCCAAAGACGCTTCAGGCTGCAAGGTGGGCTTCCAGCACTTCGAGAAACCTGGCCAGCCATACAGGATGGGCCGTCCAAGCAGGACCAGTGACCAGTTTTCCATCCACTACTGCGTCGGAGAAATCCACCGGGACGAATGTTCCTCCGGCCAGTTCCACCTCCGGCGCGCAGGCCGGGTAGGCGTTCAGTTTGCGACCCTTGAGGATGCCTGCCGCAGCCAGCACTTGGGGCCCGTGGCAGAGCGCGGCGATCGGCTTGTCCGCCTGGTCAAAGTGCCGCACCATGTCAAGTACCTTGGCGTTGAGTCGCAGATACTCCGGCCCACGGCCGCCCGGAACCACCAGGGCGTCGTAGTCCTTGGCGTCGATCTCGTCGAAGGTCGCATTCAAAACAAAATTGTGCCCACGCTTCTCC
>Ga0302320_10021912_pt1 | contig 12653 bp, 10 predicted proteins | sample Bog_T0_3_FD_202130 | JGI IMG/M metagenome (GOLD analysis project Ga0302320, IMG submission 202130) | Peat permafrost microbial communities from Stordalen Mire near Abisko, Sweden - Bog_T0_3 | ecosystem: Environmental > Terrestrial > Soil > Wetlands > Peat | place: Sweden: Abisko, Stordalen Mire...
CGGCGAGCTGCCGGTAAGCCTCCGCGTCGTTTCTCTTTGCGAGCAACACGCCGATCTTGCCGATCCGGGCCTGGTTTTCCAGGGCCCCCCACTGGAACAGCGGCTGGTTGATCCCCACATTGTAAAAAAGCCCGCTAGAACTGTTGCTGGCGCCGTCGGTGGTCGTGGACTTGTTGGTCCCATACTGGGCCGCCGCGTAGGCGGTGGGCCACAGGCCGTGCTCGTTCAGCAGGACGCCAGCCTCCGCCTGTGCGATTGCGATGTCGTTCTGCACCATGCCCGGCGACTGCTTCATCGCGGCCTCGAGGACCCGCTTCAGGGCCGGGATGCCATCCTCGGGCATGGTTCCGTCGATTCCAACGTCCTGGGCCCGGGCAGCGGCCGGCAGCACGAAGATCATGGCCAGTAGTACCCTGTGTAACGTGTGGTTGGGCCGCGGCGGCATTGCTGCGAAGTGTGATTTAAACGGTCAGACCGCGGCTTTTTTGCCGGGTTGGCAATCCTCAAATCCGGAGGGCTTCATTGCCAGTTGGCCACGCGCAGCGCATTCTTGCACAATAGCAGGGACAGCGCCTTCGGCCCGAGGTTCGAGCCTTCGACCTCCGCCAGAAGGTTTTTCCAGGAGGGCACGGACTCCTCGCCGGGGTAAAGGATGAGCGGGAAATCGGAACCGAAGAGCACCCGGTCGGCGCCCACCTTCCCGATGAACCTGGCCCAGACGCCCGGGTCGTAGGTCAGCGGGGACGCCGCGGTGTCAAAGAAAAGGTTTGGAAGCGACCGGGCCTCGGCCGAACGGACCGGCAGCATTCCCCCCCAGTGCGCCAGGATGAAGCGCGTCGCAGGATGCTCGGTCGCCATCCGGAGAAAGTCCGAGTCCGGCGTTGGGAGCATTCCCGGGTAGGGCCGGCTGTCCGGGTCGGTGGCATGGAGGGTCACCGGAATCCGCAATTCGCCCGCCAGCGCCAGGATCTCAGCAAACCCGGGATCCGCGGGCCCAAAACCCTGGGCCGCCGGAAAGAGTTCCCCGAACCCCACCAGCCCGTCCTCGTGCGCCCGGCGCCCCTCGGCAAGGGCCCCTCCCGCCCCACCAACCGGGTTGACCGAGGCAAAGGCGGCCAGCCTGTCAGGATGGGCCCGGACGCACGCCGCGTAGAACCGGTTCTGCGCCTCGCAGGACTTCTGCGTTTCCCAATACCACCCAAGCAGCACCGCACGGTCGACTCCGGCTTCGTCCATGGAACGAAGCAATTCGTCCAGGGAGGGAAAGGCCTGCACGGGCGTGCCATTTTTGCGCCTGCGGGTGCAAAGCAGGGAAAAGCGGGGCTCCCGTTGTGCTGCCGCCCAGCCCGCCGGGTCGCGGTTCACCTCCGGGGGGTACAAGTGGACATGGCTGTCGACGATGGGCACGGGGGATCGGCTGCCGGGGACTTTGATTCGGAAATTAAAAATTAGTCTTGGCTCCGGGGAAAATCCGTCACGAATTTCCCCGGCGGGGTTTTGAAACCCAACACCCTGCTAGCTGAATCTGGCCTTTTCCCAATCCAAAATCCCAGGCAACTTGCAGGCTGCCAATACCCGCCCGAATGCTCCAGCGCTTCTTTGACCTCGACCGCCACCGGACCACCGTGGCGCGCGAACTCCAGGCGGGGCTCACGACGTTTGCCGCGATGGCCTACATCCTCGCGGTGAATCCGGGGATCCTTGCCAACACCGGGATGGACAAGGGCGCCCTCGTCACGGTCACCGCGGTCACCGCCGCGGTCTCGACGGCGATCATGGCGTTCATGACGAACTACCCGCTGGCGCTCGCCCCGGGGATGGGAATCAACGCATATTTCACCTTCACGGTCTGCATCGGCAAGGGCGTCCCCTGGTCCGAGGCCCTCGGGATGGTCTTTGTGAACGGCGTGGTTTTCCTGCTGCTGTCGGTCACCGGCGTGCGCGAGAGGATCATCGGCGCGATCCCCCCGGCGCTGAAGGTCGCAGTTGGTTGCGGAATCGGGCTCTTCATCGCCTTCATCGGCCTGAAGAACGGCGGCGTCATCGTATCGAACCCGGAGACTTTCGTCGGGCCCGGCGACTTTACCTCGGGGTCGGCGGCGCTGTGCCTCGCCGGGATCGCCTTGGCGGCGATCCTCGTCGGGCGGCGGGTGCCCGGCGCGATCGTGATCAGCATCATCGCCGTGACCGTCGCCGGCCTCTTTGTGCCGGCCGGAGCCGGTTCCATGGTCACGGCCCTCCCCGACCACTGGTTCGCCCTCCCCCATTCACCCGCGCCGATTTTCCTGAAGCTCACGTTCCACTTCCTCTCGACCGGCGCGGGCTTCCTGCTGGCGCTCCCGATCATTCTGACGCTGCTCCTGGTGGACATGTTCGACAACATCGGCACCCTGATCGGGGTGACCCGGCGGGCCGGCCTGCTCGACGCCTCGGGACGCCTTCCCAGGGCCGGGCGCGCGCTTTTGGCCGACTCGATCGCCACCCTCCTGAGCGCCCTTTCCGGGACTTCCACCGTGGTGAGCTACATCGAGTCCGCGTCGGGGGTCGCGGCTGGCGGTCGCACGGGCCTTACGTCGCTCACAACGGCTGCGCTCATGCTCCTCGCGCTGTTCCTGACGCCGCTCATCCTCATCGTGCCGGCGGCAGCCACGGCCCCGGCGCTGGTGATCGTCGGGATCTTCATGATGCAGTCGGTCGCCGAGATCCCCATGGACGACTTCGCCGCGGCCGCGCCGGCCGTGCTGGTCATCTTCGCGATCCCCCTCACCTTCAGCATTGCGCAGGGGATCGGGCTTGGGTTGATCTGCGCGGCCCTTCTGGCGATCTTCCTGGGCCGGCCCCGCTCTTTCCCGGCGCTTGGCTACGCGGTCGCCGCGATCTTCTTCCTCGAGTTCTTCAAGATCTGGCCGTTCCGGGGATAGCGGGAGGCCAAGGCCCGCCGGTCAAACCTCGGTCACGATCGGGTAGCTGCCGAGCCACTTCACGACCGGGCAGAAACGCTTGAGTTCCCCGAGGGCCGCCTTCATGGCCGGATCCTCGTAGTGGCCGCTCACGTCGAGGAAAAAATAGTAGTCCCAGGGGCGCTTCTTGCTCGGGCGCGACTCGATCTTCGAGAGATTGATGCCGCGCTCGGCAAGCGGCATGAGCATCTTGAGGAGCGCCCCGGAATGGGAGGCGGACTCGTCCCCGAGGGAGACAAGGAAGCTCGACATGTCCTTCCCTCCTCCGACCGGCCCGGCCGGCTTCCGTCCCAGAACGAAGAAGCGGGTCGTGTTGTCGGTGCGGTCCTGGATGTTCCGGGCCGCCACCGGCACGCCGTAGTGGGCCGCGGCAAGCTCGCCTGCGACGGCGGCGGCAAGGGGGTCGTCCCTTGCGATCTGCACCGCCCGGGAGGTGCTCGAGGCATCGACCAGCTGGGCGTGGGGCAGGTGGCGGAGCAGCCAGTTGCGGCACTGGGCAAGCGCCTGGTCCTTGGAATAGACCCGCTCGATCTTCTCGAGGGGGGACTGGGTGATCAGGGCATGCGTGATCTCCAGGTGGATCTGGGCGACGATCTTCAGGTCGCTCTCGACAAAGCTGTCCAACGTTTCCCGCACGCTTCCCTCCGTCGAATTCTCGATCGGGATCACCGCGACGTCGGCCTCCCCCTTTTCCACGGCAGTGAAGATGTCCGCGATCGTGGCCATGGCGTGGTAGTCCACGCTCGCGCCGAACTTCTTCATCGCGGCGGCGTGCGTGTTCGTGGCCTCGGGACCCAGGTAGGCGACCAGGAGGGGCTTCTCGAGGGCAATCGCCGCGGACATGATCTCCCGGTAGATCGCGCGCAGGGCCTCATTCTTGACCGGCCCGCGGTTGGAGGCGAATACCTTCCCGACGACCACCTCCTCGCGCTCGGGCACGTAGATCTCGCCGCCGGTGCTCCGCTTGATGCGGCCGATCTCCGAGGCCAGGGTCAGGCGCTCGTTGATCAGGTCCACGATGCGCAGGTCGAGCGCGTCGATCTTATCCCGGATGGGTTCCAGCGTCATGAGGAGGGTCCCTCGACAGGCGCTGCATCGGGAACCGGGCGGGAGGGCTCCTCGAACAGCCCCATCTCGGCGTCGCCCGGGCTCCGCGGGTTCGCGGCATTCCTGAGCCAGTCATCGATCTGGCGGGAGGTGAGGACGTCGGACGCGGGCAGCTCGTCCGCGGACCGGATCCCGATGAACTCAAGGAATTTGTCCGTCGTCGAGTAGAGGATGGGGCGGCCCGGGAGCTCGGCGCGGCCCGAGATTGCGATCAGGTCCCTCTCCAGGAGGCGGCTGATCCCGGCCTCCGCGGAAACGCCGCGGATCGCCTCGATCTCCGAGCGGGTGACCGGCTGGCGGTAGGCGACCACGGCAAGCGTCTCCAGGGAGGACGCGCTCAGGCGGACCGGCGGCGGCTCCTGGCGCAGGATGCGCACCCAGCGGGCAAACCTGGGGTGCGTCGCAAGCCTGTAGCCGGTCGCGCCCTCCACCAGGAGGAGACCCCCGTCCGCCATGCGGCACTCCGCGGAAATGGCGTCCATCGCCTCGCGGATCTGGGCCGAGGTCACCAGGGACGGCACATCCTGGTACAGCTCCGGGTCGTCCGCGGCGGCGCCGAAACCCTCGGACACGGCTCCCGGGGAGGCGGCGTCCGCGGCGGGCTCGTCCTCCGCGAAGAGCGGAAGCGGCGTCTGGTGAAAGCGGGTGAACACCTCCTGGATCTCCCGGATGGACAGGGGTTCGTTCGAGGAGAAGAGCAGGGCCTTGAGGATTTTTTTCAGGTCAAACGCCATGGGGATTCCGGTCTGGAATGAATACTTGCCACGCCCGCTTCGGCAAGGGTCTAATTCCGTCACCTGCATGAGCGCCAAGCCCGCCTCCCCCCGCGTTCACTCCTCCGTCATTCATGACGGACCCGACCGTGCGCCCAATCGCTCCATGCTGCGGGCCGTGGGGTTCAGCGATGCCGATTTCCAGAAGCCCGTGGTCGGGATCGCCTCGACCTGGAGCATGGTCACCCCGTGCAACATGCACATCGACCAGCTCGCGCGCGAGGCCGCAGCCGGCGCGGATGCAGCGGGCGGCAAGTCCGTGATCTTCGGCACGATCACCGTTTCGGACGGGATCAGCATGGGCACGCCGGGCATGCGCTACTCCATGGTCTCCCGGGAGGTGATCGCCGACTCGATCGAGACCGTGGCCGGGGCCGAGGGCTTCGACGCGGTCGTCGCCATTGGCGGCTGCGACAAGAACATGCCCGGCTGCCTCATGGCGCTCGCCCGCCTCAACCGGCCGGGTGTCTTCGTTTACGGCGGCACGATCCTGCCGGGCATCCACCCGGAGACAAAGAGGGAATGCGACATCGTCTCCGTGTTCGAGGCGGTGGGCCGGCACGCCGCGCATGCGCTGGATGACGCCGGTCTCCGCACCGTCGAGGCCTGTTCCATCCCGGGCCCCGGTTCCTGCGGTGGAATGTACACGGCCAACACGATGGCCTCGGCCATCGAGGCGCTCGGCATGTCGCTTCCGAACAGCTCCACCCAGCTGGCGATCGGCCCGGAAAAGAGGGACGATTGCAGGCGGGCCGGCGAGGCCGCGCTCGCCCTGGTGAGGGCCGGCATCCGCCCGCGCGACATCCTTACCAGGAAGGCCTTTGAAAATGCCATTGCGGTCGTCATCGCGCTCGGCGGGTCGACCAATGCGGTTCTTCACCTCCTGGCGATCGCCCATTCCGCGGGGGTCCGGCTGACGTTGGACGACTTCACCCGGATCGGGCGCCGCGTACCGGTCCTGGCCGACCTGAAGCCCTCCGGAAAGTACGGAGTCTCCCACCTCGTCCGGATCGGCGGCCTGCCGCCGCTCATGAGGATGCTTCTCGACGCGGGTCTCCTTCACGGCGGCTGCCTCACCGTCACGGGCCGGAGCGTCGCCGACAATCTGACGGGGGTTGCGCCCTATCCCGCGGGACAGGACGTGATCCGCCCCCTCTCCAATCCGATCAAGCCCGACAGCCATCTCCGGATCCTCCGCGGCAACCTCGCGCCCGGCGGCGCCGTGGCGAAGATCTCCGGCAAGGAAGGCCTCCGATTTTCGGGTCGGGCCATCGTCTTCGAAAGCGAGGAGACGGCCCTGGCCGCGATCCTCCGCGGCCGCGTGAAGCCCGGCCATGTCATCGTCATCCGCTACGAGGGGCCGGTCGGCGGCCCCGGGATGCGCGAGATGCTTGCCCCGACGAGCGCCGTGGTTGGCAAGGGACTGGGGCAGGAGGTCGCCCTGATCACGGACGGGCGCTTCTCCGGCGGGAGCCACGGATTCGTCGTCGGCCACATCACGCCGGAGGCGGCCCGCGGGGGACCGATCGCAATCGTCCGGAACGGGGATCCGATCACGATCGATGCTGTCAAGAACGAGATCTCCCTTGCAGTGCCGTCGAGGGAGATCAAGGCGCGCCTCCGGGCCTGGAAGCCGAAGAAGCCCAGGGAAACCCGGGGCGCCCTTGCAAAGTACGCCCGGCTTGTGACCAGCGCCTCCGAGGGGGCCGTCACCGACAAGAACCTCTGACAACCATCACCACCCATGTCCTCCTGGCCCCGCTTCAAGCAGCACAACCACCCCTACCCCGAGCTCGGGGTCTCCCTCGACATCAGCCGCATTCCCTTTCCGGACGGGTTCCTCCCCGCGATGGAGCCTCGCCTCCGGAAGGCGTATTCCGACATGCAGGCCCTGGAGCGCGGCGCGATCTCCAATCCCGATGAGAACCGGATGGTCGGCCACTACTGGCTCCGCGCGCCCGGGCTGGCGCCGACCCCGGAGATCGCCGGGGAGATCAGGGACACCCTGGCTGCAATCAAGGATTTTGCCTCCCGGGTGCACAGCGGGGCGGTCGCAGCCCCGGGCGGCACGTTCCGGCACGTGCTGCTGATCGGGATCGGCGGCTCCGCGCTCGGGCCGCAATTTGTCGGCAGCGCGCTCGGCCGGCCCGGCGTGGACAAGATGGGGCTCCACTTCTTCGACAACACGGATCCGGACGGGATGGACGCTGTGCTCGCGTCGCTGGCGGGAGAACTCTCCCGCACGCTCGTCGTCGTCATTTCCAAGTCAGGGGGCACGGTCGAGACCAGGAACGGGATGCTGGAGTGCGCAGCGGCGTTCCGTGCAGCCGGGCTCAACCCTGTGAAGTCGTTCGTGGCCGTCACGGGCAAGGCCTCGAAACTCGACCAGACGGCGGACCAGGAAGGCTGGCTGGCTCGTTTTCCCATGTGGGACTGGGTCGGCGGCCGCACGTCGGAGCTCGCAGCGGTCGGGCTCCTGCCCGCCGCCCTCCAGGGGATCGACATCGATGCCCTGCTCGCGGGGGCCGCGGCGATGGACGAGGTCACCCGCAGGCCGGTGACCGCCGAAAATCCGGCCGCCCTCCTCGCCCTGATGTGGTACTTCTCGACCGACGGGCGCGGCGCCAAGGACATGGTGATCCTGCCGTACAAGGACCGGCTGCTGCTTTTCTCCCGCTACCTCCAGCAGCTCGTCATGGAGTCCCTCGGCAAGGAGTTCGACCTGGCCGGGCGCATCGTGAACCAGGGGATCGCGGTGTACGGAAACAAGGGCTCGACGGACCAGCATGCCTACGTGCAGCAGCTCCGGGAGGGCGTGAACAACTTCTTTGTGACCTTCATCGAGGTGCTGCTCGACCGCGCGGGCTCCTCGATGGAGGTCGAGCCCGGCATCACCACCGGGGACTACCTCCAGGGCTCCTACCTGGGCACCCGGGCGGCGCTCAGCGAAAAGGACCGCTGGTCGGTGACCCTCACCGTGCCCGACGTGTCGCCCCGGACCGTCGGCATGCTGATCGCCCTGTACGAGCGCGTCGTGGGCCTCTACGCCTCGCTGATCGGAATCAATGCCTACCACCAGCCGGGCGTCGAGGCCGGGAAGAAGGCCGCCGTCGCGGCGGTCGCCCTCCGGCTCAAGATCGCCGCCGCCCTCAAGGCCTCCCCAGGCCGGATGGCCACGGCGGAGCAGCTGGCCGCCGAAACCGGCGGCGATCCCGAACTGGCCTACAAGATCCTCGAGCACCTCGCCGCCAACGGCTCGGTCCGCAGGTCCTCGCGGAAGCCATGGAGCGAAACCGAGTACGGGACCTGACGCACAGCGAGGCCCCAAGACCGCTTGCATCCCGGCACCTTCGTCCTAAAGCTACCTTTTCCCAACCGTGAATCCCCTCAAACGCCTGGCCCTTGGTTGCGCAATTCTCCTGCTCGGACAACTGTTCGGGGGGTGCGCGCTCAACACCCAACAGGACTCGTCGATTCCCTGGCAAAAGCCGGCGGACTGGGAAGGACAGCTTCCCGGAATGGGCAGCCCCGGCGCCGGGCGCTGACACCCGGGGCTTCCGGCAGGCTGTTGTCGTGGAAAATTCCTCGCTCAAGCCTCTGCCCGGGCACCTCTATGTGGTGGCTACCCCGATTGGCAACCTCGCCGACCTGACGGACCGGGCACGGTCCATCCTCGGATCGGTGGACCTCGTGGCCTGCGAGGACACGCGCACCACCGGCGCCCTGCTGGCCCGGCTCGGGCTTTCCCGGGAGCTCGTCCCCTACCATGAGCACAATGAGCGGGAAGCCGCGGAGCGCCTTGCCGCGGCCGTGGCCGCCGGCCGATCCGTGGCGCTGGTGAGCGACGCCGGGACACCCGCCCTCAGCGATCCCGGGTTTCGCCTGGTGCGGGCCTGCCGGCGCCTGGGGCTGCCCGTCGTCCCGGTGCCCGGTCCCAGCGCCCTGGCGGCCGTCCTCAGCGCGAGCGGGCTTCCCACAAACTGCTTCCTGTTCGTGGGCTTTCTTCCACCCAAGTCGGCCGCACGGATTGCCTTCCTGGAGAAGCACCGCTCCTTCCCGCATACGATCGCCCTCTATGAGAGCTGCCACCGCATCGCCAGGGCCGTGGACGAGATTGTCTCCACGCTCGGTGAATCCCGGGTGATCTGCGTGGCCAAGGAGGTGACCAAGCTGCATGAGACCTTCTTCGTTGGCCCCGCCTCGGCAGTCCAGTTGCGCCTCGCGTCGGCGAGCCTGAAGGGCGAGTTCACCCTCCTCGTGGCGCCGGAGGACTTTATCCTGTGAAGCCCAGCCGAAGGGCTGCCGTCATCGACATCGGCAGCAATTCGATCAAGGTTCTCGTCGCCGGGAGCACCCGGTCAGGGGGCCCCAAGGCTGTTTTTGCCGAGACCCTCGACGCCAGGATCAGCGCCGGGATCAGCCGCAAAAGCCCGCGCCTGGGCGCCAGCGGAATGGCTCGCGGAGTCGCCGCGATCCGGGATCTCCTGAAAATGGCCGCCCCCTTTGCCCCCTCGAGAATCCTGCTGGTCGCCACAAGCGCGGTGCGTGACGCCAGGAACGGCCCGGCCTTCCGGAAGCGGGTGCGCGCGGCCACCGGACATTCCGTGAGGATCCTTTCAGGCGGCGAGGAGGCCAACCTGATCGGCCGCGGCCTCGGCTGCGACCCCGGGCTCGCCCGCCTGCGGAACTTTTACGTGTTCGACCTCGGGGGCGGCAGCCTGGAGTGCCTCGCATTCCGGGGACGCCGCGCCCGGCAGGCGACGAGCCTCCAACTCGGATGCGTTCGCCTGACGGAAAAATTCGTCACCGATCCCGGGCGCCCCCTTCCCGCCGGCGCGCGCCGGGAAGTCGCCGACCACGTCCGCGCAGCCCTGGAGTCCTCCGGATTCGCATTCGACCTTCCGCGCGGGGCGGCCGCCGTCGGCACGGGCGGCACCCTCACCGCGGTGCGGACCATCCGGGCGGCCCGGGACGGGGTTCTCCTGGCCGTCACCGACCCCGAAGTGACGGTCTCGGAGCTGGAGCGGCTGCTTTCGGAGACCGGCTCCCTTTCGCTTGCCTCCAGAAGGAGGATCCCCGGGCTGCCCCCGGCAAGGGCTGATGTCTTCCCTGTGGCGCTCGCGACCCTCCTTGCGATTGCCAGGATCGGGCGGTTCCAGCGGTACCGGCACTCGCTCTACAACCTGAGATGGGGCCTGGCGGCCGAGCTGCTCAAGTGAGCCGGGCCTTTCGGAGCGCCTTCACCATCTTCGAGAAATCCGCCGGCATCGGCGCGTGAAGATCCACGCGTTTCCCTGTGACGGGGTGGGCAAATGCGAGGCGCTCCGCGTGCAGCATCACCCTCCCGGGCTGGAACGGCAGCCTCGGATCGGCCTTCCATCCGTACGGGGCATCCCCGAGGAGGCCGTGGCCGATGGATTTCATGTGGACCCGGATCTGGTGGGTGCGCCCCGTGTGCAGGATGCAGCGGACCAGCGTCGCAATCTGCCCGAAGCGCTCGACGATGGTCCACTCCGTGTGCGCATCGCGGCCGCCCGTCTCCACCACCGACATCTTGTGCCGCTGGCGTGCGTTTCTCGCGATCGGCCGGCGGATGTCCCCTCCCATCAGCGCAGGCGCGCCGCTCACAAGCCCGAGATATTCCTTGGTGAGCGTCCTCGAGGCAAACTGCCCGGCAAGCCCCCGGTGGGCCGCGTCGGTCTTCGCCACAAGGATTGCGCCCGAAGTCTCCCGGTCGAGGCGGTGCACGATGCCGGGGCGTTCCACGCCCCCCACCCCGCTCAATCCACCGCGGCAGTGCGCAAGAAGGGCGTGGACGAGGGTGTCCTCCCGCGTGCCGGCGCCGGGGTGCACGACCATGCCTGCGGGCTTGTTGATCGCGAGCATGTGGCGGTCCTCAAAAAGCACCTCGATCGGGATCTTCACGGGCCGCAGGGTTGCGGGCTTTGCCTCGGGCGTGGAAAACTCGATGGTTTCGCCCGCGGCGACCGTGTCGCTCTGGCCGATCGGCTCACCGGAGCTGCACACGAGCCCGGCCGCGAAGGCCCGCTGGAGCGCCACCCGGCTGTGCTCCGGAAAGGCCGCGGCGAGCACCTTGTCCGCCCGGCCCCGGGGCGTGCCTTCTGGAATGACATAGGACCTATTGGTCATATAGGTCCCATTGGCCCAAAGTCAGCCTGTCGATCTCGGCAAACCATCGAGCCCTTTCAGCCAGTCCGCAGCAGATGAGCCGGGTTCAGTTTCTGAAGCGCCTTGGGCACAAACAGTCCGTCCTTTCGGATCAGCTTGTCGTCAAACCGGATCTCGCCGCCGCCGAACTCGGGCCGCTGGATGCACACAAGGTCCCAGTGGATCTGGGACCGGTTCCCATTTCCCACGCCCGCATAGGCCTGCCCGGGCGTGAAGTGAAACGACCCGGCAATCTTCTCGTCGAACAGCGTGTCGCACATGGGCTGGAGGATGTGGGGGTTGAAGCCCAGGGCGAATTCCCCCACGTAGCGGGCGCCCTCGTCGCTGTCCAGGATCTCGTTGAGGCGCTTCGTGTTGTTGCTGGTCGCCTCCACGATCCGGCCCCTCTTGAAGACGAGGCGGATGTTCTCGAACGAGGAACCGAGGTAGACATTGCGGGTGTTGTACTGGAGAACGCCCTCGACCGACTCCTTCTGCGGGCACGAATAGACTTCCCCGTCCGGGATGTTGCGCAGTCCCCCGCACTCCTCCGCGCCGATGCCGAGGATGGAAAAGCGCAGGTCCGTGCCGGGGCCGGTGATGTGGACCCGGTCCGTGCGGCGCATCAGGTCGGCCAACGCCTTCATCCCGGGCCTCAGGAGGCTGTAGTCGAGGGTGCAGACCCGGAAATAAAAGTCCTCGAACGCCTCCGTGCTCATCCGGGCCTCCTGCGCCATGGATGGGCTCGGCCACCGGAGCACGACCCACTTCGTTCGGTTCACGCGGTCGTCCTGCACGGCCTTGAACAGCTTGCTGATAAGCCGGACCTTGCCGCCGTCCACGTCGGACGCCTCGAAGATGTTGTTCGAGCCCCGCAGCGCGATGTAGGCGTCCATGCGGCGCATCCGATCGAGCTCGACCGCCGCCAGTGTCGAAAACTGGGCCTCGTCGGCCTCGCGCGCGAGTTCCCGCGCAATGCGGGCCCGGTTGATCTGCACAAAGGGAAACGCCCCGCGCGCCCGGGCCGCGCGGATCAGCGCGATCACCATGGCATCGGGCACGTCATACGCATCGATGAGCACCCGTTCGCCCCTTTTAAGGGAAAGGGAGAACCCGGTGAGGCCCTGGGCAAGCTTCGTGAACCTTGGGTCGATGAGCATGGCGGATCTTAAGGCCGAAGTCCCGAGGGCGGAAAGCAGATTCTCCCCACCGCCTCGTCAAAGTCCGCGGCCCCGCGGATGATGTCGATCTCGAGCCGAAGGTAATAGATGGGCAGCGAGCCGGGCGGCGAGGGCGGGATCCGCACGGCGTCCTTTTCCGTGGTGACGAGGCACTCCGCCCCCTCCCGCTCCGCCTGCGCGAGGAGGCCCGCAAGATCCTCCGCCTCGTACCGGTAATGGTCGAGGAAGCGCTCCCGGACCAGAAGCGTCGCGCCGAGGTCGCGCAGGAACTTCTCGAAGCTCTCCGGGGTGGCGATGCCGCTGAAGGCCGCGATCCGCCGGCCCTTCAGCCAGCCGAGGGGCTGGCGGGCGTCCGCGCCGGCCCCGACTCGCTGCAGGTACTGCGGCCGGTGCGCGCACTCGACGATGTCGGCCTTCGGGTTGTAGCGGGCGATCAGCTCCTCCAGGTCGTGGTCCCGCTGCCC
>Ga0302320_10021914_pt1 | contig 12653 bp, 9 predicted proteins | sample Bog_T0_3_FD_202130 | JGI IMG/M metagenome (GOLD analysis project Ga0302320, IMG submission 202130) | Peat permafrost microbial communities from Stordalen Mire near Abisko, Sweden - Bog_T0_3 | ecosystem: Environmental > Terrestrial > Soil > Wetlands > Peat | place: Sweden: Abisko, Stordalen Mire...
GCCTTCCGCATAATAAACCTTCGTGATCTGACCCTGGACGCGGCTGGTGATGGCGACCGTATTGACGGGCGTCACGACCCCCAGCGCGTTTACATAAACCCCGATGCTTCCCGTCCGGGCCACCGCCATGCTCACCACCACGGGCCCCATGCCACCGCGACCGCCGTGCCGCGAAGTGGATCCTGCGGCGGACTGGCCGGCCCGATGATCGATCCAGTAAATTCCCGCCACGGCCAGAATCGCCACCAGCGCGACTGTAACCCATGCCCACGGGTGGGAATCATGGCCAGGCAGCGGCGGCTGGGACAAATTCGGTGACTTTTGCCCCGCCGGCGTACTCTTCACGGTCGGCGGATTTACCGCATTTCCTGGGTCAATCATGTTAGCTTTGTGTTTTCCCGCCAGCCTGCCGCCACAGTTTGCGGGAGCGGGCCGGTAAGACTTTTGCTGCGTCGTGCGGCAGGCGCCAATGCCGGATCGGCGCGACCAATGAAATAAGACTTATTTTACTCACGACATTGAAAAGCGGCCCGATACTCTGGCCATCTTCAAACCGGCGTAGATTGATTCTCATGCTTGCCTTTAACTAAGCGGCCTCAAGCGAACATTGTGCCAAGCACGGAATGATTCCGTATTTTTGCCGATTTCATTTATAACTTTAGGTGACAGGGCCGTAAATAGCAAAGCGGCTTTGCACCTATGCTCCGGCGCTTTGCACATTTCGGGCGCCCCGGCTTCCGACAAAAACCCATGGAGCGCCTTATTCTCATCAATCATGGGGGATAACCGATTTTACGGCTAGGTTCGGTCTTAGGCATCCGGTAGTCCGGCGGGATGGCACGCGAGTTGCACCATTATATTTTGTCGGGCGGCAACTGTGCTGCGATACTTTACCGAATGTCCGGGCACAGATGCAGGCTCCGCGCTTGAATGATATGAAACTAAAAGGTGTGATTTTATCCATTGCCGTCACGGCAGTTTTTCTGCCCGGATGTCAAAACCCCGATGGCACCGAGACCAAACCGGGAAGCGGCATGTTGATGGGCGGAGGCGTTGGCATTCATTACCGGGGATGACCGCCGAAAAAGCTCCCAAAACCTCCCAGATTCAATAAATTGCAACTAGAACGCACCGTCGGTTGCCCGCTGATTTATATGATTTCCAGCATCACCTCTGGTTTGAAATTTCGCCTCGCCGCCCTGGGTTTGGCCGCCGCGGTGATGGGGGCCTTGATTGTGCTGGTCACGCTGGTCTCCGAGCGGCAGGGAGGCGAACTGCGCGCCAAACTGGATCAGGTGGACGCGGAAAGCATCAGCCTGGCGGAGCATTTCAAAGACATCATGCGCGAAGGCAGCGACCAGATGACCCGCTACCGGAATACGGGCGACCCGGCCGCCTGGCAGGATTTTTTGAAGAATAGCGCCGAGGTGAATTCGTGGATTCACCAGCAGATGGCTTTGTCGACCACTCCCGCTCAGCAGGATATTCTCAAGCAGATGAGTATCACCTTCGCCGACTACCAGAGAATTACCGGTGAGGTGCGGCAGGAGATTCAAACGGTTGGTTCCCGGGAGAATTTACCCGCGGCATTGACCGATTCTTTGAGCCAGGTGCGGCGGCGTTTGTTTGATCTCGGCCAGGATTTATCGCAAGCGCATCTGGGCATAAAAAAGCAACTCCTCGCCGAGGCGCATCAGGAACTGACGCGCTTGCGGGCGACCGTGCTGAGCGCCGTGGCGTTGTTGTTCTTGTTCGGCATTGCGCTGGCGGCGTTTGTCTATCGCGAGATGATCAAGCCGCTGCGGAGCAAACTCGTGGAAACCCAGGCCAAGGTGGAGCAACAGGAAAAGATGGCCGCGCTGGGCCTCCTCGCCGCCGGGGTGGCGCATGAAATTCGCAATCCGCTGACCGCCATCAAGGCCGCTTTGTTCACGCAACAAAAGCGGTTCCCGTCCGGTACCCCCGAACATTCCGACGTCAAGGTGGTGCAGCGGGAAGTCTCCCGGCTGGAACGTATCGTGAGCGATTTCCTGTCCTTCGCCCGTCCGTCGGAGCCCGAACCCATCATTATTGCCGCGGACTTGTTGCTGATGGAAGCCAAGTTGTCCTTCGGCCCGCAGCTCGCCAAAAATAATATTCAAATCAACCAGGAACCGGCGGTCCCCATGCGCGTCAATGTCGATCCGGCGCAATTGAAACAGGTGTTGATCAACCTGGTCCAAAACGCCGCCGACAGCATTGTCCATGACGGCACGATCACTTTGCGGGCCCGCCCTGCCCGAAAATCCCTCGGCAATGGTGAAACGAACGTGGTCGTGCTGGAAGTCGCCGACACCGGCCGGGGCATTCCGTTGGAAGCGCAAAAAAGGCTCTTTGATCCGTTCTTCACCACCAAGGATAATGGCACCGGCTTGGGCCTGTCGATCGCCGCCTGGATCGTGGAAAAACACGGCGGCGCGCTCCAGTATCAAACCCAGGTGAATCAGGGCACGACTTTTGGTATCGTCTTGCCCCAAGCAATGGAGCAGGAATGACGGCTGCCGCCAAAATATTATTGATCGATGACGATGCCGGCATCATTGACACCCTGAACCGCTTGTTAAGCGATGAAGGGTACGACGTGACCGTGGAACGGCGTGGCGATGACGGCCTGGCGCGTGCCAGCCAGGACCCCTTTAATGTGGTGGTCACCGACCTGAAACTTCCCGGCTTGAACGGGCTGGAGCTCGTCCGCCAGTTGCATGCCAGCCGGCCACGGCTGCCCATCATATTAATCACCGCCTTCGGGACCACGCAAACGGCGATCGAGGCCACGAAGTTTGGCGCGTACGATTATCTGCTCAAGCCGTTTGAAATCCAGCCGCTGCTCGATTTGATTCACCGGGCCGTGGACAGCAACCGGCTGATGTCCGAGCCCGTCACACTCGGCGAATCCGGCGTCGCCCGCGATGCCATTGTGGGGCAATCGGCAGCCATGCAGGCGATCTACAAGGAAATCGGCCGGGTGGCCGCCAAACCGGTCAATGTCCTCATCCGCGGCGAAACCGGCACTGGCAAGGAATTGATCGCCCGCGCGATCTACCAGCACAGCGACCGGTCCAATGCGCCGTTCGTCGCCATCAACTGCGCCGCCATTCCCGAAACCCTGCTCGAAAGCGAATTGTTTGGTCATGAGCGCGGCGCCTTTACCGGCGCGACCGCTCAGCGGATCGGCCGCTTTGAACAGGCGGACCGCGGCACCATTTTTTTGGATGAAATCGGCGATATTCCGCTCGGCACCCAGGTCAAGCTGCTCCGTGTGCTCCAGGAAAAATGCCTGCAACGGCTCGGCGGGCGGGAAACCATTCCGGTGGACGTGCGGGTATTGACGGCAACGCACCAGGATTTGGAGGCGGGTATCCGGCAAAAATTGTTCCGGGAGGATTTGTACTATCGGCTGAATGTGGTGGCCATTGTCCTGCCGGCCCTGCGCCAGCGCCGGGAGGATATCCCGCAATTGGTTCGCTATTTCCTCCGGAAATATGGCCCGGAACTGGGTCACCCGAATCCTTCGATTCATGCCGGGGCGATGGATTTTCTTCAGTCCCAGTCCTGGCCGGGTAACGTGCGCGAATTGGAAAATGCCATGCGCAAGGCGCTCCTGCTGGCTCAGGGCTATACCATTAATGCGGATCATGTGCGCACGGCGTTGAACCAGTCTGGCGGGACCGCCGCCTTTGGGGAGCAAACGCTCGGACAGGCGATTGACGAACTCCTGGCCAGCGCCCAACGCGGTCTGACCACGGATGTGCACGCGCATCTTTTTGAAGCCACGGAACGGGAATTGTTTCGTCGCGCCATCGCGCTCGCCGAGGGAAATCAGGCCCGCGCCGCGCGCTGGTTGGGGGTTTCGCGGATCACCATGAAGGCCAAGCTGGTTCAGTTCGGCTTTCACCCTAATTCAGAGAACGAGAAGAATCTGCAAAACGATTGACCGGAGGAGTAGACTTATCAGGCTTTTTATGAAAAGAACCGTTCGTATCATTAACCGGAAAATTGTTTCCACGCTGGCCGCCAGCCTTGCCGCCGCCTTCTTTTTGAGTGCGGGTGTGAACACAGGTCTTGCCCAGGCTTTGCCGCCGGGGATCCAGGATGTGGTCAAGCTGACGCAGGCGGGAATCTCGGAAGACGTAATCCTGTCGCAAATTAAAAATAATCAGGCGGTTTACAACCTGACGGCGGATCAAATTATCCTGCTGAAAAACCAGGGCGTTTCGCAAAACGTCATCAAGGCCCTGATCTCCGGCGGGAGTTCGATGCCCGCCCCGCTCCCGGCCGTGCCAGCCCCCGCCACGCCGCCGCCGGACGCTCCCGTCACCGTGCCGTCCCCGCCGGTCGTGGTTTCCACGCCGTCGGATGCCACCCCTCCGGTCACCTTGGACAGTTTTCAAGCGCAGCTGGCCCCCTCGGGGACATGGATTAACGTACCCGGATTGGGCTCCTGCTGGCAGCCCGCCGTTGCGGTCGCCGATCCCGGCTGGCGCCCCTATTTCGACCGAGGCCATTGGATTTACACCGACGCCGGCTGGTCTTGGCAGTCGGATTATCCCTGGGGCAACATCGTGTTTCATTATGGCCGCTGGACTCTTTTCAATGGCGGCTGGATCTGGGTGCCCGGCTACGATTGGGCGCCGGCGTGGGTGTGCTGGCGCCAGGCCGACGGTTATTGCGGTTGGGCGCCCTTGCCGCCCGGCGCGGTCTACCGGCCCGGAATCGGTTTGTATTATAATGGCGTCTTCGCCGCCGATGTCGATTTCGGGCTCGGCATGGATGCCTTCATGTTCGTGCCCTACGACCATTTCTGGGATTATGACTACCGGCCATTCTATCTCCATCGCGACCACTTCGAGATTGTTTTTCGTGACAGCCATGTGCTCAACGGCTACCGCTTCGATAACGGCCATTTCTTCATCGATGGCATCGGGCGCGACCGCATCGGCTTGCTGACTCACCACGATGTTCGCATTGAATTCGACCCGCACGGTTTTCACGGCGGGCGCGATTTCCATGATAACCGTGGTTTTCACGACAATCATGGCGGCTTTGATCGCGGCGGCCACGATGATCACCGCGATCCGCATCATTTTTAGCCTTTAATATTCAGCCCTGGTCCGCCAATCCCAAACCGGTCGGCGGAACTTTCCCTGGTATTTTTCACGCGCGCTTGCGTGTCGATCGCCACGTAATATTCAAACTTCGGTTCAATTTATTTCTGATTCGCAGCTTGAATTGAACGCGATAATAGTTTTAATTCTCAGATGGGTCGGAAGGGGAGTATTAGATATTTCAGGATCGGTGGCGATGTTTCGGGAATGTGAGCCGGGTGGCGGCCAGCCGTTTGCCGGCTAAGGTCGGTGGGTCGACTCGTATTGATTTTTCTTCCCATTGATCATTCTCGCCCCTGCTACCGGAAGGCATCCTGATTGACGAGGAGCCCTTGAATCATGACAGAAACTGAGCAAAGCGACGCGGAACTATTGTTGATTGTGGCAGCGCCCCCCAGCGCGGTCGTTCTGGCGGATGCTGCGGGGAGGATCGTGACCGTCAATGCCCCCGCGGAAGACCTGTTTGGTTATACGCGGGCCGAACTTGAGGGCCAGCCGGTGGAAATCCTCCTGCCGCTGCGGTCCCGCCAGCGGCCTTCCGCCTTCGGTCAGGATTTCCATCGCCATCCGGTGGAGCGGCCTTTGGGCTTGGGCCGCAACCAACATGGTCTGCGCAAGGACGGCACCGAAGTTCCACTGGAAATCGGGCTGGCACGGTTTCCGAGCGCAACGGGCACCCACGTCCTGGCCTCGCTCATCGACATCACCCTGCGCAAGCAAGCCGAAGCAACGCTCATTCACGAGCGGAACCTCCTCCGCACGCTCATCGACAACCTGCCCGACTACATTTTTGTGAAGGATATGGAACGGCGATTCTTGATCGCCAACACCGCCACCGCCCAACTCATGGGCCGGGAACGTCCGGATGATTTAATCGGGAAACGCGATGAGGACTTTTATCCGGCCAACCTGGGCAAGGAATATCAAATTGACGAAGAAAAGGTTCTGGGCGGCGAGCCGATCATCAACAAGGACGAACCGCATGTGGATAAAGCGGGCTCTCAGCGCGAAATCTTGACGACGAAGATTCCGTTGCGCGACCCGGCGGGAAAGGTCGCCGGCCTGGTCGGAATCAGCCGCGATATCAGCCTGCTGAAACAAAAGGAAATGGCCCTGCAGAGCGCGTTGGCGGAACAGCAACGGCTGATTGCGGATTTGCAGGCCGCCTTGAACCAAGTAAAAACGTTGCAGGGTCTGCTGCCCATTTGCGGTTTTTGCCACAAGATTCGCAATTCCGAGGGAAAGTGGGAACGTCTGGAATCCTATATCAGCAGCCGGACCGACGTTGGCTTCACCCACAGTTTCTGTCCAGAATGCGGCAGCAAACATTACGGGGCATTCCTGCAAAGAGGAACCTGAACCCTCCTTCGGTTTAAATCGTCCTGTGCCCCATTCCTTTATGAATGACGAAACTGCCTATCGTGCCTTCAATCGCGCTGTCCAAGCCGTCATTGACCGGCTCCTCGATTCGCTGGACGAACATTCCGGAGCCGGGGATCACGCCATTCCATCCGACTGGGGCGCCACGCGGATTTTGCTGCGGAAAGTTGCGGAAGAGTTGCGAGCTTGCCCGGACCTGGATCGTGCCGTTGAAATCATGCATCGAGATTCGGTCACACTTTGGGTCCTGGTCTTTTTGGCAACCGAAATCGAGGATGAGGATTATTTGCTGCTCTTGCACTCGGCCTTCCACTCGCAGCCCGAATGGCCGGAAGGTTTGCCCGGTCAAGCCTATGCCGCCTTTTTGCGGGAAACCGCAGAATGCGAAGCCCCATTCCGTCGCCACGGTGTGATGAGGCTTTTCCCATCCTAAATGATGGGATTAGTCAAAGGTGATCCCATTCCATCCCCAATTTCCGGCTTCAATGTCGGTGAAATTCAGGTAAACGCGGTCGGGCGAAATTTCAAGCGAATCCTCCAATAATTTGCAGACTTGTTGCGACAGCTTCCGGTTTGTTTCCCGACTTAATCCGCCAATGCTCCGAATATCCACGAACGCGGCGTCGCCGCCCTTGCCGGACATCAGCACGGCCGCCGGTAAGCACGTCACCATGACATATTGCTCTGGTTTCCCGATGGTCGCGGCGACGGTTTTGCTCAAGGATTTCAGAAGGGCGTTCTGCTTTTCCTCAGCAAGGATGATATTGGTTTCGAGTTTTAAGATTGGCATAACCTGTTTGTACCACCAATCGTGTTGCATCGCAGCCCCAAATTTCCCGGCCCCTAAGAACCCATTCTACAAGCACCGTCGCCCAATCCCCAAGAGATTGCGCCCCAAAGCCCGGGGTAGTCCCGCGTCCAACGCGGGACTACCCTGGGAAAGCGGATCCACCAACCCATCAACCCCAACCGGGGTTGCGCCCTCCCCAGAAGATCCGGCCCGGATGCGGGCGGGCAAACTTTTTCGCCCCCGGCGCCAATATAATTTTCCATCGGAAAAACCGTGGAATCTCTTTTAGCTTGTTGGGCGGTCGCACGAGCCTATACCATTGAGGCATAAAGATTTTTTGAGGCATGACCACCCTATCCACCGCCGACTTGGACCCTTTGCTGACGGCGCTGATTCAAAGCGCTGAGGGAATCTCGGATCTGCTGTTCGTCACCGGCAAACCGCCGCTGGCGGAAACTCATGGCCGGCTCCTGCCGCCCGTCAATTTAAACCTGCCCATCCTGACCAGCCCCCAGATCGAATCCCTCGCCTTCGCCATCATCAATGGCAATGAACGGCTGGTCGAGGATCTCGCCCAGACCGGCTCGTGCGATTGCAGCTATTCGCTGACCGGAATCTGCCGGTTTCGCGCAAACATTTACCGGCAAAACAGCAATTACGCCATGGTGCTGCGCCGGCTCTCGTCCAAAATTCCCACCATGGCGGAACTGAAGCTCCCCCCGGTTTTCTACGATATCATCAAGGAAAAAACCGGCCTCGTCTTCATCACGGGTGGCACCGGCAGCGGCAAGACGACCACCCTCGCCGCGCTGTTGAATGAAATCAATCTGACCCATGAGGTCCACGTGGTCACGCTGGAGGACCCGATCGAATTCTTGCATCCCCAGCTCAAGGCCGCGTTCAGCCAGCGCGAACTGGGCCGCGATTTTTATAATTTCCCCGCCGGACTGCGCGCCTCGTTGCGCCAGGCGCCCAAGATCATTCTCGTCGGCGAAATCCGGGATCGCGAGACGATGGACATCGTGCTCACCGCCGGTGAAACCGGCCATCTCGTTTTCAGTACGCTCCACACCATGAGCGCCGGCCAGACCATCAACCGCATTCTCGGCATGTTCAGCCGGGAAGAAGAACAGCAAGTGCGGGAACGCCTTGCTGGCAGCTTGCGCTATATCGTCAGCCAGCGGCTGATTCCCAAGCGCGAGGGCGGCCGGTTGCTGGTGACCGAACTGCTCGGGAGCAGTCTGCGCAGCCGCGAAGCCATGCAACTCGGGGAAGGGGAAAACCGCCGCTTCGCGGACATCATTGAGGCGGGCAGCACACTGGGTTGGCACAGCTTTGAGCAATCGCTGAGCAGGGCTTTTGAAGACGAATTGATCACGGAGGAAGCCGCGGTGCTTTACAGTATCAACAAATCCCTAATGACCCAGCGCGTGGATGTGATCAAAAATCGCAGCATGAAAATGTCGGGCTTCAGCTCGCTTAAAATGGCGGAAGCACCCGCCCGACCTCCCGCCCGGCCACCCCGTCCGCCGAGTCCGCCCAGCCTGCCACCGGAGCAGGTTTGAGATCCTCAATTCTGCCATTGGGGAAAATAATATTGTCGCGGAGCGACCTTGGAGATTAGCCAGACACACCGTGTCTGGTCAACCGCACCGAATTTATCTCGTCCTGGAAGGACCTTGGAATTCATTGTCAACGCATAAAACGATCTGCGCTACCGTTAAAAAGCCCGGGCAGGGCAGGGCACCTGCCCCATTTTTCTGCTGTGCATCTCATAATGTTGGGGCGGAGCCTGGCCGGACAAGACGACCAGACTTCGATCTCCGGGCTTCCGCTAGGTGGCTCGACCTTAAAAAAGTTCAAAAAGCTTATTTCCCAGTCAAATGACTACTCATATATTTGCTGGCGGAAAGGTACGCAATGAATTTAAGACGAGACGCATTTCAAGCCAACGCCGCCCCGAATGACTTATGAGCCCTACCACCTCCCGCTCGATTTCTCGCTGGATACACATCGTCTTCAGCATTCCGATTGTGGGCTACATTTACAGCCCGTTTAAAGAGCTTCCCAACTACGCCCCCGTTGTACGGTATGTTGCCGTCCCGGTGATCGTCCTTTCGGGCTTATGGATGTGGAAAGGCTATCTTCTGCGGCGATTGGTTTCAAAGAATCGGCCTGATCAGGGCCAACTTGCCACCCGGCAGCCATAAAACAAAAATCGGTTCTCGGGAAAGGGTATAAATAATGATGCACAATGTTTGTTATATTTCATATATTTGGTGGAAAATGGGTCTGGTAACGACTGGATGTGCGTAGGTAGAAACTCTTTAACGGACATGAAAAAGTTTTGGGTTATGACCAGGGCTTTGCCCGCCGGCAATCTCCCAGGAGTTTACACGCATGCAGTGCCTGCCAACCAAATGCGCAAACGCTCATTCAATCCTCGCGGTAAACTGATTCAGAACCGCCTGTGCCTTGAGGCTGCCTTTCGCGGCGGCTGCTGCCAGGGCGTTGGTGGTGCTCAGCACCATGCCGCCAGACAATCCATCCTCGTTGAGATGAGCCAGCCATGAGCCCACACAATCAATTGCTGGGTCAACCCCGGCTTCCACAGGCTTGGCCAGCGCGAAAATGGCCGTGGACTCCAATAGCCCGGCCTTTTGGTAATGCACCAGGATATCCAGCGCATTCGTGTTTCCGCCGGCTGCGGCCATGCCGAGCGCGTCCGGCGCAAAATTGCTGAGCACGCCTGCGCTCATCGATTTCTGGAGCGCCTGAAATGCAGCCTCATTCCCCTTTCCCGCCTCTTCCCCCAGCATGTTGAAGGCGGCATGCATCCGAATCAAATTCGACATGATGCGCGCGTGTTCCGTTTGGAAATCGATGCCCCGATAAAGTGTCTCTGTGGCTTGAACGAGTTCATCGAAGGCTTTCGGCTCGCCCGCGGCAATCCGTTGCGCAATATTACGCATCGCCTCGCGAGAAGTAGGCTGGAGACCGTTCGACTTGGGCGTGCCGGTAGCGGCCCGGAGCATGTCCGCAATATCATCCATGGCCCGTTCTTCTGCCCACGCGAGCGGAGTGGCTCCATCCATTGGCGAAACAGCCCCGCCCCGCCGCTCCTTTGCTATGTTCGCGTTGGCGCCCTTGGCGAGCAGCAGACCAACGATCTCCTTGTTGCCTTTTTCCACGGCGAGCATCAGCGGCGTATAACCGTCAATATCAATTAAATTGAGTTCCACGTTTGACTGGTTGACGAGCAGTTGCACATCCGCCAAATAGCCCTGGTAGCACGCAATATGCAGCGGCGTGAAGAAACGGTTCGTGTCGCCCATGTAGCAGCCCTTGCCGTTCGGGTCGGCTCCGGCCTTCAAAAGCATCTCCACCATTTGCCGGGAAATGTCCGGGTGATGCGACCATACCGCCTGGAGCAACGCGCTCCCTTTTGGGCGCGCGCCGGACGCCAGGAAAAACTTCAAAAGCTCCAAGTTCTCCACCGCCACCGCCCCGTCCACGGAATTAAAAGTTCCGCAGCCAATGGGATCGTCAATCTTGAAACCCGCCCGTAGTAGCCGCTGAATTTCATTCAAATCCTGTTTCTGAAGCACCGCTCGCTGCATCTGCATCCCCAAAACCGGAGATGAGGTCACCGGTGACCGTGATGGGTTCCCGCCACAAACGGAAACCAGAAAAAGAAACAAAACAATTGGTAACGCTTCTTTCATTGGATTAATTGCACGTCACCATAACCCGGCTGCATTCATTTTTCAATGCGTGATACCAACGCAGGTCAGACGCCATGTCGAGGTTCAACCGTCGCGCCTGTCTCCAATTAAACCGAACGCACGATAATTGAGCGACGGCTTCCCGCGGTAATTGAGGGAGCTGCATCTTTTTATCGCAGGACTTCTTCAACGATCTATGCCCGTCTCCTTCCGGTCTGATCTTGAAGTATACCGTCCGTACCATCCTTTTTTCCGCTGAGGAATGGCACGTTTCGGCAGCGCACCTTGACTTTCTCTACCAAAGCAGTCGAGTAAAAAATGAAAAAGTCAGAACATCAGCCAAAAAAGCCGCCGCACCAGCCCGCAGATACTACATAAAATACTTATCTTGAGCACTTTACAAATTTATTATGCCGGGATACCTTTTATTGCATAACAAAAACAAATTGGTTGCATTGCCATAATGGTTAACCCAATGGTTATACTTATTTATACCGCAGATTCTTTTTATCTTTCTATTCACCAAAGGGATATATACTGCGGTGCAGTATATGAACCGTAAATCGCAAGTGGTCAAAACCGCCATCAGCCTGACGCCCATTGTTCTCAACTGGGCCAAGACGTTGGCGGAAGAAAAAGGATTTGGTTCCAATTTCTCAGCGTACGTAGCCGATTTGATCCGGCGCGATCGGGAGAATGCCGAAAAATCATTGGCAGCCAGCAAACTTAGCCATGACGGCCGGGAGGGTCGTGCCAGAAACGACCCATGATTCGCCGTCCGGAGCGAACGAGCCAATCCCAAAGGCCCCGCTGGGATTATTTTAGAGCGAATTGTATACTAAGTATGATTATATAATTACTTGGTAATATTTTATGTTATCGGTGATTATTTTATGGGCTTAATTGCAGATTGCATCATTTCGTTCATTGACATCCTTCTTAGTTATGGAAATTTATGGCGTCCCCGCCGTTTGCTGGGCGGTGATGTTTGACTAAGTGTGGATAATCCGGACAGAACGCGCTGTCCGGTTTTGGTTTTGGATTATTGGTCAGGTATTCAGAGAAACTCTAAAGGCCCGGATCTGAAGTTTATTTCGTGAGATATGGGAAAGAATAATAGTCGATGGAAAACCGAATATGAATCTGGTCATTTATTCTGACTATGCTAGCACGCTCGATTTATCCGCGAAACAATCAGGCGTGACGATTCCTGTCTTGGGAGGCTACGCCGGATTGTCGCCTGACTGGCGGACACTGGGCGACCGCTGGCAGGCGGTGCTCGCGAAAAACCACGTGGCCGCTTTTGATTTTGCTGAATTCGCGGGATCGGTGGAGACGTTGGATGATTCCACCTCGTCCTATTACTTATGGTGCCCGGGGCGGCGCCAGGATTTTCTATTGGAGTTAGTCGCCCTTGCGGGAGATTTCGTCCGGTCCGGTGGCTTCCCGTTCGGCTGTACGTTTCAGCGCCCGGAGCCCTTCGCCGGTGGAGAGTTTAACCACCAATTACAGGGTGTGGAGGCTGCCACCGGGCCGACCACGGAAACACGACCCGCTTATTCCGGTCTCTTTCGCAATTTCTTCGCGACCTTTGCTTTGGAACTAAACTCCCGG
>Ga0302320_10021916_pt1 | contig 12652 bp, 13 predicted proteins | sample Bog_T0_3_FD_202130 | JGI IMG/M metagenome (GOLD analysis project Ga0302320, IMG submission 202130) | Peat permafrost microbial communities from Stordalen Mire near Abisko, Sweden - Bog_T0_3 | ecosystem: Environmental > Terrestrial > Soil > Wetlands > Peat | place: Sweden: Abisko, Stordalen Mire...
GCTTTCGCAGTATTGCCGACGCATTGCAGGCACTTGGTCTCGCCTCGGCGCTGATCGACGGGGAGATCGTCGTCGAGGATGCAAGCGGGATTTCGAGCTTCAACAACCTGCAGGCCGATCTGAAGGCCGGCCGCCTGGACCGGTTCCGCTACTTCGTCTTCGATATTTTCTACTGCGAAGGATTCGATCTGACGAAAGCGGTACTCAAGGACCGTAAAGAATTGCTGCAGCAGCTCGTCGCCGGCCTGCCGGCCAGCTTGCCCATTCGCTTCAGCGAGCATCTCGATGTGGATGGGCCAACCATGCTGGAGCATGCCTGCCGATTCGGACTCGAAGGGGTCGTCTCCAAACGGGCGGACCTGCCCTATCGATCCGGCCGCGGCGATCATTGGCTCAAGAGCAAGTGCCTCGAGCGACAGGAGTTTGTCATCCTGGGCTACAGTCCCTCGACGGTAAGCAGCCGGTCCGTCGGATCGCTAGCTCTCGGCTACCATGACAAGGGAACCCTTGTTTACGCCGGCCGGGTCGGGACAGGGTGGTCCAGTGACCAATCGAGGTCGCTGCGTCACGAACTCGAGAAAATCAGTTCGACAAAGCCGCGATTCGCTAAACCGCTCCCAGTCGGCGTCGAGAAAGGCGTCCGATGGGTCGAGCCGCGTCTCGTCTGTGAGATCGAATACCGCGGCTGGACAAACGACAGACTGCTCCGGGCGGCGGCGTTCAAGGGGCTTAGGGACGACAGGCCTGCCGAGGAAATCGTTCTGGAGGGACTGCCCAAGCCCTCCAATTCCCGTTCCCGTATCCCGTCAGATAGCATCGGCATCCACCTGACCCATCCGGAAAGGATTCTTTGGGAAGAGGAGGGAATCACCAAACAAGGATTGGCCGAGTTCTACACCGGCATCGCCAACTGGATTCTCCCGCATATCGCTGGCCGTCCGTTGAGTTTGCTGCGATGCCCCTCGGGCACAGGAGGCAAGTGCTTTTTCGCCAAGCATCCGTGGCAAGGGTTGGATGCCAGCGTCCGTCAGATCGATACCGGAGACAAAGAGCCGATGGTCGCAATCGATGGGCTGGTGGGACTCATGTGCCTTGTGCAGGCGGGCGTTGTCGAAATCCACCCTTGGGGATCGACCGTCGATCATCTGGAAAAGCCGGATCGTCTGATCTTTGATCTCGACCCGGGCGAAAATGTCTCTTGGACGGCGGTCATTGAAGCTGCCCGTGATGTTCGCGATAGGCTCATTGCACTTGGCTTGCAAAGCTTCGTCAAGACTTCCGGAGGGAAGGGGCTTCACGTCGTAGTCCCCGTCGAACCGGAGGCCGCCTGGGACGACGTCAAGGTGTTCACCACTACGGTTGCCGCAACGATGGCCAAGGAGAGACCAGACCGTTACGTCTCCACGATCGCGAAACGCGCACGCGGCGCTCACATCTTCATTGATTATTTGCGGAACGGTCGCGGTGCCACCGCAGTTGCAGCATACTCGACGCGGGCATCGCCACGGGCATCGGTTTCGACACCCCTCGATTGGGACGAACTTTCACCCGGACTTCGTTCGGACCACTTCACAGTCGGGAACCTGCTGCATCGGCTTTCATCTCTCAGACAAGATCCTTGGCAAGGCATCTTCAAGATTCGTCAGCGACTGCCGCAATTCCATCATAGACGGTAGCGAGAATCTTTTTACCGGATGTCCTCTGTAAGCAGACGAGCCGTAGGCGCTTTTGAAGGTGACAAACGCGCCAAGATCGGACACTAGTGCTCGTGATTGAGGCCCTTGCCCTCGCCCCTTACATCTCAACGGGGATTGCCCGGCGATGTGTTCCGTCACGCCTTCGCGGTCCATCTTTTGCAAAATGGCAACGATTTGCGCATTGAGCAGGGATTGCTTGGGCGCACCGATATTTCAATTACGCAATTCTATACCCACGTGCACGAGCGTATGAAAGCCACGGTGCGCGACTTGCCCCCGCTGACCAGCGACTGACGTGCGGCTGTGCTAGTCCATCCATTTTTCCCTGGCCGGATCGGCCACGGTGACAATGGCCACGGGAATGCCCTGGCCGAGCCAGGGAAGTTCCGCGACGGTGCCATTCGACCGCAACGGCGTCACCGTCACACGCAGAGGTGAACGGCCCGAGCCGCGATGAATGGAAATTTCTCCGCCGGGACCATTCCGAACGGGCGCCCTGGGCGTGCAGGAGGCGATTAATCCTTGTAAGGCGACCGAGCCGTCGGTGCTATGAAGGCAGCCGGTCTCGCAGGCAAGCCCAGCGCCAGAACCGAGCAGCCTCCGAGCCGCCGCATTCGCGAACAGCACCCTCGCCGCGCCATCGACAAGCATCACACTGTATTGCAAGCACTCAAGCCGTTCAGAAGCGGTATCATGGTCGAGATCCCGTATCCGAAGCTCACGATGAATGCGAACGGCGCGGGCGATGTGCGGCAGCGCGGCCTTGAAGACAAGCATCTGCTCGCCAGTAATTTCATCGTTCCCGGGTGCATTGGCGACTGCGATCAACGCCGAGACTCGGTCACCGATGAGCAAATTTGCACTCATCGTCGCTAACCCGAATTTTGCCGGGCGGAACCATTCATTGAATACGGGTGTGGCTGCGAACTCCCCTCGCGGAACCAGACTATCCAGCAAGTATACCTCGCCGGCGGGCCGCGTCGCGCTAAGGCGCCAAACCGGATTATGAAAGGCCCAATATTGTCTATAGATCGCAGTCATGTCAGGATCGGTACGCGGGGCGATCGAAAGATATGTCTGGGCGCAAAAGTCCATTGTGGACAAGGTAATGTGTGCCGTCCTCATGTTGTCGGCAAGGCTTATCAGGGCCCTCGGCCAAAGGGTGCTGTCAAAACTTGACCCATAGATCAAATCTATCGAGGCAAGAAGATCATCTTCGATGCTCATTGCAGAAAACCCGAGTATTTTGAAATAAAATGGAAGCGTTGACTACGTTTTAGAAGCCCGATCCAGGTCCAAAGAAACCACCTTGAACGTGGAACACCATATGCTTGCAATCCGCTCATGTTTCGATCTTGCCCTCATCGGCGGCGTCGAGCAGGAAACGGATGAGTTCGGCCTGCCGGTGGGTTCCGGTCTTCTCGAAAATGCTCGAGAGATGGGTTCTGGCCGTCGCGTCGGAAATGCCGCGCCGCGTCGCAGCGGCGATGCGGCCATCCCCTTTCAAAATCTCCGTGACCAGCCCGGCCTCCGCGGCGGTCAGGCCAAAGCGGCGGCGCAGATTGATCTCTCGCCGCCGGCGGTCAACATCGGGGTCACGTACCGTGACGATCGCGACGGGAGTCCCGACGCCGATCCAGGGAAAGTCCGCGAGTTGGGTCTTGGAGCGAAGCGGAGTCACCGTCACATGGAGGGGCGAACGGGGATGCTTGCGCGGGATTTTAAATTCGCCACCGGGGCCACCAAGCAACAGAGAGATTCGCGCGCATGAGGTAATCCGCTTTTGTAAAATTTCAGGTCTGGCGGCGAGACGTCCGTTGTCGAGAAAAATTCCATTGCCGTCGTCGAGCATGGCCTCCGCGGCGGCGTTCGCGCGAACTACTCTGCCCGAGGCATCGACTAGCAAAGCGCCTTCTTGCAGGCTCTCTAGTCGTTCCATCGTGGCGACCTGCTCGAGCTCCAGTTCCCCGAGCCGTCGACTTATTCGCACAGCCCGGCTGAGGTGCCGCACCGCGACTTCGAAAATATGCATCTGCTGTGTGGTTAGGAATTCCTTGTCGGGTGCATTGGAAAAGAAAATCAGGGCTGAAAACTGATCTTCGACCAGCAAATTGGCGCCCGCCGCCGAGAGACCAAGCTGAGCTGGCTGCCAAAACTCATTAAAAAACCGAGTGGCGACGAACTCTTCTCGCGGCATGAGGCTATCAAGGGTATAGATTTCGCCCGTGGGATGAAGAGAAACTCGCGCCAGAATCGGGAACGCCCAATATTTCTGCCAAGAGGCGAGCAAATCGGGATCAAGCCGCGGCGCGAACGTTGAGACGACATTGGCGCGCCGATCCACCGACAGCATTGCAATCTGTGCCGCCCCCACGGCGTCGGCAAGCGCTACCAAAACGCTCGGCCAAAAATCGCTGTCGAGCGCCGCTTCGTAGATCAAATTGATCAGAATAATGAGCTCTTTGTGTCGGCTCATGGTACGGCCTAGCGGCTCGAAGCGCTCCACAATGCTCTAGCTCGCGGATCGCGACCCATGGCCGCTCCCTATTTTTTTGAGGAAAAGCGAGGTAATATCAAACCGAGGCTAGGACGCAACATTACATGCCCCTTTGCGGTCCGTAAAGCAGTCAAACCTGCAGGTTATCCGGCATTCACCAGTTGGGCCTAGCCCTGTGTTTCTCGCGTGCCGCCAGCTTTCCTCACTAACGCAGGCACCATGTCCGGTTGGGGTCAAAATAAGAAAAGCTCGCAACGAGCATATGTTTTCCGCTCTTGTTTCGATAGCGCACATGTGTCGAGGCAACATCGCCACCAACGCAACTGCTATAGCTGTTCCAAGCGTAAGATAGGCGGTTGCCGCTTTCCCCGAATTTCCGATTTCTGCTTGACCTAGCGTTCGCTGTCGTTTGCTTACGTTCAGCGACGTTTATCGGGCAAGAGTTGGGCACGAAGCCGCGGCCAGCTGATATTCCACTCGCAACTCATTGATTTTATTGGCGAGCCCAAGGGGAATCGAACCCCTGTTTTCGCCGTGAAAGGGCTGAAACTAGCTTCACTTAGCTTCATAGAGCTTCCATAACCAGTTGAAATTACGTGCGTAGCCTATCCACAGCTTTCTGTTTGTATATTGGACTCTTTGACGCTATATTGGACAAATATCGGACAGTCAAGGTTTTCGCCATGTCAAAGACCGTTAGAGAACGCACAATGGACAGCGCGGCGGCGCGGGCCAAGCTCAAGGCTTCCGGAAAGCCATATTGGCGGTGTATCGATCCAGGGATGCATCTTGGTTATCGCAAGGGCTTAAGTGGCGGGAAATGGGTTCTGCGCCGCTATCTCGGGGACGAAAAATATATTGTGGAAACGATCGGGGCGGCCGATGACCATTCCCCGGCTGACGGCGACACCGTCCTTGATTTTTTCCAAGCGCAACGCCGGGCTCGCGACATCACGGCAAAAGCCAAGACGCCCGCCTCACCGCAAGGGCCGCTGACGGTCGAGGCGGCACTAGATGCTTATTTCGAACGCCTGGAGCACGAAGGGAGCAAGTCCCTTGCCGACGCTCGCGGCCGAGCCAAGCTTCACATCCTGCCAAAGCTTGGGAATATTTCGGTCACTGACCTGACCAGAGACAGACTCTCAAAATGGCTTACGGGGCTCGCTGGCAAGCACGATGACGACGACGTCATCCGCGGCCGCCGTGCCTCGGCCAACCGAGTCCTAACCATCCTGCGGGCCGCGCTTAACCAGGCATTTCGTGATAGCAAGATCAATACCGATGTCGCGTGGCGTACAGTCAAACCTTTTCGGGAGGTCGACGCACCTCGCCTGCGATACTTCACCAAGGATGAAGTCCGGCGGCTGATTAATGCTGCCCAAGGCGATTTCAGGAATCTGGTCAAGGCGGCACTTTTCACTGGATGCAAATATGGCGAGCTCACCCGCCTTCGCTCTGGCGATTTCAATCCCGACTCTGGAACTGTGTTTGTTGGGCAATCGAAAAGCGGCAAGGCCCGGCATGTTGTCTTGACCGACGAGGGTCGCAGATTTTTTGAAACCCTAGTCGCCGGCCAGCCTAGCAACGCCCTCATGCTTATCCGCGCGGACGGTGCAGCGTGGGGTGCCAGTCAGCAAATCAGGCCCATGGTCGACGCGCGCCAGGCCGCAAGCATCGACGATGGAAGCTTCCATATTTTAAGACACACGGCGGCAAGCCATCTCGTTATGAGCGGTGTCCCGTTGAATGTCGTGGCACACAATCTTGGCCATGCTGACACGCGGATGACGGAAAAACATTACGCCCATCTTGCGCCGTCCTATGTCGCTGAGACGATTCGGAAATTCGCGCCGACGTTCGGGACGACGGATGACAGCAACATTGTTTCAATTAGGGGTTAGTTATGGAAGAGAAAATCATTGAAATGCCAGTGAGTACTTTAGTTGACGCCGCGAATTTTATCCTTGCGATGGCGGACGGCTCATTGAAATTCGTCGGCCTGACCGAAGAGGACCGCGCGGCCGTTGAGCACGGGGTTGGCCAGGTTAACCGAGGGCTCGCCATTGCGCTGTCCGGCGACCCGGATCCTGTTAATCAGCAAGAGGCAGCGAGGTTGCTTATGTTGGGGGGCTTTCGAGTCGGTGAGCGGTGCGCGGTGTCGGCCAGCGAAGCAAAATATTGGGAACTCAAGAAACGCGGCGGCCCGAAGCGGCCCGGCAAGCGTAGTAAAAAAATGCGGGTGATTAATGACTATCTCCGCCTGTGTCTGCCAGAGATCATGCGGGCAAACCCCGCCTTCTCACCGAAAGAGATAGCCGAAGAGATTATCCTCGACGGGAATCGCCCCACATCGATGTCAAAAGATGTCGAGTACCTGACCAAGGTAGTCCGGAAGGAAATAAACGCGCTGAAGGCCGAGGGCAAAGGAAAATCACTTAGGCTTGTCCACGGTTAAGGACACGAAGTACTTATAGACTGCTACGAAGTACTTCAAAACCTAGCCTTTCAGTAAAACCGGGAGCAAGTTCAATCCACGCTAAGCAACACATTGGAGCGTGGAATGACCTCGGAACAAACAGACGCATTATCGATTGTTGAATTTTGCCGCCGCAATGGAATTTCGACGGCGCTCTATTTCAAGATCAACAGGGAAGGGTTAGGCCCGCGTTTAATGCGCGTTGGGCGCCGTACTCTCATTACTCGAGAAGCGGCAGAGGAATGGCGCCGGGAGCGGGAAGCCGCATCCGCACAGCCTCATGTCCCGGAGGCTGTGTGACCTATGTTTCCAAAAGAAAATGGGGCGCCTGCGTTGCGACCGCAGGGCCCCGATAGGACTAAGCTCAACGCTGCTAAATCTATCGAACTAAGCCCCGCATCGCAAGCGGAAAGTCGCCCATCGGCAGCCGTTTTCGAGACCGCGTCCGCGGTGTCTATGGACGAAGGCGCCATCCATGTCAGTATGGCCTGGCATTATTGTGAAAGCGCTTTGCTGTACGCCAATATCGGCGACGCGAGGGGATATCTGTATGCCATCAGCAGCCTCGTCGCGAGCGCCATTCGCGCCGGCGACGAAGCCGTCCAGCTGCGCAAAATACGCGCTGATTTTCGATCTGCGGAAGCCGAGCGGGGCAGCGCGGCCGCGCAACAGGAGGGCGCGCCATGAGCATCCATTGCATCTGTGGCATCGATCCCGGCATTTCTGGTGCCGTCGCCTTCTATTTTCCGGCATCGCCGGATCACGTTACAGCCGAAGACTTGCCCATTGCGGCCGGCGCGATCGATTGCGCTACATTGGCCGCGCGCATCGTCCAAATGGCGCCCGACGTTGCGATCGTCGAGAGGGTAGGCGCCATGCCAAAACAAGGCATTGCAAGCACGTTCAAGTTTGGAACGAGCTACGGCTGCTTGCTTGGCGTTCTCGGCGCCTTGCAAATCCGAACTGTTCTCGTAACGCCCCAGATCTGGAAACGCCACTTTCGCTTAGATTCCGACAAGGAGAAGAGCCGCGCGCTGGCGCTGCGCACGTTCGCTAAAACGCCGGAGCCATTCGGACGAAAGAGAGACGACGGGCGGGCAGAAGCATCGTTGCTCGCCCTCTATGGCGCCTCCATCGAAGGGAGGCAGCCATGAGCGATCACGCCGCGATATGGCGGCTCATCGATCGCGTCCGCGACCGGTCTTATGACCTGTTCACCATCCCCGAAAAAAAGCGGCTTCACGATCTTGTCGTGCGCTTCAAGGCCAATGGCACGATTTCGCCAGATAACCTGGAATGGCTCAAACACGCCGATGAGAATTTGCAAGGCATCGCCTCTTTCTCCGCAACCTTCCGCCGGCGGAAGGGAGGTGCGCGATGAACGGCCCGCTCGACCCACTCAGCGGCATCAGCTTGGAATGGGCCGATCAGTCGCCGCAACCAAAAGCGCGCAAGGGCCATGGATATGACCAGGCATCATTGGGCGCCGGCGTCACCGTCGATGATTTCAACGCCTATATGCCGACGCATTCGTACATTTTCACGCCGTCGCGGGAAATGTGGCCAGCCAGCAGCGTCAATGCGCGGATTCCACCGCTCCTCGACGGAAATGGGAAGCCAATATCTGCTAGCGCATGGCTAGACCGGAATAGTCCAGTAGAACAGATGACTTGGGCGCCAGGCAAGCCAATGCTGATTAAAAACCGGCTGATTTCGGATGGCGGATGGATCGAGCGAAATGGTGTGACATGCTTCAATCTGTATCGGCCGCCGGTAATCGAACTCGGGAATGCAACCGCTGCAGCGCCATGGACCGATCATGTCCACCATGTCTTCCCCGACGACGCCAGGCACATAATCAGCTGGCTCGCTCATCGCGTGCAGTGCCCACAAGAGAAAATCAATCACGCGCTTGTTCTTGGCGGCAATCAGGGCGTTGGTAAGGATACGTTGCTGGAACCGGTGAAGCGCGCAATTGGTCCTTGGAATTTTGCAGAGGTCAAACCTCAACAGGTCCTAGGTCGCTTCAACGGTTTCCTTAAATCAGTGATCCTTCGCGTGAGCGAGGCCCGTGACCTTGGCGACGTGGATCGCTTTCAATTTTACGACCACATGAAAGATTATACTGCGGCGCCCCCGGACGTCCTAAGAGTCGATGAAAAGCACTTGCGCGAGCACGCCATCTTTAATTGTTGCGGTGTAATCATCACATCAAACCACAAAGCAGACGGCATCTATTTGCCAGCCGATGACCGACGCCATTTCGTGGCATGGTCAGACCTTACAAAAGAAGACTTCGCGCCAGCCTATTGGAACTCCTTATGGAGCTGGTACGAACGCGGCGGTCATGGCCATGTGGCTGCTTATCTCGGCGAGCTTGACATTTCCGCGTTCGACCCAAAAGCCCCGCCGCCAAAGACGCCGGCCTTCTGGGATATCGTCGATGCCAACCGCGCCCCCGAAGATGCTGAGCTCGCAGATGTGCTTGATGAAATGGGAAGCCCGGACGCCACTACCCTATTCGGAATTACATGCGCGGCAACGGGCCGGGAGATCGAAACATGGCTAAAAGAACGCAAAAACAGACGCGCCATCCCGCATCGGCTCGAAAAATGCGGTTATGTTCCAGTCCGTAATGACAGCGCTAAAGATGGTTTCTGGAAAATTGGTGCCGCGAGGCAAGTCATTTACGGGAAGCGCACCCTGTCAATCAGCGCCAGATTCCAAGCTGCCGCCAAACTTACGAACGAGCGGTAGCACCGCAGTCACGCTGATGAGCCGCCATCGATTTGTTTAAGGATTTGGCGGCGCCGAAACGCGGCTTGAGCGCGCATTTGATTTAGAGATCGATGCTATGTCGTTGCCGTATCAAGGGATTTGCAGCAAATCTGGCTATGATTTAGTGTCACGCTTTCTTTACCGCATGGGATCAGGTTGCATGGGATGGACCGGATCAAAAGACCTACCAATATGTTACAATGTGGAAAGCCGAAACGGGTTGATCCCGCACCCGACGAGTTCAAACTAGTGAATGCAGCGGCGGCTGCTATATATGGTTCTAGTGAATACCATTGCAGAGGTCCAAAGGGGGAGCCTCCCAAAAGGAGGGCTAAACCGGCCTCAATATGCCCTAGAAAATGGAACAATGACGAAGCAACTGAGGCGCTACGAATGGCTCTCAAGAAAGGATGGGTATCGGAAACTTGGGACGAAGGGTTCCCTCGTTATGTCTGGCACAGGGAGGGTACCGTATTGTACGAGGCGAGACATACTCGTGGCCCAATTGGCACATTTCATGCCTACCCGATTGAACCATTCCAATCTCCAAACGGATTAGACTTGTGAGCTTCCTAACATTCAAAAAGTCTTGGCTGACAGATAATGCCGCTAATGGAGACGCGCTGGACGCGACACATGCTCGCTTGCAGATTTGCCTCGGGAAACAAAATATTACCGAGTATAAAATAGGGCGCAAGACTGATAATAAACTCGAAATTCCACTTTACTATCTAGCAGAATGGCTAGCGGAAAATTGGTGGGTAATTCTCTTCGAGCCAATGAAAGATGAAGAAAACGACGATCCGGGATTCATAAGGCGCCACTCTATCTTATCCGCGCAACACGGCTTTCCTCTGCCAGCGCTTTCAATAATTCCATTTGGGCGCTCAATTCGGTTGAATTGCTCACCGCGAAAGGCCACGTTTGCGAATGTTTCTTTCTTTGTCGATGCTTTCGGCGATGAATCAACTGATGACGTTCAAAACACTCTATCGAAGTTCCTTAATGATAGTGATGAACGGCTGAGAACATTTGGAATAGAAGATACGAATTTTCAAGCGGCATGGAACGAGATTAGTAATCTATCTCCCGAAGAAAAAGCCTTCTGCGAGCTTATCGGCTCTCTAGGTCTGGCCCCCAGCTGCGTTAATGATGAAATTAGTAATGCCGTGGAGAAACTGTTGGGAATATTGGGTCCAAGAGCAGTCCGCGACTTTTGTCTGGCGGTTACGCCCGCTCAGGTACTAACCTCAATGGCCAGCGCTGAGGAAATTAGTGAAAGATTGCCAAAATTGACCGACGCTAAGCTTGACGCGTTGATTAAGACCGATTTGCCATCCGAAAACTTCAAGGCGCCAAGCTGGCGGCGCGGAATGCAAGCTGCCAAGAATCTTAGAGAAAAGCTAGGGATCGATGTCAAAGACGAAAATGGCGCCACGAAGATTTTTGAGGTCTTAAACATTGATCTCAGCCATTTTGACAGCAAATCTAAGAAGAGTGGGTCAGCCCTTTTTAGCGGTGCCATTGATCGTCAAGGTAACGTCGCGAAGATCGCACTTCTGGCCGAAGGTACCTCCCACAGGCGATTTGCTGCGGGGCGTGCGACATATTTGACTTGGGTTTCTGGGAATGAAGCACGCAGACTAATGACAAATGCTGTTACTCGCGATCAACAGGCTAGCAGGCAATTTGCGGCAGAAATCTTAGTTCCCCAATCTTATTTGAAAGTGCTTGCCCAGTCTAAGGGGAAGCTCAGTCATGATCACGTAATTGAAATTGCCCAATCACGCGGCGCAATGCCCGACGTAGCTTTTAAGCAGGCTTATAACGCAGGTATTAGCGTCGCGGCTATTTGATCTTTTGCGGCTAAGCGGAAATGCTGGCGAGGCGTAGCATTCAAATCCGCGCGCCCGAATGCTTCTTAGTATGAGCCCGCGACGACTAAACGTCGTTTCAGATCGGTGAAATCACTGAAGTCACTGAAAATCTATTATAATTTTTCACCAATGTATAGCTTTAGCTCATTCAATGATAAAGCGCGCGAGAGATAGTGTAATTTTCAGTGACTTCACCTACTTCACCGACCGGAATGGGCGCTAAGCCGAACTGCCAACCTTACCCAGATTTTTCTCCAACCGTTCCATTCCGCCTACAACGGCCAGACTTCTATGTGCTTATGCTGAAGCTATGTCGCCTGAGCAAGGCGAAAATAACAGTGCTGTGAAGTCCAGTACACTTTGATATATAACGACTTTCTGAAACGACTGTGCTATTCTGTCCGATAGTTGTCCAATAAGAGGACGGAAACGGACGGTTTTTGGGATGGACGTTGCCGCAGATACCCAGCCAATCGCGATCCGACCAAAGCAGCTTCGCAGCGCGACCACGAACGGAAATCGGCCGTTCGTTCTCGGCGGCGATGGCCGCGGCGCTTGGGTCCGGCGGTGGAAGGATATCGTTGAACTTCACGTCTCCGATCTTGGGGGTCAGGACGCGTGCTCGGAAGCTCAATTAAGCACGTGCCGCCGCATTGCCACGACAACGGTTGAGCTTGAGCGGATGGAAGCGCGGATGTCCAACGACGAAGAAGTCGATCTGGACGTCTATAACAGGATGGCCGGCAACCTGCGCAGGATGCTCGAAACCATCGGCATTGAGCGCCGCCAGCGGGACGTAACGGACGACATCGACGAGGTATTGGCTCGCGTGGCTAAGCGCAGGGGGAACGCCAGTGGTTAAGGCGACCCGTGCCATATCCCCGCGCCTTCGCGGCGTGACCGTCCTTGAGGCGCTGAACGAGCCCGAGCTGCTGGGTTCATCCTTGATCGGTGACGCCGAAAGCTGGGCGGCGTGGAAGGCTTTCCTGAGCGCCTTCTTTGGTTTGCCGCTATCGGACAGCCAGCTTGCCCTTTATCGCCAGTGCACGGGCCGCGAAACACCGCCTGCGACGCCATTCCAGACTGCCTATTTGATTTGTGGCCGCGGGGCCGGCAAGAGCTTCGTCCTTGCGCTGGTCGCGACCTATTTGGCTTGTTTCCGTGACTGGTCGACCAAGTTGGCTCCGGGTGGCAAGCCTATCGTGATGCTGATTGCGCCGACCCGCGAGCAGGCGAAAATCGACCTTTCTTACATCGTCGGGATCCTCGAAGCGTCGCCCGTCCTGCGCCGGCTGGTGACGAATGTGACGGCCAATAGTGTCGAGCT
>Ga0302320_10021918_pt1 | contig 12652 bp, 5 predicted proteins | sample Bog_T0_3_FD_202130 | JGI IMG/M metagenome (GOLD analysis project Ga0302320, IMG submission 202130) | Peat permafrost microbial communities from Stordalen Mire near Abisko, Sweden - Bog_T0_3 | ecosystem: Environmental > Terrestrial > Soil > Wetlands > Peat | place: Sweden: Abisko, Stordalen Mire...
TAACCGGAACCGGCGGGAGTTTCTGACGAGCTGCTTCTGCGGCATGGGGTCGCTGGCGTTCGCGTCGATGATGGCGCAGGAGCAGGCGCGCGCGGCGGGCAGCCTGAACCCGCTGGCCGCGAAACCGCCCACGAATCCGGACCATGCGCCCGCGAAGTCGATGATCTTTCTGTTCATGGCGGGCGGGCCGTCGCATCTGGAGACGTTCGATCCCAAGCCCCTGCTGAACAAGCTCGACGGGCAGAAGCGGCCCGCCGAGTTCGGCGACGTGCAGTATCAGAACGTGAACGCGTCTTCGCGCATTCTGGGCACGAAGCGCACGTTTAAGAAGTACGGCAAGTCGGGCATCGAGATGTCGGATCTGTTTCCGTTCACTTCGGAAGTGGCGGACGAGCTGTGCGTGATCCGCTCGATGCACGGCGATATGGTGGTGCATTCGGCGGCGCAGTATCAGATGATGACGGGGCGCATTATTCCGGGCTTTCCGGCGATGGGGAGCTGGATCGTATACGGGCTGGGGTCGGAAGCGGATAACCTGCCGGCGTATGTCGTGATGCCGGCTCCGCAGGGCGCGCAGGAGGCGGGCGTGCCGATGTACACGAACGGGTTCCTGCCGTCGGTGTATCAGCCGACGATGTTTCGTCCCGGCAATAAGCCGGTATTGAATCTGGATCTGCCGAAGGGTGTGACGCTCGACGAGCGCCGCCGCAGCATCGCGCTGCTGAAGGATCTGAACAAAGCCACGATGGCGGGCGAAGACCAGGAGTTCGCGGCGCGTATGGCGGCGTATGACACGGCGTTTAAGATGCAGACCGAAGCGCCGAAGGTTTTCGATCTGAATACGGAGTCGAAGGAGACTCTCGACATGTACGGAATCGGCGACCCGAAGACGGACGACTACGGGCGGCGCTGCCTGATGGCGCGGCGCATGGTGGAGAATGGCGTGCGGTTCGTTTGCGTGGTCGCGGGCGGCGGCGCGGCGGAGACGGAATGGGACGCGCACACGGATATCGAAAGCAATCACCTGCTGATGGCGAGCTGGACCGATAAACCGGTGGCGGCCCTGATCAAAGACCTGAAGCGGCGGGGACTGCTGGATTCGACGATCGTGATGTGGGGCGGCGAGTTCGGCCGGTCGCCGGAATCGGAGAAGGGCAAAGGGCGCGACCATCACAATACAGGCTTCTCGACGTGGGTTGCGGGCGGCGGATTCAAGGGCGGCACGGTGCACGGGGCGACGGACGGAATCGGGCTCAAGGCGGTGGAGAATCCGGTTCATTTTCGCGACCTTCACACCACGCTGTTGTACCAGATGGGGCTGAATCAGGACGCGCTGAGTTATCTGCATCTGGGACGTCGGGAACGCCTTACCGAAGTGCGCGGGGAAGTGATCAGGAACATCATCGCGTAACCACTTGCTTCACGTCCTGCCCCCGCCGGCGCAATTGCACTTCTCGCAGGCGAGGCGCCAAGACCGGGGACCTGTGGCGATGGGAATCGATCGAGAGAATCGAGTTTGCGCAGATCGATATTGCGAGATATACTCAGCCGGGACACTGGAACGATCCGGATATGCATGAGGTAAGCAGCCGGGGGATTCCATGGCGACCCGGGAACATACATTGACACCTCCTTCACTGCTGCTGCTCGATGCGGCACAAACGACGAGCCTTACCGCGCTCGACTGGCTGATGATTGCGCTGTACTTTTCCGCCCTGGCCTGTGTGGGCTGGTGGGTGGTGCGCAAGGGCAAGGACTCGACGACGGACTACTTCCTGGCCGGCCGCAATCTGGGCTGGTGGATCATCGGCGCTTCGATTTTCGCTTCGAATATCGGGTCGGAACATATCGTCGGACTGGCGGGTTCGGGCGCCACCAGCGGGGTCGCGATGGCTCACTACGAACTGCACGCGTGGTGCCTGCTGGTGCTGGGATGGGTTTTCGTGCCGTTCTATATGCGGTCGATGGTTTTTACCATGCCGGAGTTTCTGGAGCGGCGGTTCAGCGAGGGCTCGCGTTATGTGCTCTGCATCGTTTCGCTGATCACGTTCGTGATCTCGAAGATCGCGGTCGGAATCTTCGCGGGCGGGGTCGTGTTCGCGAGCCTGTTGCCGGAAATGAGCATTCAGGTCGGAAGCGTTTCGATCGACAGCTTCTGGATCGGCTCGGTGCTGGTGATCGTGCTGACGGGGTTATATACGACGTTGGGCGGCATGAGGGCCGTGGCTTATAACGACGCGGTGCAGGTGCTGGTGCTGATCGCGGGATCGGCGCTGCTTACCTTCTATGGGCTGCATGTGCTGGGAGGATGGGGAGAACTGCGGCATCTGGCTGGTTCGGAGATGTTCAATCTCTGGAAGCCGCTGATACCGGCGGGGGTGGAAGGAACGTGGGCGCCGGTGATGCAGAGCGACGCCGCCGGGCACGTGGTTCGGGAAGCGTGGTACTTCAACGGCAACTTTCCCTGGCTGGGCATGCTGTTCTGCGCTCCGATCATCGGTCTTTGGTATTGGTGCACGGATCAGTACATTGTGCAGCGGGCTTTAGGAGCGCCGAACGAAAGCGTGGCGCGCCAGGGCAGCATCTTCGCCGCGTTTCTGAAGCTGTTCCCCGTTTACCTTTTCATCGTCCCGGGTCTGATCTGCTTCGCGCTGGCGAAGAGCGGCAAGGTGGCGGCGCTGTCGCCGCTGATCGGACCGGACGGCCAGACGGTGCCCGCGATATCGAACGCGGCTTTTCCGATGATGGTGCGCTATCTGCTTCCTTCGGGGATCCGGGGAATCGTGGTAGCGGGTCTGCTTTCGGCTCTGATGGGTTCGCTCGCCGGTGTGTTCAATGCCTGCTCGACTTTGTTCACGGTGGATCTGTATGCGAAGTGGCGGCCGAAGGCTTCGCAGCACCAGTTGGTGCGGACCGGGCGGATGGCGACGATCGTGATGGTGGTGGTGGCGCTGGCGTGGATCCCCGTGATCAAGGGGGCGAACGGCCTTTACACATATCTGCAGTCGGTGCAGGGTTATCTGGCTCCGCCGATCTTCGTAGTGTTCTTTCTGGGAGTGTTCTTCAAGCGGATGAACGCGGCCGGGGCTCTATGGGCGATGATCGTGGGCTTCACGCTGGGCCTGTTCCGGATGCTGGTGGACACGCCGATCACGCTGGGGCTGGCGGGCTTTGAGAAGGGCTACCGCGAGGGGTCGTTCCTCTGGATCGTGAATAATATCTATTTTCAGTACTTCAGTGTGCTGATTACCATCGTTTCGGCGATCGTCATGATTGCGGTGAGCCGGATGACCGAGGCGCCGGACTACTCGAAGATTCAGAGCCTTACATTTGAAACCACTACGGCGGAGGACCTGCGCAGGACGCGGGCGAGCTGGAGCAGCCGGGAGGTTTTTGCGTCGGCTCTGGTTCTGGCGTGTATTGCGGGGAGCTATCTGTACTTCCGGGGTTAGAATCGGCGGCCTAAGCCAGTTTCACTTTCAGCATTGTGAAGGAGTGCGGCGCGAAGGTCTGCGTCAGCTTCTTGCCCTGGGCGGTGGCAGTACGCCGAGTGCTCTTGACATTGGTCACGCCGAAGTCGTTCTCGGCTTTGATGTCGGGGCCGTTTACTTCCGAAATCGCGACAACGCCGGAGAAGGTCTTGTCGAGCGTCTCGATCTCGGCGGTAATGGCCTGGTTCCTGCTTCGATTCACCACGTTCAGAACGAGGTTGCCGTTGTCGTACGCGGCTGAGGTGTCCAAATAGCGGACGTCCCCGAAGCGCTTGCTGGTGTAGGTCGGGGACTCGACATGCAAATCGAGAGCCTTACCTTTGCTGTTGTTGGCGAACAGCTGCAGGGGGTAATAGATGGTCTGCAGGAACATGCCTTCCGGACTCGTGAACATAGGTGCGATGACGTTCACCAGCTGCGCCATGTTGGCGATTTTGACGATGTGCGAGTGGTTGAGGAAAGAGTTCAGGAAGGTCGCGATTACGAGCGCGTCTTCGAGGTTATAGCGCTCTTCGAGAATCTTCCGGCCGCGTTCTTTCGGACCGCGGGCGCGGTACCAGACATTCCATTCGTCCCAGGCGATGTAAATTTTGTGGTCGGCGGGCTCGCCGGAAAGCGCATTGCGGATGGTTCCCTCGGCGGTTTTGGTCCTGTCGTCGAGTTCGAGCGAACTGGCCATGAACTCGGGGAAGTCGTTATCGAGATTCTTCACGTAGAGGTGAAGCGAAAGATAGTCGGCGTGGCGTTTGAGATATTCGAGGACGGTGCGGTTCCATCCGGTCCAGTCGGAACCGGCGCCGAAGTTCGACGATCCCGCGGCGATCAGCTTGATGTTCGGGTCCGTCCACTTCATCAGCTTGGCGGCTTCGAGCGCGAATTTTCCGTAATCCTCGGCGCTGCGATGGCCCATTTGCCATGGCCCGTCCATCTCGTTGCCCAGCCCCCAGTAGGCGACCTTGAAAGGCTGTTGACGGCCGTTCTGCTTTCGCAGGCGGGTCATAGCTGTGTCTTCCGCGCAGTTGCAGTATTCGACCCACTGCTGGGCTTCCTCCCAACTGCCGGTGCCGAGGTTCGCGCAGATATAGGGTTCCGTGCCAAGTTCCTCGGCGTATTTCAGGAATTCGTGGGTGCCGAAACGATTGCTCTCGACAGTCCCCCAGGCCATCTCAAGACGCGGCGGGCGCTGGTCGCGCGGGCCGATGCCGTCCTTCCAGTGGTAATTCGAAGAAAAGTTGCCGCCGGGCCAGCGAAGCAGGCCGATGTTGAGGTCTTTCGCGCCCCGAAAGACGTCCTTGCGGAAACCGTCGGCGTCGGAAAGCTTTGAGCCTTCGTCGAAGACACCGCCCTCGACACAGCGGCCGAGGTGTTCGACGAAATTACCGTAGAGCTTCGGGTCGATGTCGGAGATGACGCGTTCGGTGTCGACGCGGATGCGGGCCGGCCTGGGAGGCTGCGCCCAAGCTTGCGCGGCCAGAGGCGCGGCCGCCAGAGTCTTCGAAAACGAACGTCTCGTCGTCATAGTCGCGTGTAAGCGCTTGCGTTTGGTATCGCGAAGAATATATCATACTCAGCAATCGCTGTGGGGTGCCCCGATGCTTCAAACAGGTAGCCCCGCATTTGTATTCAGGAGAGACGAGTCCATGAAGACCTTACTGTTTTGCGCCGCCTTCGTTATTGCCGCGGCATCGTTTGCAACCGCCCAGGACCTGAGAACCGCGACGCTCGTCGGAACCGTTACGGATCCGAGCGGCGCCACGGTGGCCAATGCGGGCGTCGCCGTCACTAACGTCGACACCCAGGTTGTCACCCGCGGCAAGACGAACCAGGACGGCGCGTACTATGTGCCGTTTCTGATTGTCGGCAACTATCAGCTCACAATCGAGGCTTCGGGATTCAAGAAGTTCGACCAGACCGGGCTCAAACTGAATGCCGGGGAGACGCCGCGCATCGACGTGAAGCTTCAGGTGGGCTCGGTGAACGAAGAAGTCAAGGTGATGGCCCAGGCTCCGCTGCTGGATACGGACTCGGCGGTAGTGGGTTCGGTTACCGACGCCAAAGAGATTCACGATCAGCCGATCCCCCAGTCGAAGCCGCAGCACTTCATGTACTACCAGGAGGGCGCCCAGGCGAACAACGACGGGAGTTACCACATACTCGGTCTTCCGGAAACGCAATTGAGCTACACGCTCGACGGGATGACGGCGAAACAGGCGCTGGGGAAGGCGCTGGGAGACACCAACACGCTGATCACGCCGCCGGTGGATACGCTGCAGGAAGCGCAGGTCTTTACGACCGGAATCCCGGCCGAGATCGGGCATTCGGGCGGCGGCGCTTACAACATCACGACAAAGAGCGGAACCAACGAGCTGCATTTTTCCGCCGAAGAACGGTACATCAACAAGGACTGGCTGCATCGGCAGGTGTTCAATCAGATCTCCACGACTACGCCTTTCGAGTACCACAATTTCAATACGACGCTGAGCGGGCCGATTTCGATTCCGAAGCTGTACAACGGAAGGAACAGGACCTTCTTCCTGCTTGGCTACCGCCTCGATTACGATCACGAGACGAACTACGCGACCGTGAGTGCGCCGACAACGGACGAACTGAACGGGAACTTCACGTTCGGAGGAATCGGGCAACCGATCTACGATCCCAAATCGATTACCTGCACGGCGGCGGCCGGCTGCGCGAGCGGGACAGGTTACGTGTCGACGCTGTTTCCCGGCAACATCATTCCGAAGAGCCGTTTCGACCCCGTGGCGGTCAAGTTCTTCTCGCTGAATCCCTACGCGACGCCCAACCTCACTCCGACGTTTACGACTACCGGTCCCACCAACGATTTCTATTCGGGGAACCATTACATATCGGACCGCCAGGCATATCTGGGCAAGATCGACCAGACGATCAACGCGAATCAGAAGGTCTTCGTTCGTTATATCTGGAACAAGTACCGTGTCATCGGGAGCCGCAACAACGTGCTGTATAACTGGACGGCGATCGACAATACAGCGCTGGGTTTCGGACTGCCCGAACCGATCGACGAGCGCAACATCGCGTTTGGCTACATCAATACGATCAGTCCCACCATTATCAATGAATTCCAGCTCGGCTACCAAAGGCGCAACGATCAGGTTTTTCCGGTGACGGCCAACCAGGGATGGGCCGCGACCCTGGGAATTCCGGGTGTCGGACCGCAGACATTTCCCGGTTTCATCGCTTCCGGAAGCAGTTCGGTGGCCTGGACCGCGAATCCCGGCGGCGGCTCCCGCACGCTTAACGAGGATATTACGCTGGCAGACAATCTGACCAAGGTTTGGGGACTACATACCTTCAAGTTCGGTTATCAGGGCATTCGACAGCGTGAAAACGACATTGCCGCGTCCCAGCCTTCGGGCACCTATACATTCAGCTCGAATACGACCGGCGGCTACAACAGCGGGTCGGTGCTTCCCAACACAGGGAACTCGCTGGCCTCTTTCGAGCTGGGGGCGGTGTCTTCGGCCTCCTTCACGACATTGCTTGCCAACTATATTCCCCACTGGTATCTGAACCAGTTCTATGCTCAGGACGACTGGAGGATCCGCCGCGATCTCACGCTCTCGATCGGCATCCGGTACAGCCTCGAAACTCCGGCGCAGACGCAGCACGACCAGAAGTCGCAGTTCAGCCCGACCACCGCCGATCCGCTCACGGGAATGATGGGGGCGGTGATCCATCCCACGGGCACTCTCTACAACACGGACCTGCATAACTTCACTCCGCGGCTGGGTCTGGCGTGGAACTTCAGGCCGAAGTTCGTGTTCCGGGGGTCTTTCGGGATGTTTACACAGGATCTTGTGCAGAGTGTGCCTCAGGACGAATACACGGCAACGTCGGCGGTGTCCCTCGCCTCCACAAATCCGAACCCGGCATTCTACCTGTCGCAGGGTCCCGGAAAAGTCACCTACAACATACAGCCCGGCGGCACAGCGCCCTATTACACGGCCACGGCCAACTACACCGGCCGGAATATCAGCTATATCGACCCGAACCTGCGCAATCCCTATTCGATGTCGTGGTCGGGAGGCTTTCAGTACGAGTTCAAGCCGAATTATCTGGCGGAACTGACGTATCAGGGATCGGCCGGCGTGCATCTGACGGGGAGCGTGAATATCAATGTGCTGCCGCAGTCGATCTATCAGTCGACGAATACGACGCTGCTCAACGCAGTCTCAGCCAATACACAGGCCTACCTTCCCTATCCGCAGTTCGGAAGCATCACGGAGACAAGCAATTTCGGGCATAGCACCTATCACGCAATGATCGCCCGCATGCAGCACCGCTTCAGTTCCGGATTCTCCGCGCAGGCGTTGTTTACCTACAGCAAGAATCTGACCGGCACGGCGGGCAGCGGCTATCAGTATTACGACTGGGCGCTGACAAAGGCAGTGGCAGGGAGCGATCAGAAGTTCCAGTTCTCGAACCAGCTGAATTACGATCTGCCGTTCGGCACGGGCCGACGATTTGTGAACCACGTCGGATGGCTGAATCAGGCGATCGGGGGATGGACTTTCCTCACGATTCAAAGCGTGCGCAGCGGTCTTCCGGTGAGCTTCAGCAGTTCCGGAAGCCCATATAAGTATCTGAGCGGCGAGGGCGGGCTAAACATCGTTCCGGGCCAGCAGATCAACGTTCCCAACTACTCGATCGGACCCAACATGTGGCCCCAGGCGTCGCAAAACCCGTTCTTCAACATCAACGCCTTCTCGTATCCGGCGGCGTTTACGGAAGGCAACGCCGGAAGCGGAATCGCGCGGACGGGCTGGGTGTGGTGGCCGCAGTACTCGATCACCAAGACCTGGGCTTATAAGGAAAAATACAAGCTGACGGTGCGAATGGACGCCGACAATCTGTTCCCGGAGACACGGTGGCTGAATACGGCGAACACTACCGTGAACCTCACCAGCCCGCAGAACTTCGGCAAGTTCCCGGCCACTACCGGCTACTCGTTCAGTAATTTCTACGGCCAGAACGGCACACTTCAGGGCGTGCTGCGAATCGCGTTCTGAGATGGCGGGTTAATGCCTCCGCGCGTGAGGACTCTGCTGCTGTGCCTCGTTGTCCCGGTGTCGGGCGGCGCGGCCGCAGGGCCCGCGTGGGTCGGGAGCGAAGTGTGCCGCGATTGCCACAGCGGCATCTATCGAAGCTACTTCGCGACGCCGATGTCGCGCAGCGCGGGGTCGGCTGCGGCGTTGCCGTCGGGTGCGAAGTTCGATAAAGCCGCCTTCTCCGATTCCCGGTCGGGCTATTCTTATCGAGTCGCCGTCGAAGGCGGGGAGTCCTTTCTCTATTTTCGGAAGAACGACGGAACGATCGATGCGCGCAGGAAACTGGCTTACTTTGTGGGTTCCGGAGCGTCGGCGAGCAGTTTCCTTTTGTCCGTCGATGGATTTCTGTATGAGGCTCCCGTCACTTACTACAGTGGCGCCGGAGAGTGGCGTTTTTCTCCGGGCTACGACCGGTACTCATATCCGTTCCTGACCCGGGCGATCGCGCCGGGCTGTCTCGCCTGCCATGCCAGCCGGCTTCAGCCGGTCGAAGGAACGCAGAATGGCTACCTGGATCCGCCGTTCCTCGAGGGCGGTGTAAGCTGTGAGCGCTGCCACGGCCCGGGAGGGGTTCATGCAGACAGGATGAGAGCCGGCGATCGGGCGCACGGCTCGGGCATTGTCAACCCGGCCAGGCTCGATCCGGAGCGGCGGGACAGTGTCTGCAACCAGTGTCATCTTGCCGGAGATATCCGCGTGGAACGCGCCGGCGCCAGTATGGCGAATTTCGTAGCCGGAGACAGGCTGTCCGATTATGCCGCCGTCTTCGTCCGCGCCGGCGAATCCGGCATGAGAGTAACGAGTCACGCCGAGAATCTGGCGCAGAGTGGCTGCAAAAGAGTCAGCGGAGACAGACTTTGGTGCGGAAGCTGTCACGACCCGCATGTCCGGCCGGGGCCGGCCGAGAAGGCCGCCTGGTTCAACGGAAAGTGTTTGAACTGCCACGCGGCTAGCGCCTGCACCGAGTCGGAGTCTGTGCGGCGGTCGAACAACGACAATTGCACCGCATGCCACATGCCGAAGAACCCGGCAGGCGACGCGGACCATGTGGTGTACACAAACCACTCCATACAGCGCAGACCCGGCGCCTCGCGGACCGCGGCGAGCCAGGCAGTGCTGCTCCCGTTCGGTCGGAGCGCGCCGGGACCGAGAGAATCAGGTCTTGCCTATGCCATCGTCGGTCTCCGTGAAGGGAGTTCGGCTTATCGCACCCGCGCCTTCGGTCTGCTTAGGGAGGCACTGAGGACGAACCCGGAGGACCCGCAAGCCCTCTCATATCTCGCCGATCTCTACAACGGGCGCGGGGATGCGGACAATGCGGTTCGGCTTTACGAGAAACTGTGGAGCATTGACCAGACCGGGGCGAGCGCGCCGACTGTGCTGGGAGGCCGGCAAATGGAACAGGGGAACCTTGAGGCCGCGATTGCGCTCTGGCGCGCAGCCCTCAGGGCGAATCCCGCTCTGGTGCTGGTGCGGGCGAATCTCGCTGTCGCCCTGCTCAGGACGGGGCGGCCGGCCGAGGCCCGCAAGGTGCTGGAAAAAGCGCTGGAGTTTAACCCGGCTTTCCAGGGCGCGCGGGATCTGTACGCACAAATCCCGCCGCCCCGCCCTTAGCCCTTAGAACTGAAATCGCGCGACCAGTTGCCCGTTCCGCTGGCCCGACGCCGAGTTGGCGTTGATGTAGCCGAAGCCGCCGGAAGGAACGCCCGGGGAAAAATAGGTAGTCGTGGCGAGCGGATTCGAGCTGGTCGGCCCCGGCAAGTAGAGCCGGTTGAAGACGTTGAAGAACTCAGCCCGGATCTGCAGAGACATCCTCTCGCGAATCGGGAAGATGCGTCCGACGCTCATGTTCTCGGACGTCTGATGCTGCCACCGGTAGTCGTTATAGTAGGCCGCCGACGTTCCCCACGTTCCGGCGGGAACGTCCTGCCAGGCGGCCGGATTCAGAACCAACTGCTTATTCGGATCGATGCAGCCGCAATTGGGCGATTCGAGGAAGAGCGGCTGGCCGGCCACGCGGTTCATGCGGGTGCTCTGGAAGATCAGCGAACTGAGGCTGTTGAGCGAACCAGGGACCGCGATCAGAGAACCGCTGGCGTAGCGCTGAATCCCGCCGATCGTCCAGTCGCCGACGATGCGCTTCACCAGCGCATTGGGCCCGACACGCGGGATCGTGTAGTTATAGGCGACGACGAGGATGAGCGGGGTCGAGAAACTCGAAAGCGACTTCTGGTTGACTCGGGGCGCGAATACGTTGTTGATGCCGCCGCCGCCCGGCCCGGGATTCCCTCCGGTTCCCTCCGCTTCTTCGTTCTGCCAGGAGAAGGAACCCGTCATATCGAAGCCGTGAGAGAAGCGTTTGGTGAGCTTCGCCTGCAGAGCGTCGTACCAGCTCTTGCCGAGGGGCGCCCAGCTCGGCGACAGGCTTCCACTGAACTGCGGATAGGGCCTGAGAGCCTGCGCCAGTGTGGTGCCGAGCGGGTAGCTTGCATAAGGCAGGCTGTATCCGTTCTTTTGAGGAGTGCCGGAGGAGAAAGTCGACAGCAGGAGCGTTCTGGTGGCGGGGTTGGTGATGTCCAGCCCAAGCGCCTGGAGCGTGGCGGGATTAATCGCGTTGGGGCTGTCGAGGCTGTCGGCCTCAAGCCAGACCCCGCGATTGCCGACGAAGGAAGTCTCGAGCGAAAGATTTCGAATCAGTTCGCGCTGCAGCGAGATATTCCACTGATTCACACGGCCCGGCCTTCCCGAGTTCGGATCGTAGTTGCCGGAGGGCGAATTCAGCTGACCGGCCAGAGGCGCAAGGCCTGGGTTGAGCGAGACCGCGTAGAGGTCGGCGGTATTGTACTGAAGCCCGTTCTTCAGGTATAAGGCGGGTTCGCCGTAGGTGGGAGTGCTGAAACTGAGAGTGTTCCAGCCGACGCCGTTTGAGGCGCCCAGATACCACCAGTTCGCCAGCGCCGAGTAAGTCAGGCCCCAGCCTGCCCGGAAGACGGTCCTGGGGTTGATCTGGTAAGCCGCGCCCAGTCTGGGACCGATCGCGTAGGGGTAAGTATGGAAGAAGCTGCAGTTACAGCGTCCGGAGCCGTAGCCCTCGTAGAGATATCCGCCCTTCAATCCGCCTGCGGAAGGATTGGACACGGTCGCCGAGAACTCGCTCACCCGATCATAGAGCTCATTGCCCTGGCCTTCGAAATCCCATCGCAGGCCGAAGTCGAGGGTGAGCTTCCGGGTGATCTTCCAGTTGTCCTGAAGGTAGAGCGACCACGCCTTCTTGCGCCATTGCGGATCGGTCTCGGGACTGATGCTGGCGCTGCTCACCGCGCCCAGAAGGAAGCTGGCGTAGTTGAGGCCGTTGCTGCCCGCCAGACTGAAGCCCTGCAGCGCCGGCAAACCGGTCTGATTGGCGCTGAAGCTGAGCGAGCCGGACGAGCCGACCTTGTTGATGTTGGTCCAGTCTTCCTGCTTGAATTCCGCGCCCAGTTTGAAGGTGTGACTGTTCCGAACGTAGGTGACGCTCGCTACAGACGTGAGCTTATCGTTGTAGTACGAGTTGGCGTTGGTAGGGCCAAGCGCGCTTATACCGCCGAAAGAGCCCGTGCTGAGAGAACTGACTCGCGGGAAACCGTCCGAGGCCAGAGCCGAACCGGTAAAGTCCGTGAGACTGGCGGTCTGGTAATCGAGCACGCCCGCCGGAGCGCTGTCCGGGTTGTGAAAACGGAGATACCCGGCACCCAGATGGACGAGTGTACCCGTAAATCAGCTGATCGCGGCGCGCCGTGATCGGAATGGGAAGGCCGTCGGGAGAGGTGATCTGATTGGTATTCTGAACCGACCAGTAACCCGAAAGCTTTATTTTGTCGTTGAAGTTGTGATCGCCTTTGATGCTCGGAATGTCCTGAAAATGATGGTTCGCGGTATTGGGCAGCCAGTTGTTCACCAGGTTGGAATTGCTGGGAGCCGGAATCAGCGCCTCGAATTTTGCGGCGACGGGGTCGATCCGGCTCGACGGGATAATATTCCCTGGAAACGGGTTCCGGTAAACCAGTCCGTTCACGGTAAAGTCGCTGGCCG
>Ga0302320_10021919_pt1 | contig 12651 bp, 12 predicted proteins | sample Bog_T0_3_FD_202130 | JGI IMG/M metagenome (GOLD analysis project Ga0302320, IMG submission 202130) | Peat permafrost microbial communities from Stordalen Mire near Abisko, Sweden - Bog_T0_3 | ecosystem: Environmental > Terrestrial > Soil > Wetlands > Peat | place: Sweden: Abisko, Stordalen Mire...
CAGGGTCTGAGGTAGTCGATTGCATGGGAGCGGGCGAGTCGCCTGGTCCGCCGGAATCATGATCGGCAGCCGAGGTTGGTTCCAGATCCGCGGCCGAGCCTTCCTTTACTGAGTTCAGCAAATCTCCCACGCGCCGCTCGTCGGCGGGAATCATCCCTTTCAGCACCGCACCGCGCGCCCGTGGACCTCGCGAGATCAGCACCTGCTCGAAGATCGCCGGCGCGGCGGCAACTACGTGCGGTTGTTTGGAGAGGCGGTCGAGCAGTGGCGGCCAATCTTTGATGCCGTCGTCGGCGATGCGCAACAGGCTGACGTGCGAAGTGGATCCGATGAGGCGCTCCTGCAAATCCTGGCGGAAGCCGTTGTTGATGGCGAGCGCGACGATGAGCGAGGCCACGCCGGCGGCCACTCCGAGAATCGAGATGCCGGTGATGATGCCAATAAACGCTTGCCGGCGCTTGGCGCGCAGGTAGCGGGTCGCGATGAAGAGTTCAAAGCGCATGCGGAACGATGAGCCGTCAGCTCTCCGCTGTCAGCTCTTTGCCAAATCGGATTATACGGCCCTGGGAGAATGCGGCATTTTCTCAGGCTCAACTCTTTCGATGCACAGGGCGCGGAGAACGCCGAGGCAGGACTGCCGGCACCGCTGATCGATACTGCCGGTATTCTTCTCCGAACCGATTCTCCAATTCTATGTCTTCCAACTTGATCATCACCGCGCCGCTGGCGACTGCCAGCGCGGTCAGTGCCCAGCAGACCGCCAGGCCAGTGCTCAAACTCCACGCCAGCATTTCGCAGAGATGGCCGAGATAGACCGGATGGCGCACGCGGGCGCGGATGCCCGTTTTCACAAGTCGCTGTTGGCCGTGGTCCGGTCGGATCTCTGGCAGTCCGCCGAGTTGCGTCAGAGTGAAGTTGACGTGGGCAAGTTTGTAGAGCACCAGGCCTGCGCCAAACAGAACGCCCGCCGGAATCCATGTCCAGTGACTCTCAAAGAGCGAGAGGTCGCGCCATGGAGCGGTAATCGCGGCGACGAGCGTCCACATTCCGATCCACACAGGCAAGACAATCCAGTAGGGTGATTGCCGCCGCGAGCGCCAAAATTGTGCCCGCGAGTGAATCAACAGCCAGAACGCCGGGATGGTCGAGTAGACAAAGCAGGCGATCCAGGCGACAGTTCGTAAGAGTACGAGCATGATACAAATCCTCCGCTGGCCGCAGAGGACATTTGAATATCTCTTACCGGCCTAGATCCACTCGTCACCGGAGGCGCGTTATACCGGGAAAACCATCGAAGCCGGAATCGAAGGTAAGGATGCGTTCAATGCCGTGGCGCTCCATGACGGCGAGGTGGACAGCGTCGCGAGCGGAGAGATGCCGGCGCCCGAGAACGATTTCCTTAGCGCGCTCAACATGTGCGCGGTCCACAGCAAACACTTCATCCGCCACGCCCAGCAAGGCATCGAACGCGGGCTGAATCGCGTCGTGGCGGTTGATCGCGGCATAGCGATGGAGAATTTCCTGCAGTACTTCCGCGTCGGTGACCAAACGCTCGCGTTCGCCCACCAGTTTTTCGAGCCACCGTTGCGCATCGCTTCTGTGGGGGTGGGGGGCGCCGACCAGATACATCGGAACGTTGGAATCGACGAAAATCAAGGCTGCGGCCCGGTGCCGTAGCCGCTTTCGATTTCTGCCAGCATCTGGTCAATGTCCCCGGTGGGAAATTCATGCTTAAGAGCGGCACGGATCGCTGCAAGCTTTTTCTCGACGTCGCCAAGCGGCTCGCGGCGCCGCGCCTTCTCCAGCGCCTGCCGCACCCACTCGGCCAAAGACATGTGGCGCGAGCGCGCCATGCGCTGGATTTCCCGGTACTCGGGGTCCTGTAGGATCACTTGCAGCCGCTTAGCCATAAGGTGAGTCTAAATGACTCATCATGATGAGTCAAGATTTATCCTGCGTATTCTCGCGACGCCTCAACCTGAAAAGTATGCATGCTGGCGTTTTCTATGGCACATTAGAAGGTCAACACACCAATGCCCCCACTCTCCGACGCCAGAGCTGGACGCATCGCCTTCACGAATCCGGACTTCGTTCTTTTTCAAATTGCGCGCTTCCTAATTGTGGCCGCAGTCGAAATGCAGGCGGTCGCCGTGGGTTGGCAGGTTTACGACATCACGAAGAGCGCGCTCGACCTGGGGCTGGTCGGGCTGGCGCAATTCCTTCCCGGCATTCTGCTGTTTCTGGTTTCAGGACACGCTTCCGACCGTTTCGAGCGCCGCAAGGTGTTGAGCGCATGCTATGCGGGATACGCGCTGTGCTCGGCCCTTCTGCTTTTTATAGCCGAGCGCGGGACAAATTCGGTCGGGCCCATCTACGCGGTGTTGGTTCTGCTCGGCGTGGTGCGTTCGTTCAACGGGACGGCGAGCCGTTCGATCCTTCCGCAACTAGTTCCGGAAGAACATTTCGCCAATGCCGTGGCGTGGAACGCGACAGCGTTTCAGGCCGCAACGATTCTTGGGCCGTCGCTCGGCGGAATTCTTTATGCGGCATTTCGCGGGCCCTCCGCAGTTTACGCAGGAGCATTTCTCACTGCGGTGGGGGCGCTGCTTTCGATGTTCCGCATTAAGACCCGGCCGCAGGCGCGGCGCCGCGAGCCCACGACTACCCAGACGATTCTCGCTGGTTTGCACTTCATTTGGCGCGAGAAACTTATTCTGGGGGCGATTTCTCTGGACCTGTTTGCCGTACTGCTGGGCGGGGCCGTGGCGCTGCTTCCGGTTTACGCGAGAGAGATCCTGCACACCGGGCCCTGGGGACTTGGTCTGCTGCGCACCGCCCCCGGCATTGGGGCGGCCGCGATGGCTGTGGCCTTGGCGCATCGTCCGCTGCGCGGACGTTCCGGGCCCACGCTGCTTTGGTCGGTGGCCGGGTTCGGAATCTGCACCATCATTTTTGGCGTTTCCCGCAGCCTGACGCTCTCGCTCGTTTCGCTGATCTGCCTGGGCGCGGCAGACATGGTGAGCGTGATCATTCGCGCGACTATGGTACAGCTTCGCACGCCAGACGAAATGCGCGGGCGGGTGACGTCTGTGGACATGGTGTTCATCGGCGCATCGAATGAACTCGGGCAATTCGAGTCTGGGTTGACGGCGCAATGGTTCGGCACCGTGCCAGCCGTTTTGCTGGGAGGGGTGGGAACTTTGATCGTGATCGCTTTATGGGCGTGGAGGTTTCCTGAGTTGCGACGCGCGGGTGCGCTTGGCGACATGAAGAGCGTCGCGGAAGAGTCTTCCGACGCGGCGGAGAGGATATAGAATGGCCGATCCCGCGAGCAGCCTCAGTGAGCGCCCGTCCGGGACACTGGAAGGAACGTCATTGATCGAACGCTACTTTCGTCTCGCTGAAAATCAGACCACGGTGCGCCGTGAGTTTGTCGGCGGGCTCACGACCTTTCTGACGATGGCTTACATCGTCGTAGTGAACCCGCAAATTCTGGCGCAGGCGGGCATGCCCGCAGAAGGCGTGGTATTCGCCACTTGTGTCTCTGCGGCCGCGGCTACGCTGGTGATGGGGCTGTATGCCAACTATCCCATCGCGCTCGCGCCGGGCATGTCGCTCAACGCGTACTTTACCTACTCGGTGTGCCTGGGGATGCACGTGCCCTGGCGCACCGCGCTCGGCGTCATTTTTTTCTCTGGAATTTTCTTCCTGATTCTTACCGTGACCCGCGTCCGCGAGCAGATTGTGAATGGAATTCCGGGATGCCTGAAGCACTCGACGGCGGCGGGCATCGGCATGTTCATCGCCTTCGTGGGACTGCGCAACGCAAAGCTGGTGGTTGCGAACCCCGCCACATTTGTTGGTCTGGGGAATTTTTCTGACCACGAAGTGCAGGCTGCTTGCTTCGGTCTGGCGGTTGCCATCGTGCTTATGGTGCGCAGGGTGAACGGCGCGATCCTGATCAGCATTCTGGCCACCACGCTGCTGGGCATGGTGCGCGGCAGGGCGACATGGCCCACAGCCATCTTTTCGCTGCCTCATCCTTCTTACACCTGGCTGCAACTCGACTTGCGCGGCGCGCTGCACCTTGGCCTGCTTGAAATCGTCTTTGTCTTTCTCTTCGTCGACCTCTTCGACAATGTGGGCACTCTGGTGGGTGTGTGCGAACAAGGTGGATTCGTGCGGAATGGAAAGATTCCGCGCGTGGGTCGCGCCCTGGTTTCAGACGCAGTGGGAACAATCTTCGGCGCGCTAACGGGAACATCGACCGTAACCAGTTACATCGAGAGTGCGGCGGGCGTGGCGGCCGGCGCGCGCACCGGCCTCAGCAACATTGTTGTGGCCGGACTGTTTCTCGCGGCCATGTTCTGCTCTCCGCTGGCCACTGCGATTCCGGGCTATGCGACCGCTCCGGCTCTGATCTTGGTGGGCGCGTTGATGACGGAATCGATTGCGCGTGTCGAGTGGAAGGATTTTACTGAAGGCCTACCCGCTTTCGTCACCATTCTGGCCACGCCGTTGACCTTCAGCATCGCCACGGGCTTGAGCTTCGGGTTGATTTCCTACACTCTGGTGAAAGTTGCAGCCGGCAAATTCCGCGACGTAAGTCTTGTGCTGTGGATTCTTACGGCGCTGTTCATCCTGCGCTATGTCTATCTGGCCGCCGGCTGAAGCAACTTTTCACTTGCAACGAATCACAGTCTTGGCCGCGCCCATGTTCTCGTAGCGGTCATACACGCGCACCACGACCACATGCTCGGAGGATGCTGCGCCGTCTTTCGCAGTTTCGGGCGCCACCTTGAAGTCGTAACTTTCGGTCTTAGCGTCGGAAAGTTGGCCGACTGGCTCTACGAACTTCCACTCGCCCGCGTCCACCGAGTATTCGGCGCGCTTGATGGAAGAAAATCCATCGGCCGCGCGGAACGTCACGTGAATCTGCCCGCCCTCGACGGACGCCGCCAAATTTTCAATACGCGGCGGTGTCGTGTCCACTTCAAAGCGGCGGCTTTCCTTGGATGCCGTCAAAGCATCGCCCGGCGAGTGCGAGGGAGCATCGGAAGCAACCACTTTCACCGTGTAGCCACCATCGGGCAGCAGACTCGCATCGAAGGAGTACGCTTTGTCGGTCAAATTATCTTTGAGCAGCAGCCAGCGCGTCTCGCCATCGCCGCGGTAATAGAGGGAGTATACGAGCTGATCGTCGTTTTCATCGTGCGCGCTCCACTTCACGCCGATGGAATCGCGATCATGCGAACTGGGCGTCGGAGCTTCGAAATGCGCTCCCGAAGCCGAACCGGAATCCGATCCCATGCCCGGAATCTTCGGCATCGCCTGGTACTTCACGCCGACTTGCACGGTGACGTCGTCGATCTCTGGCGCTGCATTCTTCGGCAGGTAGTTCAGTACCACGCTCTCCACGCCGGGCGCCGGAGTTCCGGCGCGCAGCACGGCTTTCCACTGCGCATAACGCGCCGCGGGAATGCCGGTCTCGCCGCCCTTGGTCAAATCGATCTTTTTCCACGGACTCCAGTTACGGTCGGGATTATCGACGTTGCCGCTGCGCGCGAAGAGATCTACGCCGCCGGCACCGCGAAAATCGGCCCGGCCCCAGCGCGAGAAAAGCTTGGCGTCAAACACATCGCTCTCGTAGGTACCCTCGGCGTCGACGCCCGGTCCCAGGGCAAACACTTTTCCGAGATTGCTGGTCGCCGCATACAGCCCGCCGCCCGGCGCCTTGGCAAAGGCGGTGACCTGCGAAGCTGGAGCCTTCAGCAGGTCGGAAAAATCGTCCGACCCGCCGAGGGCAAAAATGTGGCCGCGATTTCCCGTGCCCGCCAGCAGGCGTCCCTGCGAATCGAAAGCCAGCGCGTAGACGATGTCCTCGTGAGATGTCCACACTCTTGCGGGCGAACCGTCAGGGGCGATGCGGTAGACGTCGGAGCCTCCGCTGGCGCCGCCGCCGGGAAAGGGAAACGGTCCCGCCATCGGCGGCGCGCTGGGGGCGGCCGTGATTGTAATGCCAGGAACCTGCGGCGCCGCGCCTCCAGGCGATGGGTTCGAACCCATGTTGAGAATAGCGGAGGAAATGGCGGAGGATCCCGTTCCGCCTCCACTGCGCTTTTCGCCGACCGCCGCGGCGTAGATGTTGCCCGCGCGATCGAGCGCCAGCGCCGTGATCTCTTTCTTGGGCGCGCTGTACAAAACGAATCCCTCGCCCGCGGGAGAAATGCGATAGATCAGGCCACTGCCATCGGAGCCGGCAATCAGATTTTCCTGCGCATCGAAAGCCAGCACGCGAATATGCGTTTCGTCACTCTTGAAGAAGACCGAATGCTCGCCCTTGGTCGTGACCCGGAAAATTTCACCGTGGTCACCGGTGGCTACGTAAAGGTTGCCGACTTTGTCCAAAGCGAGGTCCCAAATATATTTCGTCCCCGGCTCGAAATAGACGGAGGAAGTCCACGAGGGATCCGTGCCCGGTTTTGTAGCGTCGTCTTTTTTGTCTTTGTCGGCAGCCGTGGCTGAGAGCGTGTCCGCTTTCGCGGGCTGCATTTTGCCGCCCGGCTTGTGTTCGAGCTTGTAGACCTTGCCATCGGGAGCGGTGGCCGCGTAGATCGAGCCTCCGGGGCCGGTCTGCAGCGCTTGTACCTGCAGTTCCTTGGGTTCGAAAATAATCGTCGCTTTGCCGTCGGGCGCGATGCGGTAAACGCGGGCGGGAGCGCCTGCGGCCACATATACGTTGCCCGAATCGTCGGCCGCGATTGCCCAAATGTAGGTGGATGGCGTGACGTAGATACTCTTGAACGTGGGCGCAAGCTCCAGGCCTCCCATACTCCGAATGGCCACGCCCGTGGCTGTACCCTTCGTTAACTCGTCAAATTTCGACTGTTCCCAGGTGCGCGTGCCTTCGGCGAACGCGGTCGAAACCAGGGTTGAGGGGGTTAAGTTCGCGAGAAAAAGTCCAACGGCCACAAAGAGGAAAAGCCTTCGCGCACTCTGCAATTTCATACCTCGAAGCGATGTCAAGAGAGAATCTTCAGATTATCACGCCGGAACGCTTGAGCCGAACGCTGTGGCTCGCGCGGGAATTGCATACGAGGAAGTTCCGACTAACGCGCCGCGATCCAGACTTGGTATCCGACAACCGCCATCATGAACAGCAAGTAGAGGCGCAGCGTCCAGAGAACGAGCAGTTCGGGGCCTTTGAGATGGCGACGCGGGATGGGATGCTTCTTGGCGTTGGCGAGCTGGTCGTGTTCGAGCGAGGACAGAACCAGGATTTGATCGGAGGTTGAGGGCTGCGTGGGCTGTTTGTTGACCATAGGTGTATTTTCTTCATTCAGAACCGATGCATCTCCAGAAACGGCGATCCGGTTGAGAAGCCTTGCGGCTCAGGGCTTCCAGTGCCCACGGTTCATGTCCCGCCCAGCGCGGCGAAGATGTTGGGAGCGATGATGCTGACGCCGAAGAGAATACCCGCGGCGGTCAGGATGAAGACGACTGCCGCCGCCAAGGCATTGGCCCACCACGGGCTGATGAGGTCGCCCATAACTCCTTTGTCGTTCACCAGCATGAAGAGGAAGACCAGCGCCGGCGGCATCGCCAACACTGCGACGACGTTAACTACGAGCACCACGTAGACCAGCGGCAGTCCCGGGATCAGCACGATACCCGCGGCGGCGACCGCGCACAGAGTGAGCACTGCATAAAACGATTTCCCTTCCTCCATAGGCAGGTTGAGGCTGTGAGGTTTGCGGGCGACTTCTCCAAAAGCGTATGCGGAAGAGGTTGAGATCGTAATGGCGGCGACGATGCCGGCTTCGACCATGCCGAGCGCGAACAGCGACGCACCGAAGCGTCCGATGATGGGCTGGAGGGCCTGGGCAAATTCGGCTGCCTGAAAATTGTCGGCGGTCATCTGGTGCGCGAGGAGCGGAGCGGTGGCCAATATGGTGGCGATGGCGGCGGCGGTGGCGAGCGCCGCGCCTAACACAGTGTCGATGCGGCCGAAGTGAATATCTTTGGTGGTCATGCCTTTGTCGACGGTGGCGCTCTGCTGGAAGAAGAGCATCCATGGCGTAACGGTTGCTCCGATGTCGGCGAGCACGATCAGCAGAACGTCTTTGTTGAAACCGGGCATCGGTTGCCAGGTGATGAAGGCATGACCGACCGAGTGCCAACTCGGGTGGGTCATGAGCGCGACGGGAATGAATATCAGATTGAAGATGGCGGCGGTTAGCGTGATGCGTTCCCAGGTCCAATAGCGGTGGCTCATGAGCGCCGCATAGAGAACGACTAACGCCGTGAGAACGGCCGCCCAGGGAGGCACTCCGAAGAAGCCGAGGCCGGCCCGGATGGCAATGAACTCGGTGATGAGCGTGAGGAAGTTGCCGACGCCCAGGTCGATCATGGAAAACCATCCCCAGAAGGGGCCGAAGCGCTCGAAGATGAGTTCGGCGTGGCCGCGATGGGTGGCAGCGCCGAGGCGGACGGTCATTTCCTGGACGACGATGGCCATGCAGAACGTGAGGGCGACGAACGGAATGAAGAAGCCGATGCCGAACTTGGCGCCGGTGGCGGCGTAGGAAAGCATACTGGGGCCATCGTTCTCTCCGAGCATGACCAGGACACCGGGGCCGACCAGGAGCCACAGGAGCCGCGCGCGGGAAGAAAAACCCCGCTGGGCGCGGGCTGACGACACGCGGACGCGGTCGTGGGCGCGGTCAACGTCTTCGTGGGTAATGACTACGGCTTCCTCTTCGATGCTGGTAGCGACAGGCTTCATCGGTTCTGGGGTTTCGTTCTGGGATCTCCACCGACGCGTCCGCGCATTCTTAGACGTGGATTAGCCTGAGTATACACCAAGGAATAAACCATAGTTAACTGACATGGAGACGTAGAACTTGGCCGATGCAGGAATTTCCGGCGGGCTTCGGGAGCGCTTATCGGCGTGCGGGAAGGTCGGCGGTGGAAACCCAGACACGTTCCGCTGCCGCGCGGCCTAGCGCCACGTTGCCCACGGTGGTGGAGATGGTCAGAGTCTGGTCGTAATTGCGTTCGATCAGGCGCAGCCTCGCTCCGGGGCGAATGCCGCGGGCCTCGAGGAATTCGAGCAGACGCCGGTCGCGCTCGTAAATTCCGCTGACGGAGTATGCGGCCCCGGGCGCAGCGTCGGCCAGCAGCAGGAGGCCGCGCTGGCGGCGACTGGCTGGGCTTTCCATCTCGCTCAGGTTGCCGTGGGGGCAGGCGCCACTCTTGCCTAGCTTGGCCAGGAGCTTGCCTTCGAAGTCGGGCGAGACGGCGTGCTCCAATCTTTCCGCTTCATCGTGCACCTTCCACCACTCCATGCCGAAAAGTTCCGACAACATGCGCTCGATGAGGTGGTGGCGCAGCGTGAGTTTGCGAGCAATCTTACGGCCGGCCGCGGTGAGCCGCACGTGGCCGTCGGCCGGGACACGAACGAGGCCGTCCTTTTTCAGTCGGCGCACGGCCATGGTTACGGCAGGCGCGGACACTTTCAGCCAGTCGGCCAGCCGGGCGGAGATTACTGCTTCGCCCTCGCTTTCGGCTTCGAGGATCGCCTTGAGATAGTCTTCCTTGGAAACGGTGATCATCTGCGGAGATTATACGACGTTAAGTGCAGTTAACTCCGATTCGACATCCTGAAATGAATAGGTAAAAAGTCAAAACTTAGAAGTAAGAGCTAAGTCTGCGCACGTTAGGAATTGTTTCTCGACGAGCCGCTCTTTGCTTCTGCATTATGACTTTTGATTTCCGATTCCCGACGAGCCGTTTGACAGCATTCCGCCTCTGCCCCTAACCTTGATTCTCTCTGCTATGAAAGTTCTGGTCTTGGGCGGTGGCGGGCGCGAGCACGCTTTGGTGTGGAAGCTGCGGCAGTCGCCGCGGGTTTCAAAACTTTACTGCGCGCCGGGCAATGGCGGAATTGCCGACGAGGCCGAATGCCTGCCCGTCGATCTGAAGAGCCTTGCCTCGATGGCCGCACTGGGGGAGCGTTTGCAGCCGGAACTAACGGTGGTGGGGCCGGAGATGCCGCTGATGCTCGGCGTGGTGGATGAGTTCACGCGGCGCGGGTGGCCGGCGTTTGGTCCCACCAAGGCGGCAGCGCAACTGGAATCGAGCAAGAGCTTTGCCAAGGAATTTTTGCGGAGACATCGTATTCCCACCGCTCCTTACGCGATTTGCGATTCGGTGGAAGAAGTGCGTGCGGCTTTGGCGCACTTTCACGCGCCGGTGGTGGTGAAGGCGGATGGATTGGCGGCGGGCAAGGGCGTGGTGATTGCGGCGAGCAAGGAAGAAGCCGCCAGCGCAGCCGCTGAAATGTTGAGCGGGCGAATGGTCGGAGAAGCTGGCGCGCGGGTGGTGTTGGAAGAATGTTTGAAGGGGGACGAACTTTCGTTCCTGGTATTCAGCGATGGCGAGCGAGTTGCTCCGCTGGTGGCGGCGCAGGACCACAAGCGCGTGGGCGATGGCGACACTGGGCCGAATACCGGAGGCATGGGGGCTTACTCGACGGCTGACATTGTCGACGACAAGATGCGCGACTGGCTAGTCCATCACATTGCGCGTCCCGTGGTCGAGGGCATGAAGGCGGAGGGCGCGGAGTTCAAGGGCGTGTTGTATTGCGGGCTGATGATGACGGCGCGCGGTCCCATGGTGCTGGAATTCAATTGCCGGTTCGGTGATCCGGAGACGCAGCCGATTTTGATGCGGCTGGAGAGCGATCTCGTTGAGGCATTGGAAGCCTCCATTGAAGGGCGCGTGAGCGATGGCGATTTCAAGTGGTCGCGCGACGCGTCAGTGTGCGTGGTGATGGCTTCGGGAGGATATCCGGGGTCGTACGAGGTGGGGAAAAATATTGTAGGACTCGGTAATGCTGCGGCGATTGAGGGCGTGAAGGTTTTTCACGCTGGGACTTCAAAGCGGGATGGAGAGTTTTATACTGCGGGTGGGCGCGTGCTGGGAGTTTCGGCGCGGGCCGCGGATTTGGAGACTGCTGTGGCGCGGGCTTATCAGGCCTGCGAGAAGATTCATTTCGACGGGGCGCATTACAGGAAGGATATTGCGGGAAGAGCGTTAAATAAATAATTCTGAGGAGATCGATGAGCAACACTCGGGTTTCAATTGTGATGGGTAGCGACTCCGACCTCGAGATTATGCGTGAGGCCGGGAAGGCTTTGGACGAATTTGGAATCGCCTACGAGATCGACGTAACTTCGGCGCACCGGTCGCCGGATCGTACGGCCGATTTTGCGCGCAAGGCCGCGGGGCGCGGGATTCAAGTGATCATTGCCGGAGCCGGCGGTGCCGCGCATCTGGCCGGCGTGATTGCAGCGCACACAACTCTGCCGGTGATCGGCGTGCCGATTCCTTCCACCTCTCTGCAGGGGATGGATTCGCTGCTGGCTACGGTGCAGATGCCAGCTGGGATTCCGGTGGCGACGGTGGCCATTGGAAAGCCGGGCGCGACCAATGCGGGGATTCTTGCGGCGCAGATGATTGGGTTGGGGGATGCTGCTATCGCTAAGAAGCTTGAGGCGCATAAGGGGAAGCTGGCGCGGGGTGTGGAGGAGAAGTCGAAGAAGTTGAAGAACGCTGTTTAGGTTGCGTGGTGGCGGCATGCTCGCTTCGCTCGCGGGACGGAGGAATGCGTCCGTCCCCACACGAGCAAAATCCACACCAATATCTAGAGCTTCAGCCCTTTCAGGTACTCGCGGAATGGAGCGCCCAGATCTTCGCGCTTTAGCGCGAACTCTACCGTGGCTTTGAGGAAGCCTAGCTTGTCGCCAGTGTCGTGGCGGCGGCCTTCGTAGACGTACGCATACATTTTTTCTTTCTGCAGCAGCAGGCGCATGCCGTCGGTGAGTTGCAGTTCTCCGCCTGCGCCTGTCGGCGTTTCAGCCAGGCAGTCGAAGATGGCGGGGGTGAGTATGTAGCGGCCGATGATGGCCAGGTTCGATGGGGCCTCCTCCGGCTTCGGTTTCTCGACCATGTTTTTGATTTCGAAGAGACGTTCACCGAAACGGCTGTCGACCGGCTTTACATCGAGCACGCCGTAGGAAGAAATCATCTTGCCCTCGACAACCTGAGTGGCCAGTACTGAACACTGCGTCTGATCGAAAACTTCGACCATCTGTTTCAGGCAGGGGACCTTGGCGTCGATTACGTCGTCGGCCAGGAGCACGGCGAAGGGTTCGTTGCCTACTAGTTCGCGCGCCATCAGAACCGCGTGGCCCAGGCCGAGAGCTTCTTTCTGGCGGACGTAAGCGATGTGCATCATGTCGGAGATCGAGCGCACGATCCGGAGCAGGTCAAGTTTCTTGCGATCCTCGAGCATTCTTTCGAGTTCGTAGCTGACGTCGAAGTGGTCCTCGATGGCCTGCTTGCCGCGGCCGGTGATGATGAGGATCTGGTCGCAGCCCGAGGCCATGGCTTCTTCCACGCCGTATTGAATGATGGGCTTGTCGACCAGCGGAAGCATTTCTTTGGGCTGGGCCTTGGTCGCGGGCAGGAACCGGGTGCCGAGGCCGGCGGCGGGGAATACGGCTTTGCGGACTTTCATGGGCATGGGGTCGTCGGTCGTTCGCGGTTCGATTCTAGATGACCGCCAATTGTACCTGTTGGAGTTTG
>Ga0302320_10021920_pt1 | contig 12651 bp, 8 predicted proteins | sample Bog_T0_3_FD_202130 | JGI IMG/M metagenome (GOLD analysis project Ga0302320, IMG submission 202130) | Peat permafrost microbial communities from Stordalen Mire near Abisko, Sweden - Bog_T0_3 | ecosystem: Environmental > Terrestrial > Soil > Wetlands > Peat | place: Sweden: Abisko, Stordalen Mire...
GCCGACTTCGGGAGGCCTGCTCCCATCTTTGGTACAGCACCGCGAGCTTGCGCTCGCGTTCGTGACACACCCCACCCGACGGGCATGAGCGCGCCGCAGAAACGGCGCGCTGAGATTTCTCGTCCCCTATTTATGTAGATGTCCAACGTGTAATGAATAAGTCATTGATAATAAAGACTATCAACATTTCACCCGTCGGACCGTGACTGTCCTATTCCCCAATGTTTCCCTCGGGGCCAGCACCACAGATTATGTCCTCACGTAAATGAATTGTGTTTGGGCCGCGAGTTCTCGGGGCCAAGCGCTCTAAGCTATTAGAATTGCAGAGAGTTAGGAACGCCTCTGTCTGTCGCAGGGTATGCGACTAAAGCATGATTTTGAACCGGCAAATGAGGGAGCACGCGGCAAGACGATGGACAATCCATTTTTTGAGCATCCGATTCTCAACTCACCCTATGAGTACCCAGCCCGGCATTGGGAGCTGGACGCTCAAGGGCAGCCGACGCAGGAGATAGTTGAGAGCCGCCGCCGCGCAGAATTCATCACACCTATCCCCAAGCCTCGCAAGCGGAAGAAGCCAGCGGCGCAGGAATCGCTCGTATTCAATGAAGGGGCAGGCCTTTCGACTGCGGAGCAGCAGTACGATCCCACGCCAATCATCAATGACCTACGCTTCCAGGTAGACCGATGGAGGCAACTCCCAAATCCAAATGATTGGCTGGTAACCCCTGAGACGGCGCGGCTTCTCCAGCATTGGCGGCAACACAAATTCGCCAGCATTCGACCGTTCTTTTGCCAGATCGAGGCCGCCGAAACAGCCATCTGGTTAACAGAAGTCGCCCCAAAACTCGGGAAGACCGGCAAGGGCTTCATCGAGCACCTTGCCAACTCGAATGCATCCGCTAACCCCGAGCTGATGCGGCTCGCATTGAAACTGGCGACTGGCGCCGGCAAGACCACGGTCATGGCCATGCTGATAGCCTGGCAGACCATCAATGCTGTCCGCCGTCCCGGCAGTTCGCACTTCACCCGAGGCTTCCTTGTTGTCGCGCCGGGTCTCACGATCAAGGACCGGCTCAGCGTTCTCCAACCAAACGACCCATACAGCTATTACGCCAGCCGGGAGTTAGTGCCCTCCGACATGCTTGACGACATTCAGCGCGCCAAGATCGTCATCACCAATTACCATGCCTTCAAATTGAGGGAACGCCTCGACATTTCCAAGGGCGGACGCGCCTTGCTCCAGGGCCGAGGCGATCCGCTGGAAACATTGGAGACTGAAGGCCAGATGATCCAGCGCGTAATGCCGGACCTCATGGGCCTGAAGAACATTTTGGTCCTCAATGACGAGGCCCACCACTGCTACCGGGAGAAGCCCGGCGATCCGGACGAAGAAGATCTTTCGGGCGACGACAAGCAGGAGGCTGAAAAGAACAATGAGGCCGCCCGCCTTTGGATCTCCGGCCTGGAAATCGTTCAGCGCAAGATCGGAATCACCCGCGTTATCGACCTATCGGCCACACCCTTCTTTCTTCGCGGCTCCGGCTACGCCGAGGGGACACTATTTCATTGGACGATGAGCGACTTCTCGCTTATGGACGCGATTGAATGCGGCATCGTCAAGCTCCCGCGTGTCCCGGTTGCCGACAACATCCCCGGCGAGGAAACGCCGGTATTTCGCAATCTCTGGGAACACATTCGCAAGGGGATGCCCAAGAAAGGGCGCGGGAAGGCAGAAGTTCTTGATCCACTCAGTCTGCCGACCCAGCTATGCACAGCCCTGGAAGCTCTCTACGGTCACTACAAAAAAACCTTCGACGTATGGAGCGAAGCGAAGGTCAAGGTGCCGCCTTGTTTCATCGTGGTCTGTAACAACACGTCTACCTCAAAGCTGGTTTATGACTACATCTCTGGCTTTCTCCAGAAAGCGGAAGACGGCACAGACAGGCTTGTAAATGGGCGGCTGGAACTTTTCCGCAACTTCGATGAACACGGCAATCCATATCCCCAGCCCCGCACTTTGCTCATCGACAGCGAAGAACTTGAGTCCGGCGAAGCTCTTGACCCAAAATTCCGCGAGATGGCGGCGGCGGAAATCGATCATTTCCGCCGCGACATTCTTGAGCGCACAGGTGATCGTCAACAGGCCGACAATATCACCGACCAGGACCTGTTGCGGGAAGTCATGAACACGGTGGGCAAGCAAGGGCGGCTGGGCGAATCCATCCGTTGCGTTGTCTCCGTATCCATGCTCACCGAGGGCTGGGATGCAAACACCGTCACGCATGTTCTCGGAGTTCGCGCTTTCGGCACACAGCTTCTCTGCGAGCAGGTAATTGGCCGCGCTCTCCGCCGCCAGTCTTACGACCTGAATGAAGAAGGTCTCTTCAATGTCGAGTATGCCGATATTCTCGGCATCCCCTTTGATTTTGCGGCCAAGCCGGTTGTCGCTCCCCCGCAGCCTCCCAGAGAAACAATTCAAGTTAAGGCCGTCCGTCCCGAGCGGGACGCTCTGGAAATCCAATTCCCGCGCGTCATGGGCTACCGGGTGGAGTTGCCAGAGGATCGGCTCACTGCCAAGTTCAGCGACGATTCAGTTCTGAATCTGAGTCCGGAGTTAACCGGGCCATCCAACACGCTGAATTCTGGCATCGTCGGCGAAGGCGTCAACCTCACCGTCGAGCATCTGAGCGACACGCGTCCCTCAACAGTGCTCTACCAACTCACGACCCATTTGCTTTACACCAAGTGGCGCGATCCGGGTGAAGAGCCGAAGTTTCATCTCTTTGGTCAACTCAAGCGCATCACCAAGGAGTGGCTTGACACTCGCCTTATCTGCACGGGAGGCACCTATCCTGCGCAAATCCTTTACCGGAACCTGGCCGATATGGCCTGCGAGCGCATTACTGCCGCGATCACCGCGGACTCCGTTGGCAAGTCACCGATCAAGATGCTCCTTGACCCATACAACCCGACCGGCTCCACCATTCACGTCAACTTCACCACTTCCAAGAGGGACCGTTGGTGGACGGGAGACGCACAGCCAGTTCGATGCCAGATCAATTGGGTAATCCTCGATAGCGATTGGGAGGCTGAGTTCTGCCGTGTCGCTGAGTCGCATCCGCAGGTCAAAGCCTACGTTAAGAATCACAACCTGGGATTCGATGTGCCCTACCGCTGCGGGTCGGAGAGCCGCATCTACCGGCCAGACTTTATAGTTCTCGTGGATGACGGGCACGGAGAGGATGACCTCTTGCATCTGGTCGTTGAGATCAAGGGCTACCGCCGCGAAGATGCGAAGGACAAGAAGATCACCATGGAGACCTATTGGATTCCCGGCGTAAACAATAGCGGCAAGTTTGGCCGCTGGGCCTTTGCGGAATTCGCCGAGGTCTACGCCATCGAATCCGACTTCGCGGCGAAGGTCGAAGCGGAGTTCAACAGCATAATTGATGAGGTTGCCAGTCCTATAGCCGCACAGACCACTTCATAAGCCCCCCAAAGAGAAGAGATCATGGCAAAGACCATCCCGATACCGAAGCAGAAGACGATAGAGACTCTGACCCACGACGAAGCCTCGCGCAAAAATATTCCTACGGCGGAGTACCAATCCGTCATGCGCACCGAAGAGCAGGTGCCGATCCGTGTCGCTTATGAGCGCCGCAATCGCGATCTGGACCCGCAACTTGTTTGGCGTGGAAAAGATGAGCAGGACTGGTCCGACTTGGTTGTGCCAGCGCCGCCTCTCTATATCCAGGAGAAGGTCCACCCGAAAGTTCTCATTGATGATCTGCGCAGACAATCGGAGAAAACTGGCACTAAGAGGGAGACGCAGTTCGATCTCTTCGCAGACTTCAACGGACTACCCAGTGACGACGCAAAGACTGAGTTTTACCAACACGATGCGCACTGGTCTAATCGCATGATTCTTGGAGACAGCCTGCAAGTCATGGCCTCGCTTGCCGAGCGCGAAGGATTGCGCAGCAAGGTACAGTGCATCTTTATTGATCCGCCCTACGGAATAAAGTTCAATTCGAATTTCCAGTGGTCCACCACCAGCCGTGATGTCAAGGATGGCAACATCGACCACATCACCCGCGAGCCGGAACAGGTAAAGGCATTCCGAGACACATGGCGAGATGGAATTCATTCTTATCTGACTTATTTGCGCGACCGCCTTACTGTAGCGCGAGATTTACTTACAGATTCCGGCTCGATTTTCCTGCAAATTGGCGACGAGAATGTGCATCGAGTTAAGAGTTTGATGGAGGAGGTCTTCGGGGAAGACAATTTCGTTGCCTTGATTGCTTTCACCAAAGGAGCCACCGGACTGGGCTCTTCGGATCGGTTGCCCGCTCGACTCGACTATATTGTTTGGTTTTCGCGAAAGGCTGAGGCTCATAAATTCCGTCCGCTTTTTACTGTCCGTTCTCAAGAGGAAATCGACCCAAACTTTAATTGGCTTCGGTTTCCTGATGGTCAATTTCGGCGACTAACCGAAGATGAGAAAGTTGGCAAGCAGGCGTTACCTGAGGGCACGCGTGTTTTTGGTGATGTGTCTCTCACCAAGCCCGGTCCAGGCAGGAAGTTTGAGATTGAATTCAAAGGGAATACCTTTGACTCTGGGAAGCGCTGGTGGGGAATGACCCCCGAGTCCCTTTCACGCGCCCTGAAGACTGGTCGGGTTGAGCAATTTGGAAACGCATTAAGACAGCTCAGATTTCAGGATGAGTCGTCAGCTGTTGTTCTAGGGAATCTTTGGGAAGGCTTCCTTGGTCAAAATGATCCAGTCTATGTCGTTCAAACGAACACTGAGATCGTCCGTCGCTGTATCCTGCTGACCACAGACCCAGGCGATCTTGTTCTTGATCCGACGTGCGGTTCGGGCACAAGCGCGTACGTTGCAGAACAATGGGGCCGTCGCTGGATTACGATTGACACTTCGCGCGTCGCATTGGCGCTCGCCCGCGCTCGCATTATGGGTGCACGTTACCCCTATTATTTGCTCGCTGATTCCAGAGACGGCCAGGTGAAGGAGGGCCAAATCACGGGGAGAATACCCTCTGAAGCATTGACCCACGGCGACGTTCGGCACGGCTTCGTCTACGGGCGGGTTCCACACATCACACTCAAATCCATCGCGAATAATGCTGAAATTGACGTGATTTGGGACGAATATCAGCTCGTCCTTGAGCCGCTTCGCGGGCAACTGAATGCAACGCTCAAGAAACATTGGCAGAACTGGGAGATTCCCCGCATTGCCAGCGATTCGTGGCCACAGTCAATTCGGGAACTGCACGCAGAGTGGTGGAAGCAGTGCGCCGCTCGCCAAAAGAAGATTGAAACTTCTATCGCCGCCAAAGCTGATTTCGAGTATCTTCGCGACAAACCTTACGAGGATACAAAAAAGGTCCGCGTTGCCGGTCCCTTTACGGTAGAAAGCCTCTCTCCTCACAGAGTGCTGAACGTGAACGACAATGAGGAGCTCTTCGAGACACCAGGAGTTACGGATGTACATTCGCGTGATGTTCGGGATTTTGTCCAGGTTATTCTTGAGAATTTGAAGACCAGTGGGGTCCAACAGGCGCACAAAGAAGACAAGATTGTTTTTTCTTCGATCAGCCCGTGGCCTGGCGACCGCGTGTGCGCAGAGGGCCGGTATACGGATCAAGATGGAATTGAGAAGCGAGCTGCCATTTTCATCGGTCCGGAATTTGGCACCGTTTCCCGGCCCGACCTAGTCTCCGCAGCCCGCGAGGCCGGAGATGCCGACTTCGATGTCCTGATTACATGCGCGTTCAATTACGACGCGCATTCTTCCGAGTTCAACAAACTAGGCCGCATCCCTGTGCTCAAGGCCCGCATGAATGCCGATCTGCACATGGCCGGGGATCTGAAAAATACTGGCAAAGGCAATCTCTTCGTCGTCTTTGGCGAGCCGGATATCCAGATCCTAGATGTCAGTGACGGGCAGATTCGAGTCAAGGTGAATGGGGTCGATGTTTTCCACCCAAGCACAGGCGAGGTCCGTAGCGACGGTCCCGATGGAATTGCCTGCTGGTTCATTGACACCGATTACAACGAGGAGAGTTTCTTCGTTCGTCAGGCATACTTCCTGGGCGCAAGCGATCCCTACAAATCTCTCAAGACGACTCTGAAGGCAGAGATCAACGAAGAGACATGGGAGACGCTTAACAGCGATACTTCGAGGTCGTTTGACAAACCAGTTTCCAAACGAATTGCCGTGAAGGTCATTAATCACCTCGGAGACGAAGTGATGAAGGTATTCCGCGTGAATTGAGCAATTTTGAGGTTGCGGAAATGTTCATGCTTGCCGACTCGATCTTCAGGGTGGGTATGGATTTGAAACATTGTGAAAGGTGTGTGGAACAGACTGATGACTAATCTTCAACTGAATGCTCCAGTTAGTAGCCACCTTCTTAAAGTTGTTCGCGCGCTGCTAGGTGATGGCTGGGTAATTGAATCGGCTCCAGAAGATGGGAGGCTCGCGAGAAATGGTCAGAAAATCCTCTTGCAGTCGGATCGACTCGATCTTCGCTTCCGCCTGTTTGTCTACAAGGTTACGGGTTCCGGCAGAGGCCGGCCAGACGAGCGCCGAATTGAAATTACGAACACCTATAAAAAGGGCCTTAAACGAGTCAGTAGGTTCCCAGACATTGTCTTGGGCTACGATCCATCGGTGAACTTGTTCGTAGGCGTGGACTCCGAGCGAATAAAGCACGGCGGAAGAACAGGAAATGCGTCAAGCTTCTTTGATATCGCGGGCTTGACCCAATCTCGAACTGACGGGATAGCGGTCTCGTACCGGAGAGCCAACCTGTTTCCAAAGGGAATCGAATATCATGCATTCATCTCGCCGAAAAAACTCCCAGAATACTTCTTCAATCGAGAAAGTATCCACGCTGGCACGTACGCTGGCGATGGAGATTATTCGGGCAAGTCACGACGAAGTTCCAGAACTGGATCTGAATCGTTCGGAAGCGACCTTGCTGGCGGTGATGTGCTTGGATTGAGGGGGCCATCCGTTACTAGGCGCTCTCAAAGTCGAGAATTTGGTGAAGGCATTATCACCGCCCTTGAGCGTGGGCAATTTCCTCGAACAAAGCGGACGAAGAAGAAGATAAGCCCGGAGAGGTTTCTCGAACTGAAGCGGATTATGGCCGAGAACGGTCTTCTCGGCGAAGAGTATGTCATAAATGCTGAGCGGCGAAGGCTGCGTCGCGCAGGCCTTGCGCCGCTGGCGGCCAAAGTTCAATGGATCAGTCAGGAGTCGGTCGGCGAAGGTTACGACATAGTATCTTACGAAACCGACGGGTCTAAGCGATTCATCGAAGTTAAGTCCAGTGTCAGCCGGCAAAGAACATTTGACATGAGCGACAACGAATGGAGAACTGCCTGCGAACTTGGCGATAGTTACTATATTTGCCGCGTGACAAGCGTCAGGTCGAAACCGTCAGTCAGTTATTTTAGGAATCCTCAACAATTGGAGCAAGAAGGCAAGGTACAAAAGATCGCCTCTGGTTGGCGTGTCACTTTGCTTTAGAAGGTTTGAAGCGGCTGTCCGCAAAACGGGGTAGGGTGGGCCTTGCGGCTCGTATTTGATCTTGGCAATGAAATTCTGAAACACGCTGGGTTAGATCATGGAGTTTCGGATCGCGGACACATTCACTGACAGCCTCGCCAATCTCACTGGCGAGGAGCAGAAGGCTGTGAAAACGACGGCCTTCGATCTCCAATTGAACCCCGCGCATCCCAGCCTGCAACTGCATAAGCTCGACAAGTCGAAAGACCCAAACTTCTGGTCAATCCGCGTCAGCCATGACATCCGGCTTATCGTTCACCGGAGCGGGGCCAGCCTGCTGCTGTGCTATGTGAACCACCACGACGAAGCCTATCATTGGGCGGAACGGCGCCGCCTGGAGACCCATCCCAAGACAGGCGCTGCGCAGTTGGTAGAAGTTCGCGAGCGTGTACAGGAAATTCCCAAGTACGTGGAAGTCGAGCAGCCCGCTCCCCCCAAGCCGCCAGTGTTCAAGCACATTTCCGATGGTCAGTTTCTCTCCTACGGAGTTCCGCAGGAGTGGCTTGCCGATGTGCGGGAGGCTACAGAGGACACGCTACTTGAGATTGCCGGGCACCTGCCAGCCGAAGCCGCCGAGGCACTGCTGAATCTGGCGACCGGCGTAAAGCCGCCGTTGCCCGAGCCAGTGCCAGTGGGCGCAGATCCATTCGAGCACCCAGACGCGCTGCGTCGCTTCCGCATGATGAAGAACGTCGAGGAGCTTGCCCTTGCTCTCGATTATCCATGGGAGCGCTGGGCCGTGTTTCTGCATCCGGCGCAACGCCAATTTGTTCAGAGGGACTTCAATGGTCCGGCCAGAGTCTCGGGATCAGCCGGCACAGGGAAGACGATTGTGGCGTTGCACCGTGCTGTGCATCTTGCGCGAACCAATCCAGACACCCGGCTGCTGCTAACGACGTTCTCGGATATCCTTGCGAATGCATTGAGAGCCAAACTGCGATTGCTAATAAGCAGCGAGCCCCGGCTGGGTGAGCGCATTGAAGTTCACTCGATGAATGCTATTGGCTATCGACTCTTCGAATTGAACATCGGCAAGCCTCGAATTGCCTCGCGTCAGATGATCCAGCAACTCTTCGGGCCTGCGGCCGCTGCAGTCACCGGAAGCAAGTTCTCTCTACAATTCTTGACAACGGAATGGGAGCAGGTTGTCGATGCGTGGCAACTAGATACGTGGGAGCAGTATCGAGATGTAATTCGATTGGGCCGCAAGACACGGCTCAAAGAACCGCAGCGACTCATTCTCTGGTCCATCTTTGAGCAGGTTAGAGCTGCTCTTAAGTCACAGGGATTGATTACAAACTCCGGTCTCTTCAACGTGCTGGCGAGCCGATACAACAGCGGCATCCCTTCACCGTTCGACTTTACCGTAGTCGACGAAGCCCAGGACATAAGCATCGCGCAGCTGAGGTTTCTCGCCGCGTTTGCTGCGGGACGAGCTAACGGACTTTTCTTTGCCGGCGACCTTGGTCAGAGAATTTTCCAGCAGCCGTTTTCATGGAAGGCCCTCGGTGTGGATGTTCGCGGCCGTTCGATCACGCTGAAAATCAACTACCGTACATCGCATCAAATTCGCTCTCAAGCCGACCGGCTCCTCGGGACTGAGGTTGCCGACGTGGATGGCAACAAGGAAGAGCGCAAAGGAACAATCTCGGTTTTCAACGGACCCGCACCAGGCATTCAAGTATTGGCAACCGCTGAAGATGAAATCAAGACCGTAGGCCAATGGATTGCGGACCTAACGAAGACAGGAATTCCGCCGCACGAAATTGCAATCTTCGTTCGATCAGAGGCAGAGTTGGGCCGGGCCAAGGCCGCGGCAAACGCCGCCGCGCTCAGTTTTGATGTTCTCGACGAAAACGTCACGACGCCGATTGGAAGACTATCCGTCAGCACCATGCACCTGGCCAAGGGTCTGGAATTCCGGGCAGTCGCGGTAATGGGTTGTGACGACGAAGTCATTCCCCTCCAGGAACGGATTGAAATGGTTGCCGATGAAGCCGATCTTGAGGACGTTTACAACACAGAACGCCACCTTCTTTACGTCGCTTGCACTCGCGCTCGTGACCACCTTCTCGTGACAAGCGCTTCTCCGCCGTCGGAATTTTTGGAAGATCTGAATCATTCATCGGGAAATCCTAGATGAAAAAGGAGCGCGAAGACCACGCACCTCTCTACATCCAGAATCCCCGATTGAATATCTGATGAGCATCGCTCACAGAATCGCCGATGGCATGAAGTGAGAGCGCGAACGAAAACGTGGGCGCTCCGAGAGGCTGGACACGTCGCACTCTACGTGCGGTACGTCCTAATCGGATTTCTCCGGGTTGGCTTTATGGGTGTGTCTGTGGTCCGGGGATGAGTGTGCAGGTGGCGGCCCAGCAGTCACGCGGGGCGCGGCGCTCCCGTATGGGACAAAGGGGTTCTTTCCTTCAATCAGCGCCGATCCATAATAGCTAAACAGAATCAGTGCAGTGAAGAATCCAAAAACGAGAACAACGGGCTTCCATGGAACAAGAATCAGCATGAGTTGACCTCCGAGGATTGAGAGCAACTTGCGACTCACTACCATTCTACCGCCGAAAGCATATGCGTGGCTTAACCTAAATCACGGACACTTTTTCCACGGTCGCCATTCGGCTGCCCTTGTGTTGACTAGATGTGATCACTCCAAATCCGACTCGCCGTTATCAACCTCTCCTGCTTGAGACCCTGAAGATCGTCAATCAAGCAGACCTGCGAGTTGATCGGGCAGGACATATTCGAGGCCGTGCTCCTTGGAGCGATCGCAAAGGGATGTCTTGACGGCTAAACGCACGGACGTTGGAAGGGCGTCAATCTCGCGCTTGAAGCGTGCGATGCCCATCTCACAATAAGATGCGGGAAAGACTTTCGTAGTGATGAACCCATGCGGGAAGTCTTGGATGATGTCTGCGTCCAAGCCAAAGTAGTGCTTCAGTGTCTCGCTCGTAAGTTGTACCCAATAGGGAATGCGGACAACTCGATAACCACCGATTCTTGCCAGATCGTCTTTTTCACGGTCGATCTTTATCTTCAACGTGTGTCGATAGTGCTCATCGCCGTCAAATTCAACCGCCACATTTCCCATCGCCCCCTCGTACACCATGTCCCACCGATGGCGGCGTCCGGAAGCAACTTGGATCTCTTTGCCGCGCCAAGCGACAGCGCCTACAATCGCGGCCAGTGCCTCCTCGAGCTTAGTCTGAACGAGATAACCATCAATCCGTACCTGAATCCGATCGCTCAATCCATTCACATCCATGCATCCACGATACCGTGGGCAGATCATCGCCGTCTGCCCAGGTCGCGCCACGCTAGTAGTCAGACCACAATCGCTGTCAATCATCGCCTTTCAGCCCAATGGGGAGTTGCAGTTGCAACGGCGGGCGCTGCTCCTCAATTCGCTTCATAAAACTCCGCACATACTCACTGACCAGTGGCGATTTGTTATTGGCCAGCGTCGCATGGTGCATTTCGAGACGAATCTGGTGATCGTCAAGAAGTACGCCCTTGAGTCCGGCGTGCATGGCGCGTTGCGCGCCTGTTGGCGTCAGCCATGCCAGGACGTGATTGTCCGTCAGTAATGCTACGGCGTGCTCTTCCTGGCTCACCGAATGACTTATTGTCACTGCCCCACATTCTGATCTGCCTCGTTGCAAGATCAGGTCGTGCATATGGTGGTGTATGTTCCGATTGAAGAACACCCAGGGATATGGGCCAAGCTCACGCAGCTTCACTGAGGCTTTTCCTGCCAGTGGATGCCCTTCGCGAAACACAATCATGAACGGGTCCTTTGCGAAGCAAGCGGTCGTTATCAGTGCGTTCGGCGGAGGCGATGTAACGATGGCAAGGTCAAGCTCATGATGCTGTAGGGAGCTCATCAGCTCAAACGAATACGCCGTAACAATTTCGACGACGAGATTCTTGTGAAGGCGTAACTCGATCGAGCGCAGCATTTCGATCAAATTGAGAGGATGACATGTCGAAACTCCGATGCGAAGCCGATAGGACTCGTTATGCTTGGATTCGTGCGCTTCATGCACGGCCCTTCGAAACGCCTGCACGCTCTCCATTGCATGAGCAACGAACGAGCAGCCGGGGCCAGTGGTAACTACCCCACCGTTGCCGCGCTCAAAAAGGTGCGTCTGAATCCTACATTCGATTTTCTGGAGTTGCTTACTGAGGGCTGGTTCGCTCATCCCCAGGCGCTTAGCTGCCTGAGTCATATTGCCCTCTTCATGCAGGACAACGACCAATTCGAGATCGCGAATTCGACATTGGCCTGCGGTCATGACTTATCCATCTCGACGCACACGAATCCCTGTGCATCACCAAGGCAAGCCGGGAGGTCTCATTCGTCACTGATTCCACCCGAAGATGACGAGCAAGTAAAAAGCGGTTTGTACAGCCCTCGACCATATCTACTGCAATTTGACACGATAATTGCGATTTAGTTTTGCCTCAAACGAAAATTGTTTCTTCGGCCCTCAAACTGGCTCCTGTTGACAAGCTCCCCGGACGAATCTGATCAGACCGACTGCCAATCCCAAAAAGTTATCGCCAACTTCCAAAAGGTTATTGGACAGAAGGGCATGAGCTGAAGCAGGGTAGCGGAAAGGGGCGCGCAGAAATTCTTGGCGCTCACCGTGACCAGAGGAGGTCAGAAGATGAATACCCAGACTGACGGACTCGACGAACACATCACCATTCCGAAGCGCCCTCCTGCTTCCGAGGTGTTCGTCCCAGAACCCTTGCTGGACACGGACCAAGCGGCAGCAATTATGCACATCCACCCAAAAACGCTACAGAAACTGGCACGGCGCGGCGTGATTCGCGCCATACAGATTGGCAAGGTCTGGCGTTTTCGCGCATCCACCCTTGAAGAGTGGATTCAGCAAAAACTTGCCGGTTGATTGAAATCACATCTCGACCTCTGCCCCGTCTGGCGGTACTCTGGAATCAGTCGTCCGTTGCCGCCTGAACCAGGAGGATTCATGTTTAGGCGAACACGGTATCAACAAGGAAGCGTG
>Ga0302320_10021921_pt1 | contig 12651 bp, 8 predicted proteins | sample Bog_T0_3_FD_202130 | JGI IMG/M metagenome (GOLD analysis project Ga0302320, IMG submission 202130) | Peat permafrost microbial communities from Stordalen Mire near Abisko, Sweden - Bog_T0_3 | ecosystem: Environmental > Terrestrial > Soil > Wetlands > Peat | place: Sweden: Abisko, Stordalen Mire...
CTGCGTCCTGGTTGTCCGCTCAGGAAGGAAGGTCTTTGTTCTGGCCGCCGCCCAACAGTCCGATCTCCAGTCGCTCGTCGATGAAAATTTGCCCGCTTCGCTGAAGATCGATGCGACGGAAGGCGAAGTCTCGGTCCCGATGTATCTCGACCGCTGGGACAAATACGGATTTCGATTTTATTACGGCCCGCTCACCAAACCGAATGGACCCGATGGCAGAACGATAAAGACCGATTACGATCCGACGCAAGACTTCGATTTCGCTCAGGCATCGGGCCATGCCGGATTGGCCGTCTGGGAGGAACCGAATACACAGGACACCGCTGAAGGCATCATGAATACGCCCCATTGGGATTGGGCTCTGGCGGAAGCGACCAAACGCGGGCTGCCCTTTGGAATTAATTTCGGGATGGCGAATACCTGCTGGGAATTCAATCGAGACCGCGACCAAGAACTTCAAGGCCAGCCTGAGTATCTCGGCGGGTGGTACGGCCTGGTTGGGTCTGGCCCGATGGCCCTTTCCTGGAACGCCCCAAAAGCGGAGAACCTGATCATGGCGGAGATGCAGCAGACCGTGCGCAGATTCAAGGATACCGATAACGTCGTCAGTTGGATGGAGCCTCACGAAGAAAGCGGGCACGGCGCTGCCGATTTGCTCGTGGACTACGGTCCCCAGGCCGACATCGGCTATCGCACCTATCTCAAGTCCAAGTACGAACGCGTAAGTGTTGTGGCGCAACGTTGGTTTGGCGATCCCGGCGCGCTCAAATCGTGGGACGACGTCCACGTTCCCGAACTGGCCTCTTTTCTTGGCTGGAACAAGGACGCCATCGATCTCACCGGCCCGTGGCGCATCAACTTTCAGGCGCCTTACGACGCGACCTCGGCGTCGCTGCAACTGGACGATTCCGCATGGCCGGTCCTGCCTGCCCCGGGCAACGCCTGTACGCTTTCCCTACCGCGCGCTCCGGCCGTCTATCGCCGCCACATCAATATCGATCCCTCCTGGCGCTCGGCTCATGACCACGTTTGGCTTTATGTCTGGGACCTCAACGACAATCGTGGATTGGGTAATGCCGGCTACGGTTTCCCTCCGGGCAAGTTTGTCCAAATTTACGTCAACGGCCAATCGATGCCGGAAACGCCGCCCAAGCGGGACGAGGCCCACTGGTCAGCAGTCGATGTCACCTCCACGTTGACCTCGGGAGACAACCTCATCACCGTACTGCTGCCATGGGGGTTCTTCAACTATCGCGCTTATCTTTCGCCGCATCCTCCGAAGCAATATCCCGAACTTGGCCCGCAAATGAACGCACGTTGGGTCGACTTTTCCGATTGGAACGCCTGGGCACGCGGCCAGGCCCTGCTGCGAGGCGTGAAAATGATTCGTCAGATCGATCCCAACCGCCCGATCACAATGGCCTCACCGGATACCTACGCCAGTGAAATCAAGCCGATCTGCGAGGACTACGGCTGCGTCTATCATAACACCGGGTACATGGCCGGCTTTTGGGCCAATTGGCATTGCATGGACATGGCCAATGCCGGGCTGGCCACGGATGCGGAACCGGGCAATGGCGCCTACACGCTGCTTGCCTTCAAACAATATCTGGGCCGCTGGAGCACCGAGGGCGTCCAGGGCGTCGATTATTTTCAGCACATCGGCGACATCCTCTGGAAAGACGATATTCGCGACTATTTTAAGCAGACACTCAACCTCTGGCATGTGATAGGCAAATATCACACGCCCAAGGCTGAGGTCGCCATATTGGAAAGCAACCGGGACTTCCACCGCCTCCTCTATTTTCCGTGGAGGCCCGATCCGAAAATCGCTCCCCTCGGAGGCATTGGCCCCGTGCGCGTCAACGAATGGCTGCTCGACACCTGCCCCGTGGAACGAATCCTCGAGGGTGATTTCCAGCGGCCCAACGTCAGTTCCTACAAGATCATTTTCGACACCAACACCGTGATCATGGATAAGTCACTTGTTGATGACATCGAGAAGTGGGTTCGGGCCGGCGGCATCTTTGTGACCTTCGGACAAACCGGTCGGCATACACCCACCGAAATGGATTCCTGGCCCATCGCGCAACTCACCGGATACTCGGTTATCAAAACAGACGTCGGCGGCGCGCAACCTACCAATCTTGTCCCCAATCAGCCGATCTTGAAGGACCCCTACTGGTCCTCAGCCCACAACAATGCCTACGGCATGTCGCTGCATAAAGAAAAACCCGAGTGCCAGGACTTGCTGCTGTGGAAGGATGGCACCACGGCCATCGGCACGCGGCCACTTGGCAAAGGTTACGTGATTGATCTCGCCGCGCCCACAAACGCACCACAAGTTCTCAAAGACATCGTGGCTTGGGCCGGAATTACCACTGTGCCTGCCACGGTGGACGGCGTGCTGATGCGTAATTTCGTCAGCAATAACGGACTCTATGATGTGTGGTCGATGTGGAACCAAAAGGACGCCCCCACGTCAACCGACCTGATCTTCCGCAACGGCCGGCACCCCGCCACCGCCATTGACGTGAAGACCGGCGCTTCCATTGCTGTACAATCCGACGCCAACGGCGCGAAAATCGCCGGCCTGGCCTTTGAACCCTGGGAAACGCGGGTGTTCCTGACACCTCGCTCGGAAATTGCGCAGGCGCCCACGCGCTGGTTTGAATTGCAGCGCGGCTGGTGGCAAGGCACGGCTGATCCCGGCCCTCCCCTCGCTCCCTTCGAGTCCAAGCTCTCTCTCCCACTTACCGATGCTGACTGGGCCTTCAGGCCGCTCGACTCCGTTCCGGAAAAAACACAGCCTCCCGATTCGACTGCCTTGGCCGATCCCAAGCTGGACGATTCGAGCTGGAACAAGCGTCGATTCGAAGTCTTCAACCGCCCCGGTGATCCCGTGATCACCCATGCCATGTTCCGAAAGCATTTTACCATCCCTGCGGAGTGGAAAAATGGCACATTTGTTCTCTGGGCTGAACCAGGAGAAACGGCCACCCAGGAGCGAGTCTTCCTCGACGGCAAACTTTTGGAGCGCGCCACCGAAAAAGGCGGCGATATAACCGACGCGTTGAAAGCGGGCGGCGCACATGTGCTCGCGATTGAAGCTTGGGACCAGAAAGCTGTGATCGGCCCCGTTAGTGGTAGTTGGATCGCTTTCAAGCCCACTCCGGCATTTCATCAGGACCTTGCCGGAAATTGGGACGTCTCGCCCGACGCGCTCCACTATATGACCTCGCATCTGCCTGGCCCGTTCGAGAGCAAAATGGCTAGACGGGTCGTGAGCGTTGACGCATCGCAAGCCCAGCGAAATGTCATTGTCCACATCGCCATGAGGAAAAATAACGTCCCCTTCGGTGGCGTGATTGTGAACGGTCACCTCGTCTCCCACGTATTTTGGAATATCCTCCGAAACTTTGATCTCAACGTCACTCCCTGGATCAAATTTGGCCAGGACAATGAAATCATCTTTCCGGGAGTAACGGCTAAAAGTGTCATCAGCGAAATCGCCCTCGATTACTATGACAGGAACACCTACCCGTAATTGACCTAAGCGGTCAGATCACTTCCAGGTGATCGCGGCTGCCGAGCGCCGGGAATGGCGTGTGCGGCTCGGCCTGATTTCCACCGTGATCCTGGCATGCTTGCGAAAAGGCATCGGGAAGTAACAGTTGAAGCCGCCCGAGGGATTCACGTTGATCGGCAGCGCCAGGATGTTGGTGCGGGTCTTCCAGCCGTTGCAGAAGAAATCGCCGACCGGGACCTCGACGCTCGGCGTCTCCTCCCCGTCCCAATAAAAACGCAGAATCAGGTCGCGGTAATTCCCGGGGCCGGTAGTGATCCAGATATGCTGGATGACGCCGGGACCGTCCACATCCATGAGGGTGGTGGTAGATTGCTTTGGAAGGGTAATGCACGGGCGGACCTTCCAGCCGCGCCCGAGGTCGCGCGCGCATGGGTTTGCACCGTCCCATTTCTGGCCGATCCTGGCCACCTCGGCCTGGGGCGTGGCGCTCAATTCGGCCATGCCTCCCTTGCCTTTTTCACCGTACACGTTTTCCGCCGTGATGGATCGGGTCACGGCGTTGGAGAGTTTCATGATGTTGTCGAGAGCCATACGAATTTCAGATTAGGTTTTTGATTTGGGGAATTCCGAGTTGGGTTTCCACCCATGGCCTGCACGGGCGCGGTTCTCGGGATATTCTCTTTCCGCGCCAGTTTCGCAAGCGCGCTTTCAAGCCGCGACGGTCGGATCCCTTACAGGGCGAGTCGCGGTGTTGAACATGAAGGTTTTCACCGACGAGTTTTCCTCGATCAGGGCTTGGCAGTATCAAAAGGTCGGATCGTTTGGTTTCATGAACGCTGTGCGGCGTCAATCACAGGTAGCGCCCGTGATTGGCCGCGATCTCTCTCAAGCGTCTAAGGTCGAGTGTCTGCCGTGCTACCACCATTTCGAGAAAGGAGCGTTCTGTACCCGAGAGATACCGTTCTGCTGCCAGCAGATTAGCGGCAAGTTCGACGTATTCGCAAGAGTCGCAATTCTCCTCCTTCGACTCACCCTCATCAGAATCGAAAAGAAAACCGTTCATAGCGCCGACGCTACCCTTGGATCGGAAACTGCGTCAACCAGCCCGATCAATGGTTGCAGATCTTGTCGGGCACGGTTGAAAAGCCGTTGTTCTTCGGTGCGAACTTGCCCCGTTGCTGAAGAAAAGCGATCAGCACGGCGGCGGTCATGTTTTCCGCAGAACAGGTGCGGAACCGCGCGTCGGATCCAAACCGGGCATGAATCGCGGCTTGGAGTGAGACCCGGGTGAATGCATCGCCGGATTCAACCATCATCTTCATGACCTCATGGCCGTCGATTTATTCTGTCATGGAATTGGAATCGATCATGGGCAATGTCCCGACAGTAATCGGCCGAGCGGATTCAGCCAGTCAAAACGCTCGACTGGTTTTCACGGAATCGGCCCATTTGCACGCGGTCCATGAAGCACCACAGGCTCATAACCTATGAGGCTGAGGCGGCACGTATTTCGCAGCCGGTTCCGCGGCGCTGGATTACCTCACATCAAGACGCGCAACCCCGATCCGATCGTCAGCCATCCCGTAATAAACATCGAAGCGGGTCGGCAAGCCGAGATCGTCACGCCGGTCGATTCCGGTCGGAAAAACGACGTTGGCGATAATCCCCGCGCGTTCCTGCGGCAATTCTGGAGTCAGCACCGGGTCTGGCGATCGATAGAGGATCACGCGAGGATCCTTCTCAGAGAGCACCATCACCCCGGCCGAGTAGCGTAGCTTGTGGTCCGCCATTTCGCTCACGCCGTGGTAAATGATCAGCCAGCCGAGCGGGGTAAGGATCGGAGCAGTGCCGCCACCGATCTTGAGCCGCTCCCAGGGCGCAACGGGCGCGGCGAGCCGGTGATGCGAGGTAAAGTGGCAAAGGTGACATGGCGTGTCGTCCTCAATGGCGATGGAACGGTAGGAGATCCAGATGCTTTCCCGATGGATATCCACCGCCTCAGATCCCTCGGTGCCTGCCTTTTCCTCTGGACGGGTCCCTGGAAATAGAGGCCGGTGGACAAGCGCCAGGGACGGTTGTCCCGATGGATTGGGAACGGCGACCGGGAAGACGCTGGCGTCTTTATTGTCGATGCCATCGAACTCAATGCCGTCATAGGGCAGGAAGGTGGCCAGCCCAAGCCGCCGCCAGTGGAACAAATCCTCCGATACGGCCAGGGCGATCCGGGGCCCGTGGGGCGAAAGCGCCGTGTAAGTCATGACATAATGCCCAAGCGGTTCGACAAATGTGACTCGCGGATCCTCGCAGCCGCCGCTACCGTCCGGTCGCAGTTCGTAATCGGCTTCAGGCTCCAGTGCGATGCCAAGCCGCTCGACTCCGGACGGGTCGCCAGCCTTGTTGAACTGAATCCGGGCGATGCCGATGCGCGAATAATTGCCCCGTGCGACGAGCCGCGGAAACAGGTAAGGTCTGCCATCCGGGCCACGAACGGCAGCCGGATTCAGAACGCCTTCGGCCTCGAACGGATTGCCAGGCGCCGGCTCCATGATCGTTCTCAGGCGATGCAATTGGAAACTAGGCATTGATTCTCCCCAGGGGGCACTTCGTCCAGACGATTGAATACCTTACGTCCCTTGCCCAGCAGCCGCAAGCTGCTCCCGATGACGGATACAACGTTTGGGATCATCGAACCTGGCACTGCCAGGGATCGATCAAAGTGTACCAGCATTTCGCCCCTGGATTTCAGAGTCTGCGGGACCGAAATGCAGCGATGTGAAGGAGGAGTGAGTGCGACTAGCTTTCCGTACCGGATTTGAGTTGCTCGCATATCGCCGCGCCGCACTGTGTATCGCAGAGAAAATCGAAGCCCTCGATCTTCATTGTCTCATTATCGTATTCGGGCGGGCGCGCATGACGGCGTTCCGCAGCGGAAAAAAATCAGCCAGGCGCGCGGCTCGGCTGATCTGGATTGCTTCAACTGGCGATGTGAGCCCGGTTACTTGCCGGCCGCGGGTGTAGGGTTCCCGGCGCTTTCCCCCTTGGCCATGCCCTCGATCATATCGAGATGGCTCGTGATCACTGGCAGCGTGTCCTCCGCAAATTGCTTCAAATCCGGATTCTTCGCGCTGGCGACCTCTTCGGTAAAGAGCGCCTTGTCCCCGATGTGCGCCTTTACCATGGCGTGTACGTAAGCCTTGTCGAACTCCGTCCCGGTCTCCTTGGAAAGCTTGTCGATCAGCGCCTGCTGCTCCGCATTCGGCTTGTTCGGGATGGTCAGCTTATCCTTGGTGGCAACCGCCGTCAGAGCGTCGTTCGCCTTGCCGTGATCGGTCACCATCTTCGCCCCGAAATCCTTCACGTCCTGGCTCCCGCCATTCTGCTGCGCGAGTTTGCCCAGTTCCACTTCCGTCAACCCGCCCGCCGCCGCCTTTTTGGCAAAGACCTCGTCGGTCAATTTGTGATGATGCTCCTGTGCTGAGGCAGAATGGGAGAGCCCCACCACAGCGCCCAATGCCAGCATATAAAATAGCAATTTGGCTTTCATGTGTGTGTCAATCTCTTCGGGCGGCGGCAAGGATCCGGTTGCTTTCCGAGGGCATCTGGAGATTACGGAGGGCATCACTTCTGTGGGCATTCCTTTGGTCACGGTGGGTTTCATTGGGGGAGGTTTCCATGGAAATGACGGCGGATTCCATGGCGGCGGTGGTCACGGGGGAGGAGGAGGTCGCCGTTAGGTTCGGGATTCCGGTCGAACCTGAACCGATCCTTGCTCAAACGGCAACCTCGATGAAGGGATGGTCGCGAGCTTTTGAAAATCGAGTTCGTGACCGTAACCGCTGTCGTGAGCGAAACGGCAGGTCAGGTAAGTGATGCCCCGGGCTTGACCGCCGGTGAAGCCGTTGCGCGTCTTGCAGAGTTTGCAAATCTCGGTGACCGCGTTTCGCTGGCAATTGTCAGCGATGAAAAACCTGAGCGGGACGACCGAGAGTCGTGTGAGATGCGATACTCGAGTGTGCTACTGATTATTGCCATTCTTCTTCTGCTCCTTTGGGGCGGTGGTTTTGCTTTTCATGTCGCCGGTGGCCTCATTCACCTCCTGCTCCTAATCGCGATTGTGGTATTTATTCTCCACTTCGTCCGGGGCGGGAGAAGCGTTTGAGTCGATTCCGGTCACGGTTGGTGCGTTAGCCATCACGATTGAGCCTTAATTCACCTTCTATGAAGTTTACTGCTCTTATCGGGGTGATTCTGATCGTTCTCGGCATCGCGTCCCTCGCCTATCAGGGCATTACCTACACCAAGAAGGAGACGCTGGTGAACATCGGCCCCATCCATGCCGAAGCCGAGCGCCAGCACACCATACCGCTTCCGCCAATCATCGGCGTAACCGCCGTGGTGGGAGGTATTGTCCTATTGGTCCTCGGAGCGCGAAATACGGCCTGAAAGCCGACTTGAATGCAATTGGTCTGGCGATTTTAGCGGTACCCGACACGGCAGCGAGATGTCAGCGTTAGAGGTGTTGGCACTTGTGAACAGTCCAATCGTTGAAGCTCCCAGGCGCTGTGGAGCCGTACGCCCCTCTGGATGGCGCAAAGAGCGAAACTAAATGACGCGCAACAAATACAAGATGAGCAGGATTATGAGGATCGTGCCGAGACCACCACTCGGCCCATAGCCCCAATTCCGGCTGTGCGGCCAGGTCGGTATCGCTCCGATTAACATGAGAATCAGGATGATTAAAAGTATGGTAATCATACTTTGGAATCGGTACGGCCAAGCGCCGTGCATGCAAGCAGCCCACGACACGAACAATCTCGACCGTTGCCATCTCGGACCTGAGGATCGACACGAAAGCGGCCTGCATAAAAATCGCCATAGCGATGGTCCGACTTGTGCGAGATGAGGCACGTTACATTGGCGGTTTATTGCATGTCACGCGTATCGGGTGTGGCAGGTTCGATATCGTCAAAGAGCCACGGCGGGGATCTAAGAGAATTATAGGCCGTATGAAATGGGCATCCGCGCCCCGCGAAGGTCGATCCCGTCGGTCAGCATCGCCAGCGCCTCCGGCGCCAGACGCAGCTTTCTTTGCTCCGGCTCCGCGCTCCTGGGCCACGAGAAGCTCCCGCGTTCCAGCCGTTTACTCAATAGCCACAGGCCCGTGCCGTCAAAGTACAGCATCTTCAGCCACGTGTGCCGCCGATTGGAGAAGACGAAGATCGCCCCTCCCTGCACATCCTCGCCCAGCCGCTCGCTCACCAGCGCCAAGAGCCCGTTGAACCCCTTGCGCATGTCGCACGCCTCCAGCGCCACAAAGATGCGCAAGGAACCGGTGAAGCTCAGCATGCCCGGCTTTCCCTTTAGGCGGCTGCCATGTTCCGCAGCACCTCGGCGGCAAGCGCCGCCGACAGCGGATCGGCGATCTCCATCCGCGCCCCGCCGCTCAAATGCACCATGAGGACTCCCCGCTTGGGCGGTTGCGTGCTTTCGCCCTCCACCAGTGCTTCCACCCATTGAATCCTCTTGGCCTCCGTTCCTGCCGGCCCCTGGCCGGCAGCGGCTCTGCGTCGCCGCTGCAACCATCCACAAAGCGTCTGGTACTTGATCCCAGCCCAAGCCGCGAAACGCTTCCCGGTCATTCCGCTCTTATCGAACTGCGCCAGCAATGCGTCCCGTCGTTGCGCGCTGACCCGAACCCGCCCACGCGTATCCACCGGCAACATCTCACAGGTCGCTATCGTACTTGTCGTATCTATCATACCGACCCCAGTATGACACTTATGCACTCCTCAGCCAGTGGTGCTATAAATTACGCTTACGGTATTATGACGGCGGCTGGCTGATTATTGCGTGCTTATCCGGTTTACGCATACAACTTCAACCCGTTGGGGCAGGAGCAATTCCGACTCTGGCCTAATTTCAGGCTTTGAGAGCCCATTGACTCAAAGCCGAGCCGCGCTAGGAGGCCGGTTGCGGTTTGTCGTGCGAAATCGCGATGTCTCCCCAAAATGCAATGGAGTCTTCGCTGCCATTCCCAAATCGTTTCATGGCCCGCTGGATAGGCCAACATAGGCCGCCATCAGGAAGTCGCAACATTACGTTCATTTCTGCCTCCGGGTCTGATTCGTCGCCGATCCAATCACCGCCAACCTGTCTGCGGATAACCTCTCCGGCGTACGAACCCAGAGCGAAGATGCGTCCGCCTAAACCTTCCGACAGCAATCCGCCTGGTTTGGCTGCGCCGTTTTGGCTGTGCTCGTCAAAGAAGCGATCAATCTCGCGCAAACTTTGGACCGAGAAATCTGCACGATAGCCTGAACTCTGTAAGGCGCATGATATCCAATCAGCGCTTGCGAGAACATCGTCAATGATCCTGCCCACGGTGGTTTTCGATATCTGAACGCAGCGAGACGCCGACCCTAGATTTAGGGGTTGTATGCGTCAACCGGATAAGCACGGGTTATTGAAATCAGTTCATCCGGCGAAAGCGACACTGGCGGGATGGTGATAAGAGTGAAGCAGAGTTTGGCTCAACAAGGATACTACAAGGGTCATTTTACTGAGACCATAGGCATGCACACCCGTCAGGCAATATCTAATTATGAGTCTGATAAAGGATTGCCGGTGAATGGACAAATCGATGGCCCCCTGATTGCATCGCTTGGACTGGAATAATTTTGCAAAATTGCCAACAAGGAGAAGGGTCAGGTATGGTAAAACATACTTGGCTCTCTTTTTTGCACGTAAGCGTCAGCCATAGCGCCTCTGGCGCACCTCTCTGGTTGGAGAAGAGGAAGTATTGAAGACAGCGTCGCCTTTACAAATTAACGATAAGGAGCGGACAGGACGCACTCTTGATTAGCGCGGCTGCACTGTCACCAAAGTGCAATGGGTTCCCGGGCCATGCCTTAGTTCCGAGGACGATAAGTTGGTGATTGCCAAGGGTCACCTGTCGGAGAATCTCATTCTCTTTTGCCGGACTGATACGGGCTTTGGACATCACCTGGACGCCTTCGCGAAGCCCGAGAGCGATGATGTCTAAAAGCAATGCGCGACCGGTGCGAAGCAACTGATGTGAGTGCCGCAGCAACTCGTTTTCAGTGGGCGGAGCGGAGATGTTTAACGCGGTGATCGTAGCGTCGCAACCTTTGGCAATAGCCACTGCCACCTCTGCTCCAAACCGCGAGTAATCCGCCCCTGTCGTAGGCACCAGGATGGTTTTCAATGATGTTGCGGGAGCACAGCGGGCCGCGCAATGGAGAGAGATTGCGACAGGGCCAGCGAATTCGCGGACGATCTTTTCAATGGTATGGGAAACGCCAGATGTTCCCGCCTTTGATCCCGCGTCGAGGCCGAGAAAAAGAAGCCCGTAGCCGTTCTTTGCCTCCGCTAGGATCGCTTTGGCTGCAGCATCGTCCGGCGAACCATCTTGCGATTCAAAAGGTAGAACCGATACCAACTCTCGAACTGGAATTCTTTCGGTTTTGGCTCCTTCCGCAGCCGCTTCAATGGGATGGTATGCCGCATCTTTTTTCTCTGCGACGCGGGCTTTGTCCATGGCTTCCACGGCGCCTGCGGCGTTTTCTGCAGCTTCGATTAGAGCTTCGGAAGCCGATGAAGTAGTCCTGCCTTCCTTTTCCTTCGTCCCCATGTCAATGACAGTCGTCGTTAGATGCCGCGCACCGATGAACCAGCCGGCAAGCAGGCAGGCGAGCCGTCCATTGTCGCTTGCATCCAACCCAACCAGGACACGCTCCAGCTTTGGCATCAAATCGTTCTCTTCTGCAGCCTCTGATTCAAGCCGGGCCTTTTCCTCATCCCGCACCGGCACCCGCGTCAGCGCCCAGCGGAGGAGCGGCGGCATGCAGAGGGTCGTCACCACAGCCATGAGGACGATGATGGTAAACAACTGCTGATTCAACACGCCCATTGTCAGGCCAATAGTCGCGAGGATGACTTCGGTGGAGCCTCGGGCGTTCATGGCAAAGCCGACCGCCAACGCTTCAGGGTGGTTCAGACGCGCCACACGACTCCCGAGATAGCAGCCGCCCAGTTTTCCAATGCTCGCGATGGCAATAAACAGAACCGCGAGTCCGAGCAAATGCGGGTCCGTGAGGACTTTGAGATCAATGGAGAGGCCCGCCACGCCGAAGAAGACCGGCATGAATAAAGCAACGATCAATCCCCGCAATTCCTCTTCTATGTGCTTTGTCAGAATAGGCGACTGGCCGATTATGATACCGCTCACGAACGCCCCGAGCACAGTGTGAACGCCGATGAAATTAGTCACCAGAGCCAGCACAATCATGATGACCAGGATGACGCTGATGACTGACATCTCGCTGACGAAGTGATCGTTCGTCCAGCGAATGATTCTGGCGACCAGGCGGCTTCCGATCGTGAAGGAGAAAATCAAGAATGCCGCCGTGCCAAGAACGCTAAAGAGTACGGGGCCGAGGACAATCCGCCCTTGCGATGCCAGACCGCTGATCAGCGCGAGGATGATCCAACCCGTGGTGTCATCAAGAATCGCGGCGGCGAGGATTACCTGACCGAGGTTTCGTCGGAGAAAATCCACCTCGCGCAGCACGGCAGCGACGATTTTGACAGAGGAAATGGATAGCGCAGTGGCAATGAAAAGCGACGTGAGCAAGCGCCGGTTTGGATCGGGCAATATGCTGTCTGGCAGCAGTTGGCCAAGCACGTAGCCACAGACAAAAGGAATGACGATTCCGGCGCTGGAGGTGATGGCTGCCGTACGGCGCACCCGTTTCACGAGCGCGAGATTCGTCTCCATGCCGGTGAGCAGCAGCAGCAAGAGCACGCCAAACTCCGAGACCGCATTGAGCATTTGCCGGTCGGAGGCAATGGGTGGAAAAATCGCCTGCTGCGCCGTCGGCCAGATCCCGCCAAAGAGGCTCGGACCGAGAATGATCCCAGCCAGCAGTTGGCCGATCACAGCAGGCTGGCCGATGCGTTGCATCCATTCGCCGAGCAACCGGCCGACCACGATAAGCAAGACGATCTGGACGAAAAAGATGGGGACTTGTGGCTCCCCGTGGCTTGCTGCGATTGAGATCGATATGGGATGTGAAAGCAAACAGATCATTTCGAACGAATCT
>Ga0302320_10021925_pt1 | contig 12648 bp, 11 predicted proteins | sample Bog_T0_3_FD_202130 | JGI IMG/M metagenome (GOLD analysis project Ga0302320, IMG submission 202130) | Peat permafrost microbial communities from Stordalen Mire near Abisko, Sweden - Bog_T0_3 | ecosystem: Environmental > Terrestrial > Soil > Wetlands > Peat | place: Sweden: Abisko, Stordalen Mire...
CGACGTGAAGCACTACAGCCTCGGCTACGACCAGCCGCACACCACCGGCTACGGCATCGGCGCAGACCTGTTCGCCAACAAACTCGCCGAACTCAGCAACGGCAGCATGGTCATCGACCAGTTCCCCGGCGCCCAGCTTGGCCAGGAACCGCAGATGCTGCAAAAGATCCGCACCGGCGACATCGACTTCATCTTCAGCGCCTCCGCCAACGCCGCAACGATCTCGCCCGAATCCGGTGTTCTGTCCATCCACTACCTGTTTCGCTCCGAAGACCACCTCGTCCGCGCCATCGCCGACCCGCGCCTCGCCGCCGCGCTCAGAAAGATGTTTGCCGACACCGTCAAGGACGCCCACTTCCTCGTCCCGCTGACCCTCGGCCTGCGCGACCTCTACGGCAAGAAGGAAATTCATTCCATCGCCGACATCAAGGGCCTGAAAATCCGCGTCCAGGCTACCCCCACCGAGGACGCGATGTTCCCCGCCTACGGCGCCCAGACCGTCCACATGCCGTTTGGCAGCGTCTATACAAGCCTCCAGACTGGCGTCATCGACATGGCCGAGAACGGCGTCAACGTCTATGACAGCAACAAGCACTACGAAGTCGCGCCGATCATGTCGATGACCGGCCACGAGGCCAACGCCAACCTGCTCTGGTCCAGCGGCAAACTGTGGGACTCGCTGACCCCGGAACAGAAAACCTGGGTCGAGGCCGCCGCCAATGAGGTCGCCACGAAAGAACCCGCCCTCGCGGTCGCCCTCGAACACAAATCCCAGGCCAAACTGGAAAAGCTCGGCGTGAAATTCGTCACCGACGTCGACAAATCCGGCTTCATCGCCGCGGCCAAACCGTTGCAGGACAAGATCGCCTCCGACCTCGGCCCGCATGCGACCGAGATTCTGGAAATCTGCCGCACCATCCAGTAATGACCGCGCCGATCGTCCTTGAAACGGACCGTCACCTCAAATGGCCCGCTTTCGACCGGCTGGAATACGCCCTGATGATCCTGTGCGGAATCTGCCTCACCGGCTTCACCCTCTCCACCCTCATCGACGTTGTCACCCGCGAATCCGGCCATCCCCTGCTGTTCCTCCAGGAAGTCACCTCGACCTTCTTCACCTACGGCGTCTTCGTCGGCGCCTCGGTCGCCACACGCCGTAACGATCACCTGTTCCTCTCCGCCCTGACCGAGAAAATGACCGGCGCCACCCGCCGTTTCTTCGAGGTCTTCAACCGCTCGGTCGTCCTGCTCGTCGGCCTGTTCATGGTCTGGTTCGGCTGGCAGAACGTCATCACCGGTTTGGGCAGTTTCCGCATGCCATCGATGCTGCCGATGTCTTATCTCTACCTCGGCATTCCGATGTGCGGCGCCCTCGTCGCTCTGTTCTCCCTCGAACAGATCGTCAACGGCCTGCGAAATGGCTTCACCCCCATCATCGGCGACGGTCCCGCCCGCGATGTCAGCGCAGGCGCCGCGGGCGACATCGGCCTGTGATCCTCTCCAACGCCCTCCTGCTCGGCCTGATGACCGCACTCTTCCTCACCCTCGGCTACCTCGGCGTCCCGGTCGCCTTCGCCCTCATCGCCGGAGTCCTCGTCGGCACCGCCTTCACCCCCATCACCCTGCAATCGATGATGGCGCAACTCTTCAACGGCATCGATTCCGAGGCCCTGATGGCCATCCCGTTCTTCCTCCTCGTCGGCGAACTGATGACCTCCGCCAACGTCGTCATCCGCATCGCCGAACTCTCCCAGGCCCTCGTCGGCCACGTCCGAGGCGGCCTCGCGCAGGTCACCACCGTCTTCTCGATGTTCTTCTCCGGCATGTCCGGCTCCTCCTCCGCCGACGTCGCCGTGCTCTCCCGCACCATGGCCAAGCCGATGGCCCGCGAGGGCTACCGGCCGGAGTTCACCGCCGCCCTCATCGCCGCCGCCTCCACCATCGCCGCCCTGGTGCCCCCGTCGATCATGGCCGTCGTCTACGGCGCCATCGGCAACGTCTCCATCGCCGGACTGTTTCTGGGCGGCATCGTCCCCGGCCTGTTCATCGGCTTCGGCCTGATGATCTATTGTTACTTCTTCGGCCCGCGCGGGTTCCAGCGCCCGCGTGCCACCTTCCCCCAGCTCGTCACCGCCGGCCGCGCCGCCGCCCTGCCCATGATGATTCCCGTCATCTTGCTCGGTGGCATCATGACCGGCTGGTTCACCCCCACCGAAGCCGGCGTGATCGCCGTCGCCTATATTTTGCTCATCGTCATCCCGATCCTCAACCCCGCCCACCTGCGCAACGTCCCGAGGGACTTCGTCCTCGCCGGCATGATCTACTCCCTGCCGCTGATCACCATCGCCGCGGCCACCGCATTCGGCTGGATGCTGGCCTACCTGCGCGGCCCGATCGTCGTCTCCGGCTGGATCGGCGCCATCGCCGGCGACAGCGCCATCCTGACCATGTTCTGCCTCGTCATCGTCTTCGTCATCGTCGGTGACTTCATCGAACCCGTCCCCGCCATCATCATCTTCATGCCCGTGGTCAACGCCCTCACCGATCAGGCCAGCATCAACCCCGTCCACATGGGCGTGGTCCTCATCGTCACCCTCGCCTTCGGCCTGATCACCCCGCCCTACGGCCTGGCATTACTGATGGCATCCAAGTTCCTCGACGTCCGCTTCTCCGGCGCACTGAAAGCCAGCCTGCCGATCTACCTCATCTTCTTCGCCGCGATCGCCTTCACCATCTTCCTGCCCGAGGTGATCCTCTGGCTCCCCCGCCACGTCTTCCCGGAATCCGTCGGCTGCTTCAAATCGCCGACCGGCCCGGGATACATCTGCCCGTAGCGACCGTTCAATTCCGGGCTAATCCCGCCCCGTATCGCTGAACGGAATCATCCAAACCACGTAGGATGCGCCGCCGATCGGCACCAGCAGCGACTTGTCGATATCGTCCAAAAACGTCAGCTCATCGAGCATGCTCTCCAGCTCATATTCCGCATAAATCTCCTCCGCCACATCTGCGCGGTAATCCACCGCCAGAGTGGCGGGATTGAGCCGCACCGCCACCACGCGATGCGGCGCGGTACCGATGTCCGCCGCGCCGCCCAGCAGGATCGTCGGGTCCTCCGGTGGTCCCTCCTCCGTCAGCTCGGACGGCCAGCGCAGGTCCGGCAATGGAATGGCCATGGCGCTCTCTCCTTCATTTCCCCGGATAGATCTGTATGCTCCTTGCCACCGTGTCCGCCACGATTTCCTTGGTCACGACCCCCAGCACCCGCTCGGTGCCGCCGTCCCGGCTGACCACGATCGCCATCGTCGCGTGCTGGTTCCACATCGTGGTGATGACGTCGAACGCAACCTCGTCCTCCCCCACGACAGTGAACCGGGGCTGCACCAGATCGCCCAGCCGCACCTCGGCGGCCGCGACTCCCAGCGTCCGACGCAGATCGGTGTTCACCCGCAGTCCGCCAATCACCGTGCCGCCGCGGGTCACCACCACATGCCGCAATCCGCCTTCCCGTGCCGACAGCGCCAGGAACCGGCCGAACAGCGTCGCCTCATCCAGCACCAGCACATCGCGCTCCATGATCTCGCCGGCGCTGCGCACCAGAAAAATGTTGGCATGCAGCGCCTTCGGGATCGGATGCCCGCGCCGCGTCAGCTTCATGGTGTAGATGTTCTCCGCCGACAGCATCCGCCGCACCCCAAGCGCCAGCGCCACTGCCAGAATCATCGGCAGCACGATCTGGTAGTCCAGCGTCATCTCGAAGATCATCGTCACCGCGGTCATCGCCGCCCCGGTGCCGCCGCCGACCATGGCCCCCATCCCGACCATCGCGAACGCCGGCAGGCTGACCGGCGCCCCCGGAGCCACCGCCAGCACCACCGAGGCGAAGGCCGCCCCGATCGCCGCTCCCATGAACAGCGACGGCGAGAAAATCCCGCCCGACGAACCCGACCCCAGGCTCACCGACGTCGCCAAAAGCTTCGCCAGGAACAGCATCAGCAGAAATCCCGCCCCGACGATCTGGCCATGCAGCATCGCCTGGATCGACGAGTAGCCGACGCCCTCGATATAATAATGCCCCTTCGTCACCCACAGTCCGTACATCAGCAGCCCGACCAGCAGCATGCCCGCGGCATGGCGGAGATAGCGGCCGGGAATCCGATCGAACCCATCCTCCATCCAGTGCAGCCCGCGGATGAACCCCGCCGCCGCAACCCCGGTCAGCGCTCCCAGCAATGCGTACAACACCAGCGTCACCGCGGTGCTGACCGTATCCGGGATCGGCCCCAGGTCGCGCGGCACGTTGAACGCCGGGTGATCGCCAAAAAACAGCCGCCCGATGAACGTCGCCGTCCCCGTCGCCACCGCAACCGGCAGGAACGTGTTGACGCTGATCTCCGGCAGCATCAGTTCGGTGGCGAACAGCACCCCGCCGATCGGCGTGTTGAACGTCGCCGCAATGCCCGCCCCGGCCCCCGCCGCCACCAGCGTGATCCGCTGCCCCGCCTGCATCCGGATTAGCTGCCCCAGAGTGGACCCCAGCGCCGCCCCGATCTGGATGATCGGTCCTTCGCGCCCGACCGCCGCCCCGGTCCCGATCGCAATCGCCGAGGCAATCGACTTCACCACCGCCACCACCGGCCGGATCACGCCCTGCTGGTAATAGATCGCGTCCATCACCTCGGGAACGCCGTGCCCCTTCGCCTCCGGCGCAAAATTCGACACGATCCAGGTCACCGCGATGCCGCCGATCACCGGTACCAGGATGATCCCCGGACCCCACGGATCGAACGGCGTGAACAGACTGGACTCATAGGCGAACGATGCCTGCCCGAGAAAAAACAGGTTGTGCACCAGTCCGATCAGCCCGCGGAATACCACCGCGCCGATCCCGGTAATGAGGCCAATAACCAGAGCGAGCAAAGACAGCGGCAGAAGTCGCAAATGCCGCGCGCTCACCTCATCCGCAGCAGCGAACGGTCCGGCTGGCGCTTTGGTCGCCGTCGCAACCGACGGCGCAGCCTCCGACGGTGCATCATCCGCTCGGGATAAGGGCGTTTCTTCGTCCATCGCGGCGCGCCTCTGGATGCCTGCGCAGCCGTAACGCCCCCAGACGGATCGGGTTGCCCGCCCGCGCGCCCGTCAATCGGGAATCACGCCGCCGCCCGCAGCGCCACCGCCATCACGTCGGCCCCTACGCCCGACTCGAACGCGGCAAAATTCGCCTCGAACCGTCCAACCAGATCCCGCGCCATCCTGTCGTACGCCGCCTTGTCCGCCCAGGACCGCCGCGGATCGAGCACCTCGTCCGGAATCCCCGGCACATGCGCCGGAATCGCCAGACCAAAATAAGGCTCCTTGCGGAATTCCATCTTCGTCAGCGACCCATCCAGCGCGCTCCGCAGCAGCGCCCGCGTATGCCGGATCGCCATCCGCGACCCAACCCCGTAGGGCCCGCCGCTCCACCCGGTGTTCACCAGCCAGCACGTCGCGCCATGCCGAGCGATCAGGTCGGCGAACATTTGCCCGTACACCTCCGGCCGCCGCGGTAGGAACGGATGCGCGAAGCACGTGCTGAACGTCGCTTTCGGCTCTTTCCCCAGACCCTTCTCGGTCCCCGCCACCTGCGCCGTATAGCCCGACAGAAAATGGTACATCGCCTGCGCCGGAGTCAGCCGCGAGATCGGTGGCAATACCCCGAACGCATCGCAGGTCAGCATGAACACGTTCGTCGGCTGCCCGCCCCGCCCGCTCAGATCGACATTCGGGATGAACTCCACCGGGTAGCAGGATCGCGTGTTCTCAGTCAGCGAAGCATCCGTCAGGTCCAGAACGCCACCAGCATCGCCGATCACGTTTTCCAGCACCGATCCGAACCGGTGAGTCGCCGCCCAGATCTCCGGCTCCGCCTCCGCCGACAGGTTGATCACCTTGGCATAGCACCCGCCCTCGAAGTTGAACGTCCCGTTCGGCCCCCAGCCATGCTCGTCGTCGCCGATCAGCTTGCGATCCGGATCGGAGGACAGCGTCGTCTTCCCCGTCCCCGAAAGCCCGAAGAACAGCGCCACATCGCCGTCCCCCCCGATATTGGCGCTGCAATGCATCGGCATCACGCCCTTCGCCGGCAGCAGCCAGTTCATCACCGTGAAGATCGACTTCTTCACCTCACCAGCATACTCGCTGCCGGCAATGATGATGATCTTCTGCTCAAACGACAGCGCGATCGTGGTGGACGAGCGCACCCCATCGATCGCCGGATCGGTATGAAACAGCGGCGCATGCAGGATTACATAGTCTGGCACGAACCCGTCCAACTCCGCCGCTGGTGGCCGGATGAACATGTTCCGCGCGAACAGCGCATTCCACGCCTGAGTCGTCACCAGCCGCACCCGCACCCGATGCTCCGGATCGGCACCGGCATACAAGTCCTGGGTAAACAGCTCCTGCCCCTGCAAATACGCCTGCACCCGGTGCTTGATCGTGTTGAACCGCTCCACCGGCATCCGCTGGTTCACTTTGCCCCACCAGATATCGGCGCTGACGGACGGCTCATCGACCACGAACTTGTCCTGCACCGACCGACCGGTATGCACGCCGGTTTCCACCATGAAGGCACCGTCCGCGGACAGCCTTCCTTCATCGCGCCGCAGTGCCTCGGCCACCAGCGCCGGCGCGGTCTGATTGGCCTGAACGGGGCGCGATGCATACACACCCGTCCCGGTCAGCGCCTCCGCGGCGTGTTTCTTCCAGGCGTGCTTGTTCGCGGGAGCGTGCGTCAACGGTTTGTTTCCTGCCTTAGCCAAAGATTTCAACGAGCCTCGCCCGCGTCGATTCAACTAGCCGCGAAGGGTCCGGTTCATACGCCACCACGAGCGTGGCATTTGTAAGAGGAACGAGCCGCAACGTCATGCTGTAGCGAACCGGCTAATTCAACGCATTGATCATTGTCAAGCTCAGCGGCGTGATCTGATCGGCGTGCCGCCGCGCCCAGTCATACCCCGGCACGGCCGCCATCATCCGCCCCTGCGCCTCGGTCAGTGCCGCCAGTGCGTCGGCATGATCCAGGGTCAGCACGCTCCCCCGATCGACCACCCTTCGCCCGTCGATGAACACCGAGTCAATCGCCCGGTCCGCCGCCGTATAGACCAGCGACCGCAGCGGATCACGCACCGGCTGCATCCACGGATTGGTCAGATCGACCAGCACCAGGTCCGCCTTCGCCCCCGCCTCCAGCCGCCCGATATCCGTCCGCCCAAGCGCCTGCGCACCCCCCACCGTCGCGGCGTGAAACACCTCGGTCATCGACGTCGCGGTGATATCCCCGGCAGCAATCCGCCCCAGTGTCGCCGCCAGCCGCATCTCCTCGATCAGGTTATGCGGCGCCACGTCGGTCCCCATGCCGATGTTCACCCCCGCCGCCCTGTACCGCCCGAAATGCTCCAGCATCTGGCCATAGCGCGCGAATGGCGACGGACAATGCGCAATGCTGACGCCGCTGCCGGCCAGAATCCCCAGATCGGTGCGCGAGTGCCAGTGCAGCCACGAGTGCGCATCGATGAAGATCGCGTGCCCCAGGATGCTGTTCGGCCCGAGTATCCCCAGGTCCCGCGCCCACTGCACCGGCGTGATCCCATGCCGGTGGGTCATCTCGTTGAACTCATTGACGCTCTGCGCGCAATGCACGGTGAACGGCAGGTTCCGCGCCACCGCCGCGTCGTAACTGTCCCGCAGCAGGTCCGCCGTACATGTATCGATCTGCGCCGGTGACACGATCCCGTCCAGCCGTCCGCACGGGTCTGCCCGCGCCGCCTCTATCACCGCCAGCGCCGCATCCAGCCCGCGCCGCCCCGCCGCCTCGTCCCATTCGTACTGCAACTGCCAACCATTGCTCAGATGCCACCGCGCCGAGGCATAGCTTGGCGCCAGGAACACCCGCAGCCCGGACCGCGCCGCCAGATCGATCCAGCCCTCATCGACTCCGGACAGGTCCGCCACAGTGGTGATCCCGCTCAGCAGCATTTCGCAATACGCCGTGGTCTTGCCGGCCTGCCGTCCCGCTGCATCCGGCCGGAAGGCGAACCCGCGCTCATACAGGCCCGACATGAACATCGCCGGCACGCCATGCTCCTCGCGGATGCCGCGGAACAACGGTTCCGTGCTGGGATGCGCGTGAATGTCCACCAGCCCCGGCATCACCATCAGCGCACGCCCATCGATCTCGCTGTCGGCCGGCCCATCATATAATCGTCCAACGAAGCCGATCCGGTCGTCCTCGAACACCAGGTCGCCGTCGCGCAGATAGCCATGCTGCCCGCGCGCGCGATCCCAGGCGACGATCCAGGCGGCGTTGCGGATGCAGGTGATCGGCATGGGAACGTCCTCGGCTGGCAGCGGCATCGGCCGACGGATCGGCCCCCTGGACCATGCGGGCCCTCACACCCGGGTTCAAGCACCGGGCCCCGGCGCACACCGATTCGCCGGCGCGCGCGCCGGTCGCTAACCTCCCGCCGGCAATGGGAGGAAACAATGACGACCGACGACCCGGTGGCCGGCGCCCGCGCAGCGATGGATGGCTTCATGGCAGCCTTCAACGCCGAGGACGCCGAAGCGATCCGCTCCCGCTGGTTTCACTTTCCGCATGTGCGGTTTCACAGCGGCGAGGTCACGCTGATGCAGCGTCCGGAGGATTTTCATAACCTGGTCTGGTCCCGTGCCGGCCAGGCGAAGGACTGGACACGCTCCGCCTGGGACTATGTCGAGACGATCGATGCCGGCCCGGACAAGGTCCATTTCCGTGTGCAGTTCACCCGCTACCGAACCGACGGCAGTCCCATCGGCAGCTATCGGTCGCTGTATATCGTGACGTTCCAGAATGGCCGCTGGGGCATCCAGGGCCGCTCGAGCTGGGCGGCTTAGCCCTCGGGCACGAACAATGTTCTTGATTTATTCCATTCGTTAAGATAAGAACAAATAGGGAATATACCTTGGAACCCCACCCGATCTGCCACCCGATCTGCCACCCCATCTGCCGCAAAACCGGACCTCCCGCCCACAATGTCAGAAACATCCACCATCCCGGCCGAACCGCCCCTTCGCAGTCCCTTCCTGGCGCGCATCATCCTCTTCCTGATGCCCTATTTCCTTCCAACCTGCCCCGATGCCGCGGCCGCCGCGCAGGAGATCCTCGAAACCATCGCCTCCTACGGCGTGGCATCCCGATCGGAGGTCATCAACGCCGCCCGCGTCATCGCCTTCAGTTTCGCCGCACTCGACACGTTGGTGGAGGCCAAGGAACCCGATCTGTCGCCCTCGCTGCGCCTCCGCCAAAAAAGCTGCGCCAACGGCCTCAACCGCGCCTGCCAGCAGAATGAGCGTCTGTTGACCGCGCGCCTGGCCCGTAATGCCCCTGACACGGCGCCGCCCCGTCCGGACCCGAAGCCGCCCGCCGAGCCCGCGCGTCAACAGGAACCGGTCAACGACGTTCCCGACGCCGAATTCCACAAGGAAATCGAGCAGGCCGAGGCCGCCATCGCCGCCTACCGCAAGCGCAGCGGTGCCCCCGAAGCCCCGAGATTGCATTCGCACCCCATCTCGCCCGAGGAGGCAGCAACGACCACGCAAGCGTGGGGCAGGGCGATGATGGATGTCCTCACCGAGATGGGCATGCCCATGCAGACCTTTCCCCCGGCCTGACCATCCCGCAGCCGGAGCCCACCCCGCTGGTATAAGCCACAGCCCTGACCGTATCATCACGGACAGTGTCAGGGAAACCAAGCGGCCCATGGCAGACAGCGACGATCGCGACGACACGGAACAGACCCGCATCGTGCGCGGCGCGGCAGTCGCGCCGGTGGTCCAGCTTGGCCACTACCTGACCTACACCCAGGATGATCAGCCGCGCCGCATCCGGATCGGCCCGCAGGGCGTGACGGTCGGCCGCCACCCGTCCAGCACCGTCATCTTCCCGGTGCCGGAAATCTCCCGCCAGCACTGCCGCATCGAATTGGAGGGTGACAGCGCCGCCGTCCACGACCTCGGCTCCACCAACGGCACCTTCGTCGCCGGCCACCGCATCCAGCAGCGCACCCGCCTGCAAAACGGCAGCCACGTCACGCTGGGGAATTTTGTGCTGCGCTATGAACAGCGGGACGAACGCGAACTTGAGGCAGAACAGCGCCTCAGCGCGGAACTCCGCCAGGCGGTCGAGTATGTCCGCGCCATTCTGCCGGAACCGATCACCACCGGACCGGTGCAGGTCGAGTGGTGCTACGTCCCGTCCTCCGAACTCGGCGGCGACGCCTTCGGCTACCAGTTCCTCGACGACACCACGCTGGCCGGATTCCTCCTCGACGTCTCCGGCCACGGGATCGGCGCCGGCATGCACGCGATCGCCGTCGCCAACGTGCTGCGCCGCCTCGCTTTGCCGGGCGTGGACGTCCGCGATCCCGGCCAGGTCGCCGCCGCCCTGAACACCATGTTCCGCATGGAGGATCACGGCGACCAGATTTTCACTCTATGGTACTTCGTGTACGATACCCAAGCCCGCACCCTGCGCTTCTGTTCGGCGGGCCATCACGCCGGCTTCCTCGTCACCCCCGGCGCGCCCGGTCCGGCGCCGGTCTGGTGCCGCGCCCCCGCCATCGGCATGTTGCCGCCCCGCCCCTGGCCGGCCGGGGAAACCGCCATTCCGCCCGGCAGCCGCCTCTACATCTTCAGTGACGGCGTGTTCGAGATCGAGCAACCCGACGGCAGCCACTGGCAGATCGACACCCTGCGCCAGTTCATCAGCGAGGGCGTCGGCCACAATGAGGCGCAACGCCTCTACCAAACCGTCCGGTCCGCCGCCCGCCCCGGACCACTCGCCGACGACTTCTCGTTGCTGGTGCTGCATTTCGCCTGACGCAACCCGACACTGCCGGCGCACGTTCCCGCCGCATGAGCAAAACCCCCGTCCCACCGATCCCGCCCGGCAACGACGCCGCGCTGCCCGAAGGCGCGCTGCCAAAACCCTTCCTCGGCCCCCAGGGCGACGAAAACCGCAATCCGCCGCCGAACGCGCCCTCACCGGTCACCCCGGCCGCAACCGTACCGGACAGCGATCCTCCGCCTTGACCAAACCCGCCCAGCCTCTAGAACCGCTCCCCGCAAGGAGAGCCAGTCTTGAGCACCGCTTTGAACAGTCTGCGCACCGGCCCCAACGAACGCGGCCGCTTCGGCGACTACGGCGGCCGGTTCGTCGCCGAAACCCTGATGCCGCTGATCCTCGAGGTCGAAAAAGCCTACGATGCCGCCAAGGCCGACCCCGCTTTCGATAAAGACCTGAAGCATCACCTGAAGCACTACGTCGGCCGCCCGAGCCCGCTCTGGTTCGCCGAACGCCTCACCAAGCAACTCGGCGGCGCCAAAATCTACTTCAAGCGTGACGAGCTGAACCACACCGGCAGCCACAAGGCCAACAACTGCATGGGCCAGATCCTGCTGGCCCGCCGCATGGGCAAGACCCGCATCATCGCCGAGACCGGCGCCGGCCAGCACGGCGTCGCCACCGCCACCATGTGCGCCCTCTTCGGCCTGCCCTGCACGGTCTACATGGGTGCCGTCGACGTCGAGCGCCAATCGCCCAACGTCTTCCGCATGAAGCTGCTCGGCGCCGAGGTCAAACCCGTTACCTCCGGCGCCGGCACCCTGAAAGACGCGATGAACGAGGCGATGCGCGACTGGGTCGCCAACGTCACCGACACCTATTACCTGATTGGCACCGTCGCCGGCCCGCACCCGTACCCGATGATGGTCCGCGACTTCCAGTCCGTCATCGGCACCGAAGCCAAGCAGCAGCTCCAGGAAGCCGAGGGCCGCCTGCCCGACGCCGCAGTCGCCTGCATCGGCGGCGGCTCCAACGCCATGGGCCTGTTTCATCCGTTCCTCGACGACCCCTCCGTCCGCCTGATCGGAGTCGAGGCCGGCGGTCATGGCATCGAAACCGGCCAGCACGCCGCCAGCCTGACCGGCGGCCGCCCCGGAGTCCTGCACGGCAACCGCACCTACCTGCTGCAGGACGACGACGGCCAGATCATCGAGGCGCACAGCATCTCCGCCGGCCTCGACTACCCCGGCATCGGCCCGGAACATTCCTGGCTGCACGATATCGGCCGCGTCGAATACGTCTCCGCCACCGACCAGGAAGCCCTCGCCGCCTTCCAGCTCTGCACCCGCACCGAAGGCATCATTCCGGCGTTGGAACCCGCCCACGCTTTGGCCCACGTCACCAAGCTCGCCCCCACCATGGCCCCCGACCAGATAATCCTGATGAACCTCTGCGGCCGAGGCGACAAAGACATCTTCGCCGTCGCCGAACACCTGGGGGTCAAGCTGTGAGCCGCCCAATGGGACGCATCGCCGCAAAATTCGCCGACCTGAAGCAGCAGGGACGCGGCGCCTTGATCCCCTTCGTGGAAGCCTGGGACCCCGACAAGGCCACCTCGATGGCCCTGCTGCGCGGCATGCCCGCGGCCGGCGCCGACCTGATCGAGATCGGCATGCCCTTCACCGACCCGATGGCCGACGGCCCGATCGTCCAGGCCGCCGGCAAACGCGGCCTCGCCGCCGGGGTGAAAGTCACCGACGTCCTCACCATGGTCCGCGACTTCCGGG
>Ga0302320_10021926_pt1 | contig 12648 bp, 22 predicted proteins | sample Bog_T0_3_FD_202130 | JGI IMG/M metagenome (GOLD analysis project Ga0302320, IMG submission 202130) | Peat permafrost microbial communities from Stordalen Mire near Abisko, Sweden - Bog_T0_3 | ecosystem: Environmental > Terrestrial > Soil > Wetlands > Peat | place: Sweden: Abisko, Stordalen Mire...
AACCACGGTCGCCATTACTTCGATGGCGTCTTCCTTGCCGCTGCCTTCGCTCGACTTCTCTTTCTTCTGCTCTGGCCTTCGGTTCATGCTCTCCTGTCGTAACCGGGTGCCACTGAATTAGATGCTTCCGAGATTCATTACCAAACCGGGCCCGCTGCGTCCTTCGGCCGGGTCAAAATCCAAGGGCCCTCGGCCGTGACAGCGACGGTATGCTCGAAATGCGCCGAGTCGCTGCCGTCGGTGGTGACAGCCGTCCAATCGTCTTCCAGAACGCGAACGCCGGGGCCGCCGGTGTTCACCATCGGCTCAATCGCCAGGACCATCCCTTCTTGCAGCTTGGGACCGTGTCCCGGCGAACCGTAATTCGGGAGCTGTGGATCTTCGTGCATCTTGGTGCCGATGCCGTGACCTACGAACTCGCGAACGACGGAGTAGCCGTTCTTTTCCACCCAGGCCTGCACCGCGGCGGAAACATCGCCAAGCCGGTTGCCGGGCCGAACTTTATCAATCGCCTGCTCGAGCGATTCGCGCGTCACTCGCAAGAGCTTTTCGCGTACCGGATTGATCTTGCCGACCGGAACCGTTAAAGCCGCGTCGCCGTAGTAGCCGTCCAGCTCGACGCCAAAATCCATCGAAAGAATGTCGCCTTCGCGCAACTTGCGCGACTTCGAAGGAATCCCGTGCACCACTTCCTGATTGATGGAAGTGCATACCGAGCCGGGATACCCGCGGTAGCCCTTAAATGCGGGCCTCGCGTGATGCTCGACGGTGTAAGCCTCGGCGAATTCGTCGAGCTGCTGGGTCGTCACGCCGGGCTTCACCATGTGGCGCATCTTATCCAGCGCGCCCCACACGATCTGCCCCGCGCGGTACATCTTTTCGAGTTCGGACGGCGATTTACAGATGACCATCGCGACCTTCCGCGCGCTTCAGAATTTCATTCAGCGCCGCGGTGACTTTGTCGACGCCCTGGGCCCCGTCGATCACTTCGAGCACGCCGTGCGTCCGGTAATACTCGGCAAGTGGCATGGTCTGGCGCTCATACGCCGCAAAACGCTCTTTCACGATCTCTGGCCGGTCGTCGTCGCGCTGCACCAGCTTCCCGCCATCCACGTCGCAAATGCCGGCCACTTTCGGCGGACGATCATGAATATTGTAGGTCTCGCCGCCAACGCTGCACGTCCACCGGCCCGCCACTCGCTTAACCAGCGTATCCGGGCTGACTTGAAACTCAATCACCAGCGGCTTGCCAAATCCGCTACGATGAAGAATCGCGTCGAGTTCTTCGGCTTGCGGCAACGTCCGCGGAAACCCGTCAAAGATAAAACCGTTCGCGCAGTCGGCCCGCTCCAGGCGCTCTTCCACCATCCCGAGCACAATGGCGTCAGGCACCAGGTCACCGCGATCCATGATCGGCTTGGCCTGCTTGCCGAGCGTCGTGCCGGTTGCAACTGCCTCCCGCAACATATCGCCGGTCGAAAGATGCGGAACGCTGAGTTCCTTGGCGATGCGCTTGGCCTGCGTGCCTTTCCCGGCTCCCGGTGGCCCAAGAAAGATCAACGCCCGCTTAGACGCTCTCAGCACAACTAACGCGCCGCCATTAACTACGGCGCCCTCGAACGCGGCCCTTGCGCACGAACCCGTCATAGTTGCGCATCACGAGCTGCGCTTCCAGTTGCTGCACGGTGTCCATGGCCACGCCCACTACGATCAGCAGCGACGTGCCGCCGAAGTAAAACTGAACGTTCAAGCCGTCAAGAACGAAACGCCACATGTGGCGGTCAAACCAATCGCCGACGAGCCACAAGTGCTGTAGGTGGATTCCGGAAATCATCCACTCCGGCAGCAAGCAAACGATGGCCAGGTAGATGCCGCCCACCAGCGTCAAGCGCGTGAGAATGCGGTTGATGTATTCCGAGGTGTTCCGTCCCGGCCGGATGCCCGGAATGAATCCGCCGTACTTCCGCATGTTGTCCGCCAGCTCCGTGGGATTGAAAATGATGCCCACATAAAAGAAGGCGAAGAAAATAATCAGCGTCACGTAGATCACAGTGTAGAGCGGTTCGCCCCACTTGATGGCCTGCGCGAAACGGTCAAACGCGGACGACTTGCTCGCGAACAGCAGTGCGATCGTCTGCGGAAACGTCAAAAGCGAACTGGCGAAAATCGGCGGAATCACTCCGCCGGAATTTACGCGCAGCGGCAGGTAGGTCATCTGCCCGCCCATCACGCGGCGCCCCATCACGCGCTTGGCGTACTGCACCGGAATGCGGCGTTGACCGCCTTCCACGAAGACGATAAAAGCGACAACCGCGAGCATAAGGGCGATCAAGCCGATGATGGCAATCGCCGTGAACGAACCCCACTGCTGGTTGATGGCCTTGTTCCACAGATCGTTTACAGCTCGCGGCAAACCGACCACGATGCCGGCAAAAATAATCAGCGACATTCCGTTGCCGATGCCGCGATCGCTAATCTGCTCGCCCAGCCACATGATGAACGCCGAACCGGTCGTGAGCGTCAAAATCGTCATGAAAACGAAACGCGGACCAGGATGATAAACAACGGCCTGGCCGGCCAGGTTCTGGCGCATCAGCGTTTCGGCGATCGTGAACGACTGGAACAAACTCAGAATGATCGTCAGGTAACGCGTGTACTGGGTGATCTTGCGACGGCCCAGTTCGCCCTCTTTTTGAAGGCGTTCGAGGTACGGCCACACAACCACCATCAACTGCAAAATGATCGATGCCGTGATGTACGGCATAATGCCGAGTGCGAAAATGGTCAGCTTGCGGAAATTGCCGCCGCTAAACAAATCGATGATGCCCAGCACCGAACCCTGGCCCTGCTGGAACAACTGTTGCAAAAGCGCGGTGTTGATTCCCGGCGTGGGAATAAACGCGCCGAGGCGATAAACCGCCAAGAGCGCCAACGTGAAAAGGACGCGGTTTCGCAGATCCGGCGTACTGAAAATGTTCCGGAAAGCCTGGACCAGCTTGTTCATCGAATAACTTCGACCTTGCCCCCGGCGGCTGTGATTTTCTGCTCCGCCGATTTGCTGAATGCGTGCGCTTGCACGGTGAGGGCGACTTTCAATTCGCCATCGCCCAGGATTTTCACGTTCTCGCGCTTCACGCGCAGAACGCCAAGATCGAACAACAGATCCGGCGAAACCGTTTCACCGGCGCTAAAGCCGTTCAACTCTTCCACATTGATAACCGCGTACGTGGTCGAGTTCGGCGAAGTAAAACCACGCTTCGGCAAACGGCGGTGCAGCGGCATCTGGCCGCCTTCAAACCCCGGACGGCGCGAATAACCGCGGCGAGACTGTTGACCCTTGTTGCCGGCGCCAGAAGTCTTGCCCAGCTTCGAGCCCATGCCGCGGCCGACGCGCACTTTGCGGTGACGCGATCCCCGCGGCGGCTTCAAATTCGATAGCGTTGGTTTCTCAGCCATTCTGACCCTCAATCACCACGAGATGGTGCACGCGCGCGATCATGCCGCGAATCGACGGCGTATCTTCCACTTCCAGTACTTGCTGCATGCGGCGGAAACCCAAGCCGCGAACCGTCTGGCGCATGCTGCGCGGGCAGCCGATGAAGCTGACGACCCACTTAATCTTGAGCTTTCCCGACTTCTTTTTTTCCGGCGTCTTTGTGGTCATGAGATTTACCTGGAAGCGTTAGACAGCAGCCGCTTCTTCCGCTCCCTTGCCGCGGCCTTCGGCAACCTTGGCCGCGTCTTTCAAGTGCATCAGCGCGTCGAAGGTGGCCTTGATCACGTTGTGCGGGTTCGAAGTGCCCAGGGACTTCGTGAGCACATTCTGAATTCCCGCGACCTCCATCACTGCGCGCACCGCGCCGCCGGCGATGATTCCCGTCCCTTCCGGAGCGGGCTTCAGCAAAACCTGACCCGAGCCGTAACGCCCGAGAACCTGGTGAGGGATCGTCGATCCCTTCATGTTGAGCTTCACCATATTCTTCTTGGCCGATTCGATGGCTTTCCGGATGGCCATGGGGACTTCGCGAGCCTTGCCCATTCCGAATCCGGCATGTCCGCCCTGATCACCCACGACGACGAGCGCGGAGAAACTGAGATTCTTGCCGCCCTTGACGACCTTGGTACAGCGGTTGATCGAGACGACTTGATCTTTAAGGTTCGCCTGATTGGTCGAGATCACCTGGCGAATCGACAGCGTGTCTTTGAGCTCTTGTTTCGACATAGATAGTTAGAACTTCAGGCCCGCCTCTCGGGCCGCTTCGGCGAGCGCCTTGACGCGCCCGTGATATTGATAACCACCGCGATCATAAACAACTTTTTCGACGCCCTTTTCCTTGGCGAGTTGCGCGATCACTTTGCCGACCACTTTCGCCGCGGCGATGTTTCCGCCGCCCTTGATGTCTTTGCGGACCACGGCATCGAGCGAGCTCGCAGATACGATCGTGCGATTGGTCTGGTCGTCCACCACCTGCACACGTATGTGCTTCGAGGTGCGGTGCACGCACAGGCGCGGGCGTTCGGTCGTGCCGATCAGGCGCTTGCGCGTCCTCACATGAATTCTGCGGCGATGTGCTTGCCGCGACAAACTGCGAACAGGTGCTGCCACGTTCCGTCTCCTTCTGGACTAAGCCGCGGACTTCGCGCCGGCCTTGCCAGCCTTCTTCTTCAATCTCTCGCCCGTGATGCGGACGCCCTTCTGCTTGTACGGGTCGGGCGGACGCAGGGCGCGCAGGTTAGCGGCGGTCTGGCCAACGTGATTCTTATTGGCGCCGCTGACGACCATGTGCGTCATTTTCTCGACCACGATGGTGATGCCTTCGGGAATCGGGAACTCGATCGGATGCGAATAACCGAGCGCCAGAACAACGTTCTTGCCCTTCACTTCGGCGCGGTAACCGACGCCGACGATGTCGAGATCTTTCTTGAAGCCGGTGGTCACTCCGATGACGGCATTGGCCACCAGAGCCCGGGACAAACCGTGCAGCGCACGCTGGTCGTCGGACTGGCGCTTGGCGGTCAACACGCCGTCCTTCTGCTCGAAAGAAATGCCGTTCGGCAGGGCTACGTTCATCTTGCCTTTCGGCCCCTGCACTTCCACTTCGTGGGGCTTGATTTGAATCTTTACGCCCGACGGCACCGGAATAATTTTGTTTCCAATTCGCGACATGTGTTTCGTTTCCTTGAAATCAAAAGATTTTGCTTAGCGGACCGCCGAACTACCAGACCTCGCACATCATTTCGCCGCCGATTCCCGCTTTGCGTGCCGCCTGTCCGGTCATCAAACCCTGCGCCGTCGAAACGATCGAGATGCCCATGCCGCCGACAACCTGGCGGATGCCTGTCTTGGCGACGTAGCGGCGCGAACCCGGGCGCGAAACACGCTTCAGGTCGGTGATGACGCTCCGGCGATCCGGTGTGTAGCGCAGGAAAATGCGCAACGTCTTTTTGCCCTTCTGCTCTTCGACCACTTTGAAATTGGCGATGTAGCCCTCTTCCTTCAGGATGCGCGAAAGCTCCACCTTGAGCTTGGAAGCCGGCAAATCGACGCGCGAGTGCTTGGCGCGCGAAGCGTTTCGGATGCGTGTCAACAAATCGGCGATCGGATCAGTCGTCATTCTCTCTTCCTCACCAGCTGGCCTTCACGACGCCGGGAATTTCACCCTTGAGCGCGTGGCCGCGGAAACAAATACGGCACATTTCAAACTTGGAAAGAACCGCGCGGGCGCGTCCGCAGATGCGGCAGCGGTTGCGTTCGCGGACCTTGAATTTCAGCTTCTTGTGCGTCTTCGCGATCTGACTGGTGCGAGCCATGCCTGGTGATTCTCCTTCGCCTTCGTTACTGGCGGAAAGGCACGCCGAGCAGCTTGAGCAGCTCGCGGCCTTCTTCGTCGTTCCGTGCCGTCGTCGTAATCGTGACGTTCATGCCCTTAATCTTGTCGACGCGGGTGTAGTCGATTTCGGGAAACACCAGCTGGTCTTTCAAACCGATGGTGTAGTTGCCGCGGCCATCAAAAGACGTGGACGGCAAACCCTTGAAGTCGCGCACGCGGGGCAGCACGATCGACGACAAGCGATCCAGAAATTCGTACATCCGCTCACCGCGCAGCGTGACCATGCAACCGATGGGCATGCCCTGACGAATCTTGAAATTGGCGATCGACTTCTTCGCGCGCGTGATCACCGGCTTCTGGCCGGTGATCTGGCCGAGTTCGGCAGCGGCTGTGTCGAGCAACTTCACGTTCGCGCTCGCTTCGCCCATGCCGATGTTCACGGTGATTTTCTTCACCCTTGGCACGGCCATGGTGTTCGTAAAACCAAAGCGCTTCGAAAGCGCCGGCACTGCTTCTTTGCGGTACTTTTCATGCAAACGCGTAATCATTTCTCTGGTCTCTCTTCACCGCTACAAAAGTTCGTTCCAGTTTCTGAATCGAAATCTAATTCTCAAACGTAGCCTTACAATGGCGGCAACTTCGCACCTTCGTGCCATCGGCAAGCTTGGAGTGGCTGGCGCGCGTCGGCTTACCGCAGCTCGGGCAAACCAACATTACGTTCGAAACATGCACGGGACCTTCGCGCTCCAGAATGCCGCCCTTGATGTTCTTCGAAGGGTTCGGGCGCGTGTGCTTCTTGATCATGTTGGCATGTTCGACGGTGACGGTCGTCTTCCACACATCCACTGAAAGAACTTTACCGGTCTTGCCTTTGGAACGGCCGGACATCACCTTTACCGTGTCGCCGTGCCGAATGCTGAACGCTGCTGGTTTGGTTTCGATTTTTCGCATGGTTACCACACTTCCGGAGCGAGCGAGATGATCTTGGTGAACTTCTTGTCGCGCAACTCGCGGGCAACCGGCCCGAAAACGCGAGTGCCCACCGGCTCGTTCGCATCGTTAATCAATACGGCTGCATTGTCGTCAAAGCGGATGTAAGTGCCATCTTTGCGTCGCTGTTCTTTACGCGTGCGGACAACGACTGCCTTTACAACGGAACCCTTTTTCACCTGACTGTCGGGCGTCGATTCTTTCACCGCCGCAGTGATGACGTCTCCCAAGCTGGCCGTCAAACCCGCGTCTCCGCCGACTGGCAGGATGCAGGTCAATTGACGGGCGCCGGAGTTATCCGCCACCGTCAGCCATGTTCGCATCTGAACCATTTTCTTGCTCCCCTGTTACGAATGCCGCCTTGCTGCTTGGTCTAGGAAACGCTCGCCGAATTTATGCCTTTGGCAAAGCACGCGAAGAACGCTGAACGATGTCCTGCAAGCGCCAACGCTTCAACTTCGAAAGCGGGCGGGTGGAAACGATGCGGACGGTATCGCCCACATGCGCTTCACCGGTTTCATCGTGCGCGTAGTATTTCTTGGCGTGCCGCACAACTCGCTGGTAGAGCGGATGCTGCACCGCGCGCGTAACCTTCACGACGATCGTCTTCTGCATTTTCGTGCTGGTGACGACGCCGGTCAGTTCCTGCCGGACGCCGCGCCCGGATACCGCTTCGTGCGCGGCAGTTGCTGCTTGTTCGTTTGCCATTACGCCTTCCTCAATTCGTTTTCACGCAAGAGCGTTTGGATTCGCGCCATATCGCGCTTTGCTTCCCGCAGTTTCCGTAAACCCTCGGACTGGCCGGTGGACATTTGAAAACGCAGGCGGAAAATCTGCTCAGCGAGCTCGTGATGGCGAACTTCGAGTTCGTTCGCGCTCAGGTCGCGGAGTCTTTCCATTTTTCCAGTCGTCCGCTCTGCCATTACAGTTCCTCCGCACGGCTGACGAACTTTGTGCGGATCGGCAGCTTGTGGGAAGCCAGCTTCATCGCTTCCTGAGCCGTCGCCAGATCAACGCCAGCCATTTCAAACATCACCCGCCCGGGTTTCACTACCGCCACCCATTTCTCCGGGGGACCTTTACCTTTACCCATTCGAGTCTCGGCCGGCTTCTTGGTGTAGGGTTTATCCGGGAAAATCCGGATCCACAATTTTCCGCCGCGCTTGATGAACCGGGTAATCGCGACGCGGGAGGCTTCGATTTGCCGGTCGGTAATCCAAGCCGGTTCGAGCGCCTTCAGCCCGTACTCGCCAAACGCCAGCGAACCGCCGCGCCATGCTTTTCCGGTGCGGCGCCCGCGCTGTTGCTTGCGGTACTTTACTTTTTTCGGCATCAACATAGTTGCTTGACCGTATCCTTACGCTTGCGCGGTTTGTGTCTTTGCCTTCCCGCGTTGCGGGATCTTCTCACCCTGATAAATCCAGCACTTCACGCCAATCACGCCGTAGGTGGTATTCGCTTCAGCAGTGCCAAAGTCAATGTCCGCACGCAGCGTTTGCAGCGGCAGGCGGCCCTGCAGGTACCACTCTTTTCGCGCGATTTCCGCGCCGTTCAAACGGCCCGCGACGCGGACCTTGATGCCCTTGCAGCCAAAACGGAGAGCCGAGTCAACCGACTTGCGCATGGCGCGGCGGAAAGCAACGCGCTTTTCCAGCTGCAAGGCAATCGATTCCGCCACGAGTTGGGCGTCCAGTTCGGGGCGATGAACTTCCTGGATGTCGATGTGCACTTCGCGCTTGGTGCGCTTCTGCACGTCTTGTTTCAGCTTGTCGATTTCCGAACCCTTGCGGCCAATGATGATGCCGGGGCGGGCGGTATAAATCCGGATGACCAGCTTGTTCGCGGCGCGCTCGACGTCGATTCCGCTGATGCCCGCGGACTTCAGCTTTTCCTTCAGAATCTTGCGGAGCTGAACGTCTTCGTGAAGCAAGTCGGCGTAGTCTTTCTTGGCGAACCAGCGCGACTTCCAGCCCTTGTTGTAGCCCAGACGAAAACCGTACGGATGTGTTTTCTGCCCCAAACGATCCTCCTACTGCTTCTTTTTCTGAGACGGCTTGTTCCGTTGTTCCAGGGCCTTGCGCGCCTTGCGCACGGCTCCCTTCACACCTTTCGATTCCTGTGCTTCCACCGCCGCAGCCTGCATGCGCGAGGCGACGGCGCGTTGATGCTCGGAAACCTCGACGATGATGTGCGACGTGCGCTTCTGGTAGCGGAAACCGCGGCCCATCGGCGCGGGACGCATGCGTTTCCACCGCGGACCTTCGTTCACATAGCAGGTCGTGACGTAGAGCTGATCGACGTCGAGCGTTTCGCCGGCGTCTTCCGCTTTACGCTCCGCGTTGGCAATCGCGCTGCGCAGCGTCTTTTCGATTTCCTTGGCCACGCGCTTTTTGGTGAAGCGAAGCGTGTGCAGCGCTTCTTCGGCGCGCTTGCCGCGAATCAGGTCGATCACCAGGCGAGCCTTCTGCGGCGAAACGCGGGAATACCGCGCTTTTGCCACTCCGCCGATTTGTGTTGCAGCCTGCGTTGCCGTCGCCATTGATTTATTCCTCTTTCGAAATCCCGATTACGACTTCGCTCCGGCGCCTGCTCCTGCCGGTGCTGCACCTGCCGCGGGCGCCGCTGCTGCCGCGCGCTCCAGCGCCGCTTTCACGGCGTGACCCTTAAACGTTCGCGTCGGTGCGAACTCCCCGAGCTTGTGTCCCACCATCTGTTCGGTGATGTACACGGGAATAAACTTCTTGCCATTGTGGACCGCGATAGTGTGCCCGATCATGTCCGGCAAAATCGTCGAGCGGCGCGACCACGTCTTCAGCACTTTCTTCTCATTCCGCGTGTTCAACCCCTCCACTTTCTTGCGGAGGTGGTCGTCGATGAATGGTCCCTTCTTAAGCGAGCGCGGCATCTTTTTCCTTATCCTTCCACACGGCGCAATTTCATCCATTGCGCGCGGCGAACTCGTTTGAATCCCCGCACCGGACCGGAAACACGGTGCGAAACCGGGCAAAAAGGACACACAAACCGCGTCCCCTGCGCGTTCGGGATCGTTTCCACAATCACAGCCCAACCAGAGCGGCACAAGCGGTACTGCACCTGCGGCGGCGGCAACTTTGCCGCAGCTTTCAGGACCGGCTTAGCGGCGCGGCGCGGAACCGATTTCCGCGTTCGCGATGCTCGCCGGGGCGAACGACGAGATGAACGAGCTGCTGTCATTTCGTAACTCCCCAATTTTCCCCCGCGCCGGGTTCGTGCACTTCTGGTGCTTAAAGCCGTAAAACGAATCGTTACTTGCGGCGCTCAACGATCATGCGATCGCTCTTGCGCTTCTTTCGCGTCTTGGCTCCCAAGGTCGGAAAGCCCCAGGGAGTCTGCGGATGGTTACCCTTCACGCGGCCTTCACCGCCGCCGTGCGGATGGTCCACCGGGTTCATCGCCACACCGCGGTTGGTCGGGCGCTTGCCGTGCCAGCGCGTGCGTCCCGCCTTTCCGTAGGTGACGTTTTCATGGTCGAGGTTGCCGAGCTGGCCAACCGACGCCATACAGCCGATGCTGAATTTGCGAACTTCGCCCGAAGGCAGCTTCACGAGCGCGAAGTCGCCTTCTTTGCTCATCAGCTGTGCCGCGCCGCCAGCCGAGCGAACCACCTGGCCGCCCTTTCCAGGATGCAGCTCGAGGTTGTGAATCATCGTGCCTGGCGGAATATGCGAAATCGGCAGCGCATTGCCCGGCAGAATTTCGGCGCCCTCGCCATTCTGTACGGTCATGCCGACTTCCAGGCCCACCGGCTGCAGGATGTAGCGCTTCTCGCCATCGGCATAATGAAGCAGCGCGATGCGTGCGGAGCGGTTCGGATCGTATTCAATCGCCGCTACTTTCGCGGGGATACCGGTCTTGTCGCGGCGGAAATCGATCACCCGGTACTTCTGCGCGTGACCGCCACCGCGATGCCATGCGGTGATCTCGCCGTGCGAGTTTCGCCCGCCAGTGCGCTTCTGCGACTCGGTGAGCGATTTTTCCGGCGTCTGCTTGGTGATGTCGCTCTTATCGAGCATCGTCAAGAAGCGTCGCGACGGTGTGTACGGCTTAAATGTTTTCAGTGCCATCAGTGCCTCATACTTGCCGCCGGGCGCCTGCCCCGTGCGGTAACGCCGGTTTTACAGATTTTCGGCGTACTCGATCATTTTTTCGCCTTCGGCGAGACGAACGTACGCTTTCTTCCAATCACTGCGAAACCCTTCGGCGCGGCCACGGCGCCGAAACTTGCCGTGAAACACCGCGGTGCGGACGTGGTCTACCTTCACTTTGAATATGCGCTGCACCGCTTCGCGAATTTCGGTCTTGGTCGCGTTGTGAGCCACTTCGAAGACAACCGTGTGCTGCGTTTCTTTTACGGCCAAGCCCTTTTCGGTGATGATGGGGCGGCGGATGACTTTGAATACTTTGTTCTCCATCGCTTATCCCTTCTTCGCCTTGGGCTTGGATTTGGGCTTCTCTTCTTTTTTCGCCGCCGGTTTTTTGGCCGACTTTGGCGCGATCGCTTTCGCTTCGGACTTTGCCGCAGGCGTCGCCGTTTTCTTCGCTACTGCAGGAGCCGGTTCGATCTGCACCGGAACTTCCGCAGGCGTCGCCGAAAGCGAACGGCTGAGCTTGGCGACGGCTTCGCGCGAAAGCATCAGGTGATCGTGGCGGAGCAAATCGTATGCTTCGAGTCCCGCCGCAGGAACCAGCGTGACGCCGTCAATGTTGCGGCTGGCGCGTTCGAGGTTCAGGTTGGCGCCCGATTCGACCAGCAAAATCGTGGTCGTGTTTTTGTTCACCTTGCCGAGTGCCGTACGGAATGCTTTGGTCTTGTGCGATTCCAGCTTCCAGCTGTCGAGAATCGTGAGTTTCTGCTCGGCAAGCTTCGACGAAAGAGCGGAGCGCAGCGCGCCCAGAACCATCTTCTTCGGCAGCGCGTAGTCGTAGCTGCGCGGCGTGGGTCCGTGAACCGTGCCGCCGTGGCGCCAGAGAGGCGAGCGAATCGAGCCGACGCGCGCGCGGCCGGTGCCTTTCTGCTTCCACAACTTCTTACCCGAGCCGGAAACTTCGCTCTTGTCCTTCGTCTTATGCGTACCGGCGCGCTCGCCAGCCAAATGATGCCGCACAGCTTCGTGCAGCAAGTGCGGGTTCACTTTTACGCCGAACACATCGTCGGCGAGTTCAACCTGGCCGACTGTCTTGCCTTCGAGATTTTTTACGTCCACAACTGGCATCGTCGTTTTCTCTTTATCGGGCCGTAACGGCCACGGAATCCGCTGCGATTACAGGTTTGCCTTGACCTTACGAATAAGAATGTACGCGCCGGCCGGGCCCGGAACCGCGCCGCGCACCAGCAACAAATTCTCATCGGAATCAATCTTTTCCACACGCAACTTCTGAACGGTCTTGCGTTGATGGCCCATGTGTCCGGGCATGTGCTGCCCCTTCCACACACGCGAAGGAAACGAGCTGGCGCCGATGCCGCCAGGCGCGCGATGGAACATCGAGCCGTGACTCGCGTCGCCGCCGCGGAAGTGCCAACGCTTCACGCCGCCCTGAAAGCCCTTGCCCTTGCTGATTCCGGTGACGTCCACAAGTTCGCCAATCTTGAAGTTCTCGACCAGCACGCGATCGCCGGACTTCGATTCGTCCTTCGAATCGTCGATACGGATCTCGCGGAGGTAGCGAAGCGGCGCAACGTTGGCCTTCTTGAAGTGCCCGGTGCGGGCCTTGTTCACGCGCTGCGGCTTGATGAATTCCACCAGGCCGAGCTGAACCGCGTCGTAGCCGTCTTTATCTTTGGTGCGGC
>Ga0302320_10021928_pt1 | contig 12647 bp, 9 predicted proteins | sample Bog_T0_3_FD_202130 | JGI IMG/M metagenome (GOLD analysis project Ga0302320, IMG submission 202130) | Peat permafrost microbial communities from Stordalen Mire near Abisko, Sweden - Bog_T0_3 | ecosystem: Environmental > Terrestrial > Soil > Wetlands > Peat | place: Sweden: Abisko, Stordalen Mire...
GCTATAGATGGCCTGCGAGATCTGGGTCCGTCGCCAGACGGGCTCGCCCAACTCTGCCATCGCCGCCGCCAGGGCTTCCGCATCCAGGCCAAAGAGCGGCTTGCGGCGGGGGCCGGAGGCAGGCCGTGCCTCTTGCGCACGCTTCCCGGCGTCTAACTGAACGAGTTGGCTTTTGTCTTCGGCCACGGCTGGGTTCAGGATAGAGCATTTCAAGGTGGCCCACAGCGGAAGCAGAGTCGGCCTGCGCGGCGCAGGGCCCTCGCCACCGCATCCCGATGTGCCGTTGCTGTGCTTCATTGGCCTACAATCGAAGATGAACCGATGATGACAAACCCCGAACGAAATCTTCGCCGCACTGTTTTGCCGAATGGCCTGATCGTCCTGACCGAACGGATGGATCACTTGCGTTCCGTGGCCATGGGCGTGTGGATCAAGTCCGGCTCCCGGTGCGAGCCCGCCGAAACCAACGGCATCTCCCATTTTGTGGAGCACATGCTCTTCAAGGGAACCCGCTCCCGCTCCGCGCAACACATTGCCCGCGAGATGGACTCCATTGGCGGCAACCTGGACGCCTTCACCGGCAAGGAGACCATCTGCTTCAACGTGAAGTCGCTCTCCGATCACGTGCCGATTGCCCTGGACGTGCTCTCCGACCTGGTGCTCAACCCGGTCTTCGCCGACTCGGACATCGAGCGCGAGCGCGGTGTGATTTTGGAAGAGATCAAGATCGACGAAGACAATCCGGACGTGCTGGTGCACGAGCTCTTCACGCAGAGCTTCTGGAAGGATCACCCGCTGGGCTGGCCGATTCTGGGAACCACCGAAACGGTGGGCAAGCTGGACCAGAAGAATCTATTCGACTACCACGGCGATCGCTTCCATGGCGGCAACATCGTATTCTCCGCGGCGGGTCAGCTGGACCACGATCGGTTTACTGAAGCTGTCGCGGCCAAGTTTGCGGGCCTGGCGGGCGGCGCCACGTTGCATGAGCTCTCCGCGCCGGAGGCCAGCGCCAAAATCGTGTTGCGCAACAAGCGGTCGCTGGAGCAGGTGCAGATCTGCCTGGGCGTGCCCGCTCCGCCCATCACCGACGAGAATCGCTATGCGACCTTGATCCTGAATACGGTACTGGGTGGGGGGATGAGTTCGCGGCTGTTTCAGAGCATCCGCGAAGAACGAGGCATGGTCTACTCCATCTACTCCGACCTCAGCCCCTATCGCGATACGGGAACTTTATGTGTGTATGCCGGGACTTCGGCCGGCAAGGCGCTGGAGGTGGTGGAGCTGATCCTGGCCGAGTTCGCAAATCTGAAGCAGAAGCTCTTGAGCCATGAGGAGCTAACCCGCGCCAAGGACCAGGTGAAGGGGAACCTCCTCCTCGGGCTGGAGAGTTCCAACTCGCGGATGGCCAACCTGGCGCGCCAGGAGATGTACTTCCACAACTTCTTCACCGTGGACGAGGTGATTGCCCGGATCGACGAGGTGACCGGGGAACAGGTGCAAGCGATGGCCCAGCGGCTGTTCGATCCCAACCGCATCGCTGTGACCATGTTGGGGCGCCTCAACGGCGTAAAGCTGAAGCGGGAACAGCTGGTGTGTTGAAGGCAGGGGGCAGGGATCAGGGGTCAGGGGTCAGTTTTGGCCACGTGGCGGTTCGGGCTTTCTGTGCACCAGAATCACTTCCTTTTGAGCCAACTTGCTTGTACGGCACGATCCTGAGGGAGCGGCCTTCGGGACGAACTGACCCCTGAAACCTGATCCCTGACAACTGTGCGCGAGCGCTCCATTTCCCTTCCGCGTCAGTACCATGTAGCATTTTGTCGAATGGGCTGGTGAGCCGGCCGCATCCACGAGGCAACGGAATTCCATGAATCGTACGATTGAACTTTGTGCTGGCCGCCGCGCCGCGTTTCGGTCCTGGTTGCAATCCTCTCCCTGGCGTCGTGGCGGAGCCTTCAAGGCGCGCCGCTCACCCAAGTCCAACGGCTTCACCCTGATGGAGTTGCTGATCGTGATGGCGATTATCGCCATCCTCATGCTCATCGCTATCCCCACGGTGGGCAGCCTGAAGAAGCATGCCGACGAGATTTCGGCGATTCAATCGATCCGGGCCACCCAGCAGGCGGAGATGCAGTACGAGTCCACCTACCCGGTCAATGGCTATGCATGCACGCTGGCGGCTTTGGGCGGCGACCCGAGCGCGGGGGCTCCCTCGCCCACCGCGGCGCAGATTTTGCAAGGCGACCTCACCTCCGGCTTTAAATCCGGCTATGTCTTCTCCATTAGCAACTGCCAGAAGGTGACCGTGAACGGCACAGACCGCATCACCAGCTACACCGTCACGGCCGTGCCGCAGACGGTGGGCAGGACCGGTGACCGCGGCTTCTGCAGCGACCAGTTCGGCACCATCAAGTCGGACCCGACCGGCGGGACCAACTGCACCCAGCTTGTGCAATGAGCTGGGGCAAACTCCTTCATCGCGGCGGCTGGCTGGGTGCGGCCGCTGTTTTCCTGTCGGCCTGCCTTTCGGCGCAGACGGGTGCCCCTTCTGCCCACGAGCTGGCACAGAGGGTCGATCACCATTACAACCAGTTGCACTCCCTCAAAGCCGGCTTTACCGAAAGCTACGAAGGGCTCGGAATGCACCGCACCGAAAGCGGAACCCTGCTTCTGTTGAAGCCGGGACGCATGCGCTGGGATTACAGGGATCCGGCAGGCAAGCTGTTTTTGCTGGACGGCAAATACGCCTGGTTCTATACGCGTGGCGATCCACAGGTGCAGCGGCTCGCGGCCAAGGAGCTGGACGACCTGCGTTCTCCCCTACGCTTCCTGCTGGGGCACACGGAGCTGGAAAAAGAGATGACGTCCTTGGCTCTCGCTCCCGCCAGCGGAGGACTCTTAACGCTCTCCGGCGTGCCCAAGGGGCAGGAAAAGCGAGTCAGCCGCCTCGCACTCACCGTGTCCAGCGAAGGCACCATCGTGGGCATCGAGATCGAGGAGGCCGATGGGGCGATCACGCGCTTCAGCTTCACCGGCGAAGTGCCCAATGCCGCCGTGCCCACCGATACATTCCGCTTTACGCCACCGCCGGGCGTGGCCGTGGTGGATCCGGCGCCACCGGTATAGATTCGTTGGGGCAAGAGGCGAAGTTTAGAGTAGGGACATTCCGGCCAGTCTGGCGGCTGTCGAGTCTAACGTGATGGTGCGCTTGCAGCCTGCAATGGCAGTTTCCGAAATGGTGTAGACCTGGAATTCATGGGTTTCCCACCCTTTCCGCAGGAAAAAGCGGAAAGGATGGGGCACGGAAGTCTACAGCAAAAGCGAAAATGCCTTAGCCAACAGATCCGCTCGATCAAACAATCGGCAAAATCCGCGGGCGTCGAACCAAATCTTGAGAGCGCTTGTTTCAACGCTGCTTCGTGCTCCAAAACCATCTCCGGAGAGTTTAGGAGTTGTTCAACGTAGCCGGCGAACTCAGCTTTGGATACACCGTAACGACTGCCCAGAACCCACTCAAGTTCGATCAGAACAACAGAAGTCGGGAGCGAGACCTGACTGACCATTACCCCTATTTTGCATAAACATAGAAGCCCCGCCCGGATTTGCGGCCCAGCCAGCCGGCGTCCACCATGCGCACCAGCAGCGGGCAGGGACGGTACTTGGGGTCGCCGTAGCCCTCTTGCAGCACGCGCAGGATGTCCACGCACACATCCAGGCCGATGAAGTCGGCCAGTGTCAGCGGGCCCATGGGGTGGGCCATGCCGAGCTTGAACACCTGGTCTACCGATTCGGCCGTAGCTACGCCCTCCATCACGGTGAAGGCGGCCTCGTTGATGAGCGGCATCAGCACACGGTTGGAGACGAAGCCAGGAGCATCGTTGACCTCGACCGGCGTTTTGCCCAATCGGATGGCCAGAGCATGCACGGCAGCAAAGGTGGGGTCACCGGTCGCCAGGCCGCGCACGATCTCCACCAGGGCCATGACAGGGACCGGATTGAAGAAGTGCATGCCGATGACGTTCTGAGGACGGCGGGTGACCGCTGCGAGGCGCGTAATTGAAATAGAGGAAGTGTTAGTGGCCAACACGGCAGATTCCGGCAGGATGCGGTCCAGGGTGCGGAAGATCTCCGCCTTGATCTCGAAGCGCTCAGATGCCGCTTCCACGGCAAAGCCGGCGTGCTTCAATTCTTCGCGATCGAGAACGGGGGTGATGCGGGCAAGCGCGGCTTCCACGTCGGCGGGAGTCAGCTTGCCTTTTGTGGCTTCGCGGCCCAGGTTGGTGTGAATCTGGGTGAGAGCGCGATCGAGGAAGCGCTGCTCCACGTCGTTGAGCAGGACACGAAACCCGGCGCGGGCGAATACGTGGGCGATCCCCGAGCCCATGGTGCCCGCACCGACCACGCCTACCGTTTGAATTTCAGCCATTCGAATACTCTCCCTTTTGCAAGAGGGAGTTTAGCAGGGGAAGAAGGTCTGATTTGGGAATGTTTGCACCTATGAGCGCACCACATCATGCCCGAGGGGCAGCCGCAAATCCTTCGGCTTCCTTCGCTCCGCTACCGTCGCTCAGGATGACACATCCATTTCAAACAAGCTTCGAAAACAAAGGCTAGTTGCCGTTCGCGGAGTCCGGCGCCAGGTAGAGCGGGTCGGAAAGCACAAACATCAGCGTGGTGCCCGACTCCAGCGTGGCTTGGGGATGGTTGACCATCAAATGCACGGTGATCGCTCCCGCGCCGATCAGGCTGCCGGTAAGCGCCCCCACCGGTCCGCCCACGATCGCACCCGTCACCGCGCCGGCACCCACCGCGCCGCCGTACTCCATGCCGTCCCGCTTCAAGCGCGAGTTGGGCTGGATGGTTCCTTCGCCGACGACGTGCGTTTTGGAACCCGGGGCACTGGTGACCTCGGCATGCAGGCGAAAGCGTGTGCCGTTGGGCAGCGTGACCGACTCGGGACTGAGCCGCATGGTTCCATGCCCGGCAAGGTGTCCGGAGGAAACCTGGGCTACACGGCCATCAATCTCAGAACCAGCAGGAATGACGACTTGCCCGCCCTGCAGGACATCGGTGGCGACTCGGGTGTGGAAGGGCTCACCGACCTGCGATTCGGCGGTGGAGAGGCGGTCGAGCAGGCGTACCCGGATGGAAGTGCCTTCCTGAAGCTCGCCGGGGCGCAGCGCATGCGGGTGCACGATATCGCTATCGGGATCGAATTGATTCGCAAGTGTGGCTGTTCCGGCCACGACCCCGTTCGGCGGCGCAACGTGCACAATGCCGTCATCGGTACCATCGCCCATGCGGGCGGCGGGGTAGTTACGGGCCGGGACTGCCGGCGGAGCAACCTGCCGGTATGTGGGAGCCGGCGCCGGCTGTGCTTCAAGCGGCTTACCGGCTGGTGGCTTGGCCTCATCCTCCGGGTTGGTGGTAACGATCACGTCGTCCGCAGGGGGATGGGACTGGCCTTGGTAGGGGCTGGGTGCATTCTGGGCGCTCAGGCCCGCTGCGGCCGCGGTCAACAATGCCAGAACCGAGATCGAATATTTGATCTGCGCAATCATGGGGATACTCCTTTTCAACAAGGCTCCGTTGCCGGCGGCCCTCCGTGGGATAGACGGAAGTCCCTTGCCAAGAGCGAACCCTGAAACATCCGGGAAGTCTCGCAGGATATCGTTCGGGATTTCCTGAGTTTACACCCGAGAGCAGAGTCTCTCAACATCAGCTTAACCGCGGCGAACCGGGCTCGGCCGGACTTCTCACCGGCAAGAAAGACACTTGAATCAAAATCGGCAACGGCCGCAATCGCGGCGCCAGAGGCCGAGATTTCCTTGCATCGTTCCTTCGCTTGCTGTGACCTTCACCACAGCATGGCGTTTACCCCGGTTTGCTAGAATCCGTACGGTAGATCAACGAGCTTTCTTGCTGGACGGAAAAGGACACCCCCACGTGCATGATCTTCTAGGCACCATCCAAAGCGCCGCTGGAGAGCTACTGGCTGTGGATCGCCGTCCTAAACTGAATGACCGCCTGCAGCACCGCATTTTGAGGAGCGATATGACTGAGATTGTTGCCATTCGTGCCCGCGAAGTTCTTGACTCGCGCGGCAACCCGACCGTGGAAGCGGACGTGATTCTGGAAAGCGGGGCCCTCGGCCGCGCCATTGTGCCTTCGGGCGCGTCAACCGGTGAGCATGAAGCTGTGGAGTTGCGCGACGGCGACAAGACCCACTACCTGGGCAAAGGCGTTCTGCATGCTGTGGAAAATGTCGAGTCGGTGATCGCGCCGGAACTCGAAGGGCTGGACGCCACCAACCAAAGGCTCATCGACCAGACGATGATCGCGCTGGACGGGACGCCGAACAAGGGCAAGCTGGGCGCGAACGCCATTCTTGCTGTCTCGCTGGCCGCGGCGCGGGCCGTAGCGCAGACGCTGGAGATTCCACTCTACCGCTATCTTGGCGGCGTGAATGCCTGCATTTTGCCCACACCCATGCTCAACGTGCTGAATGGCGGAGCCCATGCCGATTCGAACGTGGATTTCCAGGAGTTCATGATCATGCCGGTGGGCGCGGAGCGCTTTTCCGATGCGCTACGCTGGTCCGCGGAGACCTTCCACACGCTGAAGGGTGTGCTGAAGAAGAAGGGCTACAACACGGCCGTGGGCGACGAAGGCGGCTTTGCTCCTTCGCTCAAGTCCAACGACGAAGCCATCGAGCTGATTCTCGAGTCGATCACGCTGGCCGGTTACAAGCCTGGCGTCCAGATCGCCATCGCGCTCGATCCGGCGTCGAGCGAGTTTTACGACAAGGACAAAAACAAGTACGTCTTCAAGAAGAGCGACAAGCGCGAGTTGTCGAGCGAAGAGATGGTTCACTTCTACGACAACTGGGTGCGGCAGTATCCCATTGTTTCGCTCGAAGACGGACTCGCCGAAGACGATTGGGCGGGATGGAAGATTCTCACCGACAAGCTGGGCAGCAAGATTCAGCTCGTCGGCGACGATATCTTTGTGACCAATGTAAAGCGGTTGCAGCGCGGAATTGAAGAGGGCGTGGGCAATTCGATCCTGATCAAGGTGAACCAGATTGGCACGCTGACCGAGACGCTGGAAGCCATTGAGCTTGGCCGCCGTTATGGATACACATCCGTGATGTCGCATCGCTCCGGCGAGACCGAAGACACGTTCATCGCCGACCTGGCCGTGGCCACCGGCGTGGGCCAGATCAAGACCGGCTCAGTGAGCCGCACCGACCGCATCGCCAAGTACAACCAGTTGCTGCGCATTGAAGAAGAGCTGGGCAGCGGCGCGGTTTACCTGGGCCTGGAAAGCCTGAATTACAACGAATAAGCGCCGCATGCGCACTAGCCTTTCATGCGGCATGAAAGAACGAACAGCAGCGCCAGGACGGCAGATTCGCTTCGCGAGTTTGCCGTCTTTTTCTTTTTTGCACGAGTGCCTTGTGCCTATAAGATGCGCGCATGAGCAAACTCTCTTTTCTCTTCTTGCTGGTTGCGGCGCTGCTTCCCGCGCCCGGAATCGGGCAGGCGATCAACGCCGGCACAACCCCGCTTCCCCCCCGAGCTACGCGCGGACCTGATTCGCCCGGGCGGGCAATTGCTGATCGACGGGCAAGCCTATGAGTACGACCGCGTGCTGGCCGACGAGATCGGTCCGCGGTTGACCGGCTCATCCAACTACGAGAAGGCTGTCGACTGGTCGGAAGGCGAGTTCAAGCGGCTGGGTCTGGCCAACGTGCATACCGAGACGTGGACGATTCCGTCGGCATGGGAGCCGGAGACCGACGCGGTGGCGCACATTCTCAAACCGCATGGGCAGCGGCTGCATCTGGAGAGCGAAGGCTGGGGCCCCTCCACGCCCGAGGGCGGCGTGCGCGGCAACGTCTACCTTCTGTCCAAACTCTCGGTCGCGGCGGTCCATGAGCAGGTGGAGGCGATCCAGGGCCACATCGTGCTGGTAACGCCTGAAGCCCTTGGCGACGACGAACTGCTCTTTGGCCAGCTATTCGACGCGCTGGACGCGATTGGCGAGGTGGGCGCCAAAGGGCTGCTTTTGGGGATGGGCACGACCAACGATGCCCCGAGCTTCCTGGGCGTGGGCGATTTTGTGGGTAAGGCCAGCAAGCTGCCTACGGGCAACGTCGGCCATGTAGATACGCTGCTGCTGGCGCGCATGTTGGAGAAAGGACCGGTGGAGATCGAGTTCTCCTTCAAAAATCGCATCCGCTCCAATGTCCCGGTGAAGAACGTCGTCGCAGAGATTTCCGGCACAGATCCCGATGCGGGGTATGTGGTGGGGGGTCTTCTTGACTCGTGGCACCCGGGCACGGGCGCAGAGGACAACGGCACCGGCGCCGCCTCAGTCCTGGCGGTGGCGCAGACGGTCAAGGCCGCCGGGCTCAAGCCTCGCCGGACGCTACGTTTCATTCTCTTCGGCGGAGAGGAAGAAGGCCTGCTGGGCTCGCTTGCGTATGCGCACGCACACGAGCAGGAGATGAGCAAATGCGCCGGCGTCTTTGTCACCGATACTGGCTCGGAGCCGCCCAAGGGCTGGCTGACATTTGGCCGCGAGGACGTGAACAAGGCCCTGGCTCCGCTGAAGCCGCTTCTTGACCCTCTGGACGCGGGCGGCATCAGCGACGGACACCACATCATCTTCGAGACCGATCACGCGCCCTTCCTGGTGCGCGGAGTTCCCGCATTTGTGCTGTGGACGCCGTTCGAAAAATACATGCAATTGCACCACAAGCCAAGCGACACCTTCGACAAAGTAGATCGGCGCGATCTCGGCCTGGGCGAGGCCGTGGTTGGTTTGAGCGCATACTATTTTGCGAGCGTGGCCGAGATTCCCGGCTACCTCGATGCTGCGAAGATGGAGGATACGCTGAAGTCGATCAAGGCCTACAACCAGTACAAGGACCTGGTGGACCACAAGATGTTGCCCTGAGCCGAAACCATGCGCCGCAGATGCCGGGGCGCCTGAATCGCGGCGCGGGAGTCATGGTTTGAAGCTACGGTCGGCGATGCGCTCTTTGTGTCCCGCGACACGAACGACTCGCAGGACGGCCATTTATCCTGTGAGTGCAGACCATACGAACACACCGAGGGAGATCCTGTGCCGAAACGTCCTCTTGTCCTCACCATCCTGGATGGATGGGGCTACCGCGCCCAAACTGCCGATAACGCCATCGCTCTGGCCCAGAAGCCGACCTACGACAAGCTGTTGCGCGAGTATCCCAACACGCTGATCCAGGCCAGCGACCATTTTGTGGGCCTCCCCGACGGGCAGATGGGCAACAGCGAAGTCGGCCATTTGAACATCGGCGCCGGCCGCATCGTGCAGATGGACATCACGCGCATCGACGCGATGATTGCGAGCGACACGTTCAAGAAGAATCCGGAGATTACGCGCGCTATGATGCGCGCGCGCGATGGCGGCCGGCAGTTGCACCTGTTTGGGCTTGTTTCCGATGGCGGCGTGCATTCGCACCAGGAACATCTCTATGCGTTGCTGCGCGCCGCCCATGAGTATGGACTGACACGTGTTTTTGTGCACGCCTTCATGGACGGCCGCGATACCGGGCCTAATTCCGGGGCTGGCTTCATCGCAGCGCTGCAGAAGAAGATGCGCGAGTATGGCATCGGCAAGATTGCCAGCATCAACGGCCGCTACTACGCCATGGATCGCGACAAGCGCTGGGAGCGCGAACGCAAGGCATTCGACGCGATGGTCAACGGCAAGGCGGAGGGCGGCAGCTATGCCGATCCGGTGGCGCGCATCAAAGAAAGCTACAACAACGGCGTGACGGACGAATTCCTGATTCCGTTTGTGGTTGTGGATGGCGCGGGCAAACCCGTGGGTCAGATTCGCGACGAGGATGTGTGCATCAACTTCAACTTCCGCGCCGATCGTGCGCGGCAGATTACCCGCGTGCTGGCGCGGGAGAGCGGCCTGAACAGCAAGGGCGGCCGCGACCTGGACGGATGGGAGTCGCTGGATGAAACGATTCCCCGCTCCGAGATTCCGAAGAACCTTCATTACCTGTGCATGACGCAGTACGACAAGCTTTATTCTCTGCCACTGGTGATTCCACCTGAGTCGATGGACAACATCCTGGCCAACGTTCTCGGCCAGCATCAACTGCGCAACTTGCGCGTAGCCGAGACCGAGAAGTTCGCCCATGTGACGTACTTCTTCAACGGCGGCATCGAAGTTCCCTTCCCCGGCGAAGAACGCATCCTCTGTCCGTCGCTCAAGGTGGCCACCTACGATCTGGCTCCGGAGATGAAGGCCGAATGCATCGGCGACACGATTGTGAAGGCCATCAATGACACGGCCTTCGATCTGATCGTGGCCAACTTTGCCAACGCCGACATGGTAGGGCACTCCGGGCAACTGGAGCCAACCATTCGCGCCTGCCAGTTTGTGGATGCGCAACTAGGCCGCATCTACAAGGCCATCAAGGAGCGCAACGGGGCATGGCTCATTACCGCAGACCATGGGAACGCGGAACTGATGAAGGACCCGGTGACGGGCGGTCCGCACACGGCGCATACGACCAACCCCGTGCCCATGATTTATGTGGCGGAGGACGCGCCGCACTATCGGCTGCGGCCTGACGGCAGCTTACGCGACATCTCTCCAACGCTGCTGAACATTCTGGATTTGGGCTTGCCAAAGGAGATGACCGGCGGGGATATGCGCGTACCAATCGCGAAGTAACCGCATAGAGAATGCGCAGGTCTCACGGTGAGATCTGCGCTCTTCAAACTCAGGCCCAGGAAGCTGTCGTGTCTTTCCGAGAAAGATTAGTGGGAGTCGCCATCGTGATCGACATCGCCGGCGGGAGCCTTTTGTGCGGCATGGCTCAGCGTAACGGTGTCAGTGGGAATGGACGACTGGGATGACTTTGCAGCGGGTTGGGCAGCAGCCGGCTGATGCAGTTCCTGCAAAGCGGCAGCCTGGGATGAAGAGCTGATTGCCGAAACATTCATAGGGTTGTTTCCTCCAGGTACCCTCATCGGCAGCTGTCACTGAAAATTCAATGCGCTCCGCAAGTATTTTTCGTGAGGTAGGTGGCCAAAAGTGGCATGGCAGCGGGGAAAGTCTCCATCCGAGGAGTCCATCGGCGCAAAAGTGACGAAAGTAGCCTCCGGGGGCGCAGTGCATTGATGGAGTCAGGCAGCCGCTCGAGCTATGGCGGTTTCCTAAATGGCGGAGACCTGGAATTCATGGGTTTCCCACCCTTTCCGCAGGAAAACGCGGAAAGGACGGGGCACGGAAGTCTACAGCAAAAGCGAAAATGCCTTAACGCTCACCCCAGCTGAGCTTGCTGCGCAGAGCCTCGAAAAAGCTGCCCTCGCTGAGCCGCACCAGCTTGACCGTGTGGGTGGATCGGCGGCAGCGCACCTCATCGCATCGCAATAACTCAACGGCCTGCTGACCATCGACAGTCAGGAGCGCGGTATTGGGAATGCCCACGATGCGCACGGTAAGATGGGCGTCGCCGCGGACCACAATGGGCCGGAGTGTGAGCAGATGCGGGCAGATGGGCGTGACCACCAGCGCATCCACATCCGGCGTGAGAATCGGTCCATTGGCCGCCAGGGTGTAGGCTGTGGAACCGGTGGGCGTGGAGACGATGACACCATCGGCGCGGAAGCTGGCAACCGCCTTGCCCTCCAACTCCACCTCGAAGTCACCCATGCGGGCGATGTCGCCTTTGGAAACGACCACGTCGTTCAGGGCTTCGTGCGTGGAGTTCAGCACACCATGGCGCCATAACTCTGCACGAAGCATGGAACGCTCGTCGATCTGATAGCAGTCACTGCACCAGCCTTCAAGCGTGGCGTAAAGGTCGGCGAGGCGGACCTCGGTGAGGAAGCCGAGGTAGCCAAGGTTGACGCTGAGGATGGGCGTGCCGGTGGCGGCAAAGATGCGGGCCACCGACAGCAGCGTGCCGTCGCCACCGAGAACGATGACCAGCGCGGGCGAGCAACCGGGCAAATTGGCCCGCTCCACCACCGGCGCGGCATCCGTGTATTTGCCTGCCTCTTCGTCGAGAACCGGTTCATGGTTGCGTGCACGCAGCCAGGCGATCAACTCCGGCAACAGGCGGAAGAGTTCTTCTTTTTGCGGCTTGCAGACAATCGCGACGCGCATCATGCCCTCCCAGTGTACCTTCCCGCCTCCGCTGGCCAGCCACCTGCGGTGGGGCAGACGGCGCTTGCGCGCCATGGGTGCTCACTGGCTCGCCAAGTCCGCCTTGGCTCCGCGTCGCGCGTAGAGAAGGAACTCTTTGTTGCCCTCCATGCCGGTAATGGGCGAAGGAATGGTCTCGATGACCTGCCATTCAAGAGCGAGGACGCAGTCCGCCACGCGATCGATGGCCAACCGGTGCGCCTCGGGGTCGCGGACGATTCCGCCCTTGCCCACGTTGCCGCGGCCTGCTTCAAACTGGGGCTTCACCAGGATGACGGCCTCTTCGAGCGTGGGAGCCGCAGCCAGAACGGGCTCCAAGACGAGCGTCGCCGAAATGAACGAAACATCCATGACGAGAAGCGCAGGCTTCGGTTCGACATCGAGCGCTCCAGGCTCCAGCAGACGTGCGTTGCAACGCTCCATGAGGC
>Ga0302320_10021929_pt1 | contig 12646 bp, 20 predicted proteins | sample Bog_T0_3_FD_202130 | JGI IMG/M metagenome (GOLD analysis project Ga0302320, IMG submission 202130) | Peat permafrost microbial communities from Stordalen Mire near Abisko, Sweden - Bog_T0_3 | ecosystem: Environmental > Terrestrial > Soil > Wetlands > Peat | place: Sweden: Abisko, Stordalen Mire...
TTCGTGTTTTCATATTAGTGTTTATCGAAGAAGTGGGGCATGTTAAGGGTTTAATTGCTGTGGGGGAGTAATTCGATTCATCTTCATCGTGAGAACGGGTTGAATGGTATCAATCCGTGCTTGGAGTGCGTCTATTTGAGTCTGAAGATTATCTGATACGGTTTGCAATTCATCAGCAGTCATTGAGTCAATGTTGTCTTGACTTAATTCAGCTATTGAACCATTGTCTAATGTTGGTATAGGCATATTATATTGAAGTTAATCTAGTAATTACTATACTCATGTTATAAGTTACACTTCCGCCAGAAACAACTAATTCAGTCCCACCAGTTAGATTTGTGCCACCTTTTAATGCAAAAGCACCAGAGAACCCGGCGTTGGCTCCTGTAGTGGCAACTGTACTTCCGACGAAATACTCTGAATTAGATTGAGGGTCAGTAAACTTAAACTGTGCTCTTATTGTATCTACCGAAATAGAACTTACGACAAAATAATAACTCAAGAAATACATCCCGTCCGAAGGAACTGCATAATTTATAATATCTCCAACAGTGGTTGATGCAATTGCTTTTCCCTTAGTTACAACAGTTGGTATATCTAAAATAGACCCACCATTATAACTCGTAATTTGTCCACCGATAACCGTGTTTCCTGAAAGGGTTGAAGTAGATGTGACTGCTAGAGTGCCTGTTGCGTTTAGATTAGTTACAGTTGCTGTGCCGCCAACGGTTAGAGCAGATGTTGAAGCATTTACAAATGTTTGTTTACCAGTCCATGAGTTTGCGTTTCCAAGATTTAAGTCTGCTGTAATCGTACCAGAAGTTGTTACTGGAGTGCTTCCAATTGTGAGAGTTGAGTTGGCAGAGGATAGACCGACGGATGAAACGGAGGCGTTTGTAGTGTTACATGTTCCACAAGTCAAATGAGAACCTGATGTACCAGAACCTCCAAGAGGAGAGTCCGCGGTCACAGTTGTAAGATATGAACCAGCCGCTTGCTTCCCATTAAATGTATTCCAATCCGTATTAGAGAGATAACCTCCTTGAGAAGTGTTGGCAACCTGTATGCCAAGCGCACCCCCAGAACCTACATGTGTGAATGAACCTGTAAGAGGCGAGGAAGCAGAGAGAGTTGAAGTACCTACCGACGATACCGCACCTTGGCTTGAAACATAGGCGAGGTTGCCTACAGTCCACGGAGAAGAAGTAGCCAATCCTCCACCGCTACCCGTCCCGCAAGCGGTAGAAACTATCTTGCCCGTTGAATCTGTCGCTAGACAAGGGGCACTCTTAACGGACTCGGTAGTTATGTCTCCATTGACATCCAAAGCGGTAGCTGGTGTCGTCGTCCCGATGCCGACGTTGCCGTTTGTTAAAATGGATAAATAATTTAATGAATTAAGTAATGAAGAATTGGCAATCGTAAAGGCATTGTTAGAAATTAAACTTCCTAATGACCATGACGATGTTAATAAAATTGGAGAAATAATTGACCCACTATCCTTAAGACAACGGACAGAAAAGCCGAAGCCGCGGTCGTAGTTGTACGCAGGGTCGACACCCCCGGAACCGAAGAACAAGTAGTAGGCGAGCGTACCGACTACACTACTCGACCAGTAGCCGCCGTAGCCACCCGCGTCGCTCAACGAACCATCGGCGTTGAGGCGGTAGCCTGCTACGGTGAGTTTCAGTGAAGAACTATATGCAGTTGTGTAATTGGTAATGCCCGCCGCAGTAACCAGATTCGCCCACTCCGGTTGAGTTGGCAAACGGAAACCAATTGGACATGGGTTATTTGTGCCGTTTACTCCCTGCCACAGATTATCATTTTGCGGACTACGCCAATCATACGGACCACTACTTATGGTAATAAATAGATTCGTTCCAGGATTATCCGTCGAACTCAGGGTGGCAGTTGTACCATGAACGGCAGTTCCACTTCCCGAACCTGTCCACGTTATCGACTGATGACCATCAGCCAAACGTCCCCATTGAAACAGTGAACCGTACGCATTGTAATCATTGAATGATGTAGCCACCTCTGTCGCACCCAGGTTCCTGTCGAGCCAACAATTGCCATCGGCACCAACGACCGTGCCGTAGGTTAGGCCATCGGAGCCAATAACACTTGATACACCACAGGAAAATGAAGAGGAATAATAATTCGTTGAAAACTGTATACCATTATTTGTAGAACTTGCAAGGATTCCTATCTGATTATATGTCAGAGTTGTTGTTGCTGGAGTACCAACTATAATAGCATTTGCAAACGTACTCGTCCCTGTCGTACTTGTCGCCATTATTGTTGTGACGTAAGGGCTTGATGTTCCTGACACTGCACCATTGCTTACGACATAGGCAAGATTGCCTACAGTCCAAGGAGAGGAGGTGGCCAATCCGCCTGTTCCAGTTCCACAAGTCGTTGAGACTATCTTTCCAGTAGAATCCGTAGCAAGACATCCTGCGTTCTTTACACTCTCGGTGGTTATATATCCATTCACGTCCAAAGCGGTAGCTGGTGTCGTCGTCCCGATGCCGACGTTGCCGTTGCTGAAAAACAAAGTAGATGTACCTGATACCGCAGTTCCTGTCGTGTTATAAAAAGCCGCTTGTCCCGCTGTACCTGAATTAACCGTACCAGAACCTCCACTTGGTGTCGTAGTAGCTATAAACTTACCTGTGTTGTCTACCGCTACGAATGAAGGACTACCCGCAAGACTTTCAGACGTGATATACCCATTCACATCGAGAGCTGTGGCAGGAGTAGTTTGGCTGATACCAACATTACCTGAAAATGAAGCAGACCCATTAGAATTAAGCATAATATTATCATTGTCAAGTGTTTCACCTATACCCACACCAGCGGTTCCTGCACCATTCAAAACTTCTAAAGCTGGGTCTACATTGTCTCCAAGAACTCCTAAAGAAGCCGCACCGAGTAAACCGCTATATCCGCCTATCCCGACCTGTCCGTTGAAACTAGCGTTTCCATAGGAGTCTATCGTCGCATTAGATGAACCGCCAAAACTTCCTGAATTGTTGTACTGGATAGAATATGAAGGAGAAGCAGGACTTCCACCTCCACCTGATATGCCGAGGGAGGAGGTGGCGACATAACTATAAGCACCTGATGTTGTTGAAAGGAGAACATAGTTTGGGCCGGGAGCCATTGGCACGAATACAGGCGTACCTGTTGCGGCGTACACGATACTGCCAAACGCGATCACCGCCATTGCTATTGAAATTGTTTTATAAAATTTATTCATATTTTTATTTTTAAAGTAATTCTACAACCCTAGTACCCATGCCGTGGGTGCTACTGGTAATGTGGCGTATCCGGGACTTCCTGCTGTCCAAGAGAAGCCGATTGCGTTATTTGCCCATACGCCTTGATCCGTGAAGATTAAGGTTGGCTGGGTTGCAAAATGAAAGTTTGTGATTACACCATTCGGTGTATCTGTGGAAGTGAGAAGAGTTGCACCACCCGAAGCTGATACATTGGCGAATGTATTCGTTCCTGTTTTTGCAATTGCCTGTCCGTTTGGGGTTACAGCAAGTGCATTGAGTCCTGCTACCAATCCTATCTCTGTAGAGGTCAATGGATCTGATGCTGATACAACATTTGACATCAGAGTATTATAGGGTCATTAGGATACTTGGCCCGAAGTCTCGCCTCGTATATTTCAAGGTCTGTCCGGCGAATAGACAATGCTCGCTCCTGTTCGACCACGCTCGCCATTCGCTGTTCTGTTTCCCGTGAAACAATCAAATGAGCGTTTTGAGCGGCATTTACTTTATCCGTAAGGAGTGAAAGCTCGGTGCTTTTTCGTGTGATCAGATCGCTGTACTTGCTTTCAGCTTCTCTGGCGGCCGATTCGGCATTTTCTCTCCTTGCTGTAAGGATCTCGATATCCGACGCCACGGCACCCAGTTTTGGCGTCAAAATTGCCTCTTGGGCTGACATTTGAGCCAAGCTTGCCCTTTTATCGACTATAGCCGTTTCAAGCCTACCTGCCTCGATTCTGCCCTGAACAACCGCATTTTCCATGCTTTCTACCCTTGAAAAGTGTTCTCTTTCCACTTTTTCGTATTCTTCAGGCGTAAATGCGCTTCGGATCATGTTTTCCTGTCTGATCTTGATGAACTCTGCATTTTCCCTTTTAAGGATTTCGTTTGCCCTGATCAGAGACGCATTCTCATCTGCGAGCAGTTTGCTCGCTTTATTTCTACTAGCGAATGTTTCTGTGGTGGAGACTGTAGGCATGGTATTTTTACCTCAATTTCCGCAAATGCGATAACGGATAAATCCGCCGCATTGAACTGCTCCGCCTGTATACAAGTTGAATGATGTGTTTACAGGACACTCTATAACCCCGTGCTGATTTTGGAATACGTTCTCGTCAGTAACCACCTGTTGTGCTGATAGAGGATATGGTCCTGAGAGAGCTGTTCCACTTGCTTGTGGTCCTGCATAGAACGTAATCGTCAAAGCCGTTGTCGGGATGATCTGAATGAAGTCAATAGCAATATAGTCTCCCGTTGTTGTCGGGGCGGCTATGAGGATATTGTCTCCGGCCGCGGCGACGTTGATCGTTGCTGTGCGGAGAGTTTCTTGAAAGTTTGATGATGCTCCCATGGTTTTATGTTCAGTCCCTCATCACTGTCCCGGTCGATATTCCGAGACAGAGTGAGAGACCGAGATTAGTTTTTAATAGAACCTATGCTATGACGAAATATGTCCAGCTTGGTGTAGCCGCGTACACTCCAGAACCCGGCCATGTGAATACTGCCGTTGTTGCTGTGGTCGTGATGATCGGCATAGTGTTGATTCCACCTGCCGCCGCGTTTGCTGGGGCATACAGAACACATTTCGGAGCTACGGTGTAAGTCTTTGCAAATGTAAGAGTTATAACCGTTCCCGACGAAGGTGTTCCTGTTGAAGTAATCGTACCGCAAGTGTCAGTGCTACCCGCTGTAACCGCAACTGCCGAAAGGCCTGTTGAGTTCGTGGCAATTGTCGGAGCTGTGGTCTGCTTTGATGTCAAGTGACCGTTTGCACCGACTGTGAATACGTTCAATGCACCATCGTTACATGCCAGATAGAAGCCAGTTGTAAGAGTGGCCGCTACTGCTGATAAAGACAATACTGTACCGGTTGTAAGAGCTGTGGTTGACAAAGCCGCTAGAGTGCCGCCGATAAGAGCCGCACCGGTTACTTTGAGTACAAGTCCAGCCGTTGAACCAGATGACACGAAATTGGCAAGCGTACCTTGAGAAGTTCCAGTGTCTACTCCTGTAGATGAAACTGATAGAACCGAACCAGTAGTGATGACCGAAGTCGTGTGTACCAAGCTCATGCCAATGCCTGTGGTCAAGCCATTGAATGTGCCTGTGTATCCGTTTGTTGTGGTTGCACCTACCGCTGTATGCCCTATTTTACCTGCTGTAATAACGAGATCACCAGCTGTAAGAGTGAGAGCCGCTGTTGCGTAGGCCGATCCAGTGATTACTGTCGCACCATATTTAGCTATGGAGAACATCGTAGCTGAAGTGCTTGAATCATATGCCTGAAGATACCATCCTGTCGTCAGAGTTCCCTCTGCGACTTGGAGTTTGAGAAGAGTACCAGTAGTAAGAGTCGTAGACTTGAATACCACCGTTCCTGTTCCTGCACCCGATACTCCAGCTGTTGTAGCCGAAGAGGTGAAAACAAGTCCAGTTTCGTTTGCTGTATCAGCCAATGTGACTATTCCCGCCGTGACTGTGACTGTAGATGAGAATGTGGCCGCTTTTGCGATTGTGACGGTGTTTGAACCACTCCCAACAACAACTGCATTCGCACCAACGGCCGCCAATGTCAGAGTGTTTGTAGTGCCCGTAATTGTCGTTGCTGTAAGTGTCGGAATGGCCGCACTCGTAAATACCGCCGCACCTGCCGCAGACACATTCCATGTGTTAGAGGTACCGGCAATATCTGAACCAGAACCACCGTTGGTTATTTGAAGCAATACCCCGCTACCTGCCGCAGTCGAAGTTACTGCAAATATACCATTTGAACCCGTGCCCGAACTAGTGACAGTTAAGGTATTGGTCGCACCGACGTCAAGAGCCTGATCCCCTACGAATATCTGATCCCATGTAGGAAGACCGCCGCCTGAACCTGCCGCGCCAAGAATTGTGGCACCGTTTGGATTTGAGAATACAAGGTTTCCTGCGGAGTTTAGGTATAGACCATAATCAGTCGTTCCGAATGGGTTTGAAGCCCATAGAGCGGCATTTTGGCCATATATACCAGAGGGAGACCAACGAATTAGACCTGGACCCGAAGCACCACCTCTAAGGTTTATGTTTCGGAGATCTGTGTATGAATCGCCATTAATTGTAGACATTATAGTGAGAATGGGGGTTACGGCATGTTTCAGCTATTGGTCCCATTCCCTATTAGTTTTGTAATGCCCATACGAGGGACACAATCCACAATCTATGAACTGTGTCCCGCGTACGGGACGGCCATAAGGCCTAAGTTGTCGGGGCGACTGACGTTGAAGCAGAGAAAACCCAAGAACGAGTGACATCATTATGGCCCAAATCGAAAAGTGTGGTCACAGATGTTTGGATTTCTTTTGTTTTATAAACTACGTTTACTGGATCGATCATTGCTGGCTGTGATTCGACGAACTGGAAGCCCTCCGTTTCCGTTAGAGCTTTCGATGAATCGAACATAGCCCAGTAATTCGAGTTTTGGATGTACTGAGAGTCAACTATTTCGAACGCATTTACTCCTGAACCATCGTGATCAAAGGACTCTGGGATCTTGTTTTCCTTGATAGCTTTGAGAATTTCCTTAGCCTTGAAGTGGTTAGCGGAGTTCTTTTTGACTACGAGGACATCGAGGTCCGGGATCCTTGGATTTCCACGAGGATCGACCATAAGACCAGCTGTTCTATATGCGGCTTTTACACCAGCATAGTCGAAAGGCAGGTTGTATGTCGTACCATCGTAGACGACGTTGTTCATGTTAGAACCACCGTCTTCACGAGTGTGAGTTGACGAGAACGCGGCAAGACCATCACCGCCAGAAATAGTCAGAGTCTTCGCGACTGATTGACCGTTAGTGGTGTATGAGGTGGCCATACCGTTGTCGATACGCTCTGCACAGAGACGTTCCTTGCGACGTGCTACTGAAGCCTTAAGCTCTTTTGCTACGTTGTCGAGGTCGCGCTTTTTGATGCCAAATTTCCACATTTGGAATGTAAACGGAATCAATACGCCGACCATATTCTGTGTGTAAACACGCTTATAACCTTGAACCGGGACATCCGAGAGGATCACGCCGTTTTCATCAACGAAATCCGCCTCGCCGAGACCAGATAGAGACGAGTCTTTCTCATAATAGTCTTCTGTCTTGCGGGTTTTGAAATACTTAGGGTAGCGAACATCTGGCTCAGACGCCTTTTCGAAGACTTTCTGAATAGACAAGTCAACGAGGTCAGCGGCTTGCGCGATGTTCATAGGGGCTGTACTCATTTGATTATTTTAATTAAGCGGCATGTTCAACTAGGAAGCGCCCGACTATGCGCGTCGTTGAAACTGACGGGATCGTTCCCGTTTGAATAAATATACCAGTTGTGCCTGTGACATCAGAACCTGTGGTATAGAGGGTCGTGATGTTTGCTGTCGTACCTGTCGGAAGCGAAAGAACGCCATCCGATGTCGGGTTGCCTGAGCTAAGATAACGATAAGTATAAGGCGGTACACCTGTGGTCGTACCGACCGTAATACCTACATATCCAAGAATAGCGCGTAGTCCGTTATAGGCACCCGTGGCTGTTCCTGTCAGCGATGTCGTTGATGTGCTGGCTTCGCAAGCCCAGATCTGGCGAGGGGTAATAATTGCAATAAGAACCGAAGTCTGTCCGGCGTAGATAGTTTCCACCGTAACTCCGTATATTGCGCTCGTTACCGTTGCGGCCGTTGATACAGCCACATCCACCGTTGCTGATCCCGAATGGGATTGGCTGACCGGTGTACCTGCCAAAACTGCTGTACCTGCTGAAGGTGTAGCGATTCCAACCCTACGATATGCTGTTACGTCCGGGTCGGAAATCAAGGTAAATCCTTGAGTCATTGGTTTGTAAGTTTTAACTCTATTCCTCTGTCATTTCGGCTATCTCTTCATCAGAGAAGCCTTTGAGCATATCGGTGCGAAGCCCTTGTATGGGTTGGTTCGCTCGTTTTACGCCCTCACGTTGAGGTCTAGAGGAGCCGCTGTGAGATGCGACTTTGACTTTCTCTTTGGCGGCTTCTTGTTTGTTAAGAGCCGCGGCTGGTTTTATTCCAAATACTTCCTTATGGACTTTGTCTAGGATTTTAGCTAAGGCTTTTGGGTTTGCTGGCTGGGTATTGTAAAGTCCAGATCTGAACTCTTCCCCGAATGCTTTCCAAAGCACACCGCCGGGGTCGTTTTTCGCTTGATATTCTGGATGCTTTTCAAGGAAATTGTCCAACTGTTCTGTCTGGATTTCTTGATACCTAGTAGCTCCAAGTTCGCCTTGGCGCACAAATCCCATGTCCTCTGCCATTACATCAAATACCTCTTTCAAAGTGTCCAAGTCTTCCTTTTTATACTTCGCGAGGACTTTTTGTTTCTCTGGAGATAGTTCTTTCTTGGCAAGTTTCGGAGGTGCTTGCATTATCTCTTGAGTTTGTTTGCCACGCATTTCATCGCGTAACTTCGCATTCTCAAGTCGTAGTGCCCACTCCCTAGGAGTTTCGCCGGGAACACGCTCAAGGTCTGCGTACTTTTTCCCTGCGTCATCTGGAATTGCCGCGTTTTTAGATTCCTCGGGTTCCTTTTCAGGAGTTTCCTCGGTCTCTTCCGATTCAGCTTCGTCCTCTTCTTTGGACTCTTTGGGAGCTGGCTCGTCGTTTTTTTCTTGGGAAGAGTCAATGGGAGTTTCTTTCTCCGCTTCAACGAGTTCCTCGTCGTCCCCGGCGGGTGCGACTTCAACTCTATCGATTATTTTTACTTCCGGTTCGTCGTTGTTAGCCATAATGTTTTTACACCTTTGTTTTACATCGCGGTGAGTGCGAAGAGATTATGGGCCTTCCGTAAGGCCTGAGGTGAGCGTCCGACTTTTATATAATCTGTGAGTGTTCGGGTGCTCGCTTCAGGCCTCTTGCGAGGCGTGATTGATAAATTGTGATGTTCTATTCAGGCGCGTCCTGTGATTCGGTCCCAGAGTCCGCGCCGTCGGCTTTTGGGATTTCTTGTGGTTCAACTGCCTGTAATTCTACCACCTGCCCTGTCCCTTTACACTGTGGACAAGTGCCATTCTCGGAATAAGCAATCCCCGGCTTTGGCGGAAGCACTACTTTTCCTGTGGAGTTGCATGTAGGGCATGTAGTCATTTTATTGTAGCTTTTTATTTATGCTAACAAGAGATGTGTCATTCAAGGTGATTTCTTTCTTGTCGCTTTTTTCCTTGATCTTGGCGACAATGTATGAGACTACAGCGCCGTCGAGGGTCACTTCCTTTTCCCATGCGGGATCCCATGTGAGACGCTGTTCAACTTTGAATGTTTTCTTTTGATCCTCTGGCAGGGCGTCTATTTGAGCTTTGACGTCCTCATCTGTCGGCGACTTGACTAACTTTGCCTCTATCCAATCTGCGTCTGTGATGACCAATTTCTTGACGTCGTCGAGCAGAGCGGCCAGCTCTACTAGATCTCCTTTGAAATCACGCAGGATAGGGTTTATCGCGCGGATCTCATCTATGCTTATCTTTATTGTTTTTGACATAAATTTGGTGTAATAGGGACTTATTAATGGCGATGCAAATACCCGTCCGATGTGCTTCGCTTCCTGTCGTAATTGTCCTTCTTGTCCTCGATTGCTTCCGTCTTTTTTTTTACTGCGATACTGGCCTTGACCTCTTTCGACTGTTCGTCGTCGTCTTTCTCGTCCTCTTTCTTTTCCTCTTTCTTGACGACCTTTTTCTTTTTTTCTTTAGTCTTGGGCATGGTTATTTTTCTGAAACGTCTTGGTCTGGGTTGCTTTCCTCTTGCTTCTCGGAATTGCAATCCGCTTTCCTGACCTCTTGCTCATGTGCTGAATCAGGGCGACCGTCGTGTTCGACTTCGCTGACTCCTTTGACTTGTGGATTATGTGGGTTCATTTTATTGTTTGTTATTTTATTAAATTACTTTTGCTGGAAGCGTTTCAAATTTGCACGAACTAATTTCGAGAAAGCCTCGACCTTGCTTATTCCCTCATTTCCTAACTCGACTGTGCGGCGATCAAACTTTCTCATTTCTAGATACTCTTTCGGTGCGTTTGAAAACTCTGGCTTGATGACTATGGTGAACAGATTGCCGCCACCTCTCGGCTGAAGCAATTCTGTGTGGTCAAGCATTTCACCGAGTATCTCACGCGCGGCCTCGTCCCATGACTCCGGCATAGGGGCGTTATCGCTTTTTGCTTTCTTTACCTCAACTTCCTCTTTCGTCTCCGCAACCGTTGCGACTGGTTTGTTTTTCAACTCAGTCACTGTATTCACTAACGACTCAATGACGCTGGTCAATTTATTAAAATCTGCTACTGATACGAACTCCTGTTTTACTTCTGCTTTTGGTTTTGTTGGCATGATTGTTTATTATATTACTTTTTAATAATTTGTATATGTTAAGCGGTTGTGGATAACTACTTCTGCCCTATTATCGGCACGCCCGTCGTCAAGTCTTTTTTCTGCTGTTCAACCATTCCTTTAAGCCCCTCAACAACAGATTTCTCCACATTTATCTCGCAAGGTATACGCAATACTGCCCCTGCCGGTTGTGCCTTTTTGAGCTTGTAGTTGTGGATACGGCGATAGGTGAGGACTTCGGTTTGCTTTACCGGCATCATTTTGTCCTGTTGGTCTGCACCTGCTATCGCGTACGTAATCGCCCAGAGGTCGACAATCTTGAACCTGCGAGTTTCCTTGCCTATAGTCAGTTTGAACGTGGCTTCGTCGGGATCCACGTTGAACTCTGCTGTACCGTCATCACCTACGAGTTGAAGCATTGAATGTTCTGCGACAGTCATGTTATTTTTGCTTAGAAAACGTTACTGACCGAATTGACTCTGGAGCCTTATTATCAAACTCTTCAAGCATGTTTGTTAAAAAGTCCATAGATTCATTTGCAACTGTTTCACTCGTCCCCTTTTCATATACCACATTGAACTTCGGTTTGTTATTATTCATGTTTTATTTTTGTATATCTGATAATGATTCGCCTTTCTCTATCCCGTCAAAGAACTCTTTAAGGCCACCGACCCGACCTTCTCTGGTGAATAAAGAACGCAACACCTCAAACTCATTGCTTCCCGACACTTCGCGATTATTTAGCTCGTTTATGGTCATGGCGACCAATTTCTGTAAAGCAAACCAACCCGGCTTATCAACCATGGCCATGAGGGCGGCACTATCCTGTTTATTTAGTAGTGTTGCCATTTTATTCTACTGGCGAGTCCTCTACTTCGCCGTCCGATCTGCTCATAATAGCGTCCATGCTTATGGTCACAAATTCGTCTGTGATAGACGACAGGAGCATGAGGACATTATCCTCCACCGACCATTGGAGGGATTTGAGCACCTCTTTGACTGTGTGCTTATTCTCCGATTTTTGCTTCTTTTGGCTCATACGTTTATTGCGCGGTGCGCTGTTTGACTTTCAAATCTAATTTGTTTTTTGATTCTGCTCTTTCTCCTGGGATTCCCGCTCCACCGAATTTCTTTACTACCTTGTGGCCTTTCATTGAATCCTTGTCGTATGTGTGCTCCATTCGTCCGACCATTTTTCCTGTTGTCGGAGATTGAAACTTTTTATCAGTTTCTCTAGTAATTCTTGCCCTACTCGGCATATATCCGTCGGAGGTGGAGCGTCTTTTTCCCAACCCAATGTCTTTAGAAACATTCCCAACCTCTGAACGGGTAACTTTCTTGTTGTGTTTGCGAATTGAGGACTCTAATTTAGAGTGACTCGGTTTTTGAAATTCTTCGTTTGTCATAGTATTTTTGTTATGTTTTTTGCTAATCTATAGTTACCAATAATACCTTCGTTTATCAATTTAACCCTCCATTTTTCTTCAGCGCACTCTTCACACGACAGATAGGAGCTGTCAGCCGTTTCCTGTATTTTTCTGGCGAATGTTTTTCCATGAAATGGACAATTCGTGTAGTAAGGTTTTTGATTTACTTTTTTTGCTATCGGTATTTTCATGTTTTAATTATCCCGCCATTACCTATCTGTGTCAACGCTGATAAGTTGATAACTAAAGCTTCTTTTGGCTCATACTTTTATTGTGCAGTGCGTTGTTTGACTTTGAATCCCGTACCCGGTTTTGCTTTTTCCCATGCATCACTTAATTTTTGCTTTCTTTTGTCAGACATTTCATAATGACCGGTTTTTGCAACTGATTTCAATACTTTGTTTTCCTCTCTTTTTGTTACATCGGGTATTGCCCTACTCGGCATAAACCCATCTGAGGTGGAGCGTTTCTTACCCGTAGCTACTTCTCTTTTATGCATATCTTCAAGAGCTTTTTTAGGAAACAGTGCTTTTTTACTTTCTGTTATCTTCTTACCGTTTGGTATTAGTTGTGC
>Ga0302320_10021930_pt1 | contig 12646 bp, 8 predicted proteins | sample Bog_T0_3_FD_202130 | JGI IMG/M metagenome (GOLD analysis project Ga0302320, IMG submission 202130) | Peat permafrost microbial communities from Stordalen Mire near Abisko, Sweden - Bog_T0_3 | ecosystem: Environmental > Terrestrial > Soil > Wetlands > Peat | place: Sweden: Abisko, Stordalen Mire...
GTTCCGATGATCGCCGTTGGGTTGGTTGATCCCGCCGCTGCGAGGATACCAACGGCAGTGGCCGGGATGAGCTGGACGGAGCTGGTATTGATCGCGAGGAAGGTGCACATGGCATTGGTTGCGGTGCCAGGGTGGGGATTCAGGCGTTCGAGCCGCTGCATGGCCCGCAAGCCAAGGCCGGTCGCGGCATTGCCAAGCCCCAGCATATTGGCCGCGATATTCATGACCATCGCTCCCATCGCGGGATGCGCCGGCGGAATGTCCGGGAACAGAAGGTGCAGCACGGGGCGCAACGCCCGGGCGAGGACTTGGACGAGGCCGGATTTCTCCGCGAGGCGCATGATCCCGAGCCAGAGCGCCATGATCCCGATGAGCGGGAGCACCAGCGTCATTGTCGTCTTTGTGGCGTCGAACGCCCCGTCGGTGAGTTCCTTGAGATTTCCTGTCCCCCCCCCAATCAGCACCGCCGCCAGGATCAGGCCGAGCCAGATGTAATTGAGCATTGCTGAAGCACTACGGGAAGGGGGACTCGCGAGGCAAGGAAGGGATTGATGATTGCTTCGATTTGCCAACCTCCGACGCAACCGATTCGGGCATCGCTGTCCCGTTAAAAATCGGTACTAACTCTTCTTCGCAGACTTACCAGCCTTCATTTCCTTCATCCATTCCTCCATCCATGCATCAGCCTCCTCGTGGCTGTTGAACTTGAAAACCCCCTTCCAGCGGCGCCCACCCCCCGTAGCCTTCCCTGTCTCGTTCCCAATCGCTTGCGCCGGGACTGCCTCGGGAATTTCGCCGGACTGACCCGTAGGCCTTCCTCTGTTTTCCTCCACCTTGTCGGACGTTTCCATCGCCGCCAGCACCCTGCCAGAATCTTGTGCCCGGCGCAAGGACGCTGGGAGACGGATGATTGCTCGCGCCTCTTGCTCCCGCCGGGGAGGCGTGTTACGGTCCCCTCCCTTTTCCCAAAATGGCCAAAAGCATTATAGACCCCAGCCGGCTCGATAAAATCGAGTTTTCCAACGATGAGATTGCGCGGTACTCGAGGCATCTCATCATGCCGGAAGTCACCCTGGAGGGACAGAAGCGCTTGAAAGCAGCGAGTGTCCTGTGCATCGGGGCGGGGGGGCTCGGGTCGCCGATTGCCCTTTACCTCGGGGCGGCGGGCATCGGGCGGATGGGGCTGGTGGACGGGGATGTGGTCGATTTTTCGAATCTTCAACGGCAGATCCTGCATGGGACGAAGGATGTGGGGCGCAAGAAACTCAACTCTGCCCGGGACCGGATTCGGGATCTCAATCCGAATGTGCAGATCGATCTCCACGACACGCTTTTTACCAGCGCGAATGCGGAGGAATTGGTCCAGGATTATGACATTGTCATTGATGGGACCGACAATTTTCCGACCCGGTATCTCTCGAATGATATCTGCGTTTTCCTCAAGAAACCGAATGTCTACGGGTCGATCTTCCGGTTTGACGGACAATGCACGGTTTTCGCGCCGCACCTGGGTGGTCCGTGCTACCGCTGCATGTTCCCGGAGCCGCCGCCTCCCGGGATGGTGCCGAGTTGCGCCGAGGGTGGGGTCCTGGGCGTGCTTCCGGGCATTATCGGGGTGATGCAGGCCATTGAGGCCATCAAGCTCATCATTGGGATCGGCGAGCCGCTGATCGGGCGGCTGGTGCACTTTGACGCGCTGGGGCTCAAGTTCCGCGAGTTCAAGCTGCGCCGCGACCCGAAGTGCCCGGTCTGCGGGGAGCACCCGACGATTACCGAGCTGATCGATTACGACCAATTTTGCGGCATCCCGCAAGCCGCAGCCGCCGAAGCCGCAGAAACCCCCATCCCGACCATGACCGTCCGCGAATTGAAACAGAAACTGGATAATGGCGACAAATTCCTGCTGCTTGACGTGCGCGAGCCCTTTGAGTGGGACATTTGCCGCATCGACCGCGCGCAATTGATCCCGCTGGGGCAATTGCCCTCCCGGATGAGCGAACTGGATAGCGCGGACGAAATCGTGATCCATTGCAAATCCGGCGGACGCAGCGCAAAGGCGGTCCGGCTCCTGCAGGAGGCCGGTTTCAGCAAGCTTCACAACGTCGAAGGCGGCATCACGGCCTGGGCCGAGGAAGTCGATCCAACCGTGCCGAAGTATTAACGTCCAAAACGGGCGGACTTAACGGACTCACAATTCCCCTTTGTCTTCCGCCCGTTGACAAATCCGCCAGTCGTTTCGATACTGATTCCAATGAGTTTGGATCTAAACGACTTGCTCCGAGACTGGCCCCATGAGCCCGGCCAAATCAAAGTCCGCCGAATCCTGGGAACCGATGGGAAGGAAAAGATTCAACTGCGGATCGACCTGGGCCTCATCCAAATGGAAACCATCGGCCGCCCCGACGGGGAGCACCCGCACGGCTGCGAAAGTCTCCTGACCTACCACGCCGGGCTGGCCAAGGAAAAGGAATCCGCCCACGAGCAATACCAGCTCTCGCCGGACGATGTCAGCGAGCTGCAGCAGGAGGGGATCCAATACTACCACCGCTACATCTCGCTCTTTCAATTGAACGACTTCGCGGGGGTGATCCGCGACACCCAGCGGAACATCGACCTCTTCAATTTCGTCAACCGGCACGGGGGTCCCGAGGAGTTCTCCCACTCACTGGAGCAATTCCGCCCCTACGTGATCATGATGAACACCCGGGCACGTGCCTCGATGGAACTGGAGCTGGGAGATTTTGCAGGTGCGCTGCGCCAGATCGAGCGGGGTCGCGAGAAAATTGCCGAGTTGTTCGGCCCCGTTGAGGGGCAGGAATTGGCGGAGCGGAGTCCGGAGATCGCCTTCCTGGATGAATGGATGGAGGAAATCCGCGCCCGCCAGCCGCTGACCAAGCTGGAGAAGATGCAGCGGGAGATGGAGGCGGCAATCGCCAACGAAGCGTATGAGCGTGCCGCGGAGCTGCGGGATGCGATCCGGGCGCAGCTGGCGCGGAAGAAGGAGAAAAGCGCGGAACTGCGTGCGCGGGGCGAAGAATAGTGGGATACGACGTATGGGACCCATGGGACTGATGGGACCTATGACCGCGGCCCGGAGGCGGGGAACCGTGGGAAATTCGAATTTTCCTTGAAAAGTGTTGGCTTCCAGCGTTTTCCCGCCCGATGAATACCCCCTTGGCCGGACTCGTCGGCTCTCCTCCATTTTCTCCATGAAAAAACTGACGCGCCTGCTTCCCTTTCTTCTGCTGATGGCCTGTGGAAAGAGCGGCGCGCCCCCGACAACGCAGAGCGCCCCGGCGGTGCAGGATACGCCGGCGCAGCTTGAAAGCGGCGGAGAAATCGATCCGATCGCCTCGACCGATGCCACTCATGGGGGGTCGTTCTCGTCATGGCCTGGGGATTATCCGAAGTCGCTCAACGAGTGGCTGGATTACAACAGCTTTTCGGTGGAAGTCTCGGCGCTGATGTTCGAGCCATTGGTGGAGCTGCATTCGACGGAAGACCACCCGGTAGGGGACCTGGCCGAGTCCTGGGACGTTTCGGCGGACAAGAAGACGTACGTCTTCCACCTCAATCCCGCAGCGAAATGGAGCGATGGCACGCCGGTGACCGCGGCGGACGTTCAGTTCTACTACGACGTGATCATGAACCCGAAGAACCTGACCTCGCTCTTCCGGGTGGATCTCGCGCGCTTCTCGCGGCCGGAGGTGCTGGATGCCCACACGCTCCGCATCACGGCCAAGGAGGCGCACTGGAAAAACTTCTGGGTCGCAGGCAGCATGTGCGCGTTTCCGCGGCAGACATGGACGAATGTCGATTTCAACACGATCAACTTCGATTTCCCGGTCGTGGACGGCCCCTATGCGCTGGACGAGGTGAAGACCAACCGGTCGATCCGGCTCAAGCGGCGCGGCGACTGGTGGGGCCGGGTCCAAAAGTACAACCAGCACAAATACAATTTCGACTACCTGGTTTTCAAATCGATGGAGGACCGGACCAAGGCGCTGGAATTCCTGAAGACGGGCGGCTTTGACGAGTACTTCATCTACACGGCCAAGATCTGGGCGCAGGACACCAACTTCCCCCAGGTGCAAAAGAACTGGGTGATCCGGCAGAACATCTACAACCAGATCCCGAAGACGTTCCAGGGCTTCGCGATGAACATGCAGAAGCCGCTCTTCCAGGATATCAAGGTGCGCCAGGCGCTGGCGTATCTGCTGGACCGGCAATTGATGAATCAGAAGTTGATGTTCAACCAGTATTTCCTGCTCAACTCATACTTCCCCGACCTTTATCCCGGCGACTCCAACCCGGACATCCCGGTTACGCCGTATGATCCGGACAAAGCGCGCGAGCTGCTGAAGGAGGCGGGCTGGCAGGTCGGGCCGGATGGAATCCTTGCGAAGAACGGTCAGCAACTGGATATCACGATCCTGCATTTTGAGGGCTCGGACCTGCGGCACCTAAATATATACATCCAGGACTTGAAGCAGGTCGGGATCCAGGCGCATGTCGAGATTGTGTCAGAGGCGACATGGACAAAGCGGGTCGATAACCATGAGTTTGACATGGTGTGGGCAAACTGGGAGGCGGTGCGGCTTCGGGATCCGGAGCCGATGTGGAGCTCGAAGACGGCAAACGATATCGCGGGGGAGAACTGGTGCGCATTCGGCGACCCGCAGGTGGACCAGCTCATCGGGGCGCAGCGGACGGAAATGGACCTGGGCAAACGCAATGAGATCAACAAACAAATCGACCAGCGGCTGATGACTCTTTCCCCCTATGTGCTGCTCTGGCAATCGGCCAGCCAGCGGGTGCTGTACTGGAACCGGTTTGGCACTCCCAAGTATGTACTCTCGAAATACTGCGATAACGGCGAGGCGGGAGGGCCGGAGTACGATCCGCTGGTGTACTGGTGGTTTGACCCGGTGAAATCCGCCGCGCTGGATGACGCGATGAAGCGCGACGTCCCGCTGCCGCCGGAGCCGGCCGAAGTCCATTACGGGCAATGACCACTTACATCGTCCGGCGTCTCCTGCTGATGATCCCGACGATGCTTGGGATCACTGTCGCCTGCTTCCTGCTGTGCCAGTTCATGCCTGGCGGTCCGGTGGAGCAGGTGATCTCGCACATCCGGGCGGCATCGAGCAACCATGGAGCGGGGCACACCAATATCTCCCCGGAGGAGGTGGCCAATATCAAGGCCTACCTCGGATTCGACAAGCCGATCCACGTGCGCTATTTCCTGTGGCTCGGCCGGTTACTCCGTTTCGACATGGGCAATTCCTATGTCTATCACCTGCCGGTGTGGAACGTCATCGAGAGCAAAATGCCGATTACGCTGTTCTTCGGGTTTGTCTCGTTCCTGCTCTCCTATCTCATCTCGATCCCACTGGGAGTCTGGAAGGCCGTCAAACATCACAGTGCATTTGACATCGCCACGAGCGCGGTGGTTTTCGCGGGCTATATCATGCCCGGATATGCGCTCGGCATCCTGCTCATTATCTATTTCGGAGGGGGCAGTTATCTTGCCTGGTTTCCGATTTCCGGCATCGTGTCTGATAACTTTGAGGATCTCTCCGCGGCGGCCAAAGTTCTCGATTTTCTTCATCATCTCTGCCTGCCGATGATCTGCTATATGATCGGAGAGTTTGCCTTCCTGACGCAGCTCATGAAAAACAGCCTCCTCGATGAATTGAACAAGGATTACGTCCGGACGGCGCTGGTGAAGGGCGTTTCGTTCCATGGCGCTGTCTGGAAGCACGCTTTTCGTAACGCCCTCATTCCGCTTGCGACGAGCTTTGCCGACGTGCTCCCGCTCTTGATCACGGGGGCGCTGCTCATCGAGCGGGTCTTTGATATCGATGGGATGGGCCTGCTTTTTTATAACTCGATCATCGGCCGGGATTACAATGTGGTGATGGGCATCGTGGTGCTCACGAGCATCCTGACCATGATTGGTCGCCTCTTCTCGGACATCCTCTACGTGATCTTTGACCCCCGAATCCGCTTTACCTGACCGTGCTCTCCGATATTGCCAAGGAACGTTTCCGCCGGTTCCGCGCCATCAAACGCGCATGGTATTCCTTTCTCATCCTTGCAATGGCCTTTGCACTCTCGCTGTTCAGCGAGGAGATTGCGAACGATCATCCGCTGCTCCTTTACTATCACGGCCATTATTATTTCCCGACTGTCCAGTTTTACCCCGCCGACACCTTTGGCGGGCAGTACAAGACCGAGGCGGATTACTTCGCGCTGCGGGATGACCCGGCATTTCGCGCGGCCGGGGGCTGGATGATCCTGCCCCTCATCCACCACAGTCCCCAACATTCCTACCTGGATATCAATGGCAACCCGCCTTACCCGCCCTCGGCGGATCACTGGCTCGGGACCGACGGCTCGGGACGGGACGTGCTGACCCGGTTAATCTATGGGTTCCGGGTTGCCATGCTGTTTTCCCTGGCTGTAACGGCTATCGGCACCATCGCGGGCGTGGTGATCGGCGCAATCCAGGGATATGCTGGGGGCACTGTCGATTTGGCGGGGCAACGGTTCATCGAGATCTGGAACGCGCTGCCGTTTATGTATGTGGTCATCCTTTTCGGCGCAATTTACGGGCAGGGATTTGGCATTCTGCTGCTGGTCATTTCCCTGTTCCAATGGATTGGCCTCTCGTATTACGTGCGCGGTGAATTCTATAAGCTGCGGGAGCAACCGTATGTCCTCGCATCGCGGGCACTTGGGGCGAGCCATACGCGGGTGCTATTCCGCCAGATGCTCCCGAATGCGATGACTCCGGTGATCACATTCATGCCATTCACGCTGATCGCGGGGATATCGCTGCTGACAGCCCTGGATTTTTTGGGATTTGGTCTTCCGCCGCCGACGCCTTCCTGGGGCGAGCTGATCGACGAAGGATTGCAGAATCTGCAGGCGCCGTGGCTTGCGGGGTCCGCAGTGGCGGCGCTTTTTATCACGCTGATGCTGGCCACCATCATAGGGGAGGGGATACGGGATGCGCTGGATCCAAAGTCGTTGACGAAATTGCGATGAAGATGGGACTTAGAGGACAGATGGGACGAATGGGACTTATATTGGCCGTTTCCGCGGTGTTGGTGCTGGGATTTGCTGGGGCTGGGGTAGCGGCGGAAAGCCGGGAATCGTACCAACAGCTCATTGATAACGCCGGTCACCTTTCGGACACGGCCCGGCTGAACAAGCTCTTCCAGATCGACTGGGACCGCGGGGTGCGGGAGTCGCCGGAGTTTGCGACCGACCTTGGGGTGCCGGGGGAAGATGACCGCTGGACGGATGTATCCGAGGCGGCCATAGACCAGCGTAAAAGCGAGACGCAATGGCCGATGGATGTCCTCAGGACAATCCACCGCGCAGCGCTCGCTCCGGCGGATCAACTGAACTATGACTTATTCCGCCACAACTTGGAACTGGCCCTCGAGGATAATCAGTTTCCCGGCGAATATCTCGCGGTCAATCAACTCGCCGGCGTCCAGCAGACCATACCGGAAACCCTCGCGCAGATGCCGGTGGCGACGATCAAACAGTACGAGAATATCCTTGCCCGTATGCGGGCGGCACCGACGCTCATCGACCAGAATATCGATCTTCTGCGGCACGGGGCGAAGCTTGGCGTTACCGAGCCGAAGATTATCATGCGCAATGTGCCCGACCAGGTGCTCAAGGTAATCCCCGACGACCCGATGGCGAGTGCCCTTCTCAAGCCGTTCACCAATTACCCACCCGGTATTGCCCAGCCGGATCGCGACCGGCTTACAGCCGGGGCCGTCAAGATCTACAAGGAGAGCCTCGTCCCGGCTTTCCGCCGGCTGCATGATTACCTGGTTCAGGATTATATCCCGAATGCCCGCGACACCATTGCGTGGACCGCGCTGCCCAACGGCGAGGCGTGGTATCGGCTGATCGTCCGTGAACACACCACCACCGATATGTCGCCGGCGGAGATCCATGACCTTGGCCTTAGTGAGGTGAAGGCTGATGAGACATCGATGGAACAGGTCGCGGCCTCTTCCGGCTACAAGGGAAGCTTTGAGGCATTCAAAACCTTTCTGCGCACCGATCCCCAGTTTTATTACACGGATGCGGACAGCCTGCTGGCCGGGTACCGGAATATCGCGAAGCAAATCGACCCGATCCTGCCTCAATTCTTCGGCAAACTGCCCCGGCTAACTTACGGGGTGAAGGCAATCCCGGCCTATGCGGCGGACTCGGCCCCCGCGGCGTATTACATGAGCGGCTCCGTGCAATCCGGGCGTCCAGGATGGTTTTGTGCGAATACCTCAAGCCTTTCGACGCGGCCCAAGTGGCAGATGGAAGTCCTCACGCTCCATGAATCCGTGCCTGGCCATCATCTCCAGCTCTCCCTGGCGGAGGAATTGGAGAATGTCCCGGAGTTCCGCAAGTACGACAGTTACACGGCATTCGCCGAAGGCTGGGCGCTCTATTGCGAACGGTTGGGTTATGAACTGGGGTTCTACAAGGATCCTTACTCGAAATTTGGGCAGCTGAGTTTTGACATGTGGCGCGCCTGCAGGCTGGTGATTGACACGGGCATCCATGCGCAAGGGTGGACCCGGCAGCAGGGGATCGATTACCTGATGGCCAATGCGGGCAAGGATGAGAAAAGTGCGACGGTGGAAGTGGACCGTTATATCGCCTCTCCCGGGCAGGCACTGGCTTACAAGATAGGCCAGCTAAAGATGCTGGCGTTGCGAGCGGAGGCCACCAGGCAACTTGGATCCTCCTTTGACCTGCGCGCATTCCACGATGCGCTGCTTGCGAACGGCTCGCTGCCGCTGCCGATCCTTGACCAGCAAATCCAGGCGTGGATCGCAGCACAGAAGAAATCCTCGCCGTGATGACGAACAGGAATTAAAGCCAAACCCGCCATGCCTGACATTACCCAACCCCTCCTGGACGTGCGCGATCTCACGATTGAGTTTGCCACCGATCGCGGCCCGTTCGAGGCCGTCAAGCAGGTCTCCTTTTCCGTGGCCAAAGGCGAAACCCTCGCGATCGTGGGTGAGAGCGGCAGCGGCAAGAGCGTCTCCGCGCTTTCCCTGACGCGGCTGCTGCCTGCCCCGCCGGCCCGGTATAAATCCGGCAGCATTCTGTGGAAAGGGGAGGACGTGCTGGCGATGGACCACCGGCGACTGCGCGGAATCCGGGGCGGTCAGATCGCCTACATCTTCCAGGAGCCCTCGACCTCGCTGAACCCGGTCTTCACCATTCGCAACCAGATTGCCGAGGCGATCAAACTCCATCGCCCGGAGGTGACGGACATCGATGCGGAAGTGCTCCGGTGGTTGGAAATCGTCGGCATTGTCAATGCGCCGCAGCGCATGCACGACTATCCCCATCAACTCTCCGGCGGGATGCAGCAGCGGGCGATGATCGCGATGGCGCTCAGTTGCAAGCCGGACCTGCTGGTGGCGGACGAGCCGACGACCGCGCTGGACGTGACCATTCAGGCCCAAATCATGGACCAATTGCGGGAACTGAAGCAACGGTTCGGGATGTCCATTATCCTGATCACCCACAACTTCGGCATCATCGGCGGAATCGCGGAACGCGTGGCCGTCATGTTCCGGGGAAAAATCGTGGAGCACGGCTCGACTGAGGAAGTGCTTCGCAATCCGCAACATCCCTATACGCGGGCGCTCATCGATTGCATCCCCAAGCCCGGGGAGCGGGTCCGGCGGCTGGCTACCATCAATCACGACTCTTTGTGAGCAAGGCGCGCCCGCTAACTCGGTGAAATGCCTGGGACGAGAGCAGTATAACGCCCGCATCATAGCGGGGCTCTCCGTTTCTCATATCTATGGACATAGCTCGGTAGCCGCTGTATAAGGGAGATGATTAGATTTCAGGGCTATAAGGGCCCTTGTTTGACCCCAAAACCAGTTTAAATGAGTAATCCCCCCCGTTCGATGCGCGGTTTCCGCCTGATTGCTACCCTTATTGCCTTTTGCCTGGCGGCCAGTCGCCTGCATGCTCAGATCCCATCGTTTCCGGGCGCTGTCGGTTTTGGGGCCGCGGACCCCGGCGCCGCCTACCTGTCCGGCACCACGCACTACGGCGGGAATGTGTACCATGTGACCAACCTGAACGATTCCGGTCCCGGCTCCTTCCGCACCGGGGTGGGCGGGGGAGGGAACATCGTCGTGTTCGACGTCGGGGGCAGCATCCAGAGCCTCTCCCCGGTGGCATGCTCGAGCAACATCGATATCGAAGGGCAGACGGCGCCGGGGGGGATCCAGATATTCGGAGCTGAAACGTCGTTTTATGGCCGCAGCAATATCATCTGCCGGTTCATGCATTTCCGGGATGGGACACTCGACCCAAATTATCCGGGATCGAGCGCCACGAATTCCCACACCAACGCCGTGAACCTGGGCGATACGAATAATATCATCATGGACCACTGCACGTTCGAATTCGCCGCCTACAACAATGTGGATGAGGCGGGTTCGTCGGACATTACCTTCCAGAACTGCATCTTCGCGGATCCCATTTCCGAGCAGCGGTTCAATTGCCATTTCGAGGGCGGCCCGGTGACATTCATCAATTGCCTCTGGGCCAATGCCCATGGGCGCAGCCCGCTGGGGAAGGCGAACCTGCAATTCGTGAACAATATCGTGTACAACTACGGGTACGGCATGGATACGGGCAACTCCGCCGGCCAGTTCGATTGGGATGTGGTCAACAATTACTTCATCGCGGGTCCCTCCACCAGCAATTCCGGCGATGCGTATTACCAGGTGGATGGCAACCAGCATGTGTATGCCATAGGCAATTACATGGACGGGAATAAAAACGGGGTGCTGGATGGCTCCCCGGATAATGGAGTCAGCGGTGCGACCGTAGAGACGAATTACTGGTCCACGACTCCACCGCTCACGGCGACAGTGAACTTACCCACGCTGACGGCGCAGAACGCTTTTTATACCGTGGTATCCAATGCGGGCCCGGTGCCACGCGACCAGGTGGACAGCCAGGTCGTAAACAATGTTCTCTCGCTCGGCACGAGCGGAATGTTCTGGACCTACCAGACTTCCACTGGACTCGGGAACAGCGGCTACGGCGTCATCACGGGCGGCAATGCCCTCCCGGACGCCGATGGCTCCGGCATGCCGGACGACTGGAAGGCGGCACTCGGCCTGAGCCTGACGAATCCCCTGATCAGCGGATCGACCTCCTCGACGGGTTACACATACCTGGAGAATTACCTCGCATGGAAGGCGCTGCCGAATGCGTTTGTGGCAAAGAATACCGCAGCGAATCCTTCTTCGGTTGTTATCGATCTGAGCCAGTATGCGGCCGGCTTCGGCACGACAGGCGCGACTTACACGCTCTCCAATGTTATCGGTGGAGTGGCAACGCAGACTGGGACCGCCCCATGGCTGGTCACCTATGTGCCCACGGTCAATACCTCCGGCTTGGGCGGATTCAACTGGACGGTATCCAATTCCGTAACCTCGATGAGCAGCACGTGCGGAATATTGATCTCCCAGAGTGGGCCTTCGCAATATGTGCGCTGGAAAGGGAACGGGACCACGAATAACTGGGATACTACCACCCAAAACTGGACAGTCATCAATACCGGCAGCGCCACCACCTTTGGCGGAGCGGATCCGGTTACTTTTGATGACAGCGGCTCAACCTCTCCGGCGATAAACCTTGTCACCGCGGTATCGCCCGGAGGCGTCGAGATCGCGGGTTCGGCGAGCAATTACGTGCTCTCGGGCACGGGCGTGATGGGTGGCAATGGCGGAATCGAGAAGGATAGCCTGGGTACTTTCACGATCAATACCACGCAGGCCAATACGCTGGCCGGAGCCACCTCTGTCAATTCCGGGACGCTGGTCCTGGATCAAGGCTTGGGAACTGGGCCAATCATCCTGGGCAATGGCACCACGCTGGATTTCAACGTTAGTATCGCAGGAAACACGTTGGATGTAAGCGGAAGCGCGACGGTGGTTGGGAAATCAACCAGCGCGCTGGGTGTTATCAGCGGAGGCGGCGTGTTCCAATGGGGAACGCAAGGCGGCTATACGCGAATCGACCTCTATAGCAACATGACGGCGTTTACGGGAACGATGCTGATGGGAACCAGCGGCGTGAACCTGCGCTTCGACGGCGCGTATGGCAGCGCCGCCGGAGCATTTGATCTTGGGTCCAACGGGAGCGGCTTTTATCCCAGGAATGGCAACAACGCCACCTTTTCACTTGGTTCGCTCACCTCGGACAGTGCCAATGCATACCTGGGCGGAGCCTCGGATGCAGTGACGATGTACTGGTCGATTGGTGCGCTTAATACCAACACGACATACCCCGGTGTAATCGACGGAACCGGCATGTCCATTATTAAAGTAGGTACCGGCACTTTCACGATTACCGGCACCAACACCAATTACGTGGGCACGACGCAGGTGAATGCGGGAACTCTTGTGGTCACCGCGCCGCAAGGCAACTCGAATATCACCGTCAATACCGGCGGCACACTGGTCACGAACGCGGTGCTCAGTGGAACCGTCACGATGAACGCAGGCAGTTCCCTTTACCTCGGAAATTCGACGGCGTCTGGCAATGTGGGCGTGCTTACCTCCGG
>Ga0302320_10021931_pt1 | contig 12645 bp, 9 predicted proteins | sample Bog_T0_3_FD_202130 | JGI IMG/M metagenome (GOLD analysis project Ga0302320, IMG submission 202130) | Peat permafrost microbial communities from Stordalen Mire near Abisko, Sweden - Bog_T0_3 | ecosystem: Environmental > Terrestrial > Soil > Wetlands > Peat | place: Sweden: Abisko, Stordalen Mire...
CTCCATCGCCGCCTCGGCCATTCGACCACCCTGACCAGCGACGTCACCGTCCCGCTGCTCAACTCACGCCACCGACGGAGCCACAACGCGAAAAAACAGCACCGAAAGCGAATTTAGAATTGCTGCCCGTCGCGCGCAGAGTGGTGGCCGCCATTCACCCGATCGGCCGGGCGACCCGCCGCAGCCCAAGGCAGGCCACCGACGCCACGAAGCACGCCACCCCGGCGGCGAAAAACGCCGGCAGGTAGGAGGCCAGCAGGTCGCGCGAGACGCCGGCGCCCCAGGCCGACAGCGCTCCGCCCAACTGATGCCCGGCAAAGATCCAGCCGAACACCATGCTGCCGCGCTCGCGTCCGAACGCCTGCGCGGTGAGCCGCGCGGTGGGCGGCACGGTGGCGATGTAATCCAGGCCGAAGAACACCGCGAACACGCTCAGCCCGTAGAAGCTGAAGCTGGAGAACGGCAGCACCACCAGGCTGATGCCGCGCCCGGTATAGTACCAGAACAGCAGCCAGCGGTTGTCGTAGCGGTCGGACAGCCAGCCCGAGGCGATGGTGCCGGCGAAATCGCAGGCCCCCATCAAAGCAAGCACCGAGGCGGCGGCCACCGCCGGCATGCCGAAATCGTGGCAGAGCGGAATGAAATGGTTCTGCATGATGCCGCTGGTGGACAGGCCGCAGATGAAGAAGCTGAGGAACAGCAGCCAGAACACCCGCGAGCGCGCCGCATCGGTCAGGGCGGTGACCGAGAGCCAGGCGACATGGCGGGCATCGGTGCGCGGCGGCGGCAGCACGACGGTTTCGCCGTACGGCGCCAGGCCAAGCTCGCCCGGATGGTCGCGGATGATCAGCACCACCAGCAGCAGACACAGCCCGCAGGCGGCGATGGCCGGCAGCACCGCCATGCGCCAGCCGTAATGGGTGGCCAGCCAGGCGGCGACCGGCAGGAACAGCAACTGGCCGGTGGCGGTACTGGCGGCGAGCAGGCCGAGCACCAGGCCGCGCCGCGCGGTGAACCAGCGGTTGGCGACGGTGGCGGCCAGCACCATCGCCGTCATGCCGGTGGCGAACCCGACCACCAGCCCCCAGCTGGCCCAGAGCTGCCAGAGCCGGGTCATGAAGCTGGCCAGACCGAGAGCGGCCATCAGCAGCAGCAGCGCGGTGCAGATCACCGCGCGCAGCCCGTAGCGCAGCATCAGCGCGGCGGCGAACGGGCCGACCAGGCCATACAACGCCAGCCGCAGGCCGAGCGGCCCGGAAATGGCCCCGGTGTCCCAGCCGAACTCCGCGCGCAGCGGCACGATCAGCACGCCGGGCAGGCCGATACAGGCGGCGGTGGCCAGCATGGTGAGGAAGGTCACGGCGGCGATCGCCCAACCATAATGGATGCCGCGACGGGCGAGCCAGGGGGCGAGCAGGCCGGACAGCATCAGGGCGACTCCATGGAATTGGCTTCCGGCGGCAGGCCGGCGGCATCGCGCGCCAGTTTCGCCGCCGCGTCGAGCGCGGCGCGGGACCGGACGGGGTCGGCGCGGCAGGCGCGCGCCAGGATGATGCCGCCGGTCAGCACGGCCAGAATGGCGAGGGCACCCTGTCGGCACGCCGCCGCCGGCCAAGTGGGGTGGCGGTGGCGGAGTTCCTGTTCCAGCACGGCGGTGAGCGCGGCCACGCCGTCGCCCAGCGCGCCGGCGAGCGGCGGCCCGGCGCGGGCAATCTCGGGGCCAAGGGCGGCGAGCACGCAACCTTCCTCGGGAGCGTCGCGGTGGCGCTCGCTGAGGTAGCCGTCGATGAGGCTGGCGAGCGGTTCGCGCCCCCGCGCGCGGGCACGCCCGGCGCGGGCGACCCAGCGGCGGGCGGCGGCCTCGAGGCTGTCACGGCAGGTTTCGGCCGCGAGCGCCTCCTTGCTGGCGAAGTGGCCGTAGAAGGCGCCATGGGTCAGGCCGGCGGCGCGGGTGACCTCGGCCACCGGCACGGCGGCGATGCCGCGGCGGCGGAACAGCCGTCCGGCCGCCTGCAGGATGGCGGCGCGGTGGGTGGCGACGGTGGAACGGTCGACGCGCATGGCTATTCATGATGGTAATCATGAATAGCCGGCGCAAGCCGGCAGGCCCCTCGCCGCTGCCTCGGCGCCCCCATATTGCAAGCGAACGGTCAGGGAGACGGGACATGCGAAAAGCGGGAATCCTGGCGATGGCGTCGGGGATGGCGCTGGTCAGTTGTTCGGCGTTCGGCATCCGCGAGGGCACCGAGGAGCCGCGCTACACGGTGCTGGGGGTGCCGAACGGACTGGAAATCCGCGGCTACGGCCCGCGCATCGCCGCCGAGACGACGATCGCCGCCGACGAGGAGTCAGCCCGCAACGACGGCTTCCGCCGGCTCGCCGGTTACATCTTCGGGGGAAACCGGGCGAAGGCGAGCATCGACATGACGGTGCCGGTGACCCAGCAGAAAAGCCAGCCGATCGCCATGACCGCGCCGGTGGGACAGGCCCGTGGCGCCGACGGGCAATGGGTCATCCGCTTCTACATGCCGGCGACGTGGACCATGCAGACCCTGCCGGTCCCCGAGAACCCGGCCGTCACCCTGGTGGAGGTGCCGGGCGAGACCATGGCGGTGCTGCGCTTCACCGGCCTGCGCGGCGCCGACGCCATCGCCGCCCGGCAGGCCGAGTTGCTGGAACGGCTGGAATCGACCGCCTGGAAACCGATCGGGCCGCCGCTCACCTGGTTCTACGATCCGCCCTGGACCATTCCCTTCCTGCGCCGCAACGAGGTGGCGGTGCCGGTGGCGCCGCGCTGAAAGCATGGCATCCGCTGGCGCCCCCGCTTTTGGCGGGCATGATCGGACCGGGTAGACCCCGGCGAGATGCAGGGGCGCGTTGCAGGAATGGCACATTGATTAGTGGAATCAGAAATTCTATCTAAGATTGTCGTTATTACCGTTGTTCGGCCGGCCACTGCGGGTCCATATCGCCCCCCCGCGGCGGGCCTGTCGTTGTCCCGTCAGTTCCAGGCCCCTCGACCATGGTTTCGCCCTCCGTTCCGGCCGCTCCCGTCGATGCCCACGCCGAATCCCAGGCGCTGGAGGCGGAGCTTGCGCCGCTCCCGGCCGCCGAGGCGATCGCCCTGCTCGCCGGCCGCTACCGTGGCCGGATCGCCATCGTGTCGTCCTTCGGCGCCGAATCGGCGGTGCTGCTGCACCTGGTCGCCCTGGCCGATCCGTCGATACCGGTGATCTTCCTGGACACCGGCAAACTGTTTCCCGAAACCCTCGCCTACCGCGACCGGCTGGTGCGCCGGCTTGGGCTGCGCGATGTCCGCAGCATCACGCCGGACCCCGCCGCCCTGGCCGCGCGGGACGCCTTCGGCGGGCTGTGGGCGCTGGACCCCAATGCCTGCTGCACCCTGCGCAAGGTGGAACCCCTCGCGGTGGCGCTGGCGCCGTTCGATATCTGGCTGAATGGCCGCAAGCGCGCCCATGGCGGCGCCCGCGCGGCGTTGCAACTCACCGAGGTGACCGAGGACGGCAAGCTGAAGGTCAACCCGCTCGCCGACTGGGACGCCGCGGCGGTGGAGGCCTGGCGGGTGGCGCATGACCTGCCGGCGCACCCGCTGGCCTCGCACGGCTACAGCTCGATCGGCTGCCGCACCTGCACCAGCCCGGTCGCCGCCGGGGAAGCGCCGCGCGCCGGCCGATGGCGTGGCACCGGCAAAACCGAATGCGGCGTGCATATCTCCGCCAATCCCGAACCGCCCCCAGCCGAACCGGACCACATGACCATGGACGACCTCGACAGCCTCGAAGCCGAAAGCATCTACATCCTGCGCGAGGCATTCAGCCGGATTCGACCGCTGGCCATGCTGTGGTCGCTCGGCAAGGACAGCAACGTGATGATCTGGCTGGCCAAGAAGGCATTTCTTGGCCGCGTGCCGTTCCCGGTGGTGCATCTCGATACCGGCCTCGAATTCCCCGAGGTGTACGCCTTCCGCGAGCAATACGCGAAGGAATGGGAACTGGAACTGATCGCCGATGCCTGCCCGCCGATCGAGGAGGTGGACCAGACCCTGCCGCCGGCTTCCCGCCTGGCGGCGCGCAAGACGCACGGGCTGCGCCAGGCGATCGACCGCTACGGCTTCCAGGGGCTGATCGCCGGCATCCGCCGCGACGAGCAGGCAACCCGGGCGAAGGAGCGCGTGTTCAGCCCGCGCGGCGAGGACAACGCCTGGGACTTCCGCGACCAGCCGCCCGAGTTCTGGGACCTGTTCCACCTGGATTTCCCGCCGGGGACGCATGTGCGGGTGCACCCGCTGCTGCACTGGACCGAACTCGACGTGTGGCGCTACATCCAGCGCGAGAACATTCCGGTCTGCTCGCTGTATTTCGCCCGCGAGGGCAAGCGGTTCCGCTCGCTGGGCGAAATCGGCATCACCTTCCCCATCGACAGCGAGGCCGCCGACATCCCGGCGGTGATCGCCGAACTGCGCGGCACCCATTCGGCCGAACGGTCCGGGCGGGCGATGGACCATGAGGGCGAGGACGCCTTCGAGCGCCTGCGCGTCGGCGGATATATGTAAATGACGCTCCCCGAGCTCAGCGACAAGCGCGCCTTTCCCATCGTCGTCGTCGGCCATGTCGATCACGGCAAGTCCACCCTGGTCGGCCGGCTGCTGCACGACACCGGCAGCCTGCCGGAGGGGCGCGCCGAGCAGTTGCGGGCGCAGTCCGCCAAGCGGGGCCTCGATTTCGAGTTCTCCTTCCTGCTGGACAGCCTGCAGGTGGAGCGCGACCAGGGCATCACCGTCGATGCGGCACAAATCTGGTTCCGCACCGCCAAGCGCCGTTTCGTCATCATCGACGCGCCGGGCCATCTGGAATTCCTGCGCAACATGGTCACCGGCGCCTCCGCCGCCGAGGCCGCGGTGCTGGTGGTGGACGCCAAGGCGGGGGTCAGCGAGCAGACCCGCCGGCACGGCTACCTGCTGGGCATTCTGGGCGTGCGGCAGGTGATCGTCGCGGTCAACAAGATCGACCTCATCGACAACGACGAGCAGCGCTTCCAGGCGGTCGCCGACGCGGTGCGGGACTATCTGGGGGGCCTCGGCATCACCCCGACCGCCATCGTGCCGCTGTCCGCCCGCCACGGGGAAAACGTGGTGGAGCGCGGCGCCCGCACGCCCTGGTATTCCGGCCCGACCCTGGTCGAGGCGCTGGACGCGCTGACGCCCCGGCCGCCGGCGGAACACGGGCCGTTCCGCCTGCCCGTCCAGGACGTCTACCGGGTGGAGGACCGGCGCATCATCGTCGGCCGCATCGAGAGCGGCCGGATCGCCATCGGTGATGCCGTGCGCTTCGTTCCGGGCAGCCAGACCGCGCGGGTTGCCGCCATCGAGACGTGGAACGGCGCGGCACCGGCGAATTCCGCCGCTACCGGGCAGAGCGTCGCGCTGTCGTTCGACCATGAGGTGTTCGTTGAACGCGGCGCCATCGTCGCCGCGGCCGACAACGCCCCGCGCGAGAGCCATGTGCTGACCGTGCAGCTGTTCTGGCTAGACCGCGAGCCGCTGGTTTCCGGCGACCGCCTGTCGCTGCGTTTCGGCACCGCCGAACAGCGGGTGACCGTCGAGGAGATCGAGGCGGTCATCGATGTGGAATCGCTCACCGCGGCGCCGGCGCTGGCCTTGCCGCAGAACGCGGTTGGCCGGGCGCGGCTGCAATCCACCCGGCCGCTGGCCATCGACAGCTTCGCCGACAGCCCGCGCACCGGGCGCGGCGTGCTGGTGCGCGACCACCGGATCGCCGGCGGCTTTCTGGTCGAGGAACTGCCGGGGCAGGCGCGCGACCTCACCACGGTGGATGCGCCGGTGACGCCGGAGGAGCGTGCGCAGCGCAACGGCCACCGCGCCGGCGTGCTGTGGCTGACCGGGTTGTCCGGCTCCGGCAAGAGCACGCTGGCCATGCGGCTGCTGCGGGCGCTGACCGACCGCGGCCGTCTGGCCTATGTGATCGACGGTGACAACATCCGCCAGGGCCTCAACCGCGACCTCGGCTTTTCCGCCGAGGACCGGGCCGAGAATGTCCGCCGCACCGCGGAAGTAACGAAGCTGCTGGCCGATGCCGGCTGCATCGTCATCGTGGCGTTGATCTCCCCGTTCGCGGCGCAGCGGGAGGAAGCAAGGCGCATCGTCGGCGCCGATTTCCATGTGGTCCATGTCGCGGCCGATCTGGCCATTTGCGAGGCGCGCGACCCGAAGGGCCTGTATCGCCGGGCGCGGGCCGACCGGCTGGGCGACTTCACCGGCGTGTCGGCGCCCTACGAAGCCCCGGACAGTCCCGAATTGCTGCTGGACACCGGCAGGCTCGGCCTGGAGGAGGCGACGGACGTGCTGCTGGATTACGCCGAGGGGGCCTTCGCCCGGCCGCATTCCTGACGTAACCGGATTCAGGGGGCCACTGCCCGTCGCGCCGAAAGGCGCGATGGCCTTCCTTTCGCGTCCAGCGGTTTCATGGCAAGTTGGTGGCGTCCAAGGGAGCCGACGATGAACAAAATCACCCAAACCGCCACCTACGCCGACACCATCGCCGACTGGCAACGTGACCCGGAAGCATTCTGGGCCGAGGCCGCCAAAGGCATCGACTGGGTCCGCCCGTCCGACCGCGTATTCGACCCCGCGCTCGGTGCGTTCGGCCAGTGGTTCGCCGGCGGCGAGCTGAACACCAGCTACAACGCGCTCGACCGCCATGTGGAGGCCGGACGCGGTGACCAGGACGCGCTGATCTGGGACAGCCCGATGGCCGGGCGGATCGAGCGCTTCACCTACGCCACCCTGCGCGACCGCACCGCCCGCGTCGCCGGCGCGCTGGCCGCGCTTGGCGTGCAGCGCGGCGACCGGGTGGTGATCTACATGCCGATGATCCCCGAAGCGGCCATCGCCATGCTCGCCTGCGCCCGCCTGGGCGCCATCCATTCGGTGGTGTTCGGCGGCTTCGCCGCGGCGGAACTGGCCAAGCGCATCGAGGACGCCACGCCGCGGGTGATCGTTTCCGCCTCCTGCGGCCTGGAGCCGGGCCGGGTGGTTTCCTACAAGCCGCTGCTGGACGCCGCCATCGCCTTCTCGGCGCACAAGCCGCAGGCCACCCTGATCCTGCAACGCCCGCAGGTCACCGCCACCCTGATCCCCGGCCGCGACCACGACTTCGCCGCGGCGGAAGCCGCCGCCACGCCGCATGATCCGGTGACGGTCGCGGCGACCGATCCGCTGTATATCCTGTACACCTCCGGCACCACCGGCAAGCCCAAGGGCGTGGTGCGCGACAACGGCGGCCACGCGGTGGCGCTGCACTGGACCATGCGCGCCCTTTATGGCGTGCAACCGGGTGACGTGTTCTGGGCGGCTTCCGACGTGGGCTGGGTGGTCGGCCACTCCTACATCGTCTATGCGCCGTTGCTGGCCGGCTGCACCACCATCATGTACGAAGGCAAGCCGGTCGGCACGCCCGATCCGGGCGCGTTCTGGCGGGTCTGCTCGCAGCACGGCGTGCGCGCGCTGTTCACCGCCCCGACCGCGCTGCGCGCCATCAAGCAGCAGGACCCCGAGGCGCTGCATCTGGCCAATTACGATTTGTCGAAGCTGGAAACCCTGTTCCTGGCCGGCGAACGCTGCGACCCGCCGACCGCCATCTGGGCGGCCGAAAAGCTGCGCATTCCGGTGGTGGACCATTGGTGGCAGACCGAGACGGGCTGGGCGATCACCGCCGGCTTCAAGGGACTTGGCCTGTTCGCGCCCAAGCCTGGCTCCGGCGGGCGCGCCTCGCCGGGCTACGATGTGCAGGTGCTGGACGACGACGGCCACCTGCTGCCACGCGGCGAGACCGGCAACCTCTCGGTGCGCCTGCCGCTGCCGCCGGGCTGCGCGCCGACGCTGTGGCAGAACGAGGCAGGCTACCGCAGCTCCTACCTCACCGACTTCCCCGGCTGGTACAGCACCGGCGATGCCGGCATCATCGACGCGGATGGTGACGTGTGGGTGATGGGCCGCACCGACGACATCATCAACGTCGCCGGCCACCGCCTGTCCACCGGGTCGATGGAGGAAGTGCTGGCCTCGCACCCCGACGTCGCCGAATGCGCGGTGGTGGGCGCCAAGGACGAACTGAAGGGCCAGGTGCCGCTGGGTCTGGTGGTGCTGAAGGCGGGCGTGCAGCACTCGGCGGAACAGGTGGTGAAGGAACTGGTGGCGCTGGTGCGCGAGCGCATCGGCCCGGTCGCCGCCTTCCGCGAGGCGCAGGTGGTGGCGCGGCTGCCGAAAACCCGCAGCGGCAAAATCCTGCGCGGAAGCATCCGGCGAATCGCCGACGGAGAAGCCGCGGCGGCGCCGGCCACCATCGACGATCCGGCGGTCCTTGATGAGATTGGGGCGGCTTTGGCGGGGCGGCGGGGATAACGGGCGAGGCGGCGGGCACCAGGGCACTGCCCTGGTGCCGGCATCGCGCGCAGGGGGCGGTGGCCCCCTGCACCCCGTTCCGTTAGCGGTCCGGTCAGGCCCGGCAAGGCCGGCATCGGGCCGGGTCAACCTTTCCGGCAACCGTCCGGGCCGGGCACTGGCGTGTGAAGCGGCCCTGCCGGCGAACAGCCCGGTCCGTCAGGACGATATCGAAATGACGCTGGCGGGTGTTCGGCACCGCCTCAACCCACGCATGTATGCGCAGATGCGCAGTGCCAGCCTTCAGACGAAGCAATAGAACTGAAATGCAAACTAAGGCGCCGTGACGAGGTACACAACCGCAGCCCCGACCGCATGGAAAATTCTTCTCCCAAAGCGGTATTCGTCGGTTCAGAAAAAATAAAAATATTGACGAGCATTCTTGCTACGTGTATTCTTCTTATCGGTAAATTGGGGCTGAATTTTGGCCGTTCACGATACGCGCACGATTACGTTCGATGTCAATGCGTTTTGCGACGCTTTGGTGCGCTGTGGACGACAGGCGGCCAAACTCGGTATCCGCGATGCCGTGGACACGACGGTGCAGTTCGACAGCAAACTACAGATGGTCGCGATCCACTGTGGGGCAGCTCATGGCAACGAGGTTATCTCTGTCAAAGGGAACGATCTGGTAGACTTAATCGTCGCCTACTGCTCAATCATCCGGGTGCCGCTGCCGGCGTTGGCACAGAAGAAAATCAAGGTCGTACCGGACGGGATCGTTATGGTGATGCTGCACCATATTGCCAGCGTCGATGGCAAGCACAAAACACACCCGCTCGCTGCAAGCGGCCTTGCCAGACAGTGGACCTGAGAGCGGCAGCGATAGATAATCGGACATGGCTGGCAGAAGCTGACGCCCCCTGCGGGGTCAACGCCTCGCCGGTGCTACTCCCACTCAATTGTTCAACAGACCCGTAAGGGTCTGTTTTTGTTTAGAAAACCAGTCCAGACACCGCACATTTCCCGTCAGCCATACCGTCAAAAATTCTGGCTGTTGTTTTCATTGGGAAAATCCGGCTTTCCGCAAAATCCTCCTATCCCATTCAATCGCCAACTATCGTCCTTTCGGGGCAAACCTCGCGCGTCTATCGATGACGAGATGAAGCGCCGAAGGACGACGAAAATACCGTCAGAAACTCAAAAATCGTGTCGAATCAATGTGTTATTCAAGCTGCGGCGACGACATACAGCAATTTGCCTCCCACTCTGACAATTTTACCGTCAGGAGCAGAGATGTCCAGGCCGGCCGACATGACGTCGGGTCCAGGCCCGTGATGCTGTGGCGTCTGACCAGCGCCGATCCTCGTCCCAGGGCTCCATTGAACGAGTGTGCGCCACCATCAACGCCGCTACAGAGCGACAGGCAAGACCGTCGCGCCTGTCGCCTGGAAAAGGCTCGCCAAGCGTGCCGCCTGAGACTTCGGCGCGGCGATCACCAGCAGCCGTTGCGCGCGCGAGGCGCCGACGTAGATCTTTCTGGCCTCCTCGCTGCTGGCGGCGGGAGCGCCCGTCATCAGATAGTCGAGAATACCCTTGGCTGTGCGCGACGACATCACCACGCAAACCGCAGGAAACTCCCTGCCCTTCACGCTATGGATGGTGCGGGCGCAGTGCCCACTCGGCGGAGCCCAGGATAGCGCCTTAGCGAGATCGGCATTGCGACGGAACCGCTGATTGATCGACCGCCCGCCGGTCGGTAACAGCGGTGCGAGCAGTCCGCGCGCGTGGTCGTGCCATGCGTCGGCCGTCGCGAAACGTCCGGGGTCATACCGGAGCGCATCAACCAAGCCGAGCGCCCGCGGTCGCCAGGTGCCCGGCTCAATTCCCGCGTCCGCGATGTGCTGATGATAAGTCTTGTCGGCGGTGTGGCCTTCGAGCTCCAACATGATCTTGTGGACCGCTTCGAGCGCTTCCTTGCGACCGCCTAGTTCGAACGAGAAATGATAATCGCTGATGGCGACGGCCAGCCTATAGCTCAGATCCTTGACGCCGCCATCAGTCGGGTGGCCGAGCGCGTTGGCACCGCCGAGCCGCGTCGCAGCTACGACCGGACAATCGCTAGGGCTGAGGCCGAGCGCTTCGGTCAATTCGCGGAACTTGGCCCCGACGCTGGGAGGCACGCTGTTCCCAGGATAGGCCAAGATATGCACCGGAGTCGGCTCGTCACGATGGTCGCCGAGTGCCTCGTCGATAATGGCGCGCGCATCTGGCGCACGCAGCGCCACGATCGCCTTGGTGATGTGGCCGCTCGACCGAAAATTTCCGGTCATTGGCAATTGCTCGTCTTCCGCAAAGGTCTGGCCAAATGCGAAGAGCTGCTCGGTCACACCGCCGCGAAAGCCATAGATCGCCTGGTGTGGATCGCAGATGACCTTCACCGAGATGCGGGCGGCCCGAAACCAGTTGATGATTTCGAGGTCTGCCGGATTGCAATCCTGCGCCTCGTCAACGATCAGTTCCTGGAAACGGGCACCGAGCGCGCGCGCCAATACGGGTGAGGAGATCGGATCGCGCAATCGGGCGAGCGCTATTTCGCGAGCGTCGGCGAAGTCCAATTCGCCCCGTTCCAGAAAGCGGGCGCGCATGCTGCGCGCCACCGTCTCGTGCGCCTTGATATTGCCCCGGAACCCGTGTCGCTCAAGATGCATCTGGATGGCCTCGCCGGTTCCGCGATCGAAGCATTCGAGCGGCAGCGCTTGGGCCTTGGCATAAGGCTGGATATGGCGATGGTCTTTATCCGGGATCAGGCGAGGCCGCATCGCGCAACCGGACACGCCGAAAGGCGCGATCAGGAACTGCCAGAGGAAAGCATCGAACGTCCCGATGAAATGAGGAAAGGCAGGCGTCTCGAGCAGCCCCTCCCGCCGCAGCCGTTCCTCTAACTCAGACACAGCGGCGATGGTGAAGGAAAGAAAGGCGATACCGCGCCCTGATGAACGGTTGGCCGAAAGCCGTCGCGCCCGTTCAACCAACACGCGCGTCTTGCCCGATCCGGGACAGGCGGCGACGAAGGCCGGGCCCGTATGGTCGATGACGCGCGCCTGCTCGCCCGTCGGCGTAAAGGGCCTGGCGATCATTCGACCAGCGCGTCGATCGCGCGCTTGAGGTAGGCAGGCACGACGAACGCCTCGCCGGCGTTGATCTCCTCGGCAAGAATCTGGGCGAAATCACCCTTGCGGGTCGTTTCGAACAGCTTCTGGATTTCCCGCGCTTGGGCGTCGTCGGTCTTGGCGACGGCCGCATCCCATTTTGCCTCGGACCGCGGGTGGAGCTTCAGGTAAACAGTTTTCAGCAAAGCGCCATTTCCAGCGCGAACCAGTTCGGTTTCGAGCGAATAGTCGTTGATCACCACCTCGATCAGGCCGACGGCGCCAAGCCTTGCTGCGACGGCTTCCAGGTTGGCCTTGCGAAGCGCTCCTGGGAGGGTTTCTCCCTCGTCCAGGTCGCCGCCATCGCCGTCAGTCAGAACCACTAGACGATCGGCGATGCGGACTTCGTCGATCGGTGCGAGAAGGAGCTTCGCATAGGGCTCAAAGTCAACACCATCGATCGGCACGAAGACAGCCGAGCGGAACAGCCGCAGCTTCTCAGGTTCATCCTTGAGCACGAGTTTCTTGGCGATAACCGGCAGGAGCAGCGCCTCGGCGATGCCTTCGGCCAAGAGCACGCGACCGCCGAACAGGAATGCGGATTTGGTGACGTCGAGATAGCGGTCGATCTTGCGGCGCTCGATCAGGGACAGGTCAATCGCCGCAAGCGAAATGCACCGCGTCACCCGCCGAGCTCGGGGTGCCGCCGCCTCAGTGGTTACAGGCCCCTCGATAGGCTCGGGTGCCTCTGGCAAGAAGGACCGGAAAAACACCAGCTTCTTGCTCTCCACCCATGCCGAGAGGTTGGGCGAATGGGTGGCGACAATGATCTGCAATTGGCCGGCAGGCCCCTGCCGCGCGACAGCAAAGTTGGCCGGTCAGCGACACGTAGGATGGCCGGTTTGGTCAGCCGGAGGGCGGGCTAGCCCGCCCTCCGGCTGACCAAACCGGCGGCGCGGGTTTTCACCCGCCTCTCTGGTCGCGGCGTGTGTGCGGACGAGATGGGGTCCTCGACTTCCAGGAAGAGGTCCTCCTTGCCCGGACGCCCCGCCACCGACCAGCAGATGAGAATGT
>Ga0302320_10021932_pt1 | contig 12645 bp, 10 predicted proteins | sample Bog_T0_3_FD_202130 | JGI IMG/M metagenome (GOLD analysis project Ga0302320, IMG submission 202130) | Peat permafrost microbial communities from Stordalen Mire near Abisko, Sweden - Bog_T0_3 | ecosystem: Environmental > Terrestrial > Soil > Wetlands > Peat | place: Sweden: Abisko, Stordalen Mire...
ATTCCGAATACCAGAACGCACCAAAGGAGAATGCGGCCACGCTGCACCCAACGACTGACCCCTGCTCTTGTATCAGGTTCATGGGTTCAATGCGCGAAATTTCGCTTTGGGGGAATTCTCACCCCGGCCCTCTCCCCCGGGGAGAGGGAGAAACAATTGCCGCGACTCGACATTATCAGGGCACCGGCAATCCCTTTGGGATTGGCGGACGGTGTGCGACTGATGACTCGCGCGACTTGTTTCTCACGAAGGGGCATTGCATCTCGAAAATATTTGGTTCCAGCCATAAATGCATTATTGAGCCAGTTCGGACAAGGTCTGGTCGCGGATGGTTGGCTGGCTGATGCCTCTTGCCATTTCTATGGCCTCCTTTCGCAAACCGCCTTTGGCCAGCAGCAGGGCGGTGTCATGCGTGGCCGCATCTCGCTTGTCCACATCAGACATTTGCGCGAGCGCTTTCTTCGCGATCTCGACTTCGCCGGCCTTGGCGGCATCGGCGGCCACGGCGGCCAACGGCTTATTATTCTCGCCTTCATGGCTTATGCTGGACGCGGCCTCCAATCGCTCGGACAATAGTTGCCGGGCTTCTTTGCTGGCGCCAGGCGCCGCCAGGGCCCAGTTAGAGGTGGGCGGCGCCAGCTTGTAACGCATTTTTACAACTGGCGGACTGGCAGTGGACATGATGATTTGCAAAAGACCCAGGCTGCCCTCGCGAGTCTTGAAACCATAAATATAGTTGCCCGGATTATTCAGCGGGCTCGAATCGCCAAATTTCGCTGCCACAGCCTGCCCGGTGTCGTGCAGGGATTCTGCCAGTTTCTTCGGGCTGTAGTTATCCCACTGGCCGGGCTTCAAAGTGACCATATCCCGGGTCATGCCGTAGAAACCATCGTATTCACTGACATAGGCAAAGTCCATGACCGCGCGTTCCATCCAAGCGCAGGCGGCGGCATCCCTTTCAGGACCGCGGCTTTGTTCAGCAATGGATTGAGGCAGTGCGTCCAGCCTACCGGAGGCCAGGTTAATCGCCGCCAGGTTAGTAATCTCCCGCTCCATCAGCGGGCCGAAAACGGCGGGTGGAACTGCTTCGGCTGGCTCGGCCGGTTTATCCGGCGCGTCTGCTGGCGTTGGTTCTGTGGCGTTGTCCGGCGCCTGCGCTGCTCTTTCTGCCTCAGCCCGTTGGACTAATCTATGAACATTATGAACAAATACACCCGCTGGGCCAGGTCGGCCGTACATCGAGGGGATATACGGGCGGTTCAGCGACATGATCAACGCCGCTCCGATCACCAAAACCACCGCGGCCAAACCAATCTTGGTTGCCGGATTCCACATCCCACTACTGGCGCGCTGCGGTTGGGTGGGAGGAATCACGATGGTACCTGTCGGCCCGGTTCCAACCGGCGCCGCCGGCGTGCCTGATCCTCCGCTGAAACGAGCCGGGTCGGAGACCGGCGCTCCTCCGAAACTGGCCGGCTCGGTTCCCGTTGCTCCGCCAAAGATGTCTTCATAGGCATACATCAGCGCGGCCAGAGCCAACGGGGTCATCACAAACACGCCGACGATCAATGCCAGCGCGCCGGCGAACAGGAGCAGCCACAAAATGAGGCCGAAACCCAGAAACTTAAACCAGTGCTTCGTCACCACCTTGCGGCTCAATTCCATCGCCGACCAGAAATCGAGCTGCTTGTCCACGACCAGCGGCAAAGTGAACATCCACGCGACCAGCAGATAAATGCCGGGCAAGATCAGGCACAAAAAGCCCAGCCAAGTCAGCAGGCTGGTGACAAAGCCGGCGAGGAACAGATTGAGGAAGCGACGGCTGAAACCGCAGAACGCCGTCTCGATGGTGGCCGGTTCCATGCGGATTTTCTTGAGGAAATAAAACAACAAACCGCCCATGAGCGGCCCCCACACGAGAAGGACCACTGCGGAGGTCACTTCCACGGTGCTTTCGCCCACCATCCGGTGTTTGATGGGAGACCCGCCGAAGGAACTGACGAAGCTCAACAGCGCGAGGAAGAGGGCCGTGACGCCAACGAACGGCCAGAATTCACCTTTCAACAACTTCCAGCCACGCCCCACACAACTGCGGATGCTCAATGTGTAATCCCGCTCCAGGATTTCCCGGGCCAGTGACGCGGCATTCGCCGTCGGCGGCGGGGCGGCGGTGCCGGCGATGGTATCCACCGCGGTCTTAACTTGGCTGGCGTGCTGGTAGCGGCGCTCCGGATCCTTTTCGAGGGTGCGAAGGACGACGTCATCCAAACGAACGTCCACTTCCACCTTGCGGGACGAAGGCGGGCCGAATTTGCCGAGCGGTAATTCGCCGGTCAGCATTTCGTAGAACACGACGCCCAGTGAAAAAATGTCGGCGCGATGATCCACCGTGGTCGGCTTTTCCATCTGCTCGGGCGCCATGTAATGCGGGGTGCCGACGACGCCCTGGGTCTTGGTCAAATCGGCCTCTGGCGCGCCGCTCAATATTTTCGCGATGCCAAAATCGGCGATTTTCACCCGGCCTTTTTTGTCCAGCAGGATGTTCTCCGGCTTGATGTCGCGGTGCACAATGCCCTCGTCGTGCGCGAATTGGAGCGCCTCGCAAATCTGCGGGACAATTTGCAGGGCCTCGCGCGGGGAAAGTTTGCCAGCCCGCTCCAGTTCTCGCAGGTTCAGTCCATCCACGAACTCCATGATGAAAAAGGACAGGCCGTTGACCTGGCCGAATTCGTGAACGGCCACGATGTTGGGATGATTCAACCGGGCCAGCGCCCGGGCTTCCCGGTTGAACCGCTCCACAAAACCGGGGCCGGCTGCCGTCTGCGGCGGCAGGATTTTAAGCGCGACCATGCGGTCCAGCGCCGGCTGGCGGGCCTGATAGACCGCTCCCATGCCGCCCTTGCCGATGAGCGCGATGATTTCGAGCTGGGGAAACAACCGGGCCACTTCCTCGACGCCCGGCGGCTGAAACGGCGGGGTTTCCGGCGGCACGCCCGTATCCGCCGCCGCCCCCTGCTTCATCAGGCAGGCCGGGCAAAGCCCCGCCAGGACGCCGGAAGGCAGCGGCGCGCCGCATTGTGGACATTTTTGTTCCATGTTCTGGCTCTGGTTTGATTCGGCTTCATTCATACACCCTTCTACTAAGCGAATTCCAGACTTTGTTACAAGAAAGAGGCAATCCCAAAATCCGAAGCCCAGAAATCCTAAAGAAATCCGAAGCCCGAAGGGAGGGGCGGAAAACCGGGCGTTGACTCACACGCGGTGGGAAAGCGCCAGAGGGCTGGCGCACTCCAAGACGCTGGCGCGAAGGACGACGATCCGCAAGTACGCGAAAGCGTCGAGAAGCAGAGCGTGTCGCGACACCTCGAGACCGCTTTTGGGACGCTAACGGATGTGAGAGTGAAACTGCGCAATCGCGCCGATTCGGATTTCTAGTTTCGGATTTGTCGCCTACTCGGGCATGGCTTTCAATTGCTCGCTGTTCGCGGGTTGCGGATGGCCGCCGAGGGCATCGCGGATTTTTTTGACGTCGTCGGCCGTAACTTCGCCGGCTTTGTTGCCCCAGGAAGTGCGCAGGTAGGTCAGGACGGCGGCCAGATCCGAATCGGGGAGCGCCACGCCCATGGCCGCCATGTTCAGGTTCCACTCTTTGCCTTCCACCACGAGGGTACCGCTCAAGCCTTGCAGCGGAATATGCACCAGACGATTGACCCCCTTGGTCGTGACCCATTCGGAACCGGCCAGCGGCGGAGCTTGTCCCGGTTTGCCCGCGCCGTCCATGCCATGGCAGATACCGCATACCGCTTCATAAACCCGTTTGCCCTGCGCCGCCTGCGCCGCCGCGCCGGACCTGGGCTGGAAGGCTTCCAATTGATCCGCACTATGGTAGGGGGCATAGACTTTGGCGTCAAACCAGCCGCCGTGGCTGTCCAAATAAAGCCCGCCGGTGAACAACAGCCCCAGCGTCACCACGATAATCCACATCGGCGCAGCTGAGCGCGTTACGGTCGGTTCGGCGTTGGACGCATTGCCACAGGTTTTATTTTCGTCGCTCATTTTTTGGCTGCGGTGACCGGGGTAAACGGCGCTTCGTACAGCGGCGCGTTGGCTTTCAAGCTCATCAGGTAAGCCACAAGCTGGCGGGCCTCGGCCTTCGGCACGACTTCCAAGTCTGCCGCCGGCGCAAATTCCGGCTTCAATGCCAGCGCGTCGGGCGCGGACTGCCCGCCGATCTTCTTGCGCACCTCGAACAGAAATCGGAATGCGGGCATGGTGGAGTCCGGCACCACCGAACGCGGCGCGTACAGGTGCTGCCATTGCCAGTTCGGATCCGGCTCGCGGACGCCGATCGTGGTCAAATCCGGTCCGGCCCGCAGGTTGCCAAGCGGCACTGGCTCGTCGTACAAATAGTCCGCCGCGACACTTTGCCTCGTCCCCCAGCCCCGCGCGATGTCCGCACCCCTGGCGACGACCAGGGCCTCAGTCTTCACGCCCACCGGCTTGAGTTTGTCGGCCAGGGTGGAAACCACAATGCTATCGTCACCGGAATAGAGCGTCACGGGCAAGTCGCCGTTCCATTTATCGAGGTTGCCGATGATGGTGTTGGAAGCATTCAAGAGCGCTGGCACGATCATCACCGATTTCATGAAATCCTTGAAGTCGGCCGCCTTCTGAACGCCGAGGCTGGTCAGGGCTAATTCGTTGGCCGCGCCGGTCTGGCGGACTTGCTCCGTGTGACAGGCCGCGCAGCCATACTTGCGATAAACCTGCAAACCCAGCGTGGCCTCGCCGGTGCGCTGCGGCGGCCAGTTGTCCGCGGACTGCAAGACCACGGTCTGCTGCGCGCCGCCCAACTGCTGGAGCGGCCCGTACACCAAACCATACCAAGACGCGCCGAACGCCAGGAACGCAGCCAGAAAAACGGAGAAGCCGGTCTTCATAATTCCACCTCTTTGACGGACGGGTTCTCCAGCGGCGCTTTCACGGCAGCGATGACGGTCTTGAGCAAACCGAGTTTCCACTGGAGCGTCAGGACGAGAATATTCAGCAACAGGCACAGTGAACCGAGCAGAAGCAGGAGTTGGCCGGTGGTGCTGACCCGAAGAAACAGCAGAGCCACGCCGCTCGCACTGGCGAAAGCGACATTCGGATCACGCAGTTTCAGCCCCTGCTCCACCCCGCCGATCAGCAGCGGAATCACATAAAGCAACACGCCCGACGCGAACAGGAAGAAATTCACCTTGGCGAGTTTGGGATACGGCAAGTCCCTGGCCATCACTCGCGGCAGGATTTCATAAATCGCGCCGCAAAGGATCATGCCGGCAAAACCAAGCAACTGCCATTGCGTGACCCCAAAACCAAACCAGGTGAAGTCCAGCACGCGGCTGTAGCGCGGACAGAATTCGCTGACATAGAGAAAGGCGGACAAGACGAAACTCGCTGTGCCGAACCGGATGAAGCAAAGCGGCCCTCCGCCGCAGGCGAAGGCCGCGCCATGGACGGTTTTCCAAGACACGATGCCAATGGCGAGGATCGGAATCAGGGACAGCAACGCGGCGAACGCGCTCACGGCTGGGAGCCAGGCCGGCACCGGCGCGCTTAGCGGGATGCCGCACCAGGAACCGAAAAAGACCAGCGTAAGAAACGCGAACAGTGTGTAGCCGGAACCAGCCAGCGGCTGGCCGGCGAATTTCGGCAGGAAATAAAACGCAATGCCAATGCCCAAGAGCGCCAGTCCCACAAATATGAGATTATTGGCAAACCACCAGTCGATGATGGCCTGCACCACGCCGCGCGGCGGATGGCCGGAGAGGAGGAATAAATTCGCGGTGGAATAAGCCCAGGCGAACCACAACAAACCGGCGAACAAAAACCAGTGAGAGGGATACAACTCGCGATCCGCCCGGGACCCCATAGTGGCCACCGCGCTGATTGCGATCAGCAGGAAGGCAGCGAACAGCAACACGGCAGCCGCGCGCGGATACTCGAGCCAGGCGTACCCGCTGCCATCACCGAGGAGAATTGCCCCAGTGCCGATCAACACTCCCAAATGCCAGATATTGGCCGCGACGACCGGCACGATGGGCAGAGCCAGCGGCGCCTGGCTCAAGCGCGCAAAAATCCAGAGCATCACACCCAGCGCGGCGGGAATGGCGAAGCCGTAGAGCAACAAATCGTTCGCCGCCGCCTGGGCGTGGCCGAAGTTGAGACAAGGACAATCCGCGAACATATCCGGCTGGTGAAACGACATGGCCGCCGCCAAGCCGAGCAACAGGCCGAGCACCAGCCACAGCGCCGCGCCGCCAAACAGCGCGAGCAAGGGCACGCGGCACGAGGCATCAATCCCGGCCGGGCAGAAACTTTTTGTTTCGTCGGTATTCATTCAGATTTCGGCGCTGGAGCGCCGGCCTCCGCCCCGGCGCGTTTCAAGCATTCTATCGCAAAGAGGTGGAAGGACGGCAGGGACGCCCAGGGACGCAAGGGACAACCGGTGCGTTTGAAACTTTCCATTCCAACGAGCCGGGTCGGAGACCGGCGCTCCGTTCCAGTTAGTCATGTTCCTGGTCTGGATCATTCAAAGGCACTGGGTTTCTCCGGGGCTTTCGGCAATTCCGCCGCGGCTTTTTCCGCCCGCGCGGTGAGGTCCGCGCGTGCCGCGGCGGGATTCTTCCACGCCTGTGCCGCCAGTTGCATGGCCGTATCCACCGGCAAGCGTACAATGCCGCGCGGCGCGTCAATCACGGCGCCGGTGCTCAACGTTTTTTCTTCGGTCGCCCGCATATCAGCGAGGGCCTTGCTCCGCGCGGCGCCCCGGTCGGCGTCAATCTCTGTGCCTCGCTGCAGCTTCATACCCGCGGCCAGCACGGCAAAAATCACGCTGACAATGAGGAAACCGGCAGCAGCGGCGGACGCGCGGTTGGTTCGTTCGAGATTCATTTGGCGCCTCCGGCGTTGGCGTCAACCCAGTCGCTGACCAGGTGGGGATTGACTCCCATGGCCTCCAACAGGCGCGGGTCGCACTGCGGATAGGACGGATGGGCGTTGAATTTATTGATGAAAACCTTCCCGAGCAAACCGCCCATGAACAGCACGCAACCGGCGTCCAGGAAAATCCATTTCACGTGATGGCCCCGGGGATGCCATCCTGGCAAGATGTTAAAGGCCAGGTCCGCATAGTGCATCACGGCGATGAGCAGGCACACCGGAATCAGCACCTTGAAATTGGTCTTAGTGTGAACCGGGAGCAGCGCGAAGAACGGCACGAAAAATTTGCCAAGAATTAACAGCATGCTGAGCCACCACCAATTGCCATTTTCACGCAGGAGATACCAGAACGTTTCCTCTGGCATGTTGGCGTTCCAGACCACGAAGTATTGCGCAAATTCGGCGTAGGCGGACAGGAGGGTGAACGCGAGGAGCAACATGCCCATGAAATAGAAATAATTTTGCTTCAATACGGGCGCCAAAATCCCCTGCCGCAACATCGCCACGGCGATGACGTAAATGACCGCCAATCCGGCCCAGACACTGCTGGCAAAGAAATAGACGCCATAGATCGCGGAGAACCATTGATAATCCACAGCCTGCATCCACAGGATGCCGGAGAACGTGAGGATCAACCCGAAGGCGACGATGCCCCAGCCGGCGTGGAAACGCATCTTCCGGGTGCATTCCGCCGCGCCGGTTTCGTCCTGTTCCAGCGAGAGCGAACGCAAGCGCGAGGACAAGAGCCACCAGATGGCGAAGAAAATTGCCGAGGTGATCCAGAAACCGGGGACCGTAAACACCGGCAGTTTGGCGGCCACCAAGTTGTTCGCGGCAGCATCTTGGGTCATCCACCGGTAAATCTTCGGAGCCAGCAAGCCGATCGGCAGAAAGAGAATGGCGAGCCACGGAAACAGCAGGGACGCGATATGCTCGCAGAAGCGGCGGATGCCCACCGACCAGCCGGCGTCGGTCAAATGATGCACGATGACCACGAATAGCGCGCCGAGGGCGAGGCTGTAATAAAACATGAACGCCACCAGCCATGCCAAACCGAATTCCTGGCCATGGTTGTGGATCAGGCTGGCCACCAAACCGATGACCGTCAGCACCGTGCCGAAGAACAGCATGACGCCGGGCCACCCGCTTTTCAGTTCGGGCGTGGGTTGGTTGGATTGCGGCAAAGTCATAAATTCATTTCAGCGTCGCCTGCTGCGCTGGCGGCAAATCATCCTTCGTCCCGAGCCAGCTCAGCTGCAACGTGCGAAGGTACGCGATGATGGCCCAGCGATCCGCCGTGGGTACCAGCGGGCCGGCGGCGCCCATCGTGCCTTTGCCTTGGGTGATCGTGTTGAAAAGCTCGCCGTCGGCCAGTTCCACGATGCGCTTGTCATGGAGATTCGCCACAGTGGGCATGACACCGAGCAGCTTGGTGATGCCATTGCCATCCCCCAGCCGTCCGTGGCACGGCGCGCAATAAATGTCGAACCGTTCGCGCCCGCGCTGCAGAAGCGCCTCGTTAACGGGCAGCGGATTCGTGGCCACAAAGTTCGTGGTGCCGGTGACGCGACCGGTGTTCACCGGCGAATCCTCAAACGCATAGACCTCGCCGGTCATGGTCTGGATTGGCTGGCTGCGAGCCACCGTGCCGGCCGGCGGCAATTGCGAGCTGACGCCATTCGCAAAAAAACTGTTGGGTTCCTGCGGACGCAATTTCGGCTGGCGATCCATGCCGGGAAACAGCCTGTCCGAATAAACCTCCACCGGCGGCCGGCGTGAAATGCGTCCCGGCAGCCCAAAAATCCCGACCGTCGCCGCGCCCAGCGCCGCGCCAATCAAGGCGATGGAAAGCAGAATGCGGATCATTCGCAATCCTCCACAATTTCGACGTTCGCGCCGCCGATGGCTTCGAGCAGCTTGCGGGTTTCCGTGGCGCAAAATTTCTGGTCGTTCGCGCCGATGACAATGATGAACTTGTCACGCGTGACCAGGTCAAAGCGTTTTTTCGCCAGCAGAGGATGATGCAGGCGCGGCAGCTGGTTGATGCCCAGCATGCCCAGCAACGCGCCAAACGCGGCGCCCATGATCATCAAAATGTAGGACGGCACAAAGGTCATCGGCGGACTGAACATCGGTTTGCCCCCGACGATGAAGCGGTTGTCATAAGCATTGGCATACCAGATCAAGCCGACGACGGAGAAAAACGCACCCGCGCCGAGCGCCAGGGAAACCCAGCCGACAAGCGAATTCTTGTAGCCCATGACCTGGTCCAAGCCATGAATCGGGAACGGCGTGAACACGTCCCAGCGGCGGTAACCGGCCCCGCGAACTTGTTCCGCCGCGCGCAGGACCGCTCCCGGGGAATCAAACTCCGCCATGAGGCCATAGACTTTGTCGCTCACGAATGGCCTCCTTTCTTCGCGCCGCCCAGCGGATGATGCGGGTCGCCCTGCGGCGTGGCGCCCTTGACTTCGGAAATGGCGATCACCGGCAGAAATTTCACAAACAACAAATACAGCATGAAGAATGCGCCGAGCGTGCCAACGTAAAGGCCTACGTCCCAGATCGTCGGATGATAAACGCCCCAGTTCGCCGGCAGGAAATCCTGGTACAGCGAGCCCACGACGATGACAAAGCGCTCGCTCCACATGCCAATGTTGATCAGCACGCCGATCACGAACAGCCAGGCGAGATTTGAGCGCACTTTTTTGAACCAGAGCAGCTGGGTGACACAGACGTTGATGCCAATCATCATCCAGCCAAAAACCATGTAGGAATGACCGAAGAAACGATGCCCAAACACCCATCGTTCATAGGGGTCGCCGCTGTACCACGCGATGAAAATCTCCATCAGGTAGATGTAATCAATCAGCAGACCGCTGACCAGCGTGAGCTTGGCCACCTTGTCAATGTGACTCCGGGTGATAAAGCTTTCGAGGCCGCACAATTTTCGCAGCGAAGTCAGCAACACCAGCATCATGCCGAAGCCGCAGAATACCGCGCCGATGACGAAGTACAGCGGGAAAATCGTGGCATGCCAGCCCGCAATCTGCGCGGTGCAAAAATCGAGGCCGACGATGGAACTGACCGTGAAGACCAGCAGTGTGCACAAGCCGCAAAGGACGACGTAGGCCTTTTCGTAATTGTGCCATTGCCAGGCCGAGCCGGTCCAGCCCATCGCCAGAAAACTGAAAATGACCCGGCGCACCCGGGTCGTTGACCGGTCGCGCAGCACGGCGAAATCGGGAATCATGCCCATGAACCAGAACAGGGATGAGACCATCAAATAGGTGTTCACGGCGAAGACGTCCCACATCAGAGGCGACTTGAACTGCGGCCACATGCCGTTCGAGTTCGGAATCGGGAACATGAACCAGTCGAACCACGCGCGGCCCACGTGAATGGCGGGATACAGCCCTGCCATCGCCACGGCAAAAACCGTCATGGCCTCGGCCATGCGGCCAATGGTCGTGCGCCAATGCTGGCGCGTCAAAAAGAGCATCGCCGAAATCAGCGTGCCGGCATGGGCCACGCCGACCCACCAGATGAAATTCACAATGTCCCAGCCCCACATGTCCGGATGGTTGTTGCCCCAGACGCCGACCCCCGTGAAGACCTGATAAAACAGGCAGACCGGGAAGATCACGGTGGCGGCAAAGGCGGCGGGCAGGAACGCAATCCACCACCAAAGCGGCACTTTGCCCTCGGCAAACGCGGACAGTTTGTCCGTCAGCCAGCCCAGGCCCAGATTGCCTTCAATCACCGGCGCGCGGCGCAGATCCGCAGGCGGCGCATGGCGTTTCAGTTCTTCGAGGTTGGCTAGTTCAGACATTCGTCAGATTATATTTAGAGCCGGGGCGCCGGCCTCTGGCACGCCTCGTTGCTGGATCGAAACACATGAAACGAGCCGGGGCGGAGACCGGCGCTCCGTGCGCGGGCGCCCGCTCAATTCTCATATTTTCTTTGCGTCTTTGCATCATTGCGTCTTGGCGTCTTGGCGTTAAGTTTTTTGCTTCGTCAACAGAGTGCTGTCGTATTCTTCCGTGCTGAACGGCGCATGGCAATCGGGCATCGCGGGATTCGGATTGCGGACACGCGCCAGATACGTCGTGCGCGGCTTGGTCAGCAAATCGCCCAGCACGGAATAATTCAACGCGGACCGTTTCTGCGCCGACACCAGGCTGCCGACGTCGCTGATGTCGCCAAACACAATCGCGCCCGCCGGACAGGCCTGCTGGCAGGCGGTCTTCGGCACGGTGCCGGCGGTTTCCGTCAGGCGCACGTTGTCGCTTGCGCCGGCTTTGGCCTTCTGCGAGATTTTCGCCTGCTCGATGCGCTGAGTGCAATAGGTGCACTTTTCCATCACGCCGCGCATCCGCACCGTCACGTCGGGATTTTTCGACAGCTTGATTAAATCCCATTCGTCTTCCGTGCGCATGCCGCTGTTCGGTTCTTTCAGCCAGCGCAGCAAATCCCATTGGCCATCCGTCTTGTGCGTAAGCGTGGTGGAATACAGCGTGCCTTTCAACTCCGTCAATGGCCGCTTATTGTAATCCAGGAAATTGAACCGGCGCACCTTGTACGGACAGTTGTTCGAGCAATAGCGCGTGCCAATGCACCGATTGTAAGCCATCACATTCAGACCCTCCTGGTCGTGAACCGTCGCGGCCACGGGGCAGACGTTTTCGCACGGCGCGGCTTCGCACTGTTGGCAGAGCATCGGCTGGTTCACTGCCTGCACGTCGTCAATCCACTCCTCAAATTGCTGTTTTTCGTCGGTTTGGTTCATGTCCGCCGACGGATCGAAGCGGCTCGGATTGTGTTTCCGCCTGGGATCGCTCGTGAAATAGCGGTCCACGCGCAGCCAGTGCATTTCGCGGCCGCGCAAGACTTGGTCCTTGCCGACAATCGGGATGTTGTTTTCGCTCTGGCAGGCCACGATGCAGGTGCCGCAGCCGACGCACGCCCCCAAATTAATCGTCATGCCCCACTGATGCAAGGCGGTGGCTTTGGCCTCGTCCAGCGGATTCGGGTACAGCGAGGCCACGATCGGCGGCTCGACTCCGTGAAATTTCTCCTCGGCCACACTTTCCTGAGGCTCGTCCTCGCCCGCCGCTTTCGTGCCCTTCAATTCTTTTTCAACGTCGCTGAGATTGAATTCGCGCACCGCCGGCCGGCCTTCCATGCTCCAGTGATGCTGCGTGCAGGCAAGGATGTGCGTCTCGCCGGTCTTCCTGATCGTCGCGCCGGTCTCGATATATTTTCCGCTGAAAATTTTATACGCGTTGAAGCCGATGCCCGTGCCCACGCGGCCGGCCTTTTCCCGCCCGTAACCAAGCGCAAGTCCCAGCGAATGGTCCGCCATACCCGGCTGCACCCAAATCGGGCCGGTGACCGTGCGGCCATGGAGCGAAATCTCCACCAAGTCGCCGTTCTGCACGCCGAGTTCATGCGCCGTCAGGCGGCTGATTAGCACCGCGTTGTCCCAAGTCATCTTGGTGATGGGATCGGGCAACTCCTGCATCCAGCCGTTGTTCGCATAGCGGCCGTCGTCCACTTTCGCGTCGCGGAAGAAAACAACTTCGAGGCTGGCTGCCGATGGCGGGGACGATTTGGCACTGTCCATCAACTTCTCCAAATCAGCGGCGGATTGGACAACTT
>Ga0302320_10021933_pt1 | contig 12645 bp, 17 predicted proteins | sample Bog_T0_3_FD_202130 | JGI IMG/M metagenome (GOLD analysis project Ga0302320, IMG submission 202130) | Peat permafrost microbial communities from Stordalen Mire near Abisko, Sweden - Bog_T0_3 | ecosystem: Environmental > Terrestrial > Soil > Wetlands > Peat | place: Sweden: Abisko, Stordalen Mire...
AGATCGCCTGGATGCGCTGGGCGGCGCTCGGCATTTTCATTGCCGCCGGGATCACCGATTTTCTCGACGGCTATCTGGCGCGGGCTCTGTCGCAGCAATCGCGGATCGGCCAGATGCTCGATCCGATTGCCGACAAGCTGCTCGTCTCCGCCGTTTTGATGATGCTCGCCGCCGACCATACGATCGCGAGCTACTCACTGTCCGCCGCGATCATAATCCTTTGCCGGGAAATCCTTGTCTCGGGGCTGCGCGAGTTTCTGGCCGAACTTAAAGTGTCGATACCGGTGAGCAATGTCGCCAAATGGAAGACCACGCTGCAGCTCATCGCGCTCGGTTTTCTCATCGCCGGCCCTTCCGGCGATGAAATTGTCCCTGGCGTCACGACGACCGGCTTGGTCCTGTTGTGGATTTCTGCTCTGCTCACGCTCTATACGGGCTGGGACTATTTTAGGGCCGGCGTGAAGCAACTCGTTGCCGAGTGATCGCGCGGCTCGTAAGATACCAAGGATGAGAGCACTTTATTTCGCTTGGGTGCGCGAACGCATCGGCAAAGCCGATGAAGAGATTGCGCCGCCCGAAACCATCAAGACCGTCGGCGAACTCATGGGCTGGCTGCACGGCCAAGGGGAAAACTACGCCGCCGCCTTCGCGCATATCAAGTCGATGCGCGCCGCAATCGACCGCACCCATGTCAAGCACGACGCCTTGATTGGAGAGGCGCGGGAGATTGCGTTTTTCCCGCCGATGACCGGGGGGTAGCGCCGTGAGCGCCCGGATCGTGGTGCGTGTCCAGAAAGAGGTTTTCGACGCCGCTGCGGAAGCCGCCGCGCTGACGCAAGGGCGCAGCGATATTGGCGCGGTTGTCACCTTCACCGGGCTTTGCCGTGATGAAGGAGGCGCGCTCGCGGCGCTCGAAATCGAACATTATCCCGGCATGGCGGAAGATGAAATCAACCGCGTCGCGCAAGAGGCAGCCTCCCGCTGGCCGCTCGAAGGCATCGTCGCCATTCACCGCTATGGGTTGATCCGGCCGGGCGAGCCGATCGTCCTCGCTGTCACTGCAAGCACGCATCGCACTGAAGCTTTCGCGGCTGCTACTTTTTTGATGGATTATTTAAAAACCGAAGCACCGTTCTGGAAGAAGCAACATCTTGCGGATCAAACCTCGGACGATTGGGTCGAGGCAAAAGCGCAAGATTTTGCTGCTGCAGATAAATGGCGGGCGTGAAAAATGACAATCAAGTAGCCGAGGTCTCCTCCATTTGAGCAAAAATAAAAACTTTCGGGACGCGCGCAATTTAACGCAATGGGCTTTATACGACCGCTGATTAAAACCGGTTGCGCGTTTGGCAGGTCAATTTGGAATAATAGTGACGGTCCAGCGTCGCGGAGATGACTGGAGATCCTCTGCTACGGACTGAACTTTCCCAGTGATTGTTATATGACCAAAAGTCTCGGTGATTTTTTTGTTTCCGTGCTGGGCCTTAACGCAGCGGTCGGCTTGACGCGGATCGGTTGTCTCAAATATTGCCATGAACAGCACCTATCATTGGGCGGCTTACATTTCTTTTAGGAACTGAGACACAAGTGACCTCGCTGCAATATAATGAGCGCGGGCACCTATTCGCTTCGCCGCCTCCTGCTTGCTCTTAAGGTAAAGTGCTCCGACTGCTTCCTGAGAAGCGGGGGGCCACTCTAAAAATGCTTTGTGTCTGTCTTGATGACCCATCCGTTCCAGCAGCTTCTTTGAAACTATCTCGCGCACGCTATATACGAATGATGCTTTGTTTCGACGATCCTGAGCAAGCTGCTTCTCTTCGTCATCGTCGCTATAGCTCCATTCCTCGTTTTCTTCGTAACTCTCCCGCTTCCAAAATGCATCGACGAGCTCGGCCGCCGCCACGCGTTCAGGCGCTTGCCCCTGCTGAGCACCCATTATTTCCGCTTTGTGCTTTATGCTGCTTACCGCGTTTTCTGAACCGTACCCGCTATTTAAGAAATCATCGAAACGATCATCGTCTCCGGCTGCTGCAAGAAGCTCCCTCGCGTAGTTCATTCTGGTAACCTCCGCGAAGCGATGCAAATTGGCTCGTTCCCGCTCGTTTAGCGAGCCTTTCGCTTCGCCCCTCGCTGTCCCCACATAATATGCGAACCCGACAATCATGATTAGAACAACAATGGATTCCATCGCAACGCTCCACAGCCCAATGCCACCTAGAACGCTTTGCCTGTCTAACTTAAAGGTGATTGCGATATAGCAGCGTGTTCAATGTCGCAACGCGTATGGTGTGCGAGATTCAAAAATTTTGCTCGAAAGTAGCTCGGTTGAAAACACCGTCGTTTCTCCGTGCAAAAAATCAGGAGCAAAATGGGAGACAGCGCGTCAGGCTCCAAATGGAGATTTTGGCGCAATCTTACGCGTCGGTGTGTGTGGCCAAAAAGTATTATATACTTATCTTATGACGAAGAAATCCCCAATTGACCCCATCCTTAAACGCTTCAGGGCGGCGCTGGATGAAATCTACGGCAACCGCCTCGACCGCGTGGTGCTGTTTGGCTCGCATGCGCGTGGTGAGGCGCGCCCGGATTCCGATTACGACATTGCGGTTTTTCTGAAAGACCCGGATAGTTTTTGGAAAGAAAGCGGGCGGCTCGCGGAGATTGAAACCGATATCCTCTATGACACGGGGGCCGTCATCAATGCCTTGCCCTTTCCGGCGGGAGCCTATCGCGAGCAGACTGCTCTCATGCACGAAGTCCGCCGCGAAGGCCTCGATCTATGACGAAGCCGGAATCCGCCGACTATTTCATCGAAAAAAGAGACCAGCCCGGCACGCATTTTGCTTACCGCGCGATCGCACTTATCTCACGCCGCCGAACGTATGAGGCCTTGTAAGGTTTTCCCCTCCAATCGGACAAAAGTGTTTCACGTGAAACGTTTTTGACCGATTGAGGCCCTCAATCGGTCAATTCCGGGCGCCGCAAGCCGCTCACAATCAAACTTTTCCGGCCCTTGTTCAGGCCTTCTTTTCCCAGCGCCCATTTTCGCTTTGCTGCCAATAGGCCGCCGCAAACCCGCGCTCCTTAACCTCTTTCCACTCAGCTCGTGCGTGGAAAAGCTCGTCCTCATTGTTGCCGTCGAAGATGGCAATCGCGCGGGCATAGGCGGCGTCCGGTTCCGCAAGTGCGGGCGCCATCGCCGCACCTTCGACGAAAATCCGGAGCGCTGCGCCATTCGGGTTTTCAAGGCCGGTCGTCAGATACACGGGCTGGAGTTCTCCATCGCCATCGCTGGCCCGTCCGTGCGCGAGAAAACTCGCCTCCGAATAAGTCCAGAGCCAGGAATCGAGCGCCTCGAGCCGCTCATCGCTCTTGGCCTGAACGACAGCGCGCCAGCCTTTTTCAAGCGATTTTTCGAGGATTTGCGGCAGTGCCTTTTCGAGAGGCTGCCGCTGCAAATGATAAAACCAGATTTCGGTCATGGTTTTTCGCTGCGGACATGATGCAAAATGGTGGGCGCGACAGGGATCGAACCTGTGACCCCTACGATGTCAACGAAATATATATAGTTTCGCCAATATTTACCAGCATTTTCCATACTTTTCTAATTGCTTGAAACAACGAGGCTTTCTGCCTCGTTTGCTTTTCCTGTTATAGATATTATTTTCTGGGTTTTACCTCCGCGTGCTTCCGCCCTGCTTCCGTGGAACCTAGATGGTCAAGATAACGAAGCGTTTCGTCGACGCGCTGCAGCCCGACCCCGGCCGCGATCTTTTCGCCTGGGACGATAGCCTCAAGGGCTTCGCCATTCGCATGACACCGGCTGGCAGCGCCAGCTACATCGTCCAATACCGGACACCGCGCGCCCTCACACGGCGATATGCCTTCGCCAAGGTTGGAACGGTTACGCCGGACCAGGCGCGCGCAAAGGCAAGACAATTGCTCGCCGATGCGCAAGCGGGCAACGATCCATCCGCACAACGCCACGAGGCGCGCAAGGCTCTGACAGTCGAGGAACTGTGCGCGGCATATCTTGAAGCCGCACGCGCGGGCCTTGTGCTGACGCGGTTCCATAAACCCAAACGCCCCTCGACCATCGCAATCGACGAAGGCCGCGTGTCTCGTCATATCGTCCCGCTCATTGGCAAGCTTGTCGCCCGCGATCTCAGCCGCGCACAAGTTCAACGTATGGTGGACGCAATTGCCGCCGGTAAGACGGCGCGTATCATCAAGACCAGAGCGCGCGGAAAGGCTGTCGTGAAAGGCGGCACCATTGCAGCGGCGCGCACGGCTGAATTGCTCGGCGGCATCTGGTCGTGGGCTTCGAAGCGTGGCCTCGTCGAAGGGCCAAACCCGGCGCACGGTCTTGAGACGCATCGGGGCGACGCGAGGGACCGTGTTCTTTCCCCCGAAGAGCTGATGGCGCTCGGAGTGGTACTGCGCGAGCGGGAGCCGTCGAATCCAGCTGCGACCACCGCCCTCCGCTTAATCGCTCTGACTGGATTGCGCCGCGAAGAGGCTTGCGCGTTGCGCTGGCGAGAGATCGACGAATCCGCCAGCTGTCTTCGCCTGGAGACGACCAAGACCGGAAAATCGATGCGCCCGATCGGTAAGGCGGCTCTTAGTCTGCTCTCGACATTGCCGCGTAAGGCCAGTGAATTTGTTTTCCCAAACAGCACCGGGACCGGCAGCGCCGATTTGAAAAAGGCGATCGCCAGCTTGTTCGACCGGGCCGGTTTGGCTGATGCGCGAAGCCACTCCCTGCGCAGAACGTTCGCGTCGATTGCAGCCGACGAAGGATATTCCGATTCCACAATCGGTGAATTGCTTGGGCATGCACGGCAGGGCGTCACAAGCCGCCACTACATCCGGCGCCCGGATGCGGTGCTGATCTCCACCGCCGACAAAGTGGCCGCACGTATCTCCGCGATGCTTGACGGAACAGGGGCCAAGGTCGTGCCGCTGGCGCGGGAGGGCTCGCGATGAAAGGCGAAGAGCTGACGCCTCTCATGAAGATCATTGGCGACTTCTTTGAGAACCCGAAAGAGCGCAGGCCCGACGTCAAGGTCTTGGCGCGGGTGCTGCGTGGCAAAGGTCCGCTGGACGATGGTTTCCGCGATTGTTTGGCGGAACTGCTTGATCCTCGCCTCCCCCACGGGCTCGCGGTCAATTGGCGGCTCGTGCCTGACTTCGTCGGCCAAAACGACAAAGCTCGACAGACGGACAAGATAGAAGCCTTTGTAGGCTTGGACATCGACGCGGCGGTCAAACGCGGTCAGAGTATCGAGAGCGCGATCCAACAGATGATCGACGACGGCAAAATCAAAAAAAGAGACCGCACCGTGTGGACCATCTGGCAAAAAATCACCCGGGGCCGGGAATGGCGCAAATTATGCGCTGATGCCGCTCATTCGGAAGCGGCGAGGCGAGCTGTCGTTGCCAGGCTTACAAAGCGCAATGGCTGAGCTTACTGCAAAAATTTGAGCGTCCTTGTTGCAGTGACAGCTGAAAAAATATGGTTAGGTTGGCAGGCTATCCGCAGCAACTCGTTGGATAGCAAAACACATGGCCAAACTTACTCGGAATGAAGCTGGCGACCACCTCAAAAGCAAATTTCGTTTCGGCGGTGCAAAAAGCCTTTCAAAACTAGCCTCGGTTGGCGGAGGCCCGAAATTCCATAAACTTGGTCCGCATCCCAAATCTCCCGTAATCTACGATGAAGAAGAGCTGGACCGGTGGGCTATCGAAAAGCTTGGTCCCCTCCGCGAAAGCACCTCCAATTATCTTGATGCTTCGCACAAGCGTTCGCCCGGACGGCCACGCCGCAAAGGTAGGAAGGCGGCGGAGGCCAGCTCATGAGAAATATCAGGCCCCATGCGGTCGAATCGCTCCGTAATGATCGTGGCATCTATGGGATCGAGGCCCATTTAACTCGCGCCGGGCAAACTGTACCAACCCTATGCCGAATGACGTGCCTCCTTTGGCCTCTTATGAGTGACCGGATGACCAGGACGGTGACGACGTTCCTTATTAATGCGTGGCGTATGAGCGCGGGGGGCGAAGGTTTCCCGCGTCTCTCTATCCCAATGGGAGTTTACAATGTCAAAAGTAGAAGCTGAGAACATGCCGCCGCCGCCAGACCTGCCGATTCCCAATGGCGGGGCCGATGAGATGCCGATCCCGCAACGGATGCAGGCCAAGAGCTTTGCGAAAGAGGTCGAGGGCCTCAAAAAAGAAGCGGCGCCTGCCCCCGATCCACTAAATCGCATGCCCAATGGCATCGGTGATTATGACCCGGCTGCGCCATCGCCAGATCCATTTGACCCGGAAAATCTTCGCGTTCGACAAGACTACACAGAGCATGCAGTCAAACCGCTCTTGTTAAAAATCCCGGTGCGCAATCCTAATCCACAAGATTTTGTCCGGGTTCATCCTGAGCACAATGTTGAGGTGCCGCTCATTGTTCGCAAGAACGATAACGAAGTTTATATGGTCGGGCCGGCCCTTCGGTCATCCTTAAACAGTGAAACGGTCACCAAGTGTGTGCATCTGGCCATCAATCAAGACGGGACGGTTTTCTTGGTACCCGTCGGAACTCGGGGACCGGACGGAAAACTGAATGAGTGGCACGCCTCAATGCAGCAAGCGATTGAGATCGCCAAGGCGCGTTGGGTCCGTATCAAAGCCAATAAGCAGATCAACGGTTATGACGTAATACCGGCCAAGGGCATCATCGCCGACCCCGAATGGCCGGAGCAGACCTTTGCACAAATCCTGCGCATCGCCTTCCAGAGCTACTACATCGATGCGCCGGACCATCCAATCATTCGCAAGCTCGAAGGATTGTGAGAAGGCGCGGGCAACTTCCGCGTCTTTCTCTTTTTCCTTTGGAGACCTACCATGGCCCTGGAGTGCTATCGTGAAATTTGGCTAGTGGACTTCGAATTCATAGCCAAGGATGGCAATCGACCCGAGCCAATTTGTCTTGTGGCGCATGAGTTGCGCAGCGGGCGCCGGGTGCGGCTTGGGCAGGATGAGTTCGGGTCTTCACCTCCATACCCGACAGACGCCGGAAGCCTCTTTGTCGCCTATTACGCGAGTGCTGAACTTGGATGCCATAAGGTTCTCGGTTGGCCGATGCCCGCCCGTGTCCTCGACCTCTTTGCCGAATTTCGCGATCGAACAAATGGCTTAAATCCATTGCATGGGAACGGCCTCCTTGGGGCCTTGGCCTATTTTGGTTTGGGGGGGATCGGCGCAGCTGAAAAGACAGAGATGCGCGATCTCGTTCTACGCGGCGGCCCATGGTCCGGCGAAGAGCGCGAAGCCATCCTCGATTACTGCGAAAGCGACGTGGCGGCGTTGGAACGCTTGCTACCGGTCATGTTGCCGCGTCTCGATATGCCTCATGCGCTTTTGCGCGGACGCTACATGGCGGCGGCGGCGATCATGGAACATCATGGTACCCCCCTCAATACATCACGGCTAATGAAATTTTTAAGCCATCGAGAGCGGGTGCAGGAGCGCTTGATTGCAGAGATCGATTGCGAGTTCCACGTCTATGAGGGCACCACCTTCAAGGCCAGCGCATTCCACGATTACCTTACCTGCTCACAAATCCCCTGGCTGTATTCAGAGAAGGGGGGCCTTATTCTCGATGAAGATACCTTCAAATTCATGGCCGGGCATTATCCCAACCTAAAGCCCTTGGCCGATTTGCGAAAGGTGCTCGCCGATCTGCGCATGGTCGATCTTAAAGTCGGCGAAGACGGCCGGGGCCGGACTCTTCTGTCCGTGCTCGCTTCCAAGACGGGGCGCAATCAACCTTCGAATTCAAAATCTATTTGGGGCGCCAGTTCATGGTTTCGTGGGTTTATTCAACCACCGAAAGGGCATGGGATCGCTTACATCGATTGGGAGCAACAGGAGTTCGCGATTGCGGCTTGGCTGTCTGGTGATCGCGCCATGCAAGAGGTTTATCTGACAAGCGACCCCTATATCGCTTTTGGTCAACGGGCGGGCCTCCTCCCGCCTGACGCAACGAAGAAGACGCATGAGACTGAGCGGGAGCCGCTTAAGCAATGTGTTCTTGGCGTGCAGTTTGGCATGGGGCCTCATACCTTGGCCCATAGGATCAATCAACCGATGCCAGTGGCCCGGGAGCTTTTGGAGGCCCATCACCGGGCCTTCCCGCAATTTTGGAAATGGTCCAATGCTGTAGTCGATGCGGCTATTCAAAACCACGGCTTAGAGACCGCGTTGGGCTGGCACCTGCACATCCCGCATAACCCGGAATTGAAATTTGCAAAAGGCAACGGCCGCGAAATTACGCCGGTTAGGGAGCGGACGCTGCGCAATTTCCCCATGCAAGCCAACGGCGCCGAAATGCTGCGGGTCGCGTGTTCCCTGGCGACAGAGCGGGGGATCGAGGTTTGTGCGCCAGTTCATGACGCCGTGTTGATTTGCAGCCCGCTTGATCGGTTTGATGAGGACATCAAGCGGATGCAGGCTTGCATGGCCGAAGCTTCCCGCCTTGTCCTCGGCGGCTTCGAGGTCAAAACCGAAGTTAAAGCGATCCGTTATCCCGACTGTTTCATCAGCAACGAGAAACAAAGGGGGTTTGACATGTGGGTGCGCGTGTTGCGGATTTTGGATGAGATCGAGGGCGAGAGGTTGTTCAACTATGGATAAAAAAACGAGCGATTGTGATCCGTTCAACCCGGAAAACCTTAGGATAAAGGAGAACCCTGATCAAAACGATCACCCCCAAAAGAAAGCCGTAAAAGCCAACCCTCGTGAGGAACGCTGGGCGCGCGTGCCTTTAGAGTGGGCGGGACATATAGCCAAGAAGGTTCTGTATTCGGCGGAGCAGCAGCATGTGTTCGAGTGTCTCATTTATTGGACAACATTTGCGCATGGCGATCCGATTGCCGCGACGGCCGCTCATACTGGAAATATGTCACGCCGGGCTGTACGGCGAACATTGGAATTATTAGAAGCTGCTGGCGCAGCTGAAGTTATTTGGCGCTCTAAAAAGTGTCCAACGGTTAGGCTAAAGATAAACCAATGATGTACCGACCTGTGCATGAGCTGATGTACCGATCGGTATCCAGTGATGTACCGATCGGTACCGATTGATGTACCGATCGGTATAGGGGGTCTAATCTATCTTTTCTCTCTTTATCTCTCTTTCTATCTAAATAAAGATATAGGGAGACTAATTATCAGCCTAAACTAAGCGATTAAGGAGAAACCTAAAGCCATGTCTCGGAGGTTCGAAACCGAAGCTGAGCGAAAAGCACGCCTGGCCAGAGAAGACGCGTTTTGGAATAGGCCCGATGCCGAAGTCCTCGCTGATCTTGTGTGGAAAGATCCGCGACAGGTTAAGTCGTTCCAACCGTCGATGGCGAATGTCATCTCTTTGGCGCAGTGGCGCGAAAAACGTAGATAAACGGGGCTCGTTCGCCGCTAAATCGGAATGCGGGCATGACCTTTGACGACGACAGAGCCGATCGTCCCAGCGGCGACACGGTCATGGACCCGCCAAACGGGCAACCCGGGCTCTCGCGCATATGCTGGAATCGACGGCATAAATGCCGTTCAGGTCTATGAAATAGAATTGAAACCCCCGCCCACAAACCAAGCATCAACCATCAGAGCCTGATACATGGTAAACTGCCAACTGTTTGGCCGAGCGGCGTAGCATATCGCTTGCTCTTCCAGATAATTTTGTACGACTGATGGGCCACCGCAAGCATCGAGCATTGATAATCGAGCCTTCAGCGGCATGAGTTCGTCATTCGCGTTTGATGTAAAGGTTGTCGCGAGGCCACATACCTTGAAATGCCGCTTCACGCGTTGCTGATCGACTGCAGACCATGATGAAGGGGGGCTTGCGGAGTAGACCACGACGGGTGGCGGTCCCGGATCTAAGGTCGCCTTGACCCACTGCGTCGTCAGTAATCGAGTGTCATAATAGGGATGAAGGGTTTGCTCCCCGGCGCTCTTTGGGTAGCTAGCTCTTTTTGTGTTGTTGCAAAAGTGACAAGTCGGTACGAGATTGGCCGGTATTATAGATAGATTCGGGTATTTCGCCTTCGGTAAATGATGGTCGAGAACCGCCACGGTTCCGATACCGCATAAAGGGCATCTCCTATTTGGCGCCGCATTTCGGAGATGATCATAGACTGACCGCGCCGCCCCCTTGGGGGCGCTCAGATGGTCGGAATAAAGTCCAATCAACTCTTCCTTTGTGACTGAGCCAACCGAGGTTACGCGTGGCATTAAATTTAGGGTCGCGGCGTTTGCCCGGGCGTCATAATCCGCTGCGGTCGCGGCGATGTTTGCGCCAATCGCGTGTAAACGTGCGCGAAACGCCGGCTCGGTTATGGCGTTGAGGCATGTAGAGAACACGTCGGAACACGCCAGAGGCGGCAGTGGCAGCGGACGCATCTATTCTTCGTCCACCTCTGTTATCCGCTCACCCGGCGGGATGAGACTCAAAGCCCGCGCGAGACCCCGAGCTTCCCCGCCTAGCCTGCCTTCGAAGAGCTCCAACACCTCCTCGTAGGACTTGCTCGCGACGGCCTCGGCAATCATTCGATGAAAGCCAGTTTGAACAACCTCAAGCCCGAACACCTCCCGTGTGAGAACACCGACGTTTTCGCCGAATGTCTCAGCTTCCGGGCGATCAGCACGAGCCGAAGTGCCTGAGCGGTGAAGAATCCAAACGCACTCTTTGGGTACTTCCTGCAGCACCACAGGTGAATGTGTAGCGACAATCGCAACGCCATTCCGATCGGTCAGCAAGTCGGAGAGTGCGCGGACAAACGCCGACAACAGAGGAGGATGCAGGTGACCCTCCGGCTCATCGATGAGCACGAGGGACTTCTCCTCGACGAGTTCTATTAGCTTCGTAATGGTCAAGAGCACTACGCTGTGACCTGAGCTAAGATTTCGAAAGAGGCGTCTAGCCCTATCTTCCCAACCGTCGATTGCCTCATCCGCCACAGACGAGACGTTGGCCTCCTCGAACAGCGGATCCGCTTCGAGAACTCGAAGCGCCCGAGCCCACCGCGCACGCCGCGCACCAGTCCGACAAGCGGCGACGCTTTCCACGAAATCTTCCGTTAGTTCCAGACGTGACTTGATGGTGAATGAGCCACCCTGGCCAGAGGCCCCAGCCTGCCGAACGGAATCCCCGAATAAACCAATATAGGCATAGCGCACGGCAAGTTCCGCATTCGTCCGGACCAGCGGCCCATATCCATCGAATGGGCTGAACGACACCGTCACTAGTCCGGCAAAGCCATGACTCTGGTCAATTAGCCACACGGGGTCGAATGTTAGCGGCCGAAGCTCTCCGGCCGAACCTCCCTCGGGTGCTTCTAATCCGAGAAAGGTGCGACCCAACAGGTCGAAGCAGCGTGATTTTCCGACTCCGTTGCGACCAATGAGCACATGCACATTTGTTGGTGGTCGAGAATTCGGCCTGACACGAAAGAAGAGCTCTGGTGTCGGATCGGGAGAGCCGGGATATTCTGGAAAGATATATGCGAACGCATATGCCGTGAGGGCTGCATCGCCGTTTGCCAGCCGATGTAGCCGGTTGCGTACTCGCTCGCCATCGATGTCACGCAACAGGGAGCTGTGAAGGACTTCCTCATCTACGTTTTGATCAAGAATGTTGAGATTGTAAGCACAATCTCGAAGCGACGTCAGAAACCATTCGCGATATTCGGCACCGAGCGTGTTCAACGTCTCATAGTAATTCTCGGTCTGGCCCATCGAGAACCAGTCTGCGCTAAGATAGGAAAACCGTTCAGGCAGGTTGGTGGCGGCGTTTTGACGGGTCATTCCGGCGCGGGCGATCTTTACGTGTCCAATGTGGACCCGGCTGCCATCCTCACGCACGACGATGGCGAAGAATTGGGTGACCCAAATATACCAGTCGTTCCAATTATCCCTGACCAGCAGGACTTCGTTGCCTAAACTTGGAGCATCACTCCGGGCGACGACCCTGAACGACATATCTCACTCCCACCCTCTTGCCGCCGATCTTAATTGCATGGGCCCTCTCCGACCGCAATCACGTTAGCGAAACGAGGCCCGTTAACGAACGCCCGCCGTTGGGTCTCAATTCACGAATTAGACTGGTGGCCTTCGGTCAAAGGTCGTCCGCGGCCGATGCCGGGGATCTATCTTCACGCTTCTGCTTTGGAGTGCACGCTGCCGTTCCTCGATCGAGGCGTTTTTGGCGGCTTTCTCCCCATCATAGCCGTGAACAAGCCCGCGTGGACGTCAGCTTTGGAGAATCCGCTATGGTCGACTGGACGGCCTAAATGGGCGCTCTGCAGTCGGCACCCCAACTTCGTGAACGACTGATTATGAGAATCGGAACCTAGCCTTGGAACGACGAGGTTGGGTCCAGACTGTGTAAAAAGGCCTTCGAATTTGCTAGAATCGGCTCGACATCGGAGGGCCGGTCATGGGGCGTTTCGTCGAGGGAGACGCTCGACGATTACGTGACCGAGGACAACCCTGTTCGGGTGGTCGAAGTCTTCATTGAAGAGCTTGATCTCGGGGCGCTTGGCTTTGAGGGCGTTCACCCGGCGGCGACGGGTCGGCCCGCCTATCATCCGTCGA
>Ga0302320_10021934_pt1 | contig 12645 bp, 12 predicted proteins | sample Bog_T0_3_FD_202130 | JGI IMG/M metagenome (GOLD analysis project Ga0302320, IMG submission 202130) | Peat permafrost microbial communities from Stordalen Mire near Abisko, Sweden - Bog_T0_3 | ecosystem: Environmental > Terrestrial > Soil > Wetlands > Peat | place: Sweden: Abisko, Stordalen Mire...
GCTGGCGCAGGCCGACCTGGCGCTGGACACCGCCAACCCAAGCATGGACCTGATGAACGCCAACGTGATGCTGGCCGACGCCGTTCCAGACCTGCGCATCATCATGGACCACCTGCCAAGCTTCGATCCCACGCCCGGCAACCAGGCGGCTTACGAGGCGGTGATCAAGGAGATGGCGGCGCGCCCCAACATCTTCGTCAAGCTCACCGAGGTCTACCATCCCGCGCCCGGCGACAACGGCATCATCGTGAAGAACTATGAGTTCCTGCGCGCGCGGCTGGAGTACCTGTTCCAGGCCTTCGGCGAGGACCGCGTCATGTTCGGCACGGATTATCCCAACAGCTACGGCGTGGCCACCATTTCCGAGGAGGTCGGCCTGATGCAGCAGTTCTTCTCCACCAAGACGCGCGCGCAACAGGAGAAGTACTTCTGGCAGAACTCCTCGAAGATCTACAAGTGGGTCAAGCGCTCCGACGACCAGCCCACGCCACTCGCCCAAGGAAAACCCGCTCCGCCTGCGCCAGCCCGTGGCGGCGGAGGAGGACGGGGAGGTCCTGGTGGTCCGGGAGCGCCGGGAGGCGGTCGGCCCCAGGGCTAGCCTGCATCCATCACAAATTCCGACGACGGAGCGCAGCAGCGCGAAGATGGCGAGGCCGAAGGCCGAGTCCCGAAGGGATGGCCGCGGTAGCGGCCACAATCTCGCCCAATCTCGTCGGCGCAAAGGTCCTCTGGCTCCCTGCGCCGTGCTTCTAGCACGGCTCGGTCGCCTTCGGTCCTTTTCGCTCGACGATCTTGTGCGATCTTCATCGGTTGTGTAATGGATGCAGGCTAATGTCGGGCGGGATGGTGCCTGGGGCGGAACGGACTCGATCCCGGCTTCAATGCCTTTCGGCCAGGCCGCCGCTCCATTTGAGCTTGGCCCGCACGACGGCGAAATGCTCGTATCCCGTGCGCTGGGCGAGGGGGAGCTGGAGGGAGGCGATGCCGATGCGGACGGGCGCGTCGCGGTAGACGCGGATGTTGCGCTGGCCGTCCAGGGCGACAAGCAGGTCGGAGTCCTTCGAGCAGTTGAGAACCTTCAGATGGACGTTGTCGCGGAAGATGATCGTGCGGTTGGTGAGGGTGTGCGGGCAGACCGGCGTCATGGCGATCACCTTGGCGGCCGGATGGATGATGGGTCCGCCCGCGGAGAGGTTGTAGGCTGTCGAACCGGTCGGCGTCGAAAAGATCAGGCCGTCGCACAGGTAGTCCGTCACGAGTTCCCCGTCGGCGAACACCTCGAGGTGGATAAGGCGCGAGCTTTCGGGCGCCTTGACGAGGACGTCGTTGAGCGCGAGGTCATGGCGCGTGCCGCCGACCGTGCAGTCGAGCATGGCCCGGTGCTGGACGGAGAAGCCCCCCCGCAGCAGCTCCAGGAAATGCGCGCGCGCCTCATCGGCCGAGAATGTGGTGAGGAAGCCGAGGCCCCCCCGGTTGACCCCGATGATCGGCACCTGGGAGCGGGCGGCCTCGCCGGCGACCCCGAGAAGGGTGCCGTCGCCGCCGATCACGCAGCAGGCGTCGCAGCCCCTGAGATACCCGCGCGGGAGGGTCAGCCGAGAGGTATGCTTCAACCGCACGCCCGCGGACCGCGCCGCCTTCATGAGCTCGCGCGCCAGGGCGGATGCGCCTGCCTTGTCGTCATTGACAACGAATGCGAGCGAACGGATGGGCTGCATGGGCCTTTAGGATTGGCGAATTCCGGCGGGAACGCGAATTCTTTGCGTCAGCCCCTGGCCAGCCTGCATCCATCACAAATTCCGGCCAATCCTGCCCAATCTCCTCGGTAAAAAGGCCCTCATCCTCCTTTCGTTGTGCTTGTAGCACAGCTCAGTCGGCTTCGGCCTTTCTTACTCGAGGATATTGGTCAATCTTGGTCAGTTTTGTGATGGATGCGGGCTAGCGCCAGCAGGTATTCCCGGTTTCCGTCGGCCCCGGCGATGGGAGAGTCCAGGGTGCCGATGAGCCGGGCGCCCGGCAGCGCGGCGAGGGCGAATTCGCGCACGCGCTCCAGGGTGGCCACGCGCACCGACTCGTCCCGGATGACGCCCCGCCCCCTGTCGGCCTCGGCCTTTCCAGCCTCGAATTGGGGCTTCACCAGCGCCACCAGGACGCCCCCCGGCTTCAGAAACGGCCAGACCGGAGGCAGCACCGAGCGCAGGGAGATGAACGAAAGGTCCATGACCACGGCGTCGAATTCGTCCCGCGGCAGGTCTCCCTTCGACAGATTGCGGGCGTTTGTCTTCTCCCGGTTCGTCACCCTGGGATCGGCGCGCAGCCGCGCGTGAAGCTGCGCCCTGCCCACGTCGACGCACACGACCGATGCCGCTCCCGCCTGAAGCGCGCAGTCGGTGAATCCGCCCGTCGAAGCGCCGACATCGAGGACGTGCGCGCCGCGCAGGTCGAGCGCGAAATGCCGCAGGGCCGCGGCCAGCTTTTCCCCGCCGCGGCTCACGAAGCGGGGCGGCTGGGTGACGCTCAGCGGCGAGTCGGCGGGCAATTCCTTTCCCGGCTTGTCGAGCCGCTCGGTGCCGAGCCGGACCCGCCCGGCCATGATGAGAGTCTTGGCCTGGGAGCGCGTCTCGGCCAGCCCGCGGGCGACCAGCAGTTCGTCGACGCGCAGCTTGGCCGCCTTTTTCATCGGCTCACACCAGGGTCCTGGCAAAATCGGCAAAGGTGTCGAAGACCGGCACCTGGCCCGCAGAGGCCGTGGCGAGCGTGTCGGGATTCGTCCGGCCGGTTCTGACGAGCGCCGCGCGTATCCCAGCGGCTGTCGCCGACCCAAGGTCCGCGCCGGAGTCGCCGACCATCCAGCATTGTGCCCGGTCGAGCCCGTGGCGCTCGATCGCCTCAAGGATGAATCGGGGCGAGGGCTTCCGGTAGACGACCGGCTGGCCAGGGGCTTCGGGCGCGATGCACGTCTCCTCGAAGATGGGCCGGGGAAGACCGAGCATTTCCTCCATGCGGGCGTTGACCCGGTGGGAGTCCTCAAGGGTGTGGAGGCCCCTGCCGATGCCGGACTGGTTTGTGAAAAGGAACAGCCTGTACCCGAGGGCACGCGCCCGCGCGAGGCCCTCCGCCGCTCCCGCGATCAGCTCAACTCCGCCGGGGTCTGCGAGGTACACCTTGTCCACGATAAGGGTCCCGTCGCGGTCCAGGAAAAGGGCCTTCATTGTTGGCGCTGCGCCGGGTTTCCCCCGGCCGCTCGGGTCGGGCGCAGGATCACGATCCTTTTACGTACGCGGTCAGTTCCTCCGGCGTCACCGTGGCCGTGCCCAGCTTGCCGACCACGACACCCGCCGCGGCGTTGGCGAAATGGGCGGCCTGCTCGAGGCTGGCGCCGGAAGTCATGGCGAGGGTCAGCGCCGCGATAACCGTGTCGCCCGCCCCGGACACGTCGTAGACCTGCCGGGCTGCGGTCGGAATTGTCCGGATCACGCGTCCGCGAACGCTCGTGAGCATGCCGTCGGGCCCGAGGGTGATGACCAGGTTGTTGGGGCTGTATTTTGCCCAGATGAGCGAGCAAACTTTAGCAAAATCGGCCTCCGCGTCGGCCCCGCTGTTGAGGCCGGCCAGTTCCAGCGCCTCCCGCCGGTTAGGCGTGATCAGGTCCAACCCTTGAAACTGGTTGCCGCTCGCGGGCTTTGGATCCAGCGCGATGAATTTCCGGTGGCGGCGGGCCAGTTTGGCAACCCGGCTGATGACATCCGTCGTCAGGACGCCCTTGGCGTAATCGGAAAGGATGACCCCGTCGGAGCGGGCGATCTTCGCCTCCAGGAGGCTCCAGCGGCCTGGCGTCTCGAGAACCCGCCGATAGACGCCCGGATTGTCCTCGTGGTCCAGCCTGCAAAGCTGCTGGTTTCGGACGATGACCCGGGTCTTGGTGATCGTCCTGGCCCCGGTCAGCAGGAACTGCTGGTCGAATTCTATTCGCCGTTCCCGCAGGTTTGTCCGGAGCTTGTCGCCGTTGTAGTCGCGGCCGATCGCCCCGACAACCTCTGCGGCGGCTCCGAGGGCCGCAATGTTGTTTGCGACATTGGCCGCCCCCCCCACCGTGTCGGTCGCATTGAATACGTTGACGACGGGCACGGGAGCCTCGGGCGAGATGCGGGTGGCGTCTCCCCAGAAATAGTGGTCCAACATCACGTCGCCGATCACAAGAAGGCGGCGCCGGGCGATCTTCCTAAGAAGGGCGGAGAGGTTCTTCATGCTAGACTAGTTCACAAATTCGCAATGCCGGTTGCAGGAGGGTGAGCCGGAGCGTGGGCCTTTCGCCAAGGGAAAAGATCGCCGCCCTTATCGCAATTCCCAATCGTAAGGGTAGCTCGACAAGAGCCTGGGGGAGCCGTCGGTGACCTGGACGACGTCTTCGATCCGGCATGCGCCAAGGCCGGGATAGTAGAGTCCGGGCTCAACCGTGACCACGGAACCCTTTTTCAGGACGATATTTGTGGTCATGTTCATGCGCGGCGGCTCGTGGATGGCAAGACCCACGCCGTGTCCGGTGCCGTGAAAGAACCCCGTCGAGCCTCCCTTGCCGATCTCGGTCCTGAACCCGCGGGATTCGAACACCTCGATCACCTTCCGGTGGACGAGGCGGCCGTCGACGCCGGCGCGAACCTTCCTCAAGGCGGCGAGTTGGGCCGCCCGGACGGCCGCAACGAGTTCGCGCTGGCGATCGCTCGCCCGGCCACGGAGGAACGTGCGGGTCATGTCCCCAAAATACCCCGTCGCGCTCACCCTTGGGAATATGTCGACGATGATGAGCTCGTTCGGCCGCAGGGGGCCCGAACCGCGCTGATGCGGGTCGCAGGCCTGGTCGCCGCCGGCTGCGATCGTGCCCGATGAAACGGAGCCCGCCGCGAGGCAGGCCATTTCGATCTCCGTGTGCAGCCGCTCGCTCGTCAGAACGGCGCCCCGGTAATAAAGCCTGCCGGCCTTGGCGCGGCTGTTGCGCAATGCCCTTTCGGCGGCCGCAATCCCGGCGGCGCTGCACCGGTTGCCCTCGCGGATCGCCGCCGCCTCCTCCGGGCCCTTGACTTCGCGCTCCGGGAAGAGGGCCCCTTTGGCGATCTGGAGGCTCAGCCCCAGCTCGCGCAGCCTTGCATACACTCCGGCTGGAAAATCGTCCGGAATCGTGAAGCTGCGCTGGCGCAGTTCCCCGGCGATCAGCCGGATCACCTCGGCCGCCCCGACCGTGCGGCGCGGCCATTTCCGCCTCGCCTTTTCGAGGTAGGGATCGAGGGCGAGAACCTTGTGAAAGACCGAATCACGCCTCATCCGTGAAAACTCGAGCGCGCTTGCCACGGCGTATCTGCGCCCGCGCAGCCCGAAGGCGATGAAGGGGTCCGGGACGTTGATCCGGCCGAAATAAAGGGCGTCGGAGCTGCGTTCGGAGTCGGCGTAAAGGAGGGGGGGAGGGCGTGTTTTCATCGGCGCGGCGGCAAGCGGTCCGGCACAGTCGGGAATTGAGTAATCGCTGAATGCCCATTAGCCAACGCTTACGTGAAAAACGCAAATACGGTTTTTTGTGGCGTGCTGACACTGGTCGCCCTCTCGGCATGCGGCAGGCTCGTGCAAGGGGATACCGGGGATGTCCCGCCGTCCCCGTCCGTTGCGTCCGGCGTGAACCCGGCCCCGGTCCGCTATGCATACAAGGTGATTCACGAATGGCCGCACGATCCGGCCGCCTTCACCCAGGGCCTGGTGTTCCGTAATGGCGGCCTTCTTGAGAGCACCGGCCTGAACGGCGAGTCCACCCTGCGGAGCGTGAACCTGGAAACAGGGCGCGTGCTGAAAATGGTCTCACTGCCCCGGGAGTACTTTGCCGAGGGCCTCGCCTTTATCGGAAACCGGGCCTATCAGCTGACCTGGCAGAACCACAAGGGCTTCATCTACGATGTCGACACTTTCATGCCCGAGGGCGGGTTCAGCTACGAGGGGGAGGGATGGGGGCTCGCAACCGACGGCCGATGGCTTGTCCTGAGCGACGGCACAAGCCGGATTCGGTTCTTCGACCCGGACGGCTTTCGGCTCGTGCGCTCGATCGATGTGACGGCGTCGGGCCGGCCGGTCGAGCGCCTGAACGAGCTCGAGTGGATCAACGGGGAGATATTTGCGAACGTCTGGCAGACCGACGAGGTGGTTCGAATAGATCCGTCAAACGGCGTCGTGCGCGGCATCATCGACTTTTCAGGCCTGCTCCCTTTGAACGAACGCAGGCCCGACACCGACGTCCTGAACGGGATCGCCTATGATCCCGCGGGCGGCAGGTTGTTTGTGACGGGAAAGCGCTGGCCCAGGATCTATGAGGTCCGCCTAATCCCGCTGCCTGCGTCCCACTAGCCCTCTTTCGGAATCTCGTTGTCCGTTTTGAGGACGATGACGGGTGTCTTGGTCTTCACCCACACCTCGGCTTCCTTGAAGATTTTCGCAGGCACGTTTTCCAGCGCCTCTCCCACCGTCTTCACCGGGTACAGGCGGCCTTTCTTCGTCGCGTTGAAGTCGTAGGCGCTCTTGAGGATCCGCTCCTCGGTGGTCGCCGGACTCTCGCTCTCGGGGAGCTGCAGCACCCAGCCGGCGAAGTCGTGCCTTGGCCAGCGGCTGTCGGGATCGCTGACCAGGATGACAAACTGCTTCTTCACGGGCGGCGGCAATTCCTCGCCCGAGTCCGGCTGCACGGCGAGGTTGATCTCCTCGATCACGCGCCGCAGGACGGCGGGTTCGATCCCGTTTTTCTTCAGAATCTCGGCGACTTTGCTGATGTCTATCTTGGCCATATCAGGGGTCTTAACGGGTTGGCGCTTCAACGCCATGGAAATCTCCATTTCGGGGCCAGCCGGTGTTGCGAAATCGGGCCAATCCGGGTCATTGTCTGGCGATGCAGCAATCCGAGGAATTCTTTGACGTTGTCGACGGGCGCGACGCGGTCGTCGGGCGGGCCAGCCGGCGCGAGGTTCACGCAGGCAGCCTGCTGCACAGGGCCGTGCACGTCCTGGTCTTCGACGGGTCGGGCCGGGTGTTCCTGCAGAAACGCTCGATGGAGAAGGACATCGCCCCGGGCCTGTGGGACTCGTCGTGCTCGGGCCACGTCGATTCCGGCGAAAGCTATGATGCGGCCGCAGTCCGGGAGCTCGCCGAGGAACTCGGCCTGACGATCGTCTCCGTGCCCGAACGCATCTTCCGCGTGGAGGCATGCCTGGAGACCGGCTGGGAATTCGTCTGGGTCTACCGCCTGGCCCATCCGGGACCCTTCACCCTGCATCCGGACGAAATCGAGCGCGGAGCCTGGTTTGTGCCCACTGAGTTGACGCTCCTGATTGATTCCAATCCGAGGGAATACTCCCCCGCCTTCCGCCATATTTGGGCCATCGCTCAACCTTTGGATCGCGGCGTTGGGGAAGGCATGCCCTCCTGAGGTCTTTCCTGTGTCCCTCCTTTCGGCATATCTGGACGTTGGCTGCAAGGCGCTAAGACCGGCGTTTTCTCATTTGGATTGGGGCATGCCCGCCCGAGGACGTTGCTGCCTCATCCGCCGACTCGGGGCCGCCATCCGGCCGTCAGACCTGACGGCTGCCTTGGCGGCCGGCCTTTTCGGCGGTCTGGGTCTTGGCAGCACAGGACGAGGGCGGACATGCCCTATCCAAATGAGATTTGAGCAGCCTTAAGACACGCGCGGCACGACCAACTCAAACGGCGGCAGCAGGGCATGCACCTTCCGCCCCAGGTCGTCTATCCCATGGAAGCTTCCGATCGCCCACGCATCGCAGTGCGTCACATGGTAGCTGTTGTAGGAGAACTGCTCCCCGGGGGCGAGCCGGGGCGTCTCGCCCACGATCTTGTCCCCCTCGACCACGAGACGCGAGCCGTCCGCGTGCTCGATCACCCATTTGCGCCCGAGCAGATTCACCGTCCGGTCCGAAGTGTTCCGGATCGTTATGAAATAGACGAATGCGTGGGGCTTGTCCTCTGGCAGGCTCACCCCGCCGTTGTGGTAGTACAGCTTGTCGAGCCGGGCCGTCAGACCGGGCAACTCGTGGGAATCGCAGGGCACGAGCAACAACTAATGGCAGCCGCGCGGAAGCGCAACACCCGGCGGCCGCATCCGGCATGGCGCGGGCGCGCGCGTTTTCGCTTTCCGTGCGGGCGAATTCGCACTTGGCTCGGGGTTCAATGGCAAAACTGGCGCTTCTCTCGGTCAGCGACAAACGCGGCCTCGTCGAATTCGCTTCCGCCCTCTGCAACCGGCATGGCTATACGCTGCTTTCGACTGGCGGGACGGCCAAGCTGCTGGCCGCGCAGGGGCTTCCCGTGACGGAAGTGAGCCGGCACACGGGCTTCCCCGAGATCATGGAGGGTCGCGTCAAGACCCTGCACCCGAAGATCCACGGCGGGCTGCTTTGCCGGCGCGACAAGCCGGAGCATCTGGCCGAGGCCGAACGGAACGGCATCGAGCTGATCGACCTCGTGGTCGTGAACCTGTACCCGTTCGAGCAGACGGTGGCCCGCCCCGGGGTGGCCTTCGAGGAGGCGATCGAGAACATCGACATCGGCGGCCCCTCGATGCTGCGAAGCGCCGCGAAGAATTTCGAGAGCGTCACAGTCGTCTGCGATCCGAGCGATTACGGCGCAGTGCTGGATTTACTCGAGGGCCGCGCCTCCGCCCGCGAACTGCGACGCCGCCTCGCGCTCAAGGTGTTTCAGCGCACGGCCTCCTATGACGGCGCGATCTCGCGCTATCTGGAGGGGCAGATGCGGGCCACGGCGGGCAATGGATCGGAGCCCGACCTCGCGGCCCTGGCCGGATTTCCCGAGACCCTCTCGATCGTCCTCAAGAAGGCCCAGAGCCTGCGCTACGGAGAGAATCCCCACCAGAGGGCGGCGCTCTACGGCTCGTTCCATGAGCATTTCAGGCAGCTCCAGGGAAAGGAACTGAGCTACAACAACATTCTCGACATCACCGCGGCGGCCCGCCTGATCGGCGAATTCGGGAGGCCGACGGTCGCGATACTGAAGCACACGAATCCCTGCGGGGTCGGAAGCGCCGACAGCCTGGAGGAGGGCTGGGAGAAGGCCTACGCGACCGACAAGCAGGCCCCGTTCGGGGGGATCATCATCGTCAACCGCACCCTGGAGGAGACCCTTGCGCGGACCATCGCCGAGATCTTCACCGAGGTGATCATCGCCCCGCGCTTCAGCGACGAGGCGTTGGCGGTGTTCGGCAGGAAGAAGAATCTCCGCCTCATGATCGCCAGGGCGGGCCCGCCGGTTGGGCAGGGCCAGGCGGCCACCGAAGAACTCCAGGAGGTCCGATCGGTGATCGGCGGCGTCCTGATGCAGGACCGCGACCGCACGCTGGGCGATGTGGGCGCCTTCAAGGTGGTGACTAGGCGCGAGCCGACCCGGCAGGAATGGGCCGATCTCCTGTTTGGCTGGACGGTGTGCAAGCACGTCAAGTCGAATGCGATCGTGTATTGCCAGGGCGAGCGAACGCTCGGGATCGGCGCGGGGCAGATGTCCCGCGTGGACAGTTCCCGGATAGCCGTTTGGAAAGCCGGTGAAGCGGGCCTGAGCCTCAAGGGTTCCTCGGTGGCGAGCGAGGCGCTTTTCCCCTTTGCGGACGGGCTGGTCGCCGCCGCCGATGCCGGCGCAACCGCGGCCATCCAGCCGGGCGGGGCCGTGCGCGATGGGGAGGTCATCAAGGCCGCTGACGAGCGCGGGATGGCCATGGTGTTCACCGGGATACGTCATTTTAGGCATTAGCAGGGCACGGATCCGCTTGCCCGTGCGGACGACCGGTCCATCCTATGCCCATGTTTGACCACGTCGAAAAGCTCAAGGAATTCATCCATCATCCCAGCGTCTCGACCGATTCGAACTTCCGGGAAGGCATGCGCGGAGCCCGGGAGTTCGTAGCCCGCCTTTTGAGCGGCATGGGCTTACAGGTCGAAGTCGTGCAGACCGCCACGCACCCGATCATCCTGGCCGAGCGCCCGGGCGAGGCATCGTGGCCGCATGTCGTTATCTACGGCCATTACGATGTCCAGCCGGCCGATCCGCTCAACCTCTGGCTGACGCCTCCGTTCGAGGCCACGATTCGGGGCAACCGGATCTACGGCCGGGGGGCCGCCGACAACAAGGGGCCGCTCCTTGCGAACATTGCCGCGGTGGCCCGCCTCCTGGAGAAAGATCCGCGCATTCCCCTCAGGATCACGTTCCTCATCGAGGGCGAGGAGGAGATGGGAAGCCCGAGTTTCCCGGCATTTCTGGAGAAATACAAGGAGCGGTTTAGGAAGGCCGATTTCGTCTATCTTTCAGACACGGCCCTGCCCAGCGAGAACCAGGTCGTCATCACCTGCGGACTGCGCGGGCTCGCCCTGATGGATCTGCACGTCACCGGGGCGAAAATGGACCTTCACTCGGGACTTCACGGCGGCGCCCTTCGAAACCCGATCCAGGCGCTTGCCGAGATCTGCGCGACCCTGCACACGCCCGACGGCCGCGTGAACGTGCCCGGATTCTACGACGGGGTCCTGGACGTCGAGCCCTGGGAGCGGGCGGAGCTGAAGAAACTCGGCGCCGATGAGGCGGCCTACGCCGGTTTCCTCGGTATCAGCGCATTTCACACGCCTCCGGGCCTGTCGCCCTTCGAGGCGGTGCGGTTCGGGCCGACCCTGGAGTTCAACGGAATCGGGGGCGGCTACCAGGGGGAGGGGACGAAGACGGTGATTCCGAGCAAGGCCTTCGCGAAGATCAGCTGCCGGCTCGTGCCAAACCAGAGTCCGGCGACGATCAAGCGCCTGCTTACCGAGACAATCCTCGCCCGCGCGCCGAAGGACGTGAAGATAAGCTTTGTTGACCAGCACCAGGGCGAGACCTACGTCGTCGTTCCGCCGGGCCGCTCAAACACCCCGAAGGACCAGCCGCCCATCCTCGCCCGTGCGTTCAAGGCGGCTGACGCGGCCGTGACGGAAATCTGGGGCCGCCCGCCGCTTTACCTGCGCGAGGGCGGAAGCGTTCCGATCATCGCCGACATCAAGCGCGTGACCGGGCTCGACTCGATCATGCTCGGGCTCTTCCTGCCCGAGGACAACCTTCACGCTCCGAACGAGGGCTTCAACCTGGACGTGATGAAGCGCGGGATCGACACGACAGAGCGGATCCTGGCGACCGTCGCAGGATCCCGATAGACATCGGCTCAGGCCAGAAATGGCTTCGGAAGCCTGATTGACGGCGTTCAGGGCGCCGGCATTGCCCCTGCGGCGGCGGGTCCTGCGGCGGGCACGCCCATGGCGGCGCCCGGCTTGGTGACCACGAGGTCCACCCGGCGGTCATGGGCCCTCGTCGCCAGGTCGTCGGTCTTCTTCGCCTCCTCGCTGCCCTTGGACAGCGTGTCGAGCCTGTCGGCGCTGACTCCCAGGCTGATGAGGTACTTCTTGGCCTCGTTTGCGCGGCGGTCGCCTAGGCTCAGGTTGTATTCCGCCGTTCCGTGCCAGTCGCAATGCCCCTCGAGGAGGAGATGGACCTGCGCATTCTTGTCGAGATAGTCCTTCGCCGCCTGGAGCTTCGGGCGCTCGCTGGCCTTGATATTGGACTTGTCGAAATCGAAGAGGACCGCCTGGGCCTCGAGGGACTTCCGATCCTGGCCGCTCTCGTCAAAGTTCCCGAGATCGCGCTGCTGGAGTCCCGCCGCATCCGGGCTGGTCGGCACCGCTTCCGGCGCCAGAGCCCCGCTTCCCCCGCCCGTTGGCCCGAGGACCGTCGAATTGGGATCCGGTCGCATGGGTTTCTTGGTGCAGCCGGTAAACACGGCTGCGGAACTGAGGAGGAGAACGCAAATCTGCTTCGAAACTGATTTCATGGAATGGCTAATCTGATATTGGGCCGGGCTGACCTGCCCGGCAAGGATTTTAGCGCGAGGCGCCGGCGTATTTTCGCCGGCGATGCGGCGTCTAGAAGGTGTTCTTGGGTTGGATGATCCCGGTGTCGACCGCGTAGCGCGTCAGGCTCGCGACGTCGTGCAGATTCAGTTTTCGCATCAGATTCGTGCGATGATTGTCGACCGTCTTCATGCTGATTCCGAGCTTGGAGGCGATGTCCTTCGTGCTGTGGCTCTCGGCGATCAGCTGCAGGATCTCGCGCTCGCGGTCCGTGAGGAAGTCCGGCGTGTTGCTCGAGCCCGGATTGGCGACGACGTTGCGGAGCAGGGCGGCGACCGCGGGGCCGAAATAGGTGCCTCCGCTGGCGACGGTCTCGAGTCCCTTCTTGAATTCGAACAAACCCGCCGTCTTCTCGACGAAGCCATGGGCCCCAGCCTCGATCATCTCGCGCACCAGGACCGGGTTCTCGTGGCCGGAAAAAACGAGGACCCGCAGGTTCGGCAGCTTCTTCACAAGCCGCCGCAGGATTTCGACGCCGTTGAGACCCGGCAGTTTCGCATCCAGGACCGCAATGTCGGGCTTTACGTCAAAGCAAAGCTGGACCGCCTGGTGTCCCTCGCCGGCTTCGCCCACAAGTTGGTAGTTGTTGTCGAGCCGAAGAATCTCAACGAGCATCTCGCGGATGGCGGTTTGGTCTTCTATGATGACGAGGCGTTTCATGGAGGGC